>WNFI01371587.1_pt1 | contig 22388 bp, 21 predicted proteins | sample 5400471 | NCBI WGS metagenome assembly WNFI01 (sample SAMN13153348, study PRJNA577476) | soil metagenome | isolation source: 100 cm saprolite on Douglas fir-dominated hillslope | place: USA:California | collected 2013-09-17
GCGCCCGGCTGGCGCCCTCAGCCAGCCCCGACGAGGCGCTGCTCGTGCTCGAGAACGGCGAGGAGCTGCGCGTGGGGCTCTTCCTCGACCCCGGCGTGCTGGCGCAGCTGGCGAGGCCCGCCTCGTCGCCCTGGACCCACCAGCGACTGGCCGCTTTCGCCGCCGCCGCCGAGGGCGTGAGCCACTTCCTCTACCTCGCCCACCGCGCCCAACAGCACCGGCCGGTCTCGCTGCTCGAGCTGGAGGCGCAGGCGGAGTTGGACAAGTATCTGTGCGTGGTGCTGCAGCTCTGGGCGGTCGGCAGGCGTACCGCCTCCACGGAGTTGCGGCGCAGGCTGTTTGAGCGCATCTCGCTGCGCCCCGGCCTCACCTCGGCCGAGCAGGCCCGCTACCGGCTCGCCAATCAGCTCGCGGCCGCCACGGCCCGGGTCTTCGAGGCGCGTTTCGTGCTGCAGGGAAGGCTTGAAGGGCTGCTCCGCGAGGCGCGGCGGCTCTACCGGCTCGGCGGCGGCGAGAAGCTGAGCGCGCTCGCCCAGGGGCAGCCCGCGGCGGCCTGATCGTCGGACTGCCGGTTGTCTACCGGGCGGCCCGCGGCCGTTCGAGCTACTTGCGCACAGGCGGCGGCAGCTTCTCGTTGTCGAACTTGCCCTCGAGCGCCTCGCGCACGCTGCGGTCGAAGCGCACCTTGCTCGTCGCCACCTCGCGCAAGGCCAGCACGCAGGGCTTGTCCTTGGAGTCGAGCAGCGGCCGCGCACCCGCCATGAGCTGCCGCGCGCGCTTGGTCGCGAGCAGCACCAGCGCGAAGCGGTTGTCTACGAGCGGAAGACAGTCTTCAACGGTGACGCGTGCCATTCTTCCTCCGGATGGACCGGGCTGGATAACCCGGCCTCGGTCGGAAGTAAAGCGCTCGACGATCTGGAGGAATTTTTCAGCGGCCGGTCGGCGCGATAGGCGCGGCGATACCTCCATCCGACAGCGACCTGGCCCCCGAGGACGCGGTGGCTGGCTCGAGCGCGTCGTTTGCCGAGGCCGGAAGCTCGTCCAGCGCGCCCTTCGCGACCGGCACGGCGCGGGCGGCGCCCTCCGCCAGGACCCAGCGCCGCTCGCCGGCCTGGCTGCCGATGAAGAGGCGCGCGAGCAGCTTGTCGCCCTCGCCGAACAGCGCGACGGTCCGCGGCTTGTCGAGGCCCAGCCTGGCCTTCGCCTTCGCGTCGCGCGGCGCGGGCTCGCCCACGGACGCCGCCCGAAGCCCGGCCAGCGAGTAGAGCAGGTTGGACAGCTTCCACTTCTTCGCTGGACCCTTCTGCGGCGCGAGCAGTTCGAAGGTCTCCTCGGCGATGCCGCCGTCGGGCGGCGCGTCCTTCCGGCGCGCGATCGACAGCGCGGGGGCGCCCGGCGCCGCGATGTCGATGCGGCGCACCTGCTCGCGGTCGAACGAGATCACGGTCTTGTCCTGCAGCTCGAAGGCCGTCTTGTCGAGGTCCTTCAGGATCTGCCCGTCGACCTCGAAGACCGCGGGACCCCCGTCTCGGCGCGCGGTCGTTTTCACCGCCACCGAGCCTTTGGCCTTCGCCGGCTGTCCGAGCAGCACCGTGCGCGTATAGGTGTCCTTGCCAGAAGGCGCGCCCACCGTCAGCTTCGCCGCGACCTTCGCCGGCGACAGGCCCAAATCCCTTAGCTTGGCTCCCTCGGCGCTCTCGGCCGCGACGGAGGTGGCGCGCAGGCTGCGCAGCGCATTGACGACGCCCTCGGCCGCGGCCGCGTCGGCCTTGCCACCTCCCGCGAGCTTCCAGCCCGCCCCGTCCTTCTCCAGCGTGTAGGGCTCCTTGGTGCCTGTCACCTCGATCCTGCGGACGTCGGCGGTCGCATCGAGGTGCGCGACGCGCTTGTCGCGCAGGTCGAAGAGGCCCTTCTCGAACGGCGCCTTCTCAGAGCTCGCGACGGCGCGGATCGCGGCCTCGCCCCCCTTCTTCACGTACGTGGTGGCGTCGAAGTCGTTGTCCTCGCCGATGAGCAGCGTGGACTGCTTGCCGCCCTCCTCGGTGAGGGTCACCGTCCACCGCGGCTTGTCGCCGTCGAGCCCGGCCGCCTTGGCTTCCATTCCCGACACCTCGCCCTTCTGGCGGATGGAGTCGAGCTTGTCGATCATCGCCGAGACCGTGGCCTCGTCCGCCTCGGCGGAGGCGAGCTGCGAAGGCTGTGCGATCGTCCAAGGCGCGTTCGCGTCGGCGCGCTTCACCGCGGCGACCAGTGCGCCGGCCTTGAGCAGGAGCAGTCCGCGCGCCTTGGCGCGGTCGATCTCGAAGAGCTTGCTGCTCTTCTCCTTCATCTCGGCCTTCTTCGCCTCGTCCTTGTTGACCCAGAGCGCGCCCAAGCCGACAGCGCCCGCGGCGCCGAGGAAGGCGAGGGCGGTGACCAGGGTCCGGGTGGTCTGCTTCATCGCCATGTCGGTCGCTCCCTCAGCGGCTCTTGCGCGTCTGCCAGACCAGGAGGCCCGCGAAGAGCAGCGAAAACGGCAGCACGTCGAAGGCGAACAGCTTCATGGTGCGGACCTGCGCGGCGGTGAGGAGCAGTTGGTTCGCCGTCCGCGAGCGAGGCCGGATGGAGATCTTGGTCTCCTCGTGCGCCGCCCAGGACACCGCGTTCAGCGCCAGGTCGCGGTTGCCGAGGAAGCGGAAGAACCCGTTGATGGCGAAGTTCGAGCTGCCGGCCACGAACACGCGCGACTCGGAGTCGCCCGCGCCATGCGATGCCGCCACCGCCACCGGCACCGGGCCCTTGAGGTCCCGGCCGGGCACGAACTTGATCTCGTTGCCGCGGATGGGGTCGACCTTGCCCCACGAGCGGGGGCCGGTCTTGAGCAGCTCGGTGACGCTCCACCCGGAGGGCGGATTCGGCGACTTCTGCACCGAGCGCGCGAGCGGCAGGATCGACGCCACCGCGAACGGCGACTTGGAGAGCGTGACGGGATGCTCCGCCGCTGGCAGCGCGGTGGCGTACTCGGGGTTCTGCGAGTCGGCGTCGATCACCTCGTCGTTGCCGAGGCTGACGCCGAACGAGGCCAGCGCCGTCTCCAGCCCGGAGCCGATGCCGGAGTCGATCAGCGCCACCAGCTTGCCGCCCTTGCCCACCCAGTCGGCGACCAGCTTCGCCTCGCCCTCGGTGAAGCTCGCCACCGGACCGGCGACCACCAGCGCCTGCGCGTCGGCCGGCATCTGCTTGTGCTCGAGAAGCACGATCTCATCGATCTGGTAGCCCTCCGACTTGAGGTTGTCGGCGAAGGCCTTCATCCCACGCTCGGTGTTGTCGGAGATGCTGTGCTCGCCGTGGCCCTTGGTGAAATAGATCTTCTTGGTCGCCCCACGCGTCACCTCGGCGATGGCGTTGGTGAGCGATTCCTCGGAGACGTCCTTGGCGCGGCTCTCCCGTCCGCCCGCGCGCACGATCACGCGCGGACCGTTCTGGGAGATGTTCGCCTCCTTCACCTCGCGCGGATGCCGGGAGGGGTCGAGGTATTCGACGTCCAGCTTGTCGCTCACCTCGCGGTACTGCCGCAGCCGGGTCGACAGCTCGCTGAACTCGCCGTCGCCGCTGCCGTAGAAGGCGGTGACCTGCACCTTGTCCTTGAGGCCCTTGAGGACGCCCTCGGTCTGCTCCGAGAGCGTGAAGACCTTGTCGCGGGTGAGGTCGCGCGACTTGAAGAGCCACGACTCGGGCTTCTTCACAGCGATGAAGTTGAGCGCGGCGAGCCCGCCCGCGAGCACCAGCGCCGTGGCGAGGGAGAGGACGCTGAAGAACGCGCCGCGGGTCCCCACCTGGCCCTTGAGCTTGCTGCGGTTGGTGAGTAGCCAGAAACCGAGGCCCAGAAGCGCTAGCACGAGCTGCGTCAGCACCCACGGATCGCCGAAGCGGTCGGTGAGGAACCAGGAGAAGAGCGCCGAGAAGACGAGGACCGCCCCGAACAGGCCGGCGGTCTGGCCGCGTTGCTGGTTGGTCATTTGGGTTAGCTCCAGCGGTGCGCTTCGACCGCGCGGTGAGTCGCGTACAGGCCGAGCACGACGATGCTGAGGAAGTAGAGGAGATCCTTGGGCTCCAGCACGCCGCGGCTGAAGCTGTCGAGGTGGGTGACCGCGGTGAGGTAGAGGACGATGTCGCGCAGCCGATGAGGAACAGGCCCAGGTAGCCGAGCCACACGGAGCGCCACTCCACCCCGGCGGTATCCTTGGCGAGGACCTGAAGCAGCGCCGGATAGAGCACTGTGAGCCCCAGCGCACAGGCGAGGATGGCGAGGGCCGCGAGGTACTTGCCCAGCACGACCTCGAGCGGCGTCACCGGCGTCGTGTAGAGCAATTCGATGGTGCGGCTGCGCTTCTCCTCGGCCACGAGCCGCATGGTGAGGAAGGGCACGATGAAGATGAGGATGACCCCCAGGTTCCCGAACAGGCCGCGGAAGATCATGTCCTGGAAGTTGAGCCGGCTCATCATCTCGGGGTTGTTGAACCGCATGTACTGCATCGAGACGTATTCGTACTGGCTGAGCAGCGAGAGGAAGAAGAAGCTGCCGATGACGACGAAGAGGGTGAACATCACGTACGCGATCGGGGTCGCGAAGTAGATGTTCAGCTCCTTGCGGGCGATGGCGATGGAGTTGCTCATGGCGGAGGAAGATCTCTTCCAGGGACGGCGCCGGTCCGGGCTGTCCGTCGGCGGTGGAGGCGCCCGCGTAGCGGTGGCGCAGGCCCGCAAGGTCGTCGTTGGCCACCACTTTGCCGGAGGCGATGATGAGCACGCGCTGGCAGGTGGCGGTCACCTCTGGGAGGATGTGGGTGGAGAGCACGATGGTGTGCTTGCCGGCGAGCGACTTGATCAGCTCCCGCACCTCGATGATCTGGGCGGGATCGAGGCCGACGGTGGGCTCGTCGAGGATGAGCACCTGCGGGTCGCCGAGCAGCGCCTGGGCGAGGCCCACTCGCTGCCGCTGGCCCTTGGAGAGGTTCCCGATCACCCGCTCGATGAACTTGTCGCAGTTGGTCTTCTGCGCCACCCGCTCGACCTCGACGCGGCGCGCCTTGGAGGCGACGCCCTTGATCGAGGCGACGAAGGCCAGGTAGTCGCGCACCGTCATCTCCGGATAGAGAGGCGGGTTCTCCGGCAGGTAGCCGATGCGCTTCTTCACCTCGAGCGGTTGCTCGAAGACGTCGAAGCCGCACACTTTCACGCTGCCGCTCGTCGGCGGGATCACGCCGGTGAGGATGCGCATGGTGGTGGTCTTGCCGGCGCCGTTGGGTCCGAGGAAGCCCAGGATCTCGCCCGGCTTCACCTCGAAGGAGACGTCCTGTACGGCCTTCAGGTCGCGGTAGTTCTTCACCAGATGAGAGACTTCGATCACGGTATTCACACCCTCCGGGGCCCGCGGTGCGGACACCCCCCTCGCAGGTTGCGCCGCGCCGCTTCCCAGACGCGGGGTTTCCACCCAAGGCGCGCGCAATTTAGAGCAAGCCCCCCGGGTGTCAAGATGCAGTTGCGCCGCGGGGCCCCGATCTTGAACAGCGAGGGCGCTTCCGGGGCCGCGGATTTGCGGCCGCGCGGCCTTCGATGGGCGACACCACCGACGAGCTGCTCGCGCTCGCGCGCAAGGTGAGCCCCGATCCGCACCGGCGAGAGCTGGACATGCTCCTCACCGCAGGCGAGCGCATCAGCATGGCGCTGTTGGGCATGGCGCTGCATGCGCGCGGCGTCGAGGCGGTCAGCTTCACCGGTTCGCAGAGCGGCATCATCACCGACGGCGCGCACACCAACGCCCGCATCCTCGAGGTGCGGCCGGTGCGCATCCTCGAGGAACTGGCGCGCGGCAGGGGGGTGATCGTGGCCGGGTACCAGGGCGTCTCGCGCGAGCGCGAGGTGACCACCCTGGGGCGCGGCGGCAGCGACACCACCGCGGTGGCGCTGGCGGCTGCGCTCGAGGCAGAGGCGTGCGAGATCTGCAGCGACGTCGACGGCGTCTTCACCGCGGACCCGCGGCTGGTGCCCGCGGCGCGCAAGCTTTCGGCGCTGTCGCACGAGGAGATGCAGGAGCTGTCGCTGGCGGGCGCCAAGGTGCTCAACGCCCAGGCGGTGGAGTTCGCGCGCGACAAGGGGATCGCGATCCACGCTCTCTCGACTTTCGGGCCCGGGACCGGCACGCGCGTCGCGGCGCGGGCGGCGCCGGGGCGGCGCGAGCTACGGGTGAGCGGTGTCGCTCTGGAGGCAAACCTGCTCGTCCTGCACGGCGCGGGCGGCGCAGCGGAGCTGGAACAGCTCGGGGCGCTGCTGTCGCGCCATGGCGCCTGGCCGCGCGAGCTCTGGGCAGACGACGCCTCCGCGCGCGCGCTGGTCCCGCTGGAGAACGTGCACGGGCTTGCGGCGCTGCTGGCCGAGCTGGGCGCGCGGGCGCCGCGCGTCGCGGTCGAGGAGGGCCATGCTCAGGTCTCGGTGGTGGGCACGGGCATCGGCGCTTCGCGCGAGCCGCTGGCCCGGGCGCTGTACGCGCTGCCCGTGCCGCCTGCGGGCGTCCGTCTGTTGCCGCTGCGCCTCTCCCTCTTGGTGCCGCGCGCGGCGGGCGAGGAGTGCCTGCGCCGCCTCCACGCAGAGTTCATCGAAAAGGTCCCGCCGCAGGAGCAAGGCGCCTAGCCAGCCCACGTCAACGACCACGAACGACCACGATCACGTCAACGTCGACGTTTCCAGGGAATCGGCGGGGGTGCCGCCGCCGCCGGCGACCTCGACCGCCACGCCGTCCCGGGCTGCGATGGTCTCGGGATGGATGGCCCGGGCCTCGTCGGCGACGAATTCGCCGTCGACCGAGGGGCTGAAGTGCGTGAGCAGCAGGCTGCGCGCGCCCGCCTCGGCGGCGATGCGCGCGGCCTCCACGCCGCTGGAATGGCCGCGTTCGTGCGCCAGCGCGGCGCGGGCGTGCTCGTAGGTCGACTCGTGCACCAGCAAGTCGGCGCCGCGCGCCAGCTCGACGGCCGAGGCGCAGGGGACGGTGTCGAGCGCGTAGGCGACACAGGCTCCGGGCCGCGTAGGTCCCACCAGGCCCGCAGGCGTCACCGTCCGCCCGCCCTCGATGCGCACGGCGCGGCCCGCCTTCAGCTCGGAGAGCAGCGGCCCGCGCGGCACGCCCGCGGCCAGCGCCGCCTCCAAGTTCAGGGTGCCCGGGCGGTCCTGAAGCGCCACCCGGAACCCATAGGTCGGGACCCGGTGCGCGAGCGGCCGCGCCTGGTAGCGGAGCAGCCCCAAGCCCTCTGGCCACTCGATCTCGCCGCCCGGGCCCGTCAGCTCGAGGATGCGCAGCGGCAGGGCGCCGGTGCCGAGCGCGCCGTGCCGCTCCAGCGCCTCGAGCAGCGCGCGCAGGCCGCGCGGGCCCGCGACCAGCAGGGGACGCTCGCGCCCCTCTAGTCCGAGCGTGCCCAAAAGGCCCGGCAGGCCGTTGAAGTGATCGCCGTGCAGGTGGGTGATCAGGACCGCGTCGAGCCGCGACAGCGAAAGTCCCGCGCGCTGCGCAGCGAGCTGCGCGCCTTCGCCGCAGTCGCAGAGGGCCCAGCCGCCGGGGGCCGCGACAGCCAGCGCGGAGGCGCCGCGGAACAGCGTGGGCCTGCCGGCCGAGGTGCCGAGAGGGATCGCGCGGAGCTGCATCCCATCTGTGTGCGGCACGGCCCGCCCGCGGTCAAGGCGCGACCGCCTCCAGCACCACGGCCTGCCTGCCACACATCGACAGGCGCGCCCCGTCGAGCCGCGCTTCCTTGCCGCCCAAGACCGAGGCGTCCGCGCCGGAGTCGAGCAGCACCCGAAAGGCCCCCCCTGGAAGGGCGACCTGCGCCTCCACCTCTTCGAAGAGCGCGACCAATAGGATCTGGGCGCCCCCGCCGAAGCGGCGCAGCAGCAGCGCACGCGGAGAACGCAGCGCCCGAGCCTCGAGCGAGCTCCGGGAGTCGTCGCGCAGAGCGGGATGCTCGCGGCGGAGCTGGAGCAGCGAGCGGTGCCAACGCAGAGCCGCCGCACCAGAGGTGGTGTCTCGCCGCGACCAATCGAGCCGGCTGCGGATGAAGGTCTCCTCGGCCTGCGGGTCGGGGATTTGGGCGCCGTGGGCGAACTCGTCGAACGCCTTGAACTCCTCGCGGCGGCCCTTGCGCACCGCCTCGACCAGCGCCGGGTCGCCGTGGCTGACGAAGTACTGAAAGGGTTCGCGCGCGCCCCACTCCTCGCCCATGAAGAAGAGCGGCAGGGAGGGAGCGAGGGCGACCAGCGCGGTCGCGAGGCGCGCGCCGCCCGCCGAGGTGAGCGAGACCAGCCGCTCGCCGCGCGCCCGGTTGCCGATCTGGTCGTGGTTCTGCGCGGCGGAGACGAACCTTCGCCCGGGCAGGTGCGCGGCCGGGGTGCCGTGCGGCCTGCCGCGATACGCGCTCTGTCGGCCCGAGTACAGCCAGCCCTCCCGCAGGGAGGTGGCGAGCGCTTCCAGCGGCTCCACTGCGGGAGGCGCGAAATCCGCGTAGTAGCCGGTGCGCTCGCCCGTGAGGGCGACGTGCAGCGCGTGGTGGAAGTCGTCTGCCCAGGCGGAGGCGAGCCCGTACCCGCGCGGCGGATCCTCGACCAGCCGCGCCTCGTTCAGGTCGCTCTCGGCGATGACCCACAGGCTGCGCCCGGTCTCGCGGGCCTCGCGTTGCACGGCCTCGTTCAGCTCGCGCAGGATGTGGACGCCGCCGCGCTCCTCGCTGTCGTCGACGATGCCGTGCACGGCGTCCAGGCGCAGCCCGTCGAACCCGCCGCCCGCCGCCGCCACCCAGCGCAGCGCGTTCTCGACGAAGTAGCGGCGCACCGGCGCGAGCGAGAAATCGAGCGCGTCGCCCCACGGCGTCTTGTGGCGGGAAGTGAAGTAGGGACCGAACTCGCCAAGGTAATTGCCCTCCGGCCCGAGGTGGTTGTAGACCACGTCGAGAAAGGCGACCATGCGCTGCGCGTGCGCCGCGTCGACGAGGCGCGCAAGCGCTTCGGGTCCCCCGTAGGCGGCGTGGGCGGCGAATGGCGCCGCGCCGTCGTACCCCCAGTTGCGGGTGCCGGGGAAGGCGGCGACCGGCATCACCTCGATGGCGGTGAACTCCGCCTCGGCGAGCAGCGGGAGCAGGCTGCCCGCCGCGTCGGCGGTGCCGGCCCGGGTGAAGGTACCGAGGTGGATCTCGCTGAAGACGAGCTGCTCCAGGGCGAGCCGCGGGGGGCGTGTGCGCGGCGCGAACGCGGCCAGGTCCACGACCTCGCTGGGGCCGTGCACGCCCTCGGGCTGTAGCAGGCTTGCCGGGTCGGGCCGCTCGCGTCCGTCCGGGAAGCGGAAGAAGTAGCGCGCGCCCGCGCGCACGCCCGGGACCTCCGCGGCGAAGTAGCCGCTGCCCTCCGGCAGCAGCCGGTGCGTGCCGCCTCCCTCGAGGCGAACCGAGAGCGCCTCCGTCTTCGGCGCCCAGACCCGAAACCGGGTGGCGCCCGGGGCGGGGACGGCGCCCAGCGTGGGCTTCCAAGCCATGCGGGAAGCTAGGTCGCCGCCGGCGCGACGGCGACCGGTCGGCCTACAAGTTGGATTCGGGCCGGAAGACGAACGGATAGGCGACGCGCAGCTTCCCGCCCGAGGCGGGTCTCCCGAACCGCCAGCTGCGCATCGCCTCGATCGTGCAGCGGACCAGCTCGCGATCGTCGATGCCCTCGGCGCTGGCCGAGATCACTCGCCCGTCGGGTCCGATGTCGAAGCGGGCGATCAACCTGCCTTGCAGCGACTTGCGCGCCGCCAAGCGGTCCTCGTAGCAGTTGGTGACGTCGGAAAGGTGCGAGCGCACATATTCGCCGATGCTGCGGCGCTCCTCCCCCAGCGGAGCGGGCGGGGCATCCTGTGCGGCTGCGGGGTCCCTGGCCTTTGCAGGCCCTTCGCCCGAAGGCGGTCCGCTGGCGGCAGCCTGCTGCGGGAGGGCGGCGGGGACTTCCTGATGCCGCAGCGGCGGCAGCGGCGGCGGTTGCTCTTGCTGCTGCGGCTGACTCTGCTGTTGCTTGGTCAGCTTCGGATCCTTGCGGTCGTTGGCCAGGGCACTCCCGACCGATGGGAACAGGCTTGCCAACAAGAGCGCCCCGGCGGCGCGGCGGACCCGCGTGTGGTTGTACGAGCGGTTGTGGGACAAGACGACATCTCTCCAGCCCCCCGGCTGTTCGTTCGGACCCCAGAGCGAAATCTTGAGGAGAGTAAATTCCCCTCCGCGGGTGTGTCAATTTCCAGGCTCAGCGCGGGTTCGCCGGTCGGGGACGCACCCTGGGCGTGAAATGCGCGCCCCAGCGGCGCGCGTTAGGTTGGCACAATGCGGCGCGCGCGGTTCTATCTGCTGGTCCTCAGCCTGACGCTGCTCCCGCAGGTCTTGGCGGCCAGGCACCTGGTCGGCTTCCTGCGCGCGCAGGACGACCCCCGGCTCCACGCGCTCGGCTGGACGGTGCCGGGGCTGCTCTTCGCCCTCAACGTGCCGATGGCGTTCGAGATCGCGGGGCGCAAGCGCAAGGCGCTTTTGCCGCCGGCGCTCGCCGCGGTCCTCCAGACCGGTTGGACCGCCTGGTGGCTGGGCAGCGTGCTCTACGCGGTGGTCCTGGGGATTTTCTCGCTCGGCGCTGCCCTCGTCTGGCTGGTCCAGCCCGGGCCGCGCGCGGAGCTGCCGCTCTGGCTCGCGTTGGCGCCCTTCGCCCTTTCCTTCTATGGGGCCGTTTTTGGCGCGCGGGCGCTGCAGAGGGAGAAGGTGACCGTGCCGGTGGCCGGCCTGCCTCCTCAGTTCCGCGGCCTGCGCATCGTGCAGCTCTCCGATCTCCACTCCGGCCGCCACGTGACCGCCGCGCGCCTGCGCCGCATCGCCCGGCGCGCGGCGCGGCTCCAGCCGGACGTGCTCGTGGTCACCGGCGACATCGTCCACAACTCCATCGCGTTTGCCCGGCAGGCCGCCGAGGCGATCGGGTCGATCCCTTCCCGCCTCGGCGCCTACGCCTGCCTGGGCAACCATGACTTCTGGGCTGGCGCGGACGAGGTCGAGCGCGCGCTGGAGGCGGCGGGCGTGCAGGTGCTGCGCAACCGCGGCGTGCTGCTGCGCAAGGACGGCGCGGGGCTGTGGCTGTGCGGCGTCGACGATCCCTGGAGCGACCGGCTCGATCTGGACGCGGCCTTGCGCGATCGTCCAGAGGGTGCCGCCACCGTGCTGCTTTCGCACCAACCCAACACCTGGCCGCTGGCGCAGGCAGCGGGCGTGCACCTGCAGCTCTCGGGGCACACCCACGGCGGGCAGCTCGCGATGCTCTGGCTGCACCGCAGCCTCTCCCTCGCGAGGCTGATCACGCCCTTCGTCGCCGGCCTCTACCGCGCCGGCGAAAGCTACCTCTACGTCAACCGGGGCGCGGGTTCGGTGATGCCGCTCGCTCGCATCGGTGCGCGGCCCGAGGTTACCGAGCTGACCCTGGTGAGCGCCGGCGATCCGGCCGGGGTGAGCGCCGCCGAGGTCGCGCTCGCGTGGCGGCCGGCCTAGCAGGGTGTCAGCACCCTGCTAGAGTCCCCGCATGGTCCAGTCCGACGGTACCGGATCCGGCGGCCGCTCCTCCCTGACCGAAGCCGCGGCCGCGCTGGATGCGGAGCTGCGCGAGTTCGAGGGAAAGGTCGAGCTGGCGCGGAAGGTGAAGCTGACCTCGGAGAAGAACCTCGCGAGGGCCGCAATTGCCACCACCGACGCCGCGCGCGGGCAGGAGAAGGTGGTGGCGCGGCTGCGCGCCCTGATCGAGGCGATCGAGGCGGCGCGGGCGCGGCAGGAGGCGCAGGCCGGGGAGCTGCAGGAGCGCGCGCAGGACATCGTGCGCCGGCGCGACGAGTTCCTCTCGCTGCGGGAGCGGTTCGACGCGGTGGGCGCCGAGGCGCGGGCCCTCAACGACTGGCTGCAGGCGGCCCCACAGCCCGAAGGTACCGCGGAGGGAAAGGCCGAACTTCTCAGCCGGCTGCGCGAGGCCGAGGCGCGCATGACCAGGGTCATCGAGGGCGCCGGCGCGGTCGCTACCGCCTGCACGGAGGCGGGGCTCGAGGACGTGGCCCGCGATGCGGACTCGCTACACAAGCAGATGCAGGGCGCGCGCAACAGGATTTCGCTCTCGCTGCGCAAGCTGGACGCCTGAGATAGAACTCGCGGCGTGGAACTCCATTTCTATTCGCTGACCAAGGCCGCTGCGCGCGCCGACGACGCGCTCGGGCGGCTTTCGCCGGCCGCGCGCGACGCATTCGCGGGGGCGGCGCAGCGGCAGGCTTCGCGCCATGGCCTGCGGCGCGGCCCTCAGGACATCCCGCTGGTGCTCAGCCCCGTGTCGCTGCCACGCGAGGAGCTGTCGCAGCTCGGGCGCGCGGCGCGTCACGTCGTGTCGGCGCTGGTCAAGGTGGCGCGCGACGTCATCGAGCGCCAGCCGGAGAAGAAGCAGCTGCTGTTCGGGCACCTTGCGCCGCTGGAGCTGGCCGCGCTCGAGACGCGCTACCTCGAGGCGGAGGAGCTGCTCGTCGCGAAGAACCCAGGCAACGCACAGTGGCTGGTCGAGGCCCTCCTGCGCGCGGCGAAGGCCGCGGGAAGGGGCGCGCCAGGCGAGCCCTTTCCACGCGGGCTCTCGGTGCAGCTCCTCCACCGCGAGGGCGACCCGCAGCTCTCCGAGCTCGAGGTCCTGGCGGAGCTGCTCCGGCAGCGCGGGGCGCAGGCGCGAACGGTCACGCCGGCGGAGGTGGTGCTCGACGGCGACCGCGCGCGGGCGCTCTACCGCCACCTCTTCGCGCGCTACGTCGAGGTGGGCAGCGCGCTCGGGCAGGCCCTTCTCGACCCCGCGCGCCACGCGATCTGGAACCGCGTCGACGGCTGGCTCGAGACCAAGGGCCTCTTCGCCGAGCTGTCGGCGCACGCCGAAGAGAGCGGCCACCTGCTCGACGCGGACGAGCGGGCCGCGATCGCGCGGTACGTCCCCTTCACGCGGCTGCTCGACGACCTCGCCGACGGGCGCCTCGGCGACGGCGACGCCTTCGTGCTGAAGAAGTCGCACGACTACGGCGGCAAGAGCGTGTTCATCGGACGCGAGAGGGGTCCTGCGGCGTTCCGCGCCGCGCTGGCCGCCGCCCGCCGAGATCCGCCGGGCACCTGGGTGGTGCAGGAGCTGATCGACGCGCCGGCGCTCTTGCGCTGGCTCACCGCGGCCGGCGAGGGCGGCTCGCTCTCCGCGCAGCGTGCCGGGCTGCACCTCGACGTGAGCACCTACGCCTCGCTCTTGCCGGGGGTGCCCGATGGCGGCAGCGTCTGTCGCGCCGCGCCGGGCAGGGTGGTCAACATCGTGGGCGGCGGCGGCGTGGCGCCGCTGTTCGCCGACGACATCCTCAGCGAGGCGCTCGATGCGACGCGCTGGAGCTGACGCCGCTCCTGCGCGCAAGCTCCTCGAGGAAGTCCACGGCGAGCTGGTGCCGGAGCATGTCGAGGCAGGGGTAGTCGGGCGCGTGGCAGTGTTGGGCGTGGAACGGGCACAGGGCTCCGCCCGGGCCGCGGCAGCACTCGTCGAAGCCGGCCTCGCCGCAGGGGTCGAAACCCCAGCCCATTCCGGGCGAGAGGCGAGCTGCCGCCGCGCTTTTGTCGTCGTTTGCGGCGGCGCCGAGAGGATCGTCTCCGTTAGTCTCGGTCATGATGAGCCTGTCCTTGTGGAAGCAGACCGAAGTTGAGGAGCGAAGTGCGATGAGCCCGCAGATCACGCGAAAGAGCAGCGACGACTATAAAGGTAGCGCCGCAGGAGCGCCCGAGGGAATTTTGCTCGACGCAGCGGGTCAACCGGCACTGCGGGCGGGTCCCCTGGCGCAGGCTGTGCGCACGCCGTTCCCCGTGAGCCACGGCGTGCTCCCTTCGGCAACGCCGCCCGTCCCGCAGGGTCTCGTGGACCTGGGGCCCGCGGCTGCGCTGCGGGTGACCGGGCCGGATCGCGAGTCGTGGCTGCAGGGCGTTCAGACGAACGACGTCCGTGCGGCCCCGGAAGCCGGCGCCTTCGAGTCGCTCTTTCTCGGCGGCAAGGGGCGGATCGTCGCCGAGGCGGTCACCTTCCGCTTCCGCGACGAGCTCATCGTCTGCACGCATGCCTCCCACCTCGAGGTGCTCCACCGGCACCTCGACCGGCTGCTGATCATGGAGGACGCCGAGCTCTCGCGCGCCGAAGGGCTACACCGGCTGCGCTACCTGCCGGGCGAGCGGCCGCCGGCCGCGGCCGGCCTGGGCGATGCGGCGACTCCCCTGGCGCTCGGCTACGAGCTCCTGGTCACGCCACTGCGGGCGCTGGAGCTGCTCGCCGCGCTGCCCGACCGTCCCGACCCGGCGCAGCTCGAGGCGTTCCGCATCGCCCTCGGCGTTCCACTCTTCGGCCGGGATTTCGACGAGACCAACACTCCGCTCGAGGCGGGGCTCGACCGCGCCATCTCCTTCAGCAAGGGCTGCTACGTCGGCCAGGAGGTGGTGGCGATGGCGCGGGCGGGCGCTGCTACTCGGCACCGTGCACCGCGACCTGATCGCGCCCGGGACCCGGGTGGCCCTCGAGTCCGGCCGCGAGGCCACCGTGCTCGGCCTTCCCTTCGGCTCGCGCCCCGGCGCGGGAGTGTGCGCATGAAGATCCTCGCCGCGATCCACGACCTGATGTTCTCCAGCAAGGTGAACGCCGCCGCCAAGGCGGGCGGAGCCAGCGTCTCCTGGCTGCCACGCGGCACCAGCGTCGCCGAGCAGGTGGCGAAGGAGAAGCCGGACGTGCTCCTGATCGATCTGGGCTCGCCTGCCCTGGGCGCGGTCGAGGCCATCCGCGCGATCAAGGCCGCGCCCGAGACGCGCGGCGTGGTGGTGATCGGCTACATCGGCCACGAGCAGGCGGAGGCCATCGAGGCGGCGCGCGCCGCCGGCGCTGACCAGGTGATGAGCAAGGGTGAGTTCGCCCGCCGGCTGCCGGAGCTGCCCGCGACGTAGCGCTGCCGATCTGGTACATCGGGCGCCGTGCGCCGGCTCCTCGCTGCACTGGTCCCGCCCGGAGCGCTGGTGCTGGCGTTCGCGCTGTGGTCGTTTCAGCCGTCTCGCGGCACAGTGCCCGGCTGGGGCGGCGATTCGGTCTTTTGCCTCTGGACGTTCGAGCTGGTCTGGCACCGTCTTGCGACGCTCGGACCGCTGCGCGTTTTTTCCGCCGCCTTCTGGCAGGCTCCCCTGTTCGGCGGCGCGCCGCTGGGTCTCGCATACTCGGAAAACCAGCTCTACACGGCGCTCCTTCTCTGGCCGCTCCGCGCGCTGTCGGGAAACGGCGCGCTGACGCTCTCCATCGGCGCGGTCGCGCTCGAGCTCCTGGCTTTCGGCTGCGCGGCGGGGTGGCTTGCGTCGCTTGGCTTCTCCAGGCTCGCCGGCTGGGGCGGCCTCGTCTTCGCGGCCTGCGGCTTCGTGCAGAGCCAGTATGCGCACTACCAGAACCTCAGCATCTTCGTGCTGCCGCTCGCGCTGTGGTCGTTCGCGGCGATGGTGCGGCGACCTTCGCTGTGGCGCTGCGTTCTCTGCGGCCTTGCGTTTGGGTGGATCGGCGGCTGGAACCTCTACTTCCAGCTCTTCGCCGATCTCTGCCTCGCGGCGCTCGCCGGTCGCGCGCTGCTGCGTCGCGAGCTGCCGCGCGGGCTGGTTCTCCTGCTCTGCGGAACGGCGCTGCTGGTGCAGTGGCCGATCGCGGAGAAGTACGCCACCCTCGGCGCCCCCCTGGGCGGCTTCCGCACGCTCGAGACCTACGGCGCCTCGTGGCGCAGCCTGTTGGGAAGCGCGCACCGGGCCCGCGCACTCGTGCCGTCCTTGGAGGTGCCGATCGAGGCGGCTGGGTACCTGGGCGTGGCCTGGCTCGCGCTCCTGGTCGCGTCGGTGCGGCGCCAGACCGCGCGGCCGTGGCTGCTCGCCTGTGCGCTCGCGTTCTGGCTCTCGCTCGGGCGCGGGACCGGGCTCTTCGACGCGACGGCGCTGCTGCCCGGGTTCAGCGGGCTGCGCGCGATCGGGCGTGCGCAGGTGCTGGTGATGCTCTTCTCGCTGCCGGCCGCGATCGGCACGCTGGAGGCCCTGCATCCGCGGATGGCCGCGCTCGCGCTTGGCGCAGTGCTGCTCGAGTTGCTCCCGGCGACGCGATGCGAAGCCGTGCAGATCGATCCCGCGCTCTGGGGCCCTTCGGCGCCGCTGTCGCGCGTGCTCGCCGAACAAGGCGATCCGATTCTCGTGCTGCCCGATGCGGACCTGGGCTTCATGCTCGCCGCGACCCAGGGCTGGACGCCCTACTTCGGCGGCCACTCGGGGCGCGCGCCGCCGGGCGACGAGCTCTTGACCGCGCTCTCGGTACGCAGGCCGTGGGGCCCCGACTCGCTGGACTCGGTGCTCGATCTGACGCGGGCGCAGCGGGTGCTGGCGCTCGCGCCTGAGCTTCTCCCCGAGTTGCGCGCCTCGCCCCGCTTGCGCGAGCGGGGCTGCTTCGCGCTGCCCGGCGGGCGGACGCCCTGCCTGTTCGAAGCTGCGCCCGACCACGTTTTCGCGACCCTGGAGCTGGATCGCGACGCCGCCTGGGAGGTCTCGACGCAGGGAACCTGGCCAGTTGCCGAGCTGCGCGCTCTTTCTCCGGGCGCGCTGGACATCCGCGCCGTCGATCGCTGCCGGTTGCGCACGACGCTGCGCTTTCCATTCCTCCCAGCGCTCGCCCACGACTCGCCGCTCCAGGGCAGCGCGCTGCTCGGCGTGCGCTTCTCGCCGGGCGAGCCGATCCTGCGCCTCGAGCTGCGCCAGACGATCTTCCACTTGCCGCGCGCGCTGCGACCGCGCCCGACGCTCGCGGTGATCTGCGCCGGCGAGAGCCCCGCGTCAGCCCCCCCTGCGGTCGGCCGAGCCCGGACCCGGAACTAGCATCTGCTCGTACGCTGCTAGTACTTGTAGAAGCCCTCGCCGGCCTTCTTGCCCAGCTTGCCCGCGCGCACCATCCGCCGCAGGAGCTGCGGGGGGCGGAAGCGTTCCCCCAGCTCGTCGCAGAGGTGCTCGGCGATTGCGAGGCGCACGTCGAGCCCCACCACGTCGGTGAGCTTGAGCGGGCCCATCGGGTGCCCGTACCCCAGCTCGATGGCGCGGTCGATCTCCTCCACCGAGGCGACGCCTTCCTCGACCATGCGCATCGCCTCCAGCGAGAGCGCGAGGCCCAGCCGGCTGGTGGCGAACCCGGGCGCGTCGCGGACCACCACCACTTCCTTGCCCAGGCGCGCTCCGACCGCGCGAGCGACGGCCACCACCAGCGGCGCGGTGCGCTCGCCCTGCACGATCTCGAGCAGCTTCATCACCGGCACCGGGTTGAAGAAGTGCAAGCCGATCACGCGCTCCGGCCCCTTGGCCGCGCTGGCGATGGCGGTGATCGGCAGCGAGGAGGTGTTGCTCGCCAGGATGGCTTCGCTGCGCGCCGCGCGCGAGAGCTTGGCGAAGAGCTCTTTCTTCAATGCCAGGTCCTCCGGAGCGGCTTCGATGACCAGGTCGGCGAAACCCGCCGCCTCATCGAGCGAGGTGAAGGGCCGCAGCCGGCCCAGCGTCTGGGTGCGCTCCGCGGCGGTGCACTTGCCTTTGTCGATCGCGCGCGCGAGCGACTCGCCGACTCGCTCCAGGGCCTTCTGCGCCACACCCGGGGCGGCGTCGAACAGCGCGGTCTCGTAGCCGGCGCGCGCCGCGACCTGCGCGATGCCGCTGCCCATGGTGCCGCTGCCGATCACCGCCACCCTCTGCACGTCCAGCATCGAGATCGTCATAGGCTTGCGCGTTCCTACCATGGCGGCCGCGGTCACTCTAGCGCCGCGAGGAGCCGCGAGAGGAACCAAGTGAGATCGAGAGCCACGCAGGATAGCGCCGCGGCGGTAGCGACCGGCACGTCGAGCGGGCGGCCGCGCAGGGCGCGGGACAGGAGCGCTGCCGCCGCCGCCGCGGCGCACGCCCAGAGCACGTCGCCGTAGTAGCGCATCTGCGCGCCGCGCGGCGCGGCGGTCAGCAGAGCAGCGTGGCCGATCGGGTCGTAGGTCAGCACCGGCAGGCGCAGGGCGCCGGGCAGCAGATAGCCGATGGCGAACCCGCCGACGCCCCAGAGCGCGGCGCGAAGCGCGACGTCGCCGTCCGATCCGGCGCCGCGAGGCCCATCCGTCATCGGCCCCCCACGGGGTGACGCGCGGTCACGTAGAGGCCGATGATCGCCGCCGCCCAGACCAGCGCCGCGCCGCTCGTCGCCAGCGCCGCCACCGCCCGAGCCCGCAGGCTCCCTTTGCCGCCTGGTGGGGCCGACATCGCGCCGAAGGCGCCCTGCGCAGAGGTCCGGGCGCCTGCCGGCGCACTCGCGCCCGCGCGGGCCGCCAGCGCCGCGGCGGCCACCAGCGCGAGCGCGAGGGCGGCCAGGTGCTCCTTGAAATCGAAGAGCTGCGCGACCGCGGGCGCGCTCCGATCGAGATCGGCGAGGCGCACGCGCACGCGGTAGGTCGGGTAGAGCGCGAAACCCAGCAGCGCCTGCGCGACCAGCGCGGCGGGCGCGAGAGCGGAGAAGCGCCGGAGCTGCGCGGCGGCGCTGCCGCGCAGCGCGGCGACCACGGCGTAGGCCGCGAAGTGCGTCGAGGTGCCCACCGCGGTGAAGCCGACCACCGCGTGCACCAGCAGAAGCGGGCGCGCCACCGACTCGAAGACTACGGTGCCGGCGGCCGGCGGATCGATCACGCGCCCACCTTCGGCGCGGCCCGCGCGCGCCGCTCTGCCTGGATCATGCGGCCATCCTAAGGGCGTTCAGGCGGGCAGCGGGCTACTTTCGGGCGTGGTCGCCGCGGTCCCCGCCATGGCCGTGGTCTCCGCCGCCGCGGTTCGAAGGAGCCGGCGGCGGTCCCCCTCCGCCGCTGGGATGCGGAGCGGGCCCCGCGCCGCCCGCGCGAGGAGCCATGGCTGCGCTGCCTGGGTGGGGGGCGGGACCGCCGCCGGGTCCGCGACCTGGGCCCTGGCCCCCTCCGCCGTACGAGCGCGGTTGGCCCGACCATTGGCGTTGTCCGGCCCGGGCCGCCTGCCCGCTCTCGCCGCCTGGAAAGTACGGTCTGCCGGTGTTCGAAACGCCATACCGGAGCCTGGCCTCAGACGAGGGCGGCCGCGGGGGAACCGGACTGCGCAGCGGGCCCGGCGCCGGGGCCGGACCGACTCCGCCGGCGCGCGGTGCATCCCGCGCAACCACACCCCGGTCCCGCGGCGCACCGGCCTGACCGCCCGGGCCGCCGCCGACGATGGGCGTGGGGGTCGGGCGAAGGATCGCGCGCGCCGGCACCGCCGCGATGGGATGACCGACGGCCGCCTGCACCTGCGGGATGGGGGGTCCGAACTGCCTGCCCGGTGCGGGGACGGCATGCGGACCCGGGAGCGGTTGCGCCTGCGAGACGATGGGCCCGGCCACTTGCGGCGCCACCACGTTCCCGACGATCGGCCGCGTAAAGTGTTGTTGAGGCACCACGACCCAGGCGGGCGACGACCAGGCGTAGACGAAGCCTGCCGGGCCGATCGGCGCCCAGCACGCATATCCGGCGCCCCAGCGCCAGCTCACCCAGGCAGGCCCCCAGATGCGGCCCGGCACCCAATACCAGCCGAAGGCCGGACCGTATCCCCAGGTCCCGTAGTGATAGGCGGCCCAGCCCCAGGGATCCTCGCTGACGAACGTCCAGCCCCAGTCGGTCAGGACCCAGTGCCCGTAGGTGTACGGCCGCCAGCCGTACGCGACGGTCGGCACCCAGACGCGGCCGTAGTCGGGCGTCCAGCGCCAGTGGCCGTAGGGCGAGAGGCGAGCGTAGAAGACGTCCTCATTCACCTCGGTGCCAGGCGCAGGCACCTCGGCATAGGCACCGGCGTCGGCGCGAGGCTCCCCATAGCCTTCGTCGGACGGGGGAGGTGGCGGGGCGGGGACGCGGGCGCGGTCCGGGATCCGTTCGCGTTCGACGATGCAGCCACTCGCGCCCAGGAGGGACGCAGCGGCGAGCGCAAGGGACAGGTTGGCTTTCATCTGCTTCTCCCGGTGGGGTGAAGCCCGCTCCTTGGACGCGCGGGCCCCCCTGAACATTCAGACGGCGCGGGCCGGCTTGCCCGGCTCCCGCGCTTCCAGCCGCAGCCTCCTAGTAGCGATACCGCTGGGCGATGGGGAAACGCCAGCCCTCGCCGAAGGCGCGCGCCGTCACGCGCAGCACCGGGGCGGCCTGCCGCCGCTTGTACTCGCTCCCCACCACCAACTTGAGCACGCGGCGCACCAGCGCCTCCGGTTCGCCGCGCGCGATCAGCGCCTCGGCGCCCAGGTGCTCTTCGACATGACCCCGCAGCACCCGGTCGAGGTCCGCGTACGGCGGCAGCGTGTCCTGATCGGTCTGGTTCTCGCGCAGCTCTGCCGTGGGTGGCCGATCGAGGATGCGCCGCGGGATGATTTCCCGCCCCTGTCGGTTCAACCAGTCTGCGACGGCGTAGACCGCGGTCTTGGGCAGGTCGCCGATGCAGGCGAGCCCGCCGGCCATGTCGCCGTAGAGGGTGCAGAAGCCGGTGCCCAGCTCGCTCTTGTTGCCCGTGGAGAGCAGGAGAGCGCCCGTCTTGTTCGAGTGCGCCATCAGGAGCGTGCCGCGGATGCGCGCTTGCAAATTCTCCTCGGTGACGTCGCTCTTCAAGCCGGCGAAGGCGGGGGCCAGGGCGGCCAGGTACGCGCTGAAGATCGGCTCGATCGGGATGGTGAGGAAGCCGATCCCGAGCCTCTCGCTGAGCACGCGCGCGTCGTCGTTGCTCATCGAAGCGGTGTAGCGGGAGGGCATGGCGATGCCGGTCACCTGCGCGGGGCCGAGAGCGCGCGCGGCGAGTACCGCGGTGAGCGCCGAATCGATCCCGCCGGAGATGCCGAGCACGGCCCCGCGGAAGCCGGTCTTCGCGGCGTAGTCGCGGATGCCCAAGGTGAGCGCCGCGACCAGCTCCTCGCAGGCTGCGTCGTCGAGCCGGCTCTCGTACGCCGAGACGACCGCCAGCGCGTGCTTCTCGTCGTCGTGCACGGTCCGCGCGTTGCGCCGCTCCGAGGGATCGCCCGCGGGGGCGGGCGAGGGCATCTCGGCGATCAGCAGATCCTCCTGGAAGGCTTTCGCTTCCGCAGCGAGGCTTCCGTCGGGCCGGAAGACGGCGGAGCGGCCGTCGAAAAGGATGGAGTCGTTGCCGCCCACCAGGTTGCAGAGGGCGATCGGCACTCCATGGCGGCGGGCAGCAGCGCCGATCATGCGGCGGCGGTGATCAGCTTTGCCAAGGGCGTAGGGCGAGGCGGAGAGGTTGACGATGCACTGGGCCCCCCGGGCCACCAGCTCCTCGATCGGGTCGCGCAGGTACCGGGGCCTCCTCCAGAAGATCTTGTCGTTCCAGAGGTCCTCGCAGATGGAGATTCCGACGCTGACCGTGCCGACCTGCGCGACGCAAACTTCGGTTCCGGGATCGAAGTAGCGGGCCTCGTCGAAGACGTCGTAGGTGGGCAACAGTCCCTTCTGCGCGATCCTCCGCACAGCGCCATTCTGAAGAAGCGCGGCCGCGTTGTAGAGGCCGGTGCCCGGCCCTTCGTGCGGCTGTGCGAACCCCACCAGGCCCGCGATGCGGTGGAACACCTTGGCCTCGGCGAGCTTCCGCAGCGTCCGCTCGTTTCGGACCACGAAGTCGCGCAGGTCGAGCAGGTCGCGCGGCAGGTACCCCGGGACCGTCAACTCGGGGAAGACGACCAGGTCAGCGCCGGCGTCGGCCGCCGCCAGCGCGGCGCGCTCCGCCGCGGCGGCGTTCTCCTCGAGGGCGCCGACCGTCGTGTCGAGCTGTGCCAGCGCGATGCGCACGTGCGGTGCGTAACCTGCGATCCAGGGCCGGTCAAGCTGCCCGCCGTCGCCCCGCCGCGCCCGCCTGGGCCGTGCCGGTGCGGGCGAGCTTGCCCCAGCCGACCGCCAGGCCGGCAAACGCGGTCCAGATCGACTTTACCAGCGCCACCCAGATCAGCTGGCGGTATGCGACGCGTTGCACGAAGAGGCCGGCGAGCAGCCGCAAGTCTTCGCCCTCGAGCAGGATCGCCACTGCGGACAGCGCCAGGTCGAGGGCGAAGAAGAGCAGGTAGTAGCCGGCCGCCGCCCCCGCGTGCCCGCGCAGGAGCGAGACGACGAGCAGGAGATCCACCGCCGGCGCCACCAATGGGACTGCGAACTGGTAGATCGCGAAGGCGGGGAGGATGAGCCAGCCCAGCACGCCGCCGTCGCGCCGGAAGAGGCGGGACTTGTG
>WNFI01096978.1_pt1 | contig 22386 bp, 18 predicted proteins | sample 5400471 | NCBI WGS metagenome assembly WNFI01 (sample SAMN13153348, study PRJNA577476) | soil metagenome | isolation source: 100 cm saprolite on Douglas fir-dominated hillslope | place: USA:California | collected 2013-09-17
GCGGTTGCACCCAATGGACGCATCGCATCTGTACTCATCGCGGGTTTATCCTCCCAAGTCGCCGGAGCGGGCTTCGGCGGCTGATTCGTTTGTAAGTTTCTTCGATCCGGTTGCCCTGCTTGCGGTGCATCCGGTTTCTTATTGCCCCACATCGGACCTCCCAAAGGGACAGCACCACCCCACGCAGAATTCCGGCCGGGGTACTGCAAACTGTATTCCTCGGAAGGTCGCGCGGCAAACAAAGTATAAATGCGCTGTTCCAGACAGTAACTAGACTTTGGGACAGGGCGTGCCAGGGCTGGAGGGCCGTCCACAAAAATAATGAAGGAAACCGCACCAAATGTAAAGCGGAGTTAGGCGAACGCTGTCAGGACCGATTGCTGATGATGTGCACAGAATAAGAGCTTTCATGGCATGACGGCTGCTCGCTGCGAGAGAAGATACGCCCCGCGACCGTTCGAAACTTGGTCTTCCTGGGCAGACACTCTCTTCAGAGGCTTGCCTTCATACTTTTGGTATGAATACAATGCCTGACCGCCTTCAGCGACTCTGACAAATACAAATTCCACGGACTTCACCTCGTCCGGGATCTTCGCTCCAAACCAGCGGCTGTCCTCGCGCTGCGTCCACGTTACCAAGGAGAGTACCGAACCGTTCGAATAGTCGCGTTGCGAATTCGTTCTCGCATAGTGCACGGCAAGGTCATTGCCGTATAGCGTGGACATGGTCGAATCCTCTTTGCTGACTGCGGAACTAATGACCTTCCATTGAAGCGGGTTCGCGGGCAGGTCTCCGACGAGGGATGCGCTCTGATTCAGTGTCGCCGAGATTTTGGGTTCATCACCCGAGCACCCAAGAAGACTCAGCGAGAGAACCATACCGAGAAGGTAGATTTCTTTCATGGGCAGCCTCACTGTTGACCTCGGATTGGCATCGTAAAGACATAGTTGGTATTGGCTAAGGGCTTGTGGCAACCGGTGCATTCGCTAGTGAAATTTCTGTCTTTGCCGTATGGCTTCAGGTCTTCACCCCGCCATCTTGCCCATCCCCACCCCAAGGTTCCGGCGTATTTCTTGCTGTCTCGGATCATGAACTCCACTTGATAGAACGCTCCCGTCCGAATGAAGCCTTTCTCGTCCGGCTGTTGAAGCCACGCTACTTTGGCAAAGGCCGTGCCATCCGGCCAGGGGTTGATGTGATTTTCTGCGATAGCCTTGACGGCGACATCGTTGCCAAGGATCTGCCTCAACGTGTGATTGTCAAACCGCTCGGTGCTGCTGATGGCTGGCCAATTCTTGTACTCGGATAGGAAGGCTATTCCATTCGGGGCTGGGGCGACACTCGGCGTCACGCTGCCGGACTGAATCCATTTGTCATACTGAGCGTCGGCAGAGTTGATCTCAGCGGCGGTGGCTGCTTCATTCGGTGCGACCGGGCTGAGGTACTTCTTCAGGACCGCCAACTGTTCCGGCGTGATGACAGATTCCGGGTGGAGACGCTGGTAGGCAAGCAGGGGCATCGCGCCTAACTCGATCTGACTGACGGATTCGAAGAGGATGGCCTGCTGTTGTGCGGGAGGAAGCCTGGCGATCTCCGAAAAATTCAGGTGCTTCCTTCCCTCCTTGACATCCCTGGCTACTAGCCAATACGCGGGCGCAGGCTCGTCGAACCACGACAACGTCGTTTCGTTGGAATGGCAGTTGTAGCACGACGTTTTGAGTATCTGCTTCACCTCAGGCGGCGCTTGCAGGTCCGCCGTGACGGGCGAATTTCGCAACTCAGGCCGAATGAATTGAATGCCAACAAATGCGATTCCCAAAATCGCCACGGCCCATGCAAGTCCGCCAAAACGGAATCTTGGACCCAATGCCATACTGCTCCTCTCTTTTGCGTCGCGCTCAATGCGTCCTTGACCGGCTGACTAAGCCAGCACACGCTGGCGTTGACGAATTCTGCTTGATTGCCCCATCAGTTATCGGCCTCCATGCAAGCGAACGCGTTGCCAGTTCTATGAATTCCAACCACCTTCCGCTTTGCGCATGTTCGGGAGGGGTGTCGCGCACGTGGCCGGTCAGTTTCCGATAATCCGACTACACAACCAAGTGGACCACCAGGGCGCGATTTCCCGAACGGGACTTCTGGACCGGAATTGTGGAAACCAGTTTTGTTTGTAACGCACCAGCCCCGTCCGGGCTACTGCCTTTTCGCATTTCCGGTCAGAACTCTGCCGGCGCCGGAGTTGATGAGCCGCAATTCTTTCCCGTGGTCTATTATCACGAAATTGGAATTGGAGATGCCCGCAGGCGGAGGCAGCGCAAGCGACTGGCTGCCGGTGCAGTCGGCATTCACCACGTAGCTGCCGCTGCTGATCCTGTTGAGAAGGATGGTGCCGTTCAGACTCACAGTCGTGGTCTGGGAAACTCCTCCCGTCCCGTCAAATGAAATTGTGCCGACCTCTCCGACAGGGCCGACAGGCCCAAAGGCAACGATCCAGCCTGTGGTGGTAATGCCGAACGATCCTTTTAAGCTGGCGAGCGAGCACGAATCATCCGAGGAATCCTCCGGTGAATTGGCTGCGTGGGCGGCTGGCACAAGTTGAGCCTCGTGTCCGGGCACGTGCACCGCCAATGCTAAAGCTCCTGCAAGAGCAAAGGAAATTCCGATCTTGCCTATGGTTCTCACAGTAGTTCTCCTTTTTTGAAGCTAGCGATGTGGCTTCTGATGGGGAGTACTGCAGGTATGACGTTCTTCCGCTTCGTCCTGACACCATAGAACGAGCGCCAGAGACGGGCGCGCACCGCCGCTTTGGTCACTCTGGGACCGACAAATGGATTTGTCAAGCTAGAGGTCCGTCTCAGAGCTCAGCGGGAGAAGGTACTTCGTAAGCGGCACACGCAAGATTTTGAAGCGTACCAGATCTTCTGGACGTATAACGCACTAATCGGAAAATGGCCAACTACCGTGGCGCGGAAAATGAGCCTATGAGCTGGGTTTGTCCGGAACCGGCTGCGTCGCGACGAAATCGGCGTGAAAACGGCGGGCGTAGGAATCGAGCAACTGCTGAATTCGTTCGGGGCTTTGGGATTTCAAAATGAAGCCGGCGTGGTGATATTTCGTGACGCGGCAGGTGATTTCGGGATCGGTGTAGGCGGCAGTGTCGGGATGTTCCTGGCGAGCCAGAGAAAGAATCACTCCGGCATAATGGCCGCCGGGGGACGGAAGCTGGTAAGGCTGAATCCCCGCCCCAACTTCAAGCCGCGCCCACTCGCGCCAGAGGTTTATCCCCGTAGCGGTTTCGATGACGTCCGAGATATAGGCGCCGCCGACGCGAGCGGCGACTTCGATGAAATAGAATTTGCCGTCCGCGTGCGACCGCAGGAACTCAGCATGAGTCACCCCGCGCATGAGGCCAAGGCCCTCCAGTAAATTGCGATTGATTTCGAGGAGCGATTTGGTTTCTTCCGCTTCCCGAGGAAGAGTGCGCGTCGTGAATACGCCGCCGTGATGAGAGGTATCGAGCGGCGGCGTGCCATAGGCGTGAGCTTCCGCGAAGGCAACACGGCGCTCGGAAACCACGCTGTCGACGTGATAGACCGCGCCGGGAACGAATTGCTCGAGCAAGTAAAACGATTGCTGATCGCCGAGCTGGTCGAGCCAGGGCCAGAGCTCCTCCGGAGAATGCATCTTCTTCATGCCAATACCGGCAGCCTGCGAGCGAGGTTTGAGCAACCAGGGACCGGGAACCCGGGACATGAATTCTCGAAGATTATCGTAATTGAGGACATGGACGAATTCGGGGACGAGGATGCCAGCCTCCCGGGCCCGCGCGCGCATGGCCAGCTTGTCGCGAAAGTAGCGGACAGTGGTGAGGCCCATGCCGGGAATGCGGAGATGCTCACGCAGCGCGGAGACATTCTCCATGTCGAATTCATCGAGCGCGACGATGCGATCGATGGGCCGGGACCTGGCCGCATAGCTCACGGCGTAAATCAGATTCTGCAGCGGAAGCTCTTCGGGCATGGTGAAGACTTCGTCGATACATTCGAAGGGCCAGTTGGCGTGGCGATGTTTTTCGACGGTCAGGAGAAGGACACGGCAGCCGATCGATTTGCAGGTGCGGATGAATTCCTGACCCTTTTCGTAGGAACTGACGCAGAGAATGGTGAGAGGCCGGTCCTCCGACATGCGACGCCCCCTGGAAACCAAGTGACTCGAGCGCGGATTATACAGTGGCTTCGCGCGCGGGATACAGGAATTGCAGAAATGGTCCGACCCGCTGCGCCCAAGCCGCTTCGTTGTGCTCCGCGCCTTCGACGCGCTCATAGTGCAAGTCCTGCTCCGGCTGCCAGCCTTTTTCGAGGAGCACGTCACGGAAGCGCTCCACTTCCTGCACGATACGCGGGCCCTCGCGCGTGCCGATATCCAGCCAGATGCGCGGGCGGGTCTCCACGATCGCGGCCTGAGCAAAACGGTGGATAACGAGCTGGTTCCACCAGACGGCCGGCGAGAGGGCGGCGATTCTTCCAAAAATGCGCGAATGTTTTAGCCCCAGATAGAGGGAAGCGAGGCCGCCCAGCGATGAACCGCCGATGCCGGTGTGTTGCGAGCCGGAGAGCGTGCGGTATTCGCGATCGACAAATGGCTTCACTTCTTCGATGAGAAATTTTGCATAGCGGTCGGCGCGGCCACCGCCGAGTTTGGGGACATGGGTGGGAGTGTATTCACGAATGCGCGCCTTAGTGTTGTACATCCCCACGATGATCAAAGGGGCGACCAAGCCAGTTTGAATGCAATGGTCCGCGGTCTGCCCGACGTGCCAGTCCTGCCCTGGGATGAAGGAGGTGGCGCCATCGAAGAGATTCTGGCCGTCATGAAGATAGAGGACGGGGAAATGGCGGCCTGATTGGTCCGCATATCCGGGCGGCGTGTAAACGATGAGGTCGCGCTGATTACGGAGAAAACGCGAGCGGAATTGTTCGTGTTTGCGGAGATGTCCGGAACTCACGATGCGATGGTCACCAGGAGATCTTTCGCTTCGACGTGCTGCCCGGGGGTCACAAGCAGCTTCGCGATGCGCCCTGAAATTGGCGCATAGATATTGGACTGCATTTTCATGGCTTCGAGCGTCAGAAGTTTTGCGCCGCGTTCCACGGTGTGATTAGCTTGCACGGCGATGCCACTGATGACACCGGCGGTCGGAGCGGCGACCTGGCCGGGATCGGCGGGGTCGGCCTTTGGATGAGCGCGTTCGACCACCCGCAGCGCGCGATCGCGGACGTTCACTTCGCGCGGCTGGCCGTTCAATTCAAAAAAGAGCGTGCGTGTGCCATCGGGATGAGGTTCGCTGATGGTCAGAAACTTGATGATGAGCGACTTTCCGGGTTCGATTTCAACGGTGATTTCTTCGCCGGACTTCAAACCATAGAAAAATGCGGGCGTGGGCAAAACGCCGACGTCCGAATAGGTCTGGCGAAATTTGTCGTATTTGGCGAAAACGTCGGGGTAAAGCAGATAGCTCAGCAGGTCGTCGCGGCGGAAGGTATGACCGAATTTTTTCTCGAGGGACTTTTGCTCTTCCTCCCATTTCACTGCTTCCAGGTTTGCGCTTGGGCGGCCGCGGAGAGGAGCCTGGCCGCGCAGGATAATCTTCTGCAGCTTTTTCGGCCAGCCGCCGGGAGGCACGCCCAGTACGCCAGAAAGCATTTCGACAACTGAATTTGGAAATGGCACGTCGTGTTTTTCGTCGAGCTTGAGAATGTCAGCCGGCTGCATCTCCTTGGCCATCAGGAACAGAGTCATGTCGCCGACGACTTTGCTGGAAGGCGTGACTTTGACGATGTCGCCGAAAAGCTGGTTCACCTCGGCATACATTTTTTCGGCTTCGCGCCAACGATGGCCGAGGCCCATGGCGGTAGCCTGCTCACGCAGGTTGGTGTACTGACCGCCGGGAATTTCATGCTGGTACAGACGCGCCGAGCCAGCCTTGGGACCGGAGTCGAACGGTAGGTAATACGTGCGAACCGTTTCCCAATAGTCGGAGCATTCATTAAGCGTATCGACATGGAGCTGCGTGTCGCGCGGCGTGTGGCGGAGCGCTTCGACGATGGAATTGAGATTGGGCTGGCTGGTGCCGCCGCTCATGGCGGCGATGGCGCCGTCGGCGATGTCGACTCCGGCGTCGGACGCTTTCAGTACGGAGGCCGAGTTGATGCCGCTGGTATCGTGCGTGTGAAAGTGGATCGGAACGCCGACTTCCTCGCGCAGGGTCTTCACCAATTCGAATGCCGCGTAGGGTTTGCAGAGTCCGGCCATATCTTTTATGGCAAGGAAGTGCGTGCCCAGTTTTTCCAGTTGCTTGGCCATCGCGACGTAATACTTGAGCGAGTATTTCGGGCGGCCTTTGTCGAGGATGTCGCCCGTATAGCAAATGGCGGCTTCGCAAACGGCGCCGGTTTCGAGTGCCGCATCGATCGAAACACGCATGTTCTCGATGGAATTGAGCGAATCGAAGATGCGAAAAATGTCGATGCCCTGGGCGTGGGCTTCGCGAACAAATTCAATGACGACGTTATCGGGATAGGAGGCGTAACCGACGGCGTTGGCGCCGCGGAGAAGCATCTGGAAACAGATATTGGGAATGCGCTCGCGCAGCTCACGCAATCGTTGCCAGGGATCTTCGTGCAGGAAGCGCATCGCGGTATCAAAGGTCGCGCCACCCCACATCTCGATACTGAAAAGATTGGGCAGGCGATGCGCGACGGCACTGGCGGTGGCGAGCAGGTCGAATGTGCGGACACGCGTAGCCATCAGAGACTGATGAGCGTCGCGGAAAGTCGTGTCGGTAATGAGCAGGCGTTTTTCTTTTCGTGCCCAGGCAGCGAATTTCTTCGGGCCGAGCTTTTGCAAGAGCTGGCGGGTGCCGGCAGGCGGTTTGCCGGCAGGCGTTGCCGGAACGACTGCTGCTTCGATTTCTTTGGGGATCTGCTTGCCCTTTACTTCCGGATTGCCGTTTAAGATGACATCGCCGAGATAGGAAAGCAGCTTGGTGGCGCGGTCGCCGCGGCTGGGGAAACGGAAGAGTTCGGGCGACTCGTCGAGGAAAGAGGTGGTGACTTCGCCTGCGCGAAACTTCGGGTGATTGACGACGTTTTCAACGAAGGGAATATTCGTCTTCACACCGCGAATGCGGAATTCGCGGAGGGCGCGGTCCATCCGCTGGCAGGCTTCGGGAAGATTTGCGCCCCAGGCCGTGACTTTGACGAGAAGCGAATCGTAATAGGCGGCGAGCATCGCGCCAGCATAAGCGGTGCCGCCATCGAGACGAATACCGAAGCCCGCGGGGGAACGATAGGTCGAAATTTTCCCGTAGTCGGGGGCGAAGTTTTTCTCAGGGTCTTCGGTCGTCACGCGACACTGGAGAGCCGCGCCATTGAGCGGAATATTCTCCTGTTTCGGCAGCGCCATCGGCGGTTCATGTAGCTTGTGACCCTGCGCGACGAGAATCTGCGAACGCACGAGATCGATGCCGGTGACCATTTCGGTCACGGTGTGTTCGACTTGAATGCGGGGATTGACCTCGATGAAATACCACTTCTGCGAATCAACGTCGTAGAGAAACTCGACGGTTCCCGCATTGCGATAGTTTGCTTTGCGCGCGAGCTGCACAGCCGCATCGCAGAGTTCGCCGCGGATACTCGCGGGGAGATTCGCGGCGGGAGCAACCTCGACGACCTTTTGGTGACGACGCTGGACAGAACAGTCGCGCTCGTAAAGATGCAGCAAGTTACCGTGATGATCGGCGAGGATCTGAACTTCCAGGTGCCTCGCGCGCGGCAAATATTTTTCCAGGAAAACAGATGCATCACCGAAGGCGGAGCGAGCTTCACCCTGGGCTTCTTCGAGAAGCGCATCGAGTTGCGCAGCGTCACGAACGACGCGCATGCCGCGGCCGCCGCCGCCCATCGCCGCTTTCACGATGATGGGATAGCCGATTTCCCGCGCAATCTTCTGCGCCTCCGCGGCCGACTTGACCGGATTCTCGGTTCCTGGCAGGACAGGCACCCCCGCCGATGCGGCCAATCTTCGAGCAGCGGTCTTGTCTCCAAGCAACTCGAGAAGATTCGGCGGCGGACCAACGAAGGTGATGGCGGCCTTTTCGCAGGCGCGGGCGAACGCAGGATTCTCTGAAAGAAAGCCGTAGCCCGGGTGGATGGCGTCGACGCCCTTCTCTTTCGCCAGTGCGACGATTCCAGCAATGTCCAGATAGGCTTCCACGGGGCCCTTGCCGGCACCGACCTGATACGCTTCGTCAGCCTTGAATCGATGCAGGGCGAGCCGGTCTTCCTGCGAATAGATGGCCACTGTGCGCAAGCCGAGCTCGTTCGCGGCGCGGAATATGCGTATCGCGATTTCGCTGCGATTTGCCGCCAACAGCTTTCGAATTGTCCGGTTCTTGGTCATACAACTGCGCCCACCACTTCGCGAGCAACTTTACATTCTTTCATGCTCGCGCCCTAGCTCCGCCAGCAGTTTTTTCAATATACCGAAACAAATATTCCAATACATAGTTTTTCCTTCCGGCTCCCGGGCAATAAGAATGAGGTAAGAGAAACTCCGCACGAGCAAACATTGGACATCCCGCAGTTCGTAGTTGTGGCATTTCCATTCAACCAATGTTGACATTGGCTTACGGCATAATATATGGTTCCGACACTTTCCCTGCGTAGCGCTTGGAGGTTGGCATGCAGCATCCTTGGCTTTGCAAATTGGCCGTCAGTCTCGCAGTCCCTCTTCTCTGTGTGACCATTCTCCACGCCCAGCAGGAGCCAAGCCCGCCAAAAACATCAGCGGACACGGAGCTCGCAAGAATTGATAGTGAGATTACAGCCCTTAAGTCCGCCTTGAAACTGATCGAAGCCGCCGCGAAGGCCGAGCCGAGCCTTGAAGTTAAGCGGCTGAGCCAAGAACAGATCCAAGTCCGCCGTGTCCAATTGCGTTCCAAACAGGCAGAGCGCGGTGTCGTCGAACGTATCGCCCATCTTCAGAAATACCAGGATGCAGTCGCTGGAACACTGGCCAAAGAGGAAAAGGCACAGATCATTCGACAATTCAAAGAACTGGAAGCGCTGCGCAGTCAGTGCGCCGCCGGCTGTTCCTCCACCGATACCACTGGCTCCCCGGTCTCCTCAAACGCCCCTGATGAGCGGATTACATATCTGGCCATCCAGCCTTATTCAGGTGAGGTTTCCAAGAAAGAAAGCGCAGCACCAACAAAACAGCAGCCGTCCGAATCCGACGATCCTCCCAAAAACGGAGCAGCCCACGCAGCAGAAACTCAACCCCAGGGAGATGCGCCGAAAGAAAAGAAGAAGGACGAAGGTACAAAGGGGGAAGAGGAACCGAAGGCTAAGCTCCCGTTGCAGGCCATCAAAGGGCGGGTATTGGCCGGGTCGTACAGCAATCCTTTGCCCGGCGTTACAGTGCAAGTCCGAACTGAAGACGGCGGATCCGTTGTGGGTACCACAGTCACCGATTCGAATGGCAACTATGAGGTTCTCTTGCTGGAAGGAGCAGACTACCGGCTCAGGGTGGACTGCGATTGTAGTCTGTACAAGCCGATCCAAACGGGAGTATTCAAGTTGGCCAGCAATGTAACTCAAGTCCTGCCGGACCTGCACATGGAAGAGCTGGCGGAAGGGGCACGGGGCGACTTCGCGGCTATGGCTGCGGATCACACGCCCGTATCACGCCTCCGCGGTGGAGAACTCGTGCGGCTGATCAGTGGATTTGAACAATCCGGTGCCAGCGCATCGCATAGCAAACAGAATTTCTTTTTCGATATGTTCGTAACTGTCCCGTTTCCTATTCAGAATCTGCAATCCTATGACCGCGTATTTGGACCCAGATTCCGTCTCTGGGGAGACATTCGCATTTCTTCGGCGCCGCGCGATTTTTCACAACCCATTCGTGAATTTGCCGCGAGCGCTGCAGAGCAAATTGGGAACACAAAAGTCAGTGAAATAGCGCAGTCTTCGGATTTTCGGGCAGGGGTGGAATACTATTTTGCTCATCTGCCAAATCTGCTTCCAAGCTTTGATCAAGCGACCAAGCAGAAATTCTCCATTTCGATTATTGCCGCCGGCGGCGGGATCACACCCCTAAATCCCCAGGATACTATCTCAGTCTTCAACTCTTCGCCTGCCGCGATCTCGCAATTCAACCTTCCTGCGACGACCAAATTCATTGCTTTCGTCTCCCCCGACCGAGACCGCTTTTTCCGGCAGTACGACGTGGGATTTCGCATAAAAACGCATTACTTCGACCTCGTTGACCACCCCCTCTACCGTTTCCCAGCAACTCTGGACCTCACTTACGGGATCAACGAGTCGGTGACTCGGGGAAGGGTCCGAGGGGGCGTACTAAAGCTGGAAGGCTTCTATCCACTTCCATGGGATGCGGCAAAATATGTGTATCTTTTCGGAACCGCCATGCTCAAGCCTGCCCGCGCGAAAATATCAAATCCGCTGGTCCTGCAGGCTGCGCCCAAAGACACGCCGGTCCCAGGACCGGACACAGCGATTGTCACTCTTCCTCAAATCGACCGCGATTACTATCGCCTGGGAGTGGGCGTCGATGCGGTTTCTCTCTTCAAGACGATCCTGGACAAGAGTGCAGCCAAGGCTGCGCTTAAGAAGGGAAATAAGGCCGCACAGGATTTGGCTGCCCAACAAGACCAGGAAAAACAAAACAAAAAATAAGAAGCCAAGCGTTAGATTTGTCTGATTCGCGGCACATTGCCGCGGTGGAGAGGAGAGGGTATCAACACTTCCTCAACAGCCCAATCACACGGCCGTGAATTTTGACGTTTTTCGCAGCCACCAAGATAGGAGCCAGTCCGGAATTTGCCGGCTGCAGACGGATCTTGCCGGCCCTCACGGGACGCCACGCGCAGTTCCTGAAGAGCCCGACCCATCATGGCTTGAGGAGCGGCTGGGCGAAGCGAATGGGAACGCCAAAATTCGAACCGCCAAAACCTTTGACAACCGCGAATGTCACACCTATCACAACGCCATTGCGATTGATGAGCGGTCCGCCCGAGCTGCCGGAAGTAGTCTGCGCATCGTAGACAATTTTGTCCGGAAGAACGTCGCCGATATGGCCCTGAGTAACCAGAGGGCGGATGAGCTTACGGCGGAGAAGTTCGTTGACAACCTCTTTCGGTTTTCCGCCGGTGGTCTTGGCGATTTCGTTCACGGCATCTTCACCCGCGCGAGCCAGAATGGCGCTGATACCCGTGGCGTAGCCAAGGGAGAGCAAAGGCTGGCCACTGACTGCCGCTTCCTTGCGGGCATCCATTTTCAGAATGGGTTTCTTCAAACCGGTCAAATCACCTTTCAGCACAGCGAGGTCCGCCACCTCGGAAATCTCGGAAATGCTAACGGGAACGCCGGCAGCCGTATCGGGGAAATAGGCTGTCAGATCCGCGATGGAAGGATTAAACCCCTGGCTAGAAACTGCGGCAAGCTCGTCATTCTTCCACCAGGGTTGCGCGACGTGGTGATTGGTGAGAATGCGGCCTTGGCCGACGATGAATCCGGTGCCAAAGAAATCAGCGCGAACCTCGGGCGCGCGGCCTTCCAACGTATAAACCGGGTTGCCATCACTATCGTGGAGCGGCTCTCCATCCGGATTGATCCCGCCGTAACGCAGGGGGCGGCCTGAAGCGCGGTCGATGAAGGAGACGGAGACATGGAGGAGGCATACGCTTGGCGCATAAGCACGGATTACTTCTTCCGCGGATTCCGACTCGGTCTCCACACGTTTGAGCCGAGTGGTCGTTTCCTCGAGCTGCTTGCGAAGTGAGGACACCTCACCAGGTTCGGCGCCCGAGATTTTCTGGCGCAGCTCATCGGATTGCTGCTTGAGGTGTTGCTTTTGCTCGAGAACATCGGATTGCTGAAGATCGGCGCGCGCACTGCGGGCATCCGCCATCAATTGCTCCTGGCGATGGGCGCCGCGCTCGAGCTGGGCAATAATGGAGTAAGCGCGATTTGCTTCCTTCTCGGCACGCCGGGAATAGAGAACAAAGATTCCGGCGATCAGGATGGCAACGGCGAAGAGGGCAGACACGCCGATTTTCAAGGCCCGCCCCAGGGAAAATGCGTCGCGGGTCATCTTCTCGGTGACAGCGAGCGCCTGGAAAGCGGTCTGCGCCATCTCGCGGCCCTGATCGGCGATACGAGTCTTTTCCTGGAGTTCGTCAAACGCGTGCTTTTCGCGCAACTGGACACGAACGCGCGCGAGCAATTCCGCCGCTTCCCACGGCGAAGTGAGCACCTCGTCGGCGCCGAGATCAAGGCCCCGAGTTCGCTCAGCTCCCCCACCCTGCGTGAGGAGGATTACGCGTGTCGCCACAGTGGCCGCATTGCCTTTGACTTCGGCAAGGGCATCGCAGCACTGGATGTCGGCAAGGTCGGCGGAGAGAATGAGGAGATCGATGCTGGCATCTTGAACAAACTTGAATCCTTCAGCCTGGGAGGACGATACGGCCACGTCATAGCCGGCCGAACGGACCAATTCCTCGAGCACGCCGCGCGAGGCCGAATCGGGATCGACAATCAGAATGCTTTGGCGTTTCGAGGGCAAGTTTGCGGCCTCACAGGCTTTGGATCTCTCTTCGAGCCTTCATTTTACTTCGTCTTCCCTGCCAAGGTGCCTCACAGGGCTTCACGAGAATAACCGTGACACTCTTCTGATGCACACAACTGGATTCTGACACAAACAATTTATCCGCGGAAAGATGACGGGGAAGAGATGAAGCTTGACTACCGGCGGACAAGGCCCTCCAAAGGCAGACTGGCTATGGTGGCGGGGGAGAACAATCAGATGATTCAGAACTAGTATTTGCGAAGGACGCCGATGACACGGCCCTGAATCTTGACGTCATTCGCGGCCACCATGATGGGAGCCATCTCGGAATTTGCCGGCTGCAGACGTATCTTGCCAGGGCCTTCGCGATAGAAGCGCTTGAGGGTTGCTTCTTCGCCGCCGATCAGCGCCACAACGATGTCGCCAGCATTGGCAACCTGGGTTTGCTCGCACACAACGAAGTCCCCATCCACGATGTGATCTTCGATCATGGAGCTGCCTTTGACCTGCAAAACAAAGGAATTGCCGCCACGCGCGAAATCGCCCAGAGAAATCGTCTCGCGTTCTTCAACGGCCTCCAGCGGGCGCCCCGCCGCGATCCTTCCCACCAGGGGAAGCTCCTGCAGCTTGCGATCGATTACTTGATCCTTGACCGACTTCGGCAATTGGACAATCTCGATGGAGCGGCTCTGATTGTAACCGCGGCGAATGAAGCCTTTTTTCTCGAGAGTGGTGATGTGCTTATGGACGGTGGCCAGGGAAGTGAGCTTGAGGCCCTTGCCGATTTCTTCGAAGCTTGGCGCGTAGCCGTGTTTGGTCTCAAACGCCACGAGGTAATCGAGAACTTCCTTTTGCCGTTTGGTCAGAGCCATGTGCGCGCCTCCGTATGCAAAACTTTTCCATAGGCACTGTAGGCGAAAAGAAAGCGAACGTCAAGCTTCTTTTTTTCCCTTCGCGTTACCTTCACTGCTTCTTCCACGGTCCGTCTGGAAGTGATATACAGGCGTTCGATGGATCAGTCTCCGAAACGCCCCGCCTCTGTTACGGTCGCCGCGGTCGTGGCCATATTGGGCAGCATTTTCCTTCTTCTGTGCTGTTCAGTCGTGTTTTTCGGAATGATGCTTGTCAAGTTGCCTGGCCATGCCTCCGAACTCCCGCCATTTGCGAGAAACGCCATGCTGGCCGGCCAAGGATTTATGATGTGTCTGTCCCTCTTTGGTATCGCCACAGGCATTGGCTTGATCTATCTTCGCAATTGGGCGCGTATTTCCATCCTGATTGGGGGTAGCTTTTCGGTCTTCTTCGGTGTCATCGGGATCCCTATTGCATTCCTGATGCCGCGTTTCCTCGAAGAGGCCTCAAGGGCCGCTTCGGCATGCTGATGACGCGCTCTTCCTGGAATGCTTTCTGCACGCCGGAATCTCAACCCACTTCTGCATCGAAGTCGAAGTCTGCGAACGATTCGACGCGTCTTTCTCGATAGGACACATCGCCTCGCGGCGGACTCTCTCCCTACTGCGCGCAAGCCAGTGTGATATCCTCTGGGTGTCGGCTCCTGGCGGGCTGCCTTAGAAGCCATCCTTTCACCGCACCGCCTCATTCTTAGGATTGAGCCGCACTCCCCTTGGGGATAGGGGGGAGTTCATCGGTCAGCGGAGGCGGGGGACAAGAATGTCTACACTCACAGAGGTTCCACCGGTAAAACACAGGCGCGAAGTGCTAGATCAGGCGGTGATCCGTTTCGCGGGCGACTCCGGCGACGGCATGCAGATCACCGGCAGCCAGTTCACGAATACCGCCGCGCTCTACGGCAATGATATCGCGACGTTCCCGGACTATCCGGCGGAAATTCGCGCCCCTGCCGGGACGATTCCTGGCGTCAGCGGCTTTCAGCTGCACTTCTCTTCGAATGAGGTTTACACGCCCGGTGACGCGATCGACGTGCTGATTGCGATGAATCCGGCCGCGCTGAAAGTGAACGTTGCTGACCTGAAGGCCAACGGAATCCTGATCGTCAACAGCGATAGTTTCAAAGAGAACGATTTGCGCAAAGCGCAGCTGACCTCGAATCCGCTGGAAGATCATTCCCTCGATAAGTTCCGGTTGTTTTCGGTGGAGCTGGAGCGTCTGACGCGGCGTTCACTGGAGCACTTGGGGCTCGACGCCAAGTCGATGGACCGCTGCAAAAACTTCTTCGCGCTTGGCATGTGCTACTGGCTTTACAACCGCTCGATGGAGCCGACGGTCCGGTGGGTGGAGGACAAGTTCAAGAACAAGCCGCTACTCGTGGAAGCGAACAAGCTTGCATTGAAGGGCGGCTATTCGTACTGCGAAGCGACGGAAGCGTTCCAAATCAGTTATGAGATTCCGCCGGCGCAGCTCACGCCGGGACTCTACCGAAGCATGAGCGGTAACCAGGCGCTGGCACTGGGGTTTGTTACCGCCGCGCAGAAGTCCGGGCTAACGCTTTTTCAAGGCAGTTACCCCATTACTCCGGCTTCGGACATTCTGCACGAGCTCTCGCAATACAAGGACTTCGGCGTGATGACGTTTCAAGCCGAAGACGAAATCGCAGCGATTACTTCGGCGATCGGCGCGGCCTACGCCGGCGCGCTGGCTATCACAACGACGTCAGGCCCCGGAATGGCCCTGAAAACTGAAGCGCTGGGTCTTGCCGTTGCGGTCGAGATCCCGCTGGTCATTTGCGACATCCAGCGCGGCGGTCCGTCAACCGGCCTTCCGACCAAGACCGAGCAAGCGGACCTGCTGCAGGCGCTTTTCGGCCGCAACTCCGAAGCGCCGATTCCGGTGCTGGCCGCGTCGACGCCTGCCGATTGCTTCTGGGTGGCGATCGAAGCCTGCCGCATCGCCATCAAGTACATGGTGCCGGTTATTATTCTCTCGGACGGTTACCTTGCAAACGGCGCGGAGCCGTGGCGAATACCGGAACTGAGCGATATTCCGGAAATTCCGGTGAAATTTGCAACCGACCCGAACGGCTTCCTGCCTTACAAGCGCGACCCACAGACTCTGGCGCGCCCGTGGGCGGTTCCGGGAACTCCCGGGCTCGAACATCGCATCGGCGGCCTCGAGAAGCAGGACCCCACGGGAAACATCAACTACGAGCCGCTGAATCGGTCATCTGCACCTGCGGCACCTCAATCCCCTCCCCTCGAACTTGGGTGACGTTCTCAAGCGCTACAAAAGGGTGCTTGTGCCGGAACTGAACATGGGCCAGCTTTTGTGGGTCTTGCGCGCAAAGTTTCTCGTGGATGCGGTCGGCCTCAACAAGATCCAGGGCCGGCCGTTCAAGCAGGCTGAGCTAGAGCAAAAAATCGAAGAGATGTTGGGACTCTAGGAGAATCGACGATGAGCACAGCGACGCTGCCACCGCCTCTGACGAAAAAAGATTTTCAAACCGACCAGGAAGTACGCTGGTGCCCCGGCTGCGGAGACTACGCGATCCTCTCCGCTGTGCAGTCCGTTTTTCCGGAGCTGGGCATCAAGCGCGAAAACTTCGTCGTCGTTTCCGGGATCGGCTGCTCCAGCCGCTTCCCGTATTATATGAATACCTTTGGTTTTCACACGATTCACGGCCGCGCGCCGGCAGTGGCCACGGGCATCAAGGCGATTCGCCCGGAGTTGGAAGTCTGGGTCGCCACCGGCGACGGCGACGCGCTTTCGATCGGTGGGAATCACACGATTCATATGCTGCGGCGGAACGTCGGCATCAAAGTCCTGCTCTTCAATAACAAGATTTACGGTTTGACGAAAGGACAGTACTCGCCGACCTCTGAGTTCAACAAGAAGACGAAATCAACGCCGTTCGGGTCAGTGGACCGGCCATTCAATCCGATGTCACTGGCAATCGGTTCGGAAGCGACCTTCGTGGCACGCTCCGTCGACGTCTTCCAGGGGCACCTGAAAGAAACGTTGAAGCACGCCGCGGCACACAAGGGCTCCGCGTTCGTGGAGATTCTCCAGAACTGCAACATCTTCAACGATGGAGCGTGGTTCTCGCTGACCGAGCGCGATGCGCGCAGCGAGCACGTGATGCAGCTCGAGCATGGCAAGCCGCTGGTTTTCGGCAAAAACCGCGATAAGGGCATTCGCCGGAAACCGGACGGGGACATCGAAGTCGTCCAGCTCGGCAACGGCATCACAGAGAGCGATCTCGTGGTGCACGACGCGCACCACCCGCGGCCCTCTTACGCTTTCCTGCTCTCGCACATGGAACATCGGCCGGGCTTCCCCACACCGATCGGCGTTTTTCGCGCGTGGGACGATCTTCCTCGCTACGAAGACGTGATGAACCAGCAGATCAAGGACGTCCTCGCCAAGCGCGGTCGCGGCGATCTCGGCAAGCTTCTTCGCGCGGGCGACACCTGGGAAGTAAAGTAGTCTTCGCTTCCTCGAAATTATACCTCTCAAAGGAAATGCCTAAGAGCGCCTTGCCCACCAGGGTCACGGAGCTCAATTATTTGTGATACATCAGGCTCTACGGATTGGAGGAAACGGAGCTCTTGTCATGGCAGGAGCGGTGGGGATCGAACGGACAACCCAGGGACGATCGCGTTTTTATCATGTTCCGGTGTTTCCTTGGTTTCAAGTTAATTGACTAGGATGCGCCGATAATATTGAAACGACACGGAGATAAGTGGCGCGCCTGGGGCGATTCGAACGCCCGACCTCTGGTTCCGGAGACCAGCGCTCTATCCAGCTGAGCTACAGGCGCGCAGTGGGCGCTCCTCGATTCTTCCTGAGGGCGCAACACGCGGGAACTTCAATGAACGTTAGTATTCTATCCGGTATGATTCGCCGACGCTAGCGCGCATTCACAAGCGGCAGGCCGGCTCATCCTTTCGCCCGGGACCTGATGTCCTTTGCCAGTTTTTCGATTTCATCTGTCTTTCTCAGCATGGCAATAGAGAGCACCCGGACCGAATCCGTCTTTTCCACTTCGGCCCTCAATTCGCTCGCCAGATCGTAAAGCCTCTCGACATTTTTCTTAATTTCCTTTTGATTCGCCTCCAAGATCAGTTTGGGATCGATCTTCGGCGCATTCGAATCGTCTTCCTTCTGTTGTTGGGGGTTTTGCTGGCGCTGGGCACGAACCTGCCTGCCGGGTATGAGAGCGAGGATCCCCGCAGGCACCCCTACTGCAATAGTGGTTGTTATAAACTTGCGTCTTGATTCCATGGCCGTCCCCCCTTACTCCCGAGCAAACCCCCCGCCACACTGGGGGATACTTCCTCGAACCTCTTCCAATGTTATACTCCCCCTCTCGTAAAAATCATGCCTAGTTCCTTCAATCGCTGGTTGGATTTGACGCTTCCAAACGCGCTTCATCTTGTTGGGATTCTCGTCATCGCGCTGGTGCTGAACCGGCTGCTCCGTGCAGTAACGAATCTGGTAATCAAGCAGGCGTCGGCGCCCGGCCGCCCGGCGCAACTGCGCGAACAGCAGACGCGCACGTTGGCGGGAATCCTTTATGGCACAGGGAGCAAGGTTGTCTGGGTCGTGGCTCTGCTGACGGCCCTGAGCGAATCCCATATCAACATCATGCCGGCGGTAACTATTGCAGGTCTCGCCAGCCTCGCCGTAGGCTTTGGAGCGCAAACTCTCGTTCGAGATGTGATCATGGGCTTCTACATCGTGCTCGAAGACCAATACGTTGTCGGTGACACCATTCAAATCGCCGACTACATCGGCCGGGTGGAACATCTCACTCTGCGGCGCACGGTAATCCGTGATGCGCGAGGCGCGCTGGTAACCATCGCGAATGGCGAGATCCGTACGGTCAGCAACCTCAGCCGCGACTGGTCGCAGACGTTCGTGGATGTGTCGCTCGCGCCGGAAAGCCCGATCGAGAAAACATTGCAGGCGCTGGAGACCGCCGCGGCAGCGTTGCGGGGCGATCCAGCCTGGTCGCAAGCGCTGGTAGACGGGCCGCGGATTCTTGGTGTGCAGAACTTTGACCGCAATTCGTCGACGGTACGATTGCAGGTGCGGACCGCGCCGACGCGACAGGATGAGGTCGCACGCGAGCTGCGGCGCCGCATCCAGGTCGAATTTCAAAAGCAGGGTATACCCCTATCGAGCGTGCAACGCATCGAACTGGCGGGCGTTTCCCATTCCTCGCAGGAAGCATCCCAGCCAGACGCGGCGAGTTAGAGCTAGGAGAATCGGTCATGGCCCAGATTACCTACGACGAAGTAAACCTGATGCTGCGCTTGTACGATATGAGGCGCGAGCCGCGTCTACGCCAGGCGCGAGCCTGGTTCGTCGAAAACTTTCATCCGGAATCTCCGGAGGAGATGATGCAGAGGTACCCGCAGGGCAGCGAGGAAAACACTTACATCCGCATGGTGATCAGCTACTGGGACATGGTCGCTGGTATCGTCAACCGCGGGCTGATCAACGACGAATTATTTTTCGACAGTAACGGCGAAATTTGGGTGGTGTGGGACCGCATGCGATCGATTGTTCCTACGTGGCGCGCTGCTTTCAAGAATCCGCATCTTTTCCAGAACATGGAAGAAACTTGCAAGCGGCTGGAAACCTGGCGGGAGAAGCGCGCGCCTGGATCCACGGCGGCGATGAGGCAAATGATGGTACAGGCGAAACCAGCTACGAAGGGCACTTAGAGGGAAAACAAAGAACCTTGGAGGCGCGGGTGGGATTCGAACCCACGAATGGAGGTTTTGCAGTTCTGCGGTCGAGAGCTAAATAGCTCATTTTCTTGGGCGATTCTGTCGGTCTTGACCGCTTAAGTACGCTCCTTTTGCCGGATTCCGTTAGCATCTTGTTAGCAGAAATCCGAGCAATGAAGTGGGAGATCTATTCGCGATCATGGTATCGGGCGCTCTGAACCACCTGCATGTGGGGGCAAACTCGGGCCGGTCAGGCTAACGGCCACGACGTCAGCGTCCAGCATCATGAACGTCAATCGCCGATAGCCTTCCCGGGGATGTTACTGGTGGAAGCCGATGATCGCTTGCTTCTCCCACGGCGCGAGCTAGAAATCACGGGGAATCCAACCGTTGTGTTCATTGACGCGCCCATAGCCTTCTCGCCAGTCGTAGAACTTGCTGGCCCGCACGCCCAGCCAGTGGATGAATCGTGCTCGGCCATCATCTCGGCCAGCACCTCGTCTTTGGTCTGGATCTTCTTCTCCAGGAACTCGATCCGTTGTTGTTCGGCTTGATGGTCCGGGCGGCTCTTGCCCTGGAAGACCGCAGCCCCGTTCTCGAAGAACTCTTTTTGCCAACGGTAGAACACCGTTGGCTGCAGCCCCAGTTCATCACACAGATCGGAAACCGGCACTTTATCCAACAAGTGCCGCCTCAGGATGGCAACCTTCTCTTCTCCGGTGTAGTGCTTTCGCTCTTTTTTCATGCGTCCTCTCCGCTATCTTAATGGAAGAAGGCCCTCTCCAGTTCCATCTGAGGCAAGACAATCTGATCTGGCCACCCACGCCAGGTAACCGTCTGGACAGCCATCAACCAGCTCTCCTCGTTGTTGTTACGGTCACAACTGTTTCTCGACATTCACATTTTTTATCTTATTTATATTATATATAAACTACAAAGTGAGCACAGCCTAAATCAATAGCGCCGCATTCGGAAACAGCTGTTGGATTTTGGCCGTTTCGGTTAAAATTGTCCTTGGGTGGGTATATTGCTCATGCGTTTTTCCCGGTTCGCCGGGTTGTGCGCCGCTCTCTTCTTCTGTGCCCCCGCTTATCCCCAGAGTGTTTACCCTCATTTTCACGATGTCGCGCGCCAGTCAGGGCTGATGGTTCCGCACATCTCAGGGGAGAAAAGGTACATTCTCGAATCCATGAGCGGTGGAGTCGGCCTGTTCGACTGCGACAATGACGGCAAGCTGGACATTGTCGTGGTGAATGGCTCGACGGTGGACCGGTTCCGAAAAGGCGGAGACCCGCTAGTTACGCTCTATCATCAGGATGCGGATTTTCACTTCACCGACATTACGCAGCGGGCGGGCCTGACCCGCAAAGGCTGGGGAATGGGGGTGGCCGTTGCAGACTACGACAACGATGGACTGCTGGATCTTTTTGTAACAGGGTATGGAGGCACGGCGCTTTATCACAATTTGGGCAACTGCAGATTCGAAGATGTGACCGAGAAGGCCGGGCTAAAAGTGGACGGTTTGACTACCGGCGCAGCATGGGCCGACTATGATCGCGATGGAAACGTGGATTTATTCGTGGCGCGCTACGTTCACGTGGACCTCAATAAGCTGCCCGAACCTGGCAGTGACCAGCACAATTGCCGCTATAAGGGTCTACTGGTGCAGTGCGGGCCGTGGGGGATGGAGGGCGAAACCGACTTCTTATTCCATAATCGCGGCGATGGAACATTTGAAGACGTTTCCAAAAAAGCTGGGGTGAGCGACCCCAATAAACGCTTTGGGCTTGGGGTTATTTGGGGCGACTACGATAATGACGGCTGGCCCGACCTTTATGTGGCGAATGATGCTGGTCCAAATTATCTCTATCGCAATTGGCATGACGGTACTTTCGAAGAGACAGGCCTGCTCTCGGGAGTGGCACTCAGCGCAGAGGGGCAGGAACTGGGCTCGATGGGCGTGGATTTTGGCGACTTCGATCACGACGGCCTGCTGGACATTACCGTTACGAACTTCGCCGAACAGGTTGATAACCTGTAAGCGGACACGTCTATCCGCAAGTAGACACAATCGTTAACAACAGCTCTGGCTATCGGCAGCCGATGTTTTTATTCCGCAACAAAGGCGACCGCACGTTTGAGGACATAACCAGCGCATCAGGGCTTGGTTCCCTTCCGTTGGCTTGCCGGCGGGGCGCTGCTTTTGGTGATATTCGAAATGACGGGAACATGGACATTCTCGTCCTGAACGTGGGCGAACCCCCTTCGCTTCTCGTGCAAGACGCCCCAAGTCCAAGACATCGCGTCTTATTTCGGCTCGTCGGCACAAAATCGAATCGCGCCGCCATTGGCTCTCGCGTCACCATCGCCGGCGGAGGCATGACTCAATTCGATGAGGTTCGCGGCGGCGGAAGTTACCTGTCACAGAACGACCTCCGGCTTCATTTCGGCCTCGGCGAGATCAAAATTATGGAGTCGGTAAAGATTCGCTGGCCCAACGGAAACACAGAAACGCTGAGTAACGTTGCAGCGGATGCGATTTACACAGTCACGGAGGGCCGCGGAATAACCAATACCCAGCAATTGCCCGCACCCCAGGCGAAGTAACGCAATCCACTTTGGCTCAGAGGAGAAATTCCGGCCGGGAGCGCTAACCACGTCGAATTGTGATCCCAGCAGAGACCAACTGGACGTCTTCCGCCGGTATTTAGGGAGGCTGCGGAGCGGTTTTGTTTTCTGCTTTGGGGATCGCTGAAGTTGTACCGTTGGCCTTTGCACGATCCGCGGCATTTCTGAGTCTTTGAAACTCCGCCATTTGTGCTCGGGCCTTATCCTGAAAACCGAGCCGGCTGTAGGCAAGGCCTAACCGGTAGTGGCTCTCCGGAACATCGGGTCTAACGGCCACAGCTTGCTCAAAGGCGAGTCGCGCCCGATCGAGATCGCCCATCTGGAGGGCCAGCGCGCCGAGTTCCGCTTGGGCAAGAGCGTGTTGCGGATTGGCGCTGACGACCGCTTCCATCTCCTTGATTGCGCCCGGCAAATCTCCATGCTGCCGTGCAATCACGCCCTTATAATAACGCGCCTC
>WNFI01642938.1_pt1 | contig 22386 bp, 26 predicted proteins | sample 5400471 | NCBI WGS metagenome assembly WNFI01 (sample SAMN13153348, study PRJNA577476) | soil metagenome | isolation source: 100 cm saprolite on Douglas fir-dominated hillslope | place: USA:California | collected 2013-09-17
TGCTGGATTTTCTCGAGCCGGCCGGCACTGACATAGAGCTGCTCGGAACCATGATCGGGCAGGTCTGGCATAGCCAGCTGAAGCCGCAGGCCGAGGCGGACGGCACGCCCCCCGAGATCATCGACTTCCTGGCTGAGCGAGCGCTGCTCAGCTGCCCGCTGGGTCTCGCCGAGATGGCCAGGCACCTGCTCAACTGCCCGGACCGGACGGCAGAGCTAGCCGCACTCGAGCAACTGCCGAAGCTGGTCAGCTACGGCGAGAACGACGATGCCTGGCCACCCGAGGTTCAGGACATGATGGCCGGGCGGCTCGGCGCCGAGCGCATCTGCATTCCCGGCGCCGCCCACTCGCCGGCGGTCGAGGCCCCGGAAACCACCGCCGCGATGCTCACCACCTTCTGGAACCGCGCCGAGTCGGCCGGCTGACCACGAAGGTCTTGTCGCCAGGCGCCGAGTCAGCCAGGCGGCCGCGCTACCTGATCGAGCCGAGGGCGAGCACGTCGGAGACGAACCCCGGGTGAGTAGGGCAGAACTGCAGCCCGAGCATCGTCGATGACGCACCTGCCGGCGCGAGCCGGTAGGGTCGCTCAGCCAGGCAACCGGCGATCTTGACAGGCACCTTCACCCAGCGCCCGTTGACCAGGTGCCGCACGCCGCTCGGAACCGGCCCGAACGGATCAACCGGCAGGTAGGACCACCAGCTTCCATCGCCTCCGCGCACAGCTCCCGGCAGGTAGTAGCCAATGTTCGATGGCCCGACCTTGTGCCAAGCCCGGCCGGTCCAGTGCAGCACGAGGAAGCTATCGGTCTGCTTACTGCCGTTGATATGGATGATTAGTACTCGAAGCCAGACGCTTCTGTCCGATATAGCGGTAATTCCCAGGATGGACAGTTCGCCGGCCGGCACTTTCGGGAGAGCACCTGTCAACTGCTTGTTACGCAGCCAGGAATGTCCGTTCCACCGTGCCACGACCGGTGCGGCGAACGCGGTCTCGCCGTCACCCCAGAGGTCGTTCTTGCTGATGGGACTTGCCCCGGAGAGCACGAATCCCTTGAACGGCAGGTGAGTCCAGGCATGCCCGCGCAGATGCCAGGTCCCTGTCCCAGGAGCGACATGGGCGTCTCCGAAGACCCAGAGCTCGGTCGGGCCCAGAACCAGGCAACCAGTGACAATTCCGGCCGGGAAAGATTTCACCAGCTTCCAGTGCCCGCGCACCAGCCGGAGCGCGCCAGCAGCGTTCGCGAACCCGCCGCCCGACGAGGTGCCGGCGAATGCCCAGACATTCTGTGCCGACGAGGCGCCCGCGCAACCGATCCCGGTCGTGCTGATCGACTTGGGGAAGCTCACCTTCGACCAGGAACGGCCGTTCCAGTGCAGTCCGAATGGGAACCCTTTGCCGGGATTGCCGTTGACCATTCCGGTTCCGAGCGCCCAGATGCTATGCCGGGATGGCGCCACCAGGCCGTAGAGGAAGGCTGACTTCGTGCTGGCGACCACTCGCCAGTGCGGACCAGCGGACGCAACCCCGGCATTCGCGGCGCCTGCGAGTGCCGGCGGAGTCAGCCCGAACACGGCGATGGCACCCACCGCGACCCTGCGGATCACTGTGTTCCGGCGAGGCCTGCTCTGAGCACCCATGACCGACCTCCAGCCGGAGCACCGACGTCATCGTCGGCACCATTGTGGATGTTCGTCAGTCAGATGACTGAGAAAAACCCACAATCCGAGAGAATTCCGGAGCGGCGGGGTCCTCGGCGGCCAGCCCGTCCCACGGCCGCTGGAGCGCGGAGGCATCTCGGCCCCCGGGGCAATGCGCCCTGAAGTCGCCCCAGCCGCACCAACTGCCCGGGGTCGGCGGGAAGACCTCGTCGCCGCGCCCCGATTCAGGCTCGGCGCGGAACCGCTCATCCGCTGCCGAACACTCGGCGGCGATGTCCTCGGCCCGGCGCAACTGGCGTTCGAGCGAGGTGATGCTGTGCTCCCAGCGCACTACCTCGCCGGTCGGCAGGTGGTGTAGTTCGACGGAGCGGCATGGCCTGCGCAGCACGCGCCCGGCGGCGAGTGCGTACAGCGCCAGCGCGAGTGACGAGCGCGCATCGTCGGTCGACAGCCGCCGCCGGCCGGTCTTGTAGTCGACGACCACGAGCTCACGCCCGGCCGGACCAGGCTCCCGCAGGGCCGCGACGCCTCCAGCTGGCCGGTCATCCAGCCGGTCGATCCGCCCGGATATCGCGATGAGGTCCGTCTTAGCCGCCACCGTTCGCTCGATGCCGACCGGCTCGCAGGCCGGGTCGAGCCTGGCCACGTACCGCTCGACCATGGTCGTTGACCGGCGCAGGTACTCCGCCGACTGGGCGTCGTCGGCGAATCCTTCGGTGATCCAGCCGCGCTCGAGCAGCCCGGCGGCCGCCGCGGGCGTCCGCTCCGCCCGCTTCAGCCGCCACCACCCGGCCAGGGCGTTATGCACGCTGGCGCCCAGGCTATTGTGCGCCCACGGCGGCCCCTTCGGTGGCGGGGGGCGGTCCAGATACGTCATCCGGTATCGCCGCGGGCAGTCCAGCCAGGCCCGCAGCCTGCTGGGCGTGCACGGATAGAGCCGGCGCGGCATGCCGTCGAATCCAAGCTGCTGCACCATGTCATCCTGTCTTTTCTTGTGCCGAAACGGGACGCCCGCGCTAATCGCCGTCAGCAGCCGCGCCTGGCCTGCGGCACGCTCCTAGTCCGTCGGCTCGTCAATCAGCCCTTCGGGGCCGGCGGACACCCAGGAGTCGAACCGCCGCTCGGCCAGCGCAACCGTCGTCTCCTCGCCGTGCCCGGCCAGGATCTTCGTGTCGCCATCCAGCGTAAGGATGCTCGCGCCGATGGAGCTCAGCTGGCGCGGGAAGTCGTCGAAATAGCCCTGATGCGGAACCGGGCCGCCGCCGCTGACGACGTCGCCGGAGAAAAGCACGCCGAGCTCCTCGCAGTACAGGCAGATGGATCCCGGACTGTGCCCTGGCGCGTGAATTACTTCGAGCGAGACGTCGGCCACCTCGAAGATGCCGCCTTCCTCCATGCCGATGTCGGGTTCGGTACCCTGGTGCGCCTCGCGCCAGGCCAGCCGGTCGGCGTTGTGCAGCGCCACCGGGGCGTCATCCCGGCTGGCCACGCCGAACGCCGCCGCGACATGCCTGGCATGCCCATGTGTGCAGATCACAGCGAGCACCTCACGCTGGCCGACGACGGCCATGACCGCATCGGCCGACTCGCCGGGATCGATGACGATCACCTCGTCGTCATCCCCGACGATCCAGGTATTGACAGCGCCCGTCACCCGGTCGATCCTCGCCTGCATCGCGTCCTGCCTTCCCGCTGACCGCCAGCGCACGGAACACGTGCCCTACCCCGCGCCGCTACCCGCCAAGCAACCGGTAACTACAGGCCGATCCGGATCAGCGTCCGGACCGCGTCGACAATGAGCTGCACCGCGATCGCCGAGAGCAGCAACCCGGCGATCCTGGTGAGCAACTCAACGCCGCTGGTCCGCAGCAGCCTCAGGATGATTCCCGAGAAGCGCATGGCCAGCCAGAGCGCGACGACGACTGCGACAATAGCGGCACCAAACGCGACCGCGCCGCCAACCGAGCCGATGCGCTGGACGAAAAGCATGGTGGCGACGATCGCGCCTGGCCCGGCCAGCAGCGGAGTGCCGAGCGGCACGAACGCCACATTGGCCTTGGTCCGCTCCTGCTCAGCCGGGCCTGACCTGCCGGTCAGCAGCTCGAGCGCCACGAGCAGGAGCAGCAGGCCGCCGGCGGCCTGCAACGAGGGCAGCTGGACGCCGAGGTAGGCGAGGATCTGCCGGCCGAACACCGCGAACGCCACGATTACCCCGAGCGCGACCACCGCAGCCTGCCAGGCCAGCCTCTTGCGCTCCCTCGCCTGGCGGTCGGCCGTCATCGCGATGAAGACGGGCACGATGCCAGGCGGATCGGTGATCACCAGGAGCGTAACGAAGACCTCCCAGAAAAACTTGACGTCGGAGACCAGTGGAGTCACCTGGTGATCACCGCTGCTCCGGTCGCGCGCTTGAGCAGAGCGTCGAGGTCTTCCTGTGCGGTCGCCTCGCAGCCGATCCGGTCGCCGGTCAGCGCCCCGTGATCGTCGCTGCCCCCCGTGGCGGCTATACCAAGCTTGCGAGCAACAGTCAGGAGCTGGTCCCGTTGCGCAAGATCGTGATCAGGGTGCGCGACCTCGACGCCGTCCAGCCCGGCCTGCGCCAGCTCGGAGATGAGGTCGTCGGGCACCATCCAGCCGCGGGTCACCGCGAGCGGGTGCGCGAGCACGGTGACGCCGCCGGCGGCGTGAACCAGCGTGATCGCTTCTGCCGGATCAAGCGCATACCTGCGGACGTGCGCGCGGCCACCTGGCCCGATCCATTCCGTCGTGAACGCCTCGTCAACGGAGCCGACCACACCGGCTTCGATCATTGCCCGCGCGACGTGCGGGCGGCCGATCACGCCGCCGCCGGCGATGCGGGTCACCTGTTCCCAGCTCACATCCGCGCCGAGTTCGTTCAGCTTGGCGACCATGGCCTTGGCGCGCTCGACCCGGCTCGCCCTGATCGCCCGGGTCTGGGCCGCGAGCTCCTGATGCGTGGAGTCGAACAGGTAGCCGAGCAGGTGCACGCTGTGCCCGTCTCGCCGGCATGACAGCTCCATGCCTCCGATCAGGGCCAGCCCGTGCGGCAGTGCCGCCGCGGCCTCGGTGATTCCGGCAACGGTGTCATGGTCGGTGAGTGCGAAGGCGCTGAGCCCGGCGGCAGCGGCGCGCGCCACCACCTCGGCCGGCGGCCTGGTACCGTCCGAAGCAGAGCTGTGGCAGTGCAGATCCGCGCGCGCTACCACCACCTAGCCGACTTTAGCGGGTTTCCCCCGGCAGCCGCGGTGACCGCGCGCCGAACGGCAGGTCAAGTTCCTGACCAGGATCGCGCAGATCGAGCAGCCGCATCGGCTCGGATTGTCGAGCTGGACCTGCGCGTGCGGCGAACTGTTGGGGAAGCCGTCGCCGGGATCCGGGCCCTCCAGGCCAGCGCAATAGGCGCCTAGCCCGACGCCCATTTCCTCGCTGATCAGCAGCATCTCGCCGGGGCCGCCGACCGGGTTAGGGCCGGACAACGCCACGGCACAGGCCCGGCTGCCGGTGCGCTCGTCCCCCGCCGCGGCAAACCCCGTGACCAGCCAGCCATCGGGTAGCGGCCAGGGCAGCATGACGGGAACGGCCGTGTTGCGCAGCAGGCCGGCCAGGCCTTCCGGGGACAGGCTCCGCACCTGCCGCAGCGGCGCGATGTCACCGTGCTTGGCGCACCGCCAGCTGCTCGACCAGGCGCTGGGGGGTGCTACAGCGCCGCCGCACCGGGGGCAGGTCAGGTCCGTCGCCACCATGCCCTGCGTTCTCCCGGTCGATCGCTTTCATGAGCTACTACTACGATGCTCCGCCCGGGGGCGCCGCAAACGCCAGCCCTATTCATGATCATGGTGGATTGACCGTGGTATGACACGTCAAGCCACTACGATCATGAAGCGGCCTAGCTCCTGGTCATGCCCGCAGCCCTGCCGCGGCCCGCCACGACCAGCGCAAGCTTGCGCGAGGCCTCGTCGATCATCTCGCCGTCGAGCATCACCGCGCCGCGCTGCCGCACCGACGTAGCGTGCTCGTAAGCCGCCAGGATCCGTTCGGCGCGGTCGTATTCCTCCTGGCTGGGCGAGAACGCCGCGTTCACCGGGTCGATCTGGTCGGGGTGGACCACCCACTTGCCGTCATAGCCGAGCGCCGCGACGCTGGACGCCGCTGCCGTGAGCCCGGCGGTGTCCCCGATCGCGGCGTACGGCCCGTCGATCGCCTGCAGGCCGGCCGCCCGCGCGGCTACCAGGATCCGCAGGCGCGCGTAGTGAAACGCGTCGCCGCCGGTATAGCCGTCGGGCTGGGCGCCAATGCGCAGCGATCGCATTCCGAGGCTAGCCATGAAGTCGGCGGGGCCGAAGACGAGCGCGGCCAGCCTGGGCGACGCGCCGGCGATCTGGTCCGCGGCGGCCAGGCCTGCCGCGTCCTCGATCTGCGCCTCGATGCGGATCCGGCCGGGCGGCAGCCCGGCTGCCAGTTCCACTTGGCTGAGCAGCACGTCAAGCCAGACTACCGGCCCCGGGCCGGTCACTTTCGGCAGGACGACAGCGTCGAGCCGCGCTCCAGCTCGCTCGATGATCTCGATCACGTCCCGGTAGGCCCACGGGCTCGTAATCGCGTTGATCCGGATCGCGAGGAGGCGCTGACCAGGCTCTCGCGGCCAGTCAGCGCCGAGAGCCGCGCCAACCAGCTCGCGCGCTTGTTTCTTGGCGCCGGGCGCGACCGAGTCTTCCAGGTCGAGTATCACCTCGTCTGCGGCGAGGCCGATGGCCTTGGCCAGGAATCTCTCGCTGCTGCCTGGCACCGTCAGGCAGGTTCGTCGCGGTGCTGGCCCGGGGGGACCGGGGGCGCGGCCCCCCGGACGGCCCCGCGTGCGGTCGGCGCTGGTCATGAATCGATGATGCCCTGCCTGGCGTTCGACGCAGTCCTTGGGTGCTTCTAGCATGAACGCATGTCAAGCACTACCGTCCCGGAGTCCGCCACCGGGAGCCCTGGGCTCGGTTTTCCCACCGTCGAACAGGTCATGCAGGCGTTGGCCACAGTGCAGGACCCCGAGATCCGGCGGCCGATCACCGATCTCGGCATGGTCAAGAACGTCGAGGTCGGGTCCGGCGGCGCGGTCAGGGTCGATGTGTTTCTGACGGTTTCTGGCTGCCCGCTCCGTGACACGATCACGCGGGATGTCAAGGGCGCCGTCGGAAAGCTGGCCGGGGTGAGGTCGGTCCAGGTCGAGCTCGACGTGATGAGCCAGGAACAGCGCCAAGACCTGCAGGGCAAGCTGCGCGGCGGCAAGCCTGAACGCGAGATCCCGTTCGCCAGCCCTGCCTCGCTGACCAAGGTTTACGCGGTCGCCAGCGGCAAGGGCGGCGTCGGCAAGTCGTCGGTCACCGTCAACCTGGCCGCCGCTCTCGCCGCCGCCGGCCAGAAAGTGGGCCTGCTGGACGCCGACATCTACGGCCACTCGGTGCCCAGGATGCTCGGAGTGACCGGCCGGCCCACGCAGGTCGAGCAGATGATCATGCCGCCGGTCGCGCATGGCGTGAAGGCGATCTCCAGCGGAATGCTGAAGAAGGGCAACGAGCCGCTGCCGCTGCGCGGGCCGATCCTGCACCGGCTGCTGCAGCAGTTCCTGGCCGATGTCTACTGGGGCGACCTTGACGTGCTTCTGCTCGACCTGCCGCCAGGCACTGGCGACGTGGCGATCTCCGCTGGCCACCTGATCCCCGGCGCCGAGCTGATCGTGGTGACCACACCGCAGCTGGCCAGCGCGGAGGTCGCCGAGCGGGCGGGGTCGCTCGCCACTCAGCTGCACCAGCGAGTGGTCGGGGTGATCGAGAACATGGCCTTCCTGCCGTGCCCGCATTGCAACGAGCGGATCGAGGTCTTCGGCAGGGGCGGCGGCCACGCCGTCGCGCAGACCCTGAGCCGGCTGATCGGTTCGGACGTGCCGCTGCTCGGCGAGATCCCGATCGACCTGCGGCTGCGGGAGGCCGCCGATGAGGGAATGCCGCTCGTGCTCGGCGAACCGACGGCGCCGGCGGCGGCTGAGCTGATCAAGATCGCAGAGATGATCGGTGCACAGTCGCGCAGCCTGGCCGGGCGCCAGCTAGGACTGACCCCGGTCTGAGTCAGGTCGCTTCTGAGTCGTACGGCGGAACTTCGCCGGGCGCGAGCGTCGCGAGGACCGGATCCGGCTCAGGCAATTCCGCGTACGGCGCGTCCGCGGCCGGATCCAGCCATGAGCTTGACTCCTCATCGACGGGATCGAGCAAGTGCTTGCGGACGAACGCACGCGGATTGAGGTCGTTGAAATCGAACTCCCGGAACTCGGGACCGAGGCTCTCTGACAGGTCGGCGCGTGCGTTGTCGGCGAGCCGTCGCAGGTCCCGCAGCGCGCGGCCGGCCTGGGCCGCCATCTTGGGCAGCTGCTCAGGCCCGAACACCACCAGGCCGATCAGCGCCAAGACCAGGATCTTGGTGATCGAGAGATCAAACAAGCTGCCTCGCGCTCCCGCCGTCGTGACCTGTCCGCCGACGAGGTCCGTTACGGTCCAGGGTAACCGTATTCTGCGGCCGTGGTATCACCCGAACGGATCAAACCAGGAGCCCATCCGCTTGATGCCGCGCATCACACGCTCCCAGAACCCGATGTCCCGGTCGTGCGGCAGCTGAGTGATGACCTGCGCGACCGAGTCGGGGGGCGCGTCCGCGATGACCGTGTAGACGAAGCCGTCCGCCGACCAGGCCAGGCCCTGCTCATCCAGCTCGCCGGTCTCGGTAGCGTACAAAGGCATGCCATGCACGCGGGCCAGATGCCACCCGGGCATCGTCCCGGACAGGTCGCCTCGCTGGATGAATAGCGAGACGACCGACAGGCCATCAGAGTACGAAGCGTCGAGCACCGGCCCGGACCTGGTCGCCGTCCTGGTGACGCCGGCCAGTGCCATGTTGCCGGCCAGCGTCCGCGGAACCGGCCAGCCGCCCTCGCGCAGCGCCGCGACCCGCGCGGCGGTCGGCCGCGAGCCCCATCCCGCCGATCCCGTCCGGGGCACATAGGCGTCCCAGGCCTGACCTTCGGCGGGTGGCACCGATCCAATGTTGCGGAGGCCCAGCTGCAGGTCAATGAAGGCTCCTTCGCTGACCCGGCGCCCGCTCTCGTCGAACATCTCCCTGCGCAGCGGCAGGCCGGTGTCCCGGTCCAGCCAGAACTGCGCGGCGAGCGTGCCATCGTGCCGCCGGACTGCGACGATCTGCGCTGGGCGGCTGCTCGACGACCCGGTCCCGACGTACTCGACGACGTAATTGCTGCGCATCAGGCCGAGCATCGTGGGGGAGATGCTCAGGACGCCCACCGCGCCCGTGTTGTGCGCGGCAGGACCTGGCATCTGATCTGACACGGCGCTGTCGTCGGCATCGCCGTCCCTTTCGGCCAGCTGGGGCTTACCGGCCGTGTGCCACACGTCGATGAGGTACGTGGACGAGCCGCTACGGCTTGACCAGGCGACAATCTGGACGCCACGGTAAGACACCGACCGGCAGGCGGCGACAGCGGCGGTCATCAGCAACAGGCCGCGGCGCACCAGAGCGCTGTCCGCGGACGGAAGGGCAAAGCGCGGGCGGGCCGCGGCGGGCTGGATCGTTGACGCCGGGTCCGACCCGGCCAGCGTGTCTGCGAGCAGTGCAAGTGCCGCCATCAAGCCGAGCGTGATACCCGCGACTGCGATCGCGAGCCGCAAGCGCCTCCAATACAGCCAGATCATGGGGCTACTTGGAACGAGGACTCGCCGGATACGTTCCCGCCGAACCCCCCGATCGGCCCGCGGCAGTCGCGGCAGGGCTGGCCGTGGCCGACGTGAGCGGCCGGGGACTGGCCGGCGCGGAGGCGGCCTGCCCAGGGCGCGCGGTGCGGTCCGGTGCCGCCCGCTTGCCCAGGTGCGCCGAACCGATCCGGCTTGGATCAACCGGAGCCTCGGCAGCGGAACTGGCCTGGTGGGACCAGTACGGCCCACCGCCCACGTTTCCCCCGGTGCCTCCGGCCCCGCCGACGGCGCCTGCGGGCTCCTGCCCAGCGTCATAGCTGTGCTGCAACAGGTAACTGTCAACCGAAGGCGTGATCTTGGGCGCAGGCGGCCCGCTCGAGCCGTTCCCCAGCAGGAAAGCAGCGAAGGCAATCGCTATCAGCGCACTCCCCGCTGAACCGGTCGCCACCTTCCAGCCAGGCCTGATCTGGCGCGCCACCCGCACCGTCACGGGACGCGGCTCCGCCGTCGGCCGCCGAGCTGACTTGCGGACCGAACCGGCAGGCGAGTCCTCGTCGCCGGCGAGCTCGATCAGCCTGCTGGCGATCGCCGGCTCGGCAGAGGTCTCGCCCAGCGCCGTCAGCCGGCGCTTGAGTGCGCGCATGGCGTTGGCTTCCTGAATGCAGGCATCGCACCCGGCAACGTGGTTGAGAACCCGATCCCGCTCCACGCCATCAAGCTCGCCGTCGACCAGCGCGGAGAGCCAGCGTCCGAGATGGTTCACTGTCTGCCCACCTCCCCCGCGACCGCGCCGGGAAGTCTCTCCCCGCAGCGCGTCCCCTGAGCCGCCGGGCCGATGGGAACTCTCGGCAGAGGCGCGGAGTCGGCGCCGCCTTGACGCGAGCCGGCGCCGCGTTTGGGCCTGCGGTGCTCGAGCGCCGCCCGCAGCTGGGCGCGGCCACGGTGGATCCTGCTCCGCACCGTCCCCAGTTTCACCCCGAGCGCGTCGGCGATCTCTTCGTACGTCAGGCCCTCGATGTCGCACAGAACGACGGCCGCGCGATACTCGGGCGGCAGGTCGGCGAGCGCCGCGGCAATGTCGTGATCGAGATGCCGATCGTCGAACGCCTGTGACGGAGTCGGCTCAGCCCCACTCAGACGTGCCGCCGTCTCCTCGCCGAGTCCCTCGAATCGGATCCGCTGCCGCCTGCGGGTGATGTCGAGGAACAGATTGGTCGTGATGCGATGCAGCCAGCCCTCGAATGTCCCAGGCGTGTAGCTAGGCAGCGACCTGAACACGCGGACGAAGACTTCCTGCGTCAGGTCCTCGGCATCGTGACTATTGCCGGTTAGCCGGTAGGCGAGCCGGTAAACCCGCGCGGAGTGCTCCCTGACGACATCTTCCCAGCTCGGCGGCGTCCATTGCGCCGCCGAACCCGGACCGGCCTGGTCCACCGCCTCAGTCTGCATCAACCATCCCTCGCCTGTCCTGCGGAGCGGCCGCAGGGGATAGCGATTTTCTCAGCGCGGTATCTGACATCTGTTGCGTAACCGCAAACCATCAACGTCTGGCCCGCACGGCATGTTCCCGGCTGACCTCGGCTAACGCTAGGCTGCGGCCCGGGGAAAGTTTACTGAAGTCACCGGAGGCAGCCATCTTCCGCTCAGACGTCACCGGAATTGTCGACGAATTCGTCATTGAGGACGAGCCGCTCCTGACGGCTCGCGCGAATGCCGAACAGATTGGCGGCTGCATCCCCGTGGCCCCGCTGACCGGCACGGTTCTGCGCTTCCTGGCCGCGGCCATCAGCGCGAAGGCGGTGGTCGAGATCGGCACGGGCTGCGGTACGTCTGGTATCTGGCTACTGAGGGGAATGCGGCCCGGCTCGGTCCTCACCAGCGTCGACCTCGAGCCTGAGCATCACCGGCTGGCGAGAAGCGTGTTCGCGGCGGCGGGCTTCGGTTCGAGCAGGTACCGGCTGATTACCGGCCGCGCACTCGAGGTGCTGCCACGACTGGCGGATTCCGCTTACGACCTGGTTTTCTGCGACGCCGACAAGCGCGAGTCCCCGGAGTACCTGGCGGCTGCGCTGCGCTTGCTGAGACCGGGCGGGATCCTGGCGTTCGACAACGCCCTGCTGGCCGGCGTTGGCATGTCCGCCGCCCACCGCGACCCGGACCCGGCATCGGCCGGCGAACTGCGCGAACTTGTCTTCGGCGACGAGAACCTGGTGCCCATGTTGCTGCCGACCGGCGATGGCCTGCTGGCCGCGGTCAAGCGCGCGAGCTGACGCGGGCTCAGACCTCGGCGGGCTCGCTCTGCCGCGCTGGCAGGTTCCCCGGTGATCCGGCTTGGTTCTCCCTCAGCCAGCGGAGCAGCAGCCTTGTGCCGAACCCGGTTCCGCCAGCGGTCAGCTCGCCATCGTCCGCGCCGCTACGGGCGGCGCCAGCGATATCGAGGTGGGCCCACGGCCGGGATCCGGCGAATTCCCGCAAGAAGAGCGCGGCGGTGATGGAGCCAGCACCGGCTGGGTGCCGTGGCACGTTCGCCAGGTCGGCGACCGGCGAGTTGAGGAGGTTCCGGTAGTCCTCGACGAGCGGCATCCGCCACAACCGGTCGCCGCTCGATTCGCCCGCGTCGAGCAGCGCGGCGGCGAGTTCCTCGTTTGTCGCATACAGGGCCGCCAGGCTGCCGCCGAGGGCGATTCGGGCCGCCCCGGTCAGGGTGGCCAGATCAACGATCTGGTCCGGCTCGAGCGTGGCGTCGGCATAGGCGATCGCGTCGGCGAGCACAAGCCGTCCTTCCGCGTCGGTATTCAGCACCTCGACGGTACGGCCGCCGAACGCGACCAGGACATCGCCTGGCCGGTAGGCGGACCCTGACGGCATGTTCTCCGCCGCCGCGACGAGCCCCGTGACCTTGTCGGCGACACCAAGGCTCGCCAGCGCGGACATGGCGGCGATCACCGCCGCGCCACCGGCCATGTCCGTCTTCATCGCCTTCATCGCGTCGTTGGGTTTGAGTGACAGCCCGCCGCTGTCGAACGTGATCCCTTTGCCGACCAGAACCAGGTGCCGCTTGGCGCCCGGCGGTTCGTAGCGCAGCTCGATCAACCTGGGCGGCCGGTCCGAGCCCGCACCTACTGCCGTCAGGCCGCCAAATCCCGAGCTAGCAAGTTCCTGATCTGTCCAGATCCTGACCGCCAGGCCTTTTTCCGCCGCGACCCGGCTTGCGGCATCGGCTAGCCACTGCGGAGATTTACGCACCGACGGGGTGTTGGTCAGGTCTCTGGCAAGCCCGACCGCCGTCGCGACTGTGTTGGCCTCTTCGATGGCTGCTTCGATGGCCGCCGCGAGCTCGCCGCTGGCCGCCCAGGTCACGAGCAGCCGCACCTCAGCCCCGTGGGTGTCGCCAGCCTCTTGGATCGCCGCATCGGTCGCAGCGGACTTCTCGGAGTACCGGTAGGACCCGAGCAGAAGACCCTCGGCGAACGCCTGCACCTGCCCGGCTGGCTCACCGGCGACGACCGCGGACACCGCGCGATCACCGGGCCGCAGCATCCGGCCGAGCTCGCCACCGGCCCGGCGCAGCGCACGAGGCGACCTGTCGCCCACGCCGAGGAAGACGATCCTGACTGTTGACTGCCCGACCTTTGCCGCCGCCTGAGCGCTCTGGCCGGCCTTGCCGGTCAGCTGGGCAGCTGTGACTACATCGGCGGCGGGGAGCGCCAGCATGGCATCGAGGGCCTCGTCCGGGACCACCTCGCTATCCAGCCCGACCGGGACGATCATCAGGTCACACACGTCCAGGCTGCCCGCGTCCATGGCACGCACGCAATCTCCCGCCGTGCTCAGACCGGGGTCGCTCAGCGGGGTGATAGCCGCGATGACAGGCATCTGTCGCGCTGTTTCAGCCGACAGCCGATTCGAGTGCGTTACTGAGCGCCTTTGCCTCGTCGGGTGTCAATTCGACGACGAGCCGGCCGCCGCCTTCCAGCGGCACGCGCATCACGATCCCGCGGCCCTCCTTGGTGACCTCAAGCGGACCATCTCCCGTCCGCGGCTTCATCGCCGCCATACTGTCTCACCTTCCTGTCATCGAGCCGCGCATGACCGGGCCACGCCACGGACTCCGGCGCTGCTCACAGCCTTACCTCAGTGCAGCGACACCATGCCTGCCGCCAGCCATCCGCTGCCTAGAGCCGCCAAGCCACATCTACATCAATCGGTATCTCTATTATCGTTCAGTTCCCTGACCTTGGTGGCAACGATCACCGTTACGACATCGCTGCGGGCCGTTCGCAGGCGAGACTAGATTCGTGAACGCCAGATCGGCACTATTCGATATATACGGCGATCACCTGCTTTCCCGCGGGGAGCAGGCGCCGGTTGCCGCTTTGTTGAGGCTGGTTGCGCCGCTGCGGATATCGGCGCCTGCCGTACGGACCGCGGTCTCGAGGATGGCCAGGCAAGGCTGGCTGGTGCCGGTCCGGCTTCCCGCCGGCGCCGGCTACCGGCTGACGCCGCGTGCGGTGCACCGTCTGCGCCAGGCGGCCAACCGGATCTACCGGCAGGATGCGCCTCCATGGGACGGGCAGTGGCACGTCGTGGTTACCGAGCGGGTCACCGACCGCGCCGGTCGCGAACGGCTGCGGTCAGCGCTCGGCTATCTGGGCTATGCCTGCGTGGACGGCTCTACCTGGATCAGCCCGCGACCGTCGGTGGAACTCGATGCCTTGCTCGCCGCCGAGCGGATCAGGGCCGAGCGCTTCTACGCCAGTTACGACGGCGACGCTCGCAGCCTGGCGGCCAGGGCCTGGGATATCGACGGCCTGGCCAGCGGTTACCGGCAGTGGCTCGAGCGGGCTCGCGAGCTTGTCCGGCCAGCCACCCGCGATCAGTCAGACGAGGAGGTGTTCGCGATCCGGAGCGAGCTGGTGCACGAGTGGCGCAAGTTCCTCTTTGTCGATCCTGGGCTGCCTGGCGAGTTGCTGCCCGCCCGCTGGCCAGGCAAGGATGCCGCCGAGCTGTTCCGTACCGAAGCCAACCGCCTGCTGCCTGCCGCCGGGCGATTTGTTGACTGCTGTCTGGCCGGCGGCCCCGTTACCGGTCCGGTTCCCGTTCCGCACCGTCCAGGCCACGAGTCGCGGCCTGGTCTGGAGCGCGGGCCGTGATGATCTCCTCGTGCGCGCAGACGATCCGCTCGGCCGCCTCGACCAGATCGGTGACCGGCAGCCGGTCATAGCCGCCCTCGGGCTCCTGCCACCACACGATCTCGCCCCGGCACCAAACGGTCAGCCGCCTGGTGACCGAAAGCACCGCCAGGTCCCCGCCCGCCTCGGTAATCGGCACTAGGCCGGCCCCCAGGCCTCGGTCGGCCAGCGCACCGGCCAACTCCGCGATCGCCCGCGAGCCCCGCGGCGCCAGCCGCTCGCTGGTGGCCAGCTCACTGCCGGGCGGAATGCGCAGGGCGAACCAGACCGCCTTGCCCTGCACCTTCCACGCTCCGAGCCGGCCCCGGCTCAGATGATGACCCCAGCGGCCGGCCGACAGGCCCGCAACCATTTGCAGTCCCCGGCCGCGGATCGAATCGGGGCCGGCGGGCACGGCAGCACCGACCGGGAGCGGCTCGCCGGCGTCCCAACCAGGTTCGGAGTCGAAAATCTTGCAGACCAGCTCCCGGCCCGAGCCGAAGCCCCGGATGTACACCCAGACCTCCGGCATGCCGCTGACAGGGCGGCCCTGGCCACCGAACTCGATGTTGCCGTGGGCGTTCATCGTGTTGGCGGCGAGTTCGCTGGCCATCGTGACGCCGTCGTGGATCAGGTCGCTGGGCAGGTCGGACCCGGCGAGCGCTTCACGAAGGAATCGCCGGGCGGCGCTGGCGCACGTATGGTCGAGCGGAAGCGGCCGTACGAAGCAGCCGCCACTGCGGACGCTAGCTTCCGCCAGCCCCACATCTATCGCGCCGCTGCCGAACGGCCCGCCGACCAGCGCACCGGCATGCGCGAGCCTCGTCGCACGCTGGCCTATCGGGGCCGATAGCTCGGAAACCGGAGCGGCCAGCCAGGCGCCCGCCGGAGCGGGGCGTCCCATGGCCGGCTGCATGCCCGGACCTCGGTCAGCGGGTGTCAGTAACATCCTGGCCCCGCCTTCCTAAACTTCAGCATCTGTGAAACACAGATTACGAGTCATTTGGCACTCTTCGCAATGACCCTGGCAGATATAGCTGTGCGCTACTTTGCCGGACACATGGTCATCTCACTTGCCCGTTTCCACCCTGATTGGATGCGGTTGAAGTGGTTGATGGGGCTGCAGCGATTCATGTTATTGGCGTCAATGACCTGGTATGACGTCAGTTTTGCTGGGATGTAGAGTTGCACCGGCGGCCTTGCTGTCCAGGCTAGACCGCCAGACGCCTCGAGACAGGCGCAGTTACAAAGGAATCCCCCCGAGGCTCCCTCCTCGGGGGGATTCCGCTTGCGGGCCTCTGGTCCCGGGACACTCCGGCCCCGGGCAGGCCTCCGCCGCCGCTAGATGTCGTAGCGACCGCTCTTGATGTCAGCGAGAAGCGCGGCGAACTGCGACCGGTGCACCACATGCGCACCGTCGTCAACGCGCGCGCTGTCCCGTACAGCGACTACGTCGCCAAGATTGGCGGCTACCTCAACGCAGCCGCCATTCGCATAGCTTGCCGTGGCCTTTCGCCAGACGGCACGAGACAGGTCAGTCACGATAACTCCAGTCGTTCCGAGAGCTGCTTCAGATACACGGCCGTGTCCCGCGGCTCTAGCGCGACATCCACGGCCCGGTCGAAGGCGCCGATATAGCTGTTTACGTACTCGGCATCGCTGACCTCCTGGATTCCATAGTCGTGCTCGGTGAAGACAAGGCTTGCCTCGCCGCCCTCGTAGTCGAAGATCTGTACGGCGGAGAACAGCCCGGGCGGCGGACCGTCAGCGAATCGCTGCAGATGCAGGTGCACTCCCTTGCGCTCGCCCATCTCAACCAGGTGCAGCAGCTGGTCCCGCCGGTCGGCTCTGCTGCCCCACCGGTACAGCAGCGATGCCTCGGTGATAACGGCCTGAAGCTGCGGGATCGTGCCGTTCTCTCGTTCCAGGATCTGCTGGCGGCGCAACCTGGCTTCGGTGGCCCGGCGCCGCCACGCGGGCGGCTTGCCGGCCGACCGCATGAGCGCGTCGACGTAGTCGGCCGTCTGCAGCAGGCCGGGGACGACCAGCGGGAAGAACACCCGGATCCTGGACGCGTCAGCCTCGAACCCGGGAAATTCGTTGTCGAAGATGTCGTGGAAGTCGCGCCACCATGGCCTGACCCTCGCCCGCAGGGCCAGCGTCTCGATCTCCCTGGTGGCGTGGTCGTCCGCTTCGTAGAACCTCAGCAGGTCCCTGATGTCGCTCATCTCAGGCCGCTTCCACTGGTTGGCCTCGAAGCGCCCGACCTTGCCCCGCCCCCAGCTGAGCATGTCGCAGACGTGGTTCGCCGTGTATCCGGCCTCGACCCGAAGTTCGGTCAGCCGGCGGGCCAAGCGGAGCTTGGCGATGGTCGCGCCGTAGGCGTCATCGCTCATCCGCCAGCCTCCTCCCGCCGTGCTGGGGCTACCCTAGCGTGCCTTAAGTTGCGATTCACAATTGTTGTCCTCAATCGTTATGTAGGCAGATTAGCCAACTGCACAAAGGTTGCCTGTAACCGGCTTGTTCGCGGCATGCAGCGCCCTTCCCTCGGATGAATCCGACCCTGCGGACCGAGAAATGGCTGGTGAGGCGCCTGCAGGCAGCTATGTCGAGCTGCCAGCGGTCAGGTCGATCGGCCGGCGCGGGTTAACTCCTGCCGCCAGTCGAACTCGCCGCGGGCGGCACCGTCGAGAAAGCACAGCCACTCGTTTCTGTCATAGACCAGGACGCGGCCATCCGGATCGCCGGTCACGCGGAGCAGGACCCAGTCGATGACCGGGCAGTTCGAGCCGTCTTCGCGTCTCGGCGCCCCGCCAGGAACCTGCCCGGCGGCAGCGCGCGGGTTCCGGGTCTGGCCGACGACCACCGCGACCTCGAACGAGCCGGCTCCTGTGCCGGATCGCTGCCAGTTCAAACTGGCCAAGTCCACGCCGAGACCAGCGGCGCTGGGCTTAGCTCGCGCTTCGGACGGCTGCCGCTCCCCGGCCTGCGGATCGAGGGAGCTCGTATCTGACATGAACGTATGACCACGCCATTCTCGGGCGGCGACGGCAAAACGATGGTGGGGAGTATATCGGGCGTCAGCCTCGGTAAGCGCCCCGAAGAAAGCATCCGGTCAGATGGTCATCGACGACGCCGCAGGCCTGCATCGTCGCGTACGCGGTCACCGGTCCGGTGAACCTGAATCCGTGCCGCCGGAGCTCGGCCGACAGGGCCTTCGAGGCCGGCGTCCATGACGGAACGTCATCCAGGGTCTGCGGCGCAACGTCCTCCCTGCCAGCACCGTCCTGGCTGGACGCATAGCTCCAGACGGTCGCCGCCAGGCCAGCGGGCAGGTCGAGCGCGGCGCGGGCATTGCTAATGGTGGCCTCGATCTTCGCGCGGTTGCGCACGATGCCGGTATCGGCCAGGAGCCTGGTGACGTCATCCGCGCCGAATTCGGCGACGGCCACCGGATCGAAACCCGCGAACGCGGCCCGGAAATTCTCGCGTTTGCGCAGGATGATCAGCCAGGACAGCCCGGACTGAAATCCCTCCAGGCAGATCCGCTCGAAAACCCCGGTGTCGTCTCGGACCGGCCGCCCCCACTCCTCATCGTGATAGCTGAGGTACTCGGCACTGCCCAGGCTCCACGGGCAGCGAAGCCGGCCATCGGGTCCGGCCGCGGCCTCCCTCATGGTTGCGGCTGCGGTTGGCCGCTCACCGCATCCGGGGCCTCCTGGCGCTCGCTGCCCGCCGAGTCCGCTGCGGCATCGCCGTTAGGCCGCGCCGTCAGCCGCCACAATTCCGCACGCAGCCGGGTGATCTCTGCCTCCTGTTCGGCGAGCAACCTGGCGGCCGCGTCGAGAGCCGCATCGGCGGCCTGCTCCTGATACCCGAACAGCCCGAGCGGAAGGCGCAGCGTCGCGATGTCGGTGGCCGTCCTGATTCGCGGCGCGACCAGCGGCAGGTCCCGGTGGAAGCGGGCGATCTCACCGCCGCGGCCCATCGCGACCACGACCACGCCGACGAGGATCGCGATGGCGGCCGCGAGGAGGACGAAGTACACAACCAGATGGTGCCATGAGCAAGCCGATGATTGCACCACTAGCCATGGCGGGCGGCGCGCCGGGCCACCCCGCGCGCCGCCCGGCAGCCAAGCCGCCGAGAGTCAGGCGTTCACGCCGTGATCGCGCAGAACGTCATTGAGTGAGGCCTTGTCGTGCCGGTCGCCCGCGGTCAGCCGCTTGAGCACAAGCACGCACGGCATGCCGAACTCGCCGCCGGGGAACCTGCGGGCGCGGGTGCCGCCGACGCAGACCGACCAGGCGGGCACCTCCCCCATGGGAAGCTCCGCACCAGACTGCACATCGATCACGTGGGTGGTCGGGGTCAGTATCGTTCCCGCGCCGACCACGGCACCTGCCCGCACCCGCGCGCCGTTCACGACCATGGACCGCGAGCCGATGAAGGCGTCATCCTCCACGACGACAGGGACCGCGTTGGGAGGCTCGAGCACTCCCCCGATGCCGACCCCGCCGGACAGGTGCACGTTCTTGCCGATCTGCGCGCATGATCCGACCGTGGCCCAGGTATCGACCATGGTGCCCGAGTCCACGTAGGCGCCGATATTGACGAAGGACGGCATCAGCACGGCGCCAGGGGCGACAAAGGCGCCCCACCGCACGATCGAGCCTGCTACAGCCCTCACGCCGTCAAGCCGTGACGTCAGCGGCACCCTGTCGTGGTACCGGAACTCGCCAACCTGCGACCGCGCCATCGGCAGGGCCGCGGTGTCCTGTGGGGTCAGACTTGCACGATCCGCCCAGAACTGATCAATCCGTTCAGGCAGCGGGGAGCTCACCGGCGGTGCGGCAGGCACGGTGTCCATGCTGAGGGAGCTTAGCGGGTGCCGATACCAGGTACCTTCTGATGCGTGGCAGCACCTCGCTCGAGCCGCGCCGGGGCAGGGGCCGTCATTGTCCTCGTGCTCATTATCGCCGCCCTGGCGATCTCAAAGGCGACGCACGTGCACTTCGCGACGCCGGGCAGTAGCGGCTGCCTGATTCACGGCGGCAGCTTCAACGTCCAGCTCGACCCGGGGCAGGCCGGCATCGCGGCCACGATCGCGGGCGTCGCTGCCCATCGCTCGATGCCCGCGCGCGCGGTTACCATCGCCTACGCTGCGGCCCTGCAAGAGTCCGACCTGCAGAACCTGCCGTACGGTGACCGGGACTCGGTCGGCGTCTTCCAGCAGCGGCCGTCGCAGGGCTGGGGCAGCAGGAGCCACCTGCTCGACCCTGTCTACGCCACCACCCGGTTCTTCGCTGCGCTCGCAGCGGTCCCGCACTACCTGCGCCTGCCCATCTACCAGGCGGCCCAGGCGGTACAGCACAGCGCGGACGGCCTGGCCTACAGTCAGTACGCCCCTCAGGGGGCCGCCATGACCGGAGGGTTCAGCGGGCGGCAGTCACATGCCGTGTGGTGCTGGTACAGCGCTCCCATCCGCGGCCGTGGCCGCCTGACTGCCGCGGAAGCGGCTCTGCGGAGGACCTTCGGCGGGCTGGCGATCCGCCACCTCGGCGACCCGCTCGCCAGGGTGGAGGTGCGCACGGTGGCGGCCGGGTGGGCCGTAGCGGCCTGGCTGGTCAGCCATGCAAGCAGCTTCAGGCTCCAGCGCGTGACTTACCACGGCTACCAGTGGATTTCCGCCCACGGCCGCAAGGGCTGGACCCCCCTGCCTCGGTCCGCTCGCCGGACCGCGGCTCCCCTGGCGGTCGCGTTTGGCTGATAACCTGCGATGCTTGCAGAGATGCCGGGACCGCGAATCGAGCGGGGTCAACTTCGCGATGCCGCCCGCATCCGCGATACTGAGTCGGGTGCCGCCTAACCGGCGCCCAGGCCTGGTTGACAGAGGAGTTTGGAAGTGACGTACATCATCGCCCAGCCTTGCGTAGATGTGCTTGACCGGGCGTGCATAGAAGAGTGCCCCGTCGATTGCATCTACGAGGGCGAGCGCATGCTCTATATCCACCCAGACGAGTGCGTGGACTGTGGGGCTTGCGAACCGGTCTGCCCGGTTGAGGCCATCTACTACGAAGACGACGTGCCGGCGCAATGGAAGGACTACTACAAGGTCAACGTCGAATTCTTCGAAGATCTCGGCTCGCCGGGCGGCGCTTCCAAGACCGGCAAGATCGGCAAGGACCACCCGCTCGTCGCCGCGCTGCCGCCGCAGGCCACTGAGCACTGATCAGTTGCGATCTGGGCATGCCGGTCGCTGACGCGCAGGCTAGCCGGGCGCGTCCGACGCTCGCATCGAGGTTGCCCGGATTCCCCTGGGACCGGCTGGCACCCGCGTCGGCGCTCGCGGCCGCACACCCGGACGGCATCGCTGACCTGTCGGTCGGGACTCCGGTCGACCCCGTTCCCGCCGTCATCCAGGCAGCGCTCGCGTCAGCCGCGGATTCGCCCGGCTACCCGCTGACCAGGGGAACGCCATCGCTGCGTGCCGCGGCCGCCGGCTGGCTTGCGCGCCGGCACGGGATCACTGCGGACCCGGACGCCGTGCTGCCGGTAATCGGCACCAAGGAACTCATCGCCTGGCTGCCCACGCTACTCGGCTGCGGGCCCGGCGACGCGGTCAGCTTTCCCGAGCTTGCCTACCCGACCTACGACATCGGGGCGCGACTGGCAGGAGCGCAGGCCGTGGCCACTGACCAGCCGGAAGCCGCCGGCCCCGCGCCAGTCAGGCTGGCCTGGCTCAACTCGCCGTCCAACCCGACCGGGCGGGTGCTTGCCCCGGCGCGGATGCGCGAGCTGGTCAGCTGGGCGAGGACTGCGGGGGCCGTCCTCGCATCCGATGAGTGCTACATCGACCTCGGATTCGACGCGGTCCCCGGATCGGTGCTGCATCCGGATGTGTGCGGGCCATCGCACGACGGGCTGCTCGCCGTCTACTCGCTGTCCAAGCGGTCTAACCTCGCCGGGTACCGGGCCGGGTTCGTGACCGGCGACCCCCGCCTGGTCGCCGCGCTGCTCGAGATGCGCAAGCACGCCGGGATGATGGTCCCGGCGCCAGTCCAGGCGGCGATGACCGTGGCGCTGGGCGACGACGACCACGCGGACGAGCAGCACGCCAGGTACGCGCGGCGCAGGGAAGTCCTCCGCCCCGCGCTTGAGCAGGCAGGCTGGCTGGTCTCGCACTCCCAGGCCGGGCTCTACCTGTGGGCGGCGCACCCGGCCTACGACTGCTGGGAGTCGGTCAGGGTGCTGAGCGAGATCGGCATCCTGGTCTCGCCGGGCGAGTTCTACGGGCCGGCCGGTGCCGGCCACATCAGGGTGGCACTGACCGCGACCGACGAGCGGATCGCCGCGGCCGCGGGCCGTCTGCGCGCCCTGCGCTAGCGGCGGCTGCCGGTATGGGTGGCACACCCATACCGGCAGCTGGACAACCGGCAGCGGGTGATGGGCGGCACTCCCACACACGGCGGCCGCGGCGACGCGCGGCCAGCGATGCAAGAAATCGCTGTCTGAGCGGGATTTGCGCAATGAATCGCTGCTGGTACGCATGAGGCGCCTGGGTACATACGGGCTGCCGGCTCCTAGGCTCGTGGTGATCACCCAGCACCTGGAGGCGCCGTGACGTCGCACCTGCGGTCGCACCGAGGGCCGGCGCGCGCGCGGACGTATCTCATGTGCCCAGCGGAGTACTTCGCGGTGAAGTACGCGATTAACCCGTGGATGCACCCGGAGCATCCGGTCGACCTGGCCCTTGCCAAGCAGCAGTGGGAGCAGCTCAGGTCGACCTACCT
>WNFI01030676.1_pt2 | contig 22383 bp, 18 predicted proteins | sample 5400471 | NCBI WGS metagenome assembly WNFI01 (sample SAMN13153348, study PRJNA577476) | soil metagenome | isolation source: 100 cm saprolite on Douglas fir-dominated hillslope | place: USA:California | collected 2013-09-17
GACGTTTGCTCATCTTTGATCGTCCCTCGATGTGGCGTATCTTTGCCTTCGCATAAAGCTCTTGCCGCGTGTGGCCATCGCTCTTGCGGGAACGGGCCATCGCAGCCTTGCGTCCCCTCGCGGTGGATTTGCGGGCGTCGCGTCCGCCCAGGGCGCGTGTGCTTTCGCGCTTGCCGCGCGCGCCGACATGCGACTTGCCTTCGTGCTCCTGCTGCGCGGTGCGTCCCGTCGCCTCCTTGCGTTCGGTCCGGCGAAGATTACGCTTGTTGCGGCGCTCGCTTTCATATTTGGAGCTGCCGGCTTCCTCCAGCGCTATCGCGATAGCCTGGCGACGGCTCTTGACTTTGCCGCCTTTGCCGCCGCGACCGCTCTTGAGCTCGCCGTGCTTGAATTCATGCATGACCCTACCAGTGACCCGCCGCTGGCGGGGAGATGTCGATGCCATATGATGTCCTCCGCTTTGACCGTAAACCGAAACGACCAGCCACCGTCGAAGTTCCTGTTTGCAAAGGAGCGAGGTGGCGCTGGTTCGATGTCTGGCGACGACACGCCGCCGGTTAGCAAAATTTGAGCGAGGTCCGGGCGATCACGCGCTTCGCTCGGGGCGAGGTACAATCTCCGATGGATCTGGCTTCTTTTTCTCTGCCTGTCTTCCTCCTTCAGAACTTCTGGTCCATGCACTTCGGCAACCACCTCTTTGGTTTTTCCAACCACTTTATCGGCTAGTTTTGCTGTTATTCACTCCCGCCTTCTCGCGCATTTCTTCGATGAGTTTCGATGCTTGCGCCTTCGTCAAGTTCTCGTCGAACAGCATCGCTGTGCGCTTGCTCGCATAATGTTTTCAGATAAGAGGCTTGGGCGCCGGTCATCGGTTCGTCGCCGGACACCCAATCATCAGGGTCTTTTTCGGTGTTACTCGCGAGGTTCGTCTTTGGCTTCGTCATTGAGTGTCTCCGTTTCTCGAATAACGAAGAAGTTCACGATGTGTTCCGAAATCCAACCCGATGAGACGAACGGGAACAAAGCCGCCGGCCTTGCACGCGCAAGGTTCTGGAGGTTCTGCAGGAGCAAAGTTCTTAAGCGGGGCGGTCCGCTGGCAGCAAGGCAACAACCCGGTAGTTCCATGAGCGGCAGCCGTCAGTCGTCGATTCCATTAGTTCAGGTTCCAAGCCGCGGCGGGCGTAAATAGCGAGGGTGATGGTGGGGCTTTAAGTTGCTACCGAGGGCCGCGGCGTGATCCGGGCGAGCATCATGCGCGTGCTACAGCGGCCGCAGCGGGGCCGTTCGATCGGAATGAGGACTATTGTCTGTCAACGATACTTGGCCCCAAGCTGCTTCGATCTGTGCAGGCCTGATCATTGCCGCCGCACGCAGCTTAATGGGATCTCTTTCACCATCAGCCGCACGGCGAAGAATTCGCTGTGCAATTTCTGATTTCGGGATGACAGCGCGCCGTTCAAGCGGCAGGCCATTCCAGACCTGATCAAGGACAGATTGCAGAAGAAGAAGCGTTTCGGGATCGTAGTTTGCTGAAGTACCCATCTAACCATAATGACCTCAGTGAAGAGGGGCGTCTGTCTGGTACATAACATACGTGCAATTAAAATCGTGGCTATCTACGGTGCAAAGCGTGCTGTGGCGCATTATCGGATATCGTCAGGCACCGATAGCAGAGAGTTCTTTGCGCTCCCGCCTGTCCGCAGGAGCGCGTTCAATGAAGAACCTTTTGCTGAGCAAACTTTCGCAGGCCGATCTCAAATTTATCGAACCTCATTTAAAGCCGAGTCATCACGGAGCGTTGGTTCCATGTTCGCATTTACTTTCGCGCACGGGCAGGGGCGATTGCTGCCTTCCGCGAAGCGCCGAAGCTATTTCTTGTTGAGGTCGATATAGGCTGACCAAGCTGCCGACGCCAAAACGCGGGAGGGTTCGCGCCTGCACAGGTTCTCAACCGCAGCAATCATTGCGGCGCCGGTTGCTTTCGACTGATCTTGCTCGCTGGCGGCCGCGACGTAATTGAGGCCGCTCCAGAACCCCGAGATCCAGACCGCGCCTTCTGATTTGTGTCCTTTACTGGAAAGCCAATAAGCACAGGTCTTACTTCCAACCCCCGCTAGATTGACCGAGAGTTTGTCCGTCCCCTGGGCCGCGTCTGCTACGGCAGTCGAGAGCAGCATGATGAGCAAGGTTCGCTTCAGCATTGGAGTTATGTCAATCCTTCGAATCGGAACAAGGCGCTGGCGGTGAATTGGTTCGGCGAACACTTCACCACGGGTGAGGCAGTATTCTCATGGTCCGTCCGCCAGGCGTAGCAGTGGAACAGTTCCAGTGCCGGAGCGTTCACCGTCGGAATGGAGGTTGGCATGGGTTTAACTGAATACAAGGTTGTATCGGAAGGAAATGGCTGGAGCGTGGTTCACGATGGAGCCGCCGCCAACGACTATGCAAGCAAGGACGCGGTATTCGAATCCGCCGTCGCAGCGGCGTCGCTCGCATTGCGTACAGGCGCTCAATCCCTTCGGCCGCCGCGAATCGGGGCCAGGAGATGAAGCGTCGGCGCACGCCGTCACCCTACACTCGCTGTTCTCGGGAAAACTGTTCGCTCTATAAACAACTTTTACCTCGCCAGTGAAGTGTCTGACGGGAAGCGCCCCTTTATGTGGTCAAAGAGAAAGTGATTGCCGAAAAACAGCAGGCTGCCTCGGTTCGCGAAAAATTGCTCAATATCAATGTGCAATGCGATTTAGCGTTTATCGTTCTTAGAGCATTTTCCGAGCGGCGAATCGAAGAGGGGGGTCGTTGCGGTGAATGTCAGGGTCCGGATTCTCCTCTCCGGACCCCGCACCTCCGCCTCAACATCAGATGCACCTCGCATGCCTGAAACCCAAGCGCTCAGCAAAAGCCAATTACATGAAATATCGCGGAATCGAATACAGCGTCGTTCAGGGGGCAGCCGGCACGTATGGAAGTGGTCGGTTTGGTTAGATGCGAACCATACTGCGTCTGGCCAAGCTGCAATCAAATCTGCGGCGGTGGTCTCAGCCGAGCGCGCGATCGACCGGGAGTTGGGTTCCATGAAGCTGAGGCTGGTCCCGCCCGAGCATGAGCGTTGTGGGTGCCTTTTGCCGGGCGCGAGGTATTGATCTAGGTAAGCGCCGCCCCTTGGAATGGCATGCCGCCTGAGTCTTTTGGCAACGACATTCTCGCTTCGCCGGTAATCCGCACGACTTCATAGATCTGGCCCGTCAGGGGGTCGGGCGCGCTGACGAGCCCGACCGCGATCCCGGGCGCCAGCATCTTCGCGAAGCTCGTGAACGGGATGCTGCGCTCGGAGGACGTGGAACGGTGGCAGCATCAGGCCTGCATAGCCGATGCGGTCGGGCGAGGGCCGTGAGGGAGTCTTACGTCGTTTCGCCTGATAGCATTTCGGATAAGAATGTAGTTTAGTCCGGCTGGGCCGATATAGTTGAGATGAAATGTCCGAACCGCTGAAACGCCTTGACGATGCCGCGGCGCCGGAAGGGCGTCACGCGGATGATCAGCGCCCTTATCAGCTTGCCTATGACGTTCTTCGGCGGCACATCGTCGGCAAGCAATTGCCGCCGGGCTTGGTCCTGCTCGAATCGCGCATCGCGGAGCTGATGGACATCAGCCGGGCCCCGGTTCGGCGAGCACTTGAGCTTTTGCACCGCGACGGGCTTGTGCGCCGATTCGAAGGGCGCGGCTATCTCGTCGGCGGCAACGATCCGACGCAAGCGCCGCTGCGCATTGACCTACGCGAAGCCGGCTTCACCGCCCCTGCGGGGATGAGCGAAAGCATCGGCCTGTTCACCTGGGAGCGGATCTATCGCGAGGTCGAAACCGCGGTCGGGCGGACCATCCCGTTCGGCACCTATCGCGTGATCGAAGCGGCGATCACCGCGCGGTTCGGCGTCAGCCGTACGGTCGCGCGCGAAGTGCTGAGCCGCCTGCGCGACCGTGGCCTCATCCAGAAGAACCGCTGGTCAACATGGATTGCCGGTCCGTTGACTGCGCAGACCGTCGACGAGTGCTTCGCCATCCGCATCCTGCTCGAGCCGCAGGCGCTGCAGGAGGCCGCCCGCAGCTGCACGCCGACCGAGCTCGCCGTGATGCATGAGCGGCTTACCGCGGCCATCGCCTCCGGAACGCCGTCGCGCGCCGACATCGACCGCTTGGAGGACGATCTGCACCGGTCGCTGTTAAAGATGTCCTCAAACCAGCGGATGCTGGGCGTGATCGAAGAATCGCAGATGCCGATGGTGATCAATCAATTGTTCGACGAGCATTTCGGGCCGGCCGACCATCGCGTCATGCTATCCGAGCATCGGTTGGTCATCGAACATCTCAGGCTAGGAAACGCGGCGGTCGCGGCCACCGCGCTTGCGGCGCATCTCGACGCGGCGCGCCGGCGCACCAAGGCGCGGTTGAAGGTGCTTGCCGTCATTCCCGGTCCCGAGACCGCTCCGTTTCTCGAAAGGATCCACTGATGCGGACCGGCGCCACGGAGCTGCGGGTCCTCGGCACCAAGGAGCACCTGCTGGATTCGATCCGCGAACGCGCCGAGTCCGACCTCGGCATCCGCGTGCAGTATACGGCGCTGGATGGCATGAGTGCATTGCAGCGCGCGATCCTGCATCCCGAGAGTTTCGACGTTTACGATCAGTGGCACACGAGCGATCTTGCCTGGACCGCGCGTGCGATCCAGCCGATCGCGATCGAACGCGTCGCGCAGTGGGAGGAGATCGGAACGCTCTCGCTGACCGGACGATTCGATAGCTGGTCGAAGGGCGGCCAGGGCGACGCGCCGGGCCGCAAGCTCTGGTCGCAGCCGAACGGCACGCTCGGCAGCACGCCGAGTGGATATGTGAGCATGGTTCCGACCGTCTATAATGCGGATTCGCCCGGCTTCCTTCCCGAAGCGCGACGGCTGCTCGGCCCGTCGGAGCCGGAAAGCTGGTCGTGGCTGCTCGATGAGCGCCTGCATGGCCGTGTCGCGATCATGGCCGACCCGTCGCTCGGCGTGATCGAATGCGCGATGGCGGCACAGGCCGCGGGGCTCACGACCTTCAGCGATCTCAGCAACCTCACCATCACCGAGATCGATACCCTGATCGACATCCTGATCGAAAAGAAGAAGTCGCAGCACTTCGCGGGGTTCTGGTCGACCTTCGAAGATGCCGTGCAACTCGTCGAGCGCGACGACGTGCTGGTGCAGAGCATCTGGTCGCCAGCCGTAACGGCGTTGCGCGCGCGCGGCTGGGAGATGGCGGTCTCGCATCCCGCGGAAGGATCGCGTGGCTGGCATAGCGGTTTGTGCCTGTCGAGTCGGGCGGACCCGAAAGTGGTCGATGCCGCCTATGCCTATTTCAACTGGTGGCTCGAAGGGTGGGCCGGCGCACAGCTCGCGCGCCGAGGCTATTACGTGTCGGTGCCGGAGCGCACACGCGCGCACTTAAGCGATGCGGAATGGTCCTACTGGTATCTTGGCCTGCCGGCGCGCGAGGACATTCTCGATAATGAGGGCAGGGTGGTCGCCCGGGCCGGACAAAAGCGCGACGGCGGGTCCTATCGCGATCGTCTCAGCCGGATCGCGGTCTGGAACAGCTTCATGGACGAGCACAACTATCTGGTCCGGCGCTGGAACGAGTTCCTTGCGTCGTAAGGCGCGCGTTAGTTTGTCGTCCCACCGGCGTGAAGATCCTTCGGCCTGGCGAGGTGCCAGCGCGTCTCCTGCTGGTAGCGATGACCGAGCTGGAACAGAAGCTGTTCGGAGAAGGGGCGTCCGACAAGCTGGTAAGAGGTCGGCATCCCGTCCGGCGTGTAACCGCAGGTGACGCTCAGCGCCGGAAGCCCGAGGAAATTGATGGGCCGCGTGTTGCGCGTCAGCGATACCACCATCTTCAGATAGGCCGGGCCGTTGCTGTACGCGGTCTGCTCCAGCGTCGGCGTCGGGATCGGAAGCACCGGCGTGTGCAGCACATCGACCTGCGAGAACACGTTCTCAAGAACGTCTTGCAGCGCAAAGGCGCGGTACTGCAGTGCGTTGATGTAATCGGTCGCGAGGATGAAGTAGCCCGCCTCCAGCCGCTTCCCGACTTCCTCGGAGTATTCATCGGCGCGCGTCTGCTTCCAGGGCCGGTGGTTTGCCGCGCCCTCCGCCTTCATCACCAGCGGATGCAGCGACGACGAAAGCGCGACCGACTCCGGTATCCTCACCGGCACGACGATCGCGCCCGCGCTGCGAAATACATCGAGGCTCGCGACAAGAGCAGCAGCGACTGCGGGATCGAGATCCTCATTGAAATAGCCGTCGGGAATACCGATCCGCACGCCGCCGAGCGGGCGCTCCAGCGCGCCTTCGTAGTCGGGAATGGGCGCGCCGACGGCGCTCTCATCGCGCGAATCGGGTCCCGCGATCGTCTTGAGCATGCGCGCAGCATCGCGCACGGTGCGCGTCAGCGGGCCGGCGCAATCCAGCGACCAGGACATCGCCATGGAGCCGCGGCGGCTCACCAGTGCGTTGGTCGGCAGGCATCCGACGAGCCCGTTGGCCGCGGCCGGACAACGGATCGAACCGCCGGTATCCGAACCGAGCGAGCCGTAGACCATGCGCGAGGCGACCGCGACGCCGGAGCCACTCGAAGAGCCGCACGGCACGCGGTCCTGCCCCCACGGATTGAGCGCGCGCGGCAGATGTGCGTTGAAGCCATGCGGCCCCATGGCGAACTCGACCATCGCCAGGCCGCCGAGGTCGATCGCACCGGCGCCGTCGAGGCGCTTGAGCACGGTCGCGGTCGTCCTCGCGACGTCGTTGCGCCGGATTTGCGATCCGCAGCCCGAGACGCGGCCCGCGCGATAATACATGTCCTTGTGCGCCAGCGGCACGCCATGCAGCGGCCCCAATGTCTCGCCGGCCGCGCGCGCGGCGTCGAGCCATTTGGCGCGCGCCATCGCGCCGTCGCGATCCTGCCAAACGAAAGCGTGATGCACCGGATCGCGCGCGTCGATGCGGTCGAATGTGGCCTGAAGGGTCTCGACAGCCGACACCTCGCCCGCGGCGATCAGGTCGGCGATCTCGCACAGCGAGTGGTTTCCAAGTTCGTCGCCAAGTCCGTTCGCCATTGCGGATTCCTTTGAGTGTCCTGGTATGCGACCCGCTCAAGTCCGCGCGGCGCGGAGCAGCAACTGGAAGTCGGCCGGATCGCGATCGAAGTCGTGCACGGCGCGGCTCGCTTCCGCCGCGGCTTGGAACTGGCTCAGCTCGACAGCCAATTCCTTCCAGCGCTCGCTGCCGATGGGCAGATGCTGGAGTTCGCTGTTGATTTTTTCGATGAGATCGCAGGTCATGGTACCCCTCAAGCGGTCGGAAGGCGGCGCAGCAACATGCGGCGCCGCCCCAGGCATCAGCGGAAGGGAAGCGCCGGCTTGGCCGCAGCATAAGTCTCCGGCCAGACGGTTACCAGCTTGCCGCCCTGCACCTGCAGGATCAGCTCGCGCGCGTGCGGATTCTGCCCCGCCTCATCGAATTCGATCTTTTCATACGGCATGACCATCATCGGGCCCGGCTCCATCTTGAATTTGTGCAGAGCCTCGTTGATCTTTTCGCGGTCGTCGCTCTTGGCCTGCTCGATCGCCTCCTTCAGCACGATGGCGGTCTGGTAGGCGAGCGCCGAGTGCTCGTTCATTTCGACGTTGAACTTGGTCTTGTATTTGTCCGCGAGCGGCTTTGCGCCCGGGATGTCCGGATTCCAGCCGCCGACGATGAACCACTTCTCCGCGGCCTGCTGCAGATTGGTGATGAAGGACGGCAGCGCGTAGCCGGCCGACACGCCGACAACAAGCGGCACTTTCAGGCCGAGCTGCTCGATCGCGCGCCCGACCAGTAGCGAGTCGTTCGGGAACGACGTGACGATCAGCGCATCCGGCTTGGCCGCCTTGATCTTGTTGATGTAGGTCGTGACGTCCTGCGTGCTGGACGGATAGACGATCTCCTCGACGATCTCGTAACCGTTCTTGGCGAGGGCCTCCTTCGTGCCCTTGCCAACCGAGGCACGGCCCCAGTCGTCATCGGTGTACATGACGGCGACACGCTCGATCTTCTGGTTCAGCGATTTCTTGGCGTAGTCGAGGAAATCGACGGGCGCCGCGCCGTACCAGCTTCCCTTCACGTTGACGCGCGTCACATACTTGAACCCGCGCTCCAGGATCACGTCGGCCGACGCGACCTCGACCACCCACGGGGTCTTGTTGCGCTCGGCGGCCTGGGTGCCGGCGACGGTCGTCGGGCTGTGCCAGGAGCCCATGATCGCCGACACTTTCTCCTGCTGGATCAGGCGATCGGTTTCGCCGATCGCCACGTCCTGCTTGCCTTGATTATCAGCATAGACCAGTTCGATCTGCGCGCCGCCGAGTGCCTTGATGCCGCCGGCCGCGTTCAGGTCCTCGACCGCCAGGTCGTAGCCGCGTTTGACGTTCTGTCCGCCGAGCGCGAACGGGCCGCTCAGCGGCACGACCACGCCGATCCGCACCTTGCTCTGCGCCTGTGCATCGATCGCCCAGCCGAACGAGCCGGCCGCGATCGCAGCGGCGGCCAGAATTGCCGTCCACCTGCGTCCTGTCATTTCAAGTCTCCCTTTCATGTGTCTCACGCTCCACCCGGTTCATCAGTGTTACGCCGCATCGAGCGCGCGCACCGCCTGTTCGAAACACTGCATCGGCGGGCTGACGACGCCCATGCCGATCATTCCCATGCCCGGCACGCGGTGGCCCATCGCGATGTCGATCACCGGCAGCGTGTCCGTCGCGACCACCTTGCGCGCATCGAAGCCTATCGGGATTCCGCGAAAGCCGAGCGCTGGCACCTTGTAATGAGGGTGTTCGCCGACGGTGACGCTGTATGCGCCTTGTGCGAAGCGCAGGCCGTCTTCCAGGCTCGCGCCGATCACCGGCCCGAGCGCGGGAGCCGCCGGCAGCACGCTTGCGCCGAAACCGGCAAGCTCACCGACGAAGCTGTCGCCGCATCCCGGCGCGACATCGGCCTGCGTCACGCCCCCCTGCAGTACGCCCTTGGGCACATCGCCCGGCGCAACGAACCAGCGGTCCGGAAGGCCGCCCACCTGGAGGCCGCAATCCTTGCCGTTGGCGCCGATCGCCGTAACGATGCTGCAGCCGGGAATGCCGCGCGCCGTGCGCAACATCAGGGCCGCAGCCGGCAGCACGCAGCCAACGAAGAACTGCGGATTGCCGGCGAGGAATGCCAACGCGCGCTTGATGTCCGGCCCCGGCGCGCCGATCTCGATCAGTCCCGGAACGATGGCGTTGACCAGCATCGACGTGCCGGCGCGATTGCGGTTGTGCAATTCGTCGCCGCGGCACAGCGCTTCCGCCATCATCTCGCGCAAATCGATGCCGCCGATCGCACGGATCGCGGCATCGAGCATCGGGGCGAAGCAGTCGCGGAACCAGCGCAGGCGGTCGAGCACGGCATCGTCGTAGAAGCCGGACACCAGCGTGCGGCCGAGCCCCTCCATGACGAAATGCGTCGCGGTGTTTCCGTTCGAGCGGTCCTCGACCACCATCACCGGCATGCTCGCGGTGATCGATCCGACGCCGCCCGCCATGCCGCCGTGATTTTGCGCCGCGTCGAACATGATGGTGCCGGACCGCGCCTTCTCGGCCGCCTCTTCCGGCGTGCGCGCGAGGCCTTCATAGAGCGCGGCACCGATCACGCCGCCGCGCATGAGGTCGCCCATGTCGTCCCAGCGCACCGGCGGCGCGGCATGCAGGATCAGGTTGGACTGCATCCCGGGCACGACCTCCGCCGCCGGCCGCACGCCGACGAGCCACGGGTGGCTGGCGATCATGCGTTCGCAGGCAAGCGTGTTCGGATCGGTCATTGCCTCAAAGTCCCAGATAGGCGCGGCGCGTGTGTTCATTGTTGAGCAGCGCGGCGCCGGTGTCGGCCAGCGCGATGCGGCCATTCTCCAGCACGACGCCGCGATCGGAGATGGCGAGCGAGTGCTTCACGTTCTGCTCGATCAACAGAACCGTCAGCCCCTCCTCATTGAGACGGCTGATGACGCCGAGGATCTCGGTCACGATCTTGGGCGCGAGCCCGAGCGAGGGCTCGTCGAGCATCAGAAGCTTCGGACACGACATCAGCCCGCGTGCGATAGCGACCATCTGCTGCTGCCCGCCCGAAAGCGTGCCGGCAAGCTGCGAGCGCCGTTCCGCGAGGATCGGGAACAGCGTGTAGACGTTCTCCAGGCCCTGCGAGCGCGAGGCGCGCGCGCCGGCATGGGTCGAGCCGAGCAGCAGATTCTCGAGCACGGTCATGTCGCCGAACAGGCGCCGTCCCTCGGGAACATGGACCACGCCGCGCGTGACGATTTCGTGCACCGGCAGCGCCGTGATGTCCTCGCCGCGGAACATGATCTGTCCGGTGGTGGGACGCACCATGCCGGAGATGACCTTGACCAACGTGCTCTTGCCTGCGCCGTTGGCGCCGATCACGGAGACGACCTGTCCGTCCTCGACGTCGAACGAGACGTCGTGCAGCACGCGGGCGCGGCCGTATTGGGCACCGATGGCGCGAACGCTAAGCAACCAGCATCTCCTCGCCCAGATATGCCTCGATGACGCGCGGCTCCTTTACGGCCATGTTCGGCAGGCCCTCGAAGATCTTCTCGCCGTGATGCAGCACGACGATGGTGTCGGACAGCGCCATCACGGCCTGCATCACGTGCTCGATCATCACGATGGTGGTCCCGGCGTCGCGGATGTCGCGGATCAGGCGCACGAGTTCTTCCACCTCGGTCGGCGTGAGGCCGGACACGACCTCGTCAAGCAGAAGCAGTTCGGGCGACGTGGCGAGCGCTTTGGCGATCTCCAGGCGCTTGAGGTCGGCGAGCGTCAGGTTGCGTGCGAGCTCTTCGGCGCGGTCCGCCATGCCGAGTTGGCTCATGATCTTGAGCGCGTGCCGGCGCGCGCCCGCGACCGATTTGTGCCGCGCATAGGCGCCGATCATGACGTTTTGCAGCGCCGTGAGCTTGGGGAACGACTGCATGATCTGGAACGTGCGGGTGAGCCCACGCAGGCAGATGACGTCCGGCGTGAGCCCGGTGATGCGTTCGCCCTTGAAGATCACTTCGCCTTCGCTCGGCTGCTGGAATCCGGCGATCAGCGAGAAGGCGGTGGTTTTGCCGGCGCCGTTCGGGCCGATCAGCCCGGCAATGCTCCCGGCCTCGACACTGAAGCTCAGTTCGGAGACGGCGCGCAGGCCGCCGAAAATCTTGGTGATGCCTTTGACCTCGAGCAGGCTCATGAGCCCGCTCCCGTCGCGGGCGCAAGCGCCGGGCCGGTTCCGCGCGAGGCACGCCAGGAGCGGATGAGACCCATGAACCCGTCCGGCGCATAGAGAATGACCGCGATAAGCACGGCGCCGTAGACAACGAGATGAACGCCTGCATAGCTCTGGCCGAACGTTGCGCGCACCAGTTCAGCCACCGGCACGAGGAACGCGGCGCCGAGCAACGGACCGAACAGGGTGCCGATTCCGCCGACGATCGCGTAGATCGTGATCTCCAACGCCATGTTCATGTTCAGGAGCGTGTTCGGATCGATGAACGTGACGTAGTGAGCATAGAGCGTGCCGCCGAGCGCGGCAAGAAAAGCGCTGAGCGCCGTCGCGAACAACTTGTAGCGCATGAGATTGACGCCGAGCGCCTGCGCGGCATCCTCGTTCTCGCGGATGGCGATCAGCCGATGGCCGATCGCGCTGCGCTCGATCGATGCGGTGACGGCCATAGCCAGCACGAGGAACGCGAGCACGACGTAATAATAGTGGCTCTTGTCGACGAATTTGAGCAGCCAGAGCTCGTTGGTCTGGATCGGGATATAGAGCCCCATCGCGCCGCCCACCGCCTCGGTGTTGAGCGCGACGATGCGCCCGACTTCGGTGAAGGCGAGCGTCACCAGCGCGAAGTAGGTCCCCTTGATGCGATAGCGGAAGCTCAGATAGCCGATGAACAGCCCGAGCAGTGCAGCGAGGATGCCACCCGCGATCATGCCGATCCACGGGCTGAGGCCGGTCCGCAGCAGCAGGACCGTTGAGGTATAGGCGCCGACCGCCATGAACAGCGCATGGCCGAACGAGAGCTGTCCGGCGAAGCCGCCGAGGATGTTCCAGCAGAGACTGAGATAGGCGAACAGCAGGATCTGGATCGCGACATGCATCTGGTGCACGGACAGGAGCATCGGCAGGTACGCCAGCAGCGCGAGCGCGACCATTGCGGCGGCGATCATGCGGGGGGCGCTCATCGCGCGCGCGCTCCGAACAGGCCTTCGGGTTTGAACAGCAGCACCAGAATGAACAGCACGAACGGTAGCACCGGCGCCGTCGAGCCCGGCATGAACAATGCGCCGAGCGACTCGGTGATCGCCACCACGAAGCTCGCGAACAGCGCGCCTATGAAATTGCCGATGCCGCCGAGTACGACGACGACGAAGGCAATGAGGATGAAGAATGAGCCGATGTTGGGCACGATATAGAAGATCGGCAGCATCATCGGCCCGGCGATGCCGAGGCAGCCGATGCCGATGCCGAACGCGATCAAGTTCACCCTGTTGACGTTGATGCCCATCAGCGCTGCCGCCTCGCGGTCGTTCGCGGCGGCGCGGATGCGGCGGCCAAGCTCAGTCGAGCACAGCAGCCAGTAGAGCGCGAGGGTGACGGCGATCGAGGTTGCGAAGGCGATCAGCTTCGGAACGCCGATGATGACTTCGCCGAGCTCGATCTTGGAATAGAGCAATGCTGACTGCACGCTGCGGGTGTCGGGCGAGAACAGCGCCAGCGCCCCGTTTTGCAAGACGAGCGACAGCCCGACCAGCAGCAGCATCTGGTTGAGTGGCTCGGCGCCAAGGATCGGCCGGATCAACAGTTGGAACGTGACGACCCCGAGAACGAACAGTCCGGGCAGGACGACGAGGATCGCAACGTAAGATTCGGTGTGGAAGGACTGGACGAAGAAGTAGCTTGCATACATCGCGACCATCAGAAATTCGCCGTGCGCGAAGTTGATGATGCGCATCACGCCGAAGGTGAGCGTCAGGCCGGTACAGATCAAACTGTAGACGCCGCCGAGCAGAACCCCGGTGACGATTGCTTGAAGGATGAGTTCGCTGCTCACGCCGCCACCGGGGGAGCACTGATCCGACGCGAATCCATCGTAAGTCACTCCAGGGTTGGCCAGCGGACGCACAGCAAGACCGCAGGCGGTTAGCGACACGATATATAAACGACTTTTGTATTCAAGACAGTTCTTTGGGCGCGTGATGCCTAATTTTTAGGCCATGGCGCAGACGCCCAGCCTATCGGCACAGCCGGCGCTACAACTCCGCGCCTCAGCAGGTTATCAGAGCGAGTGTGGCTCGCTTTGTGCATGGTATCCGAAGAAGCAGGCGAGCGCTGACTTCCTCCTTAGCGTTGCAAAATGGCGAAAAGGCGTGAGGCGTGCGGAAGGTTGACTCTTAGGCGATCCGTGTAAGAGTTGTGTGGATACAGAAGACATTTGTGAGCGCCCGGCGGAGGCTTTCTTTCCATGAAAACGATCGGTATCGACGTCGGCGGGACCTTCACGGACATCGTGCTGGCCGACACCACGACCGGCGCGGTAGCGATCCACAAGGTCTCCACGACTCCGCACGACCCGTCTGAGGGCGTGATGCAGGGCATCCTCGCCATCTGCGCGGCGAACAGCGTTCCGCTCCGCGAGATTTCCTATGTGATGCATGGCACCACGACCGCCACCAACGCGGTGCTGGAGAACAAGGGCGCCCGCACTGGCCTCGTCACCAATGACGGCTTTCGCGACATTCTCCACATCGCGCGCCACCAGCGCGTCGAACACTATTCCATCATGCAGGAACTGCCGTGGCAGGCGCGGCCCCTGGTGAAGCGGCGCCACCGCAAGGTGGTGAAGGGCCGGATGATCCCGCCGCGGGGCGAGGAACTGGAGCCGCTCGATGAAGAGAGCGTGCGGCGGGCGGCCGAAGAGCTGAACGCGGAAGGCGTCGAGTCCGTCGCTGTCTGCTTTCTGTTCTCCTATCTCAACCCGGATCATGAAGATCGCGCGTGCGCGATCCTGGCGCGTCATATGCCGCACGCGTTCATCACGACATCTTCGTCGGTCGCGCCGCAGTTCCGCGAGTTCGAGCGGTTCACCACGGCGGCTCTGTCGGCCTTCATCGGACCGAAGATCGGCAGCTACATCAGCCATCTCGAAGGCGCGCTTCGCAAGGCGGGCCTCGCTGCGGATCTGCTCATCATGGCGTCGAATGGCGGCGTTGCGACACCGGCGATGGCGGTGGAGAAGCCAGCGCTCACGCTTTTGTCGGGGCTTGCCGCTGGCGTGCTTGGCGGAGCGTGGATCGGACAATCGGCACAGCGGCGGCGGCTGATCACCTTCGATATCGGTGGCACCAGCGCCGACATCGGCATCGTGATCGACGGGCACTTCGCGGAGATAGACGCACGCTCGGCGTCGATCGCCGGCTTTCCACTGCTGCTGCCGATGATCGACGTGCACACCATCGGCGCGGGCGGCGGCTCGATCGCGCATGTCGATCATGGCGGCGCGTTTCGCGTCGGCCCGCGGAGCGCGGGCGCCGTTCCCGGGCCCGCCGCCTATGGCCGCGGCGGCACCGAGCCGACCGTGACGGACGCGAATGTTGTGCTCGGACGGCTGGATCCGAAGGATTTCCTCGGCGGCGCGATGACGCTCGACGCGGACGCGTCGCATCGCGCGGTGGGCGTGCTCGCGGCGCAGCTCGGTCTCGATCTGCTCGCGACCGCCCAAGGTATCCTGACCATCATCAACAGCAACATGGCCAACGCCATCCGCTCGCGCACAGTGCAGAAAGGCGTCGATCCGCGCCAGTTCGCGCTGGTCGCGTTCGGAGGCGCAGGCCCGCTGCACGCCGCCGACGTCGCGACGATGCTGGGGATCGCGGAGGTGATCGTGCCGCCCTATCCAGGCATCACCTCGGCGATGGGACTTCTGACCACCGATCTGAAGTACGATGCGATCCGCACCCAGTTCCAGGTCAGCACCGCCATTGATGTCGCGCGGCTCAATGCGGACTTCGAGGCGATGGAAACCACATTGCGCGCAAGATTCAGCGCCGACCATATCGACGCGGAGCGGATTGCTTTCTCGCGGCGCGGCGACCTGCGCTATGTCGGCCAGGGTTACGAGCTGCATGTGCCGTTTCCGCAGGGCGAGATCACCACCGACGGTCTCGCAAAAGTCTGGCAGGCATTTCACGTGGCGCATCAGTCGGAATACGGACAAGCGTTCGAGGCGAGCGCGATCGAGATCGTCAATGCGCGCGTGATAGGCACCGGCCGCATCGACAAGATCGCAGGACTGTCTATGCCGCGCGGCGGCTTGCTTGAGGACGCGCGGGTGAAGGTCGCGCCCTGCTTGTTCCGGGTGGATGGCCGCCTGTCATCGTTCGACACGACATTCTATCGCCGCGAAAAGCTGGGCGCCGGCGTGCGCATCCCGGCGCCCGCGATCGTTCTGCAGACCGACAGCACCACCGTCATCCCGCCCGGAGCCGACGCCGTCACCGACGAGGCCGGTAATATCATCATCACCTTGGGAGCCGCGTCATGACCGCAACCACATCATCGCAGCGGATCGATCCGATCACCGCTGCGGTAATCCACGGCGCGCTCGACAGCATCGCTGCCGAGATGGGCCACAAGCTGATGCGGATGAGCTACTCGAGCATCATCCGCGAGTCGGAAGATTTCGGCACCGCACTGACGGACGCGCAGGGCCGGCAATTGTGCGAATGCCGCATGAGCACGCCGCTGCAGTCCGGACCGATCCCGGGATACATCCGCGGCATTCGTAAGCAGTTCGAGAGCCGCGGCGATGTCTTCCGGCCGGGCGATGTCATCATGCACAATGACCCCTATGGTGGCGCTTCGCACGGGCCCGACGTCGCATTCTGCGTCCCGATCTTCTTGGGCGATCAGCTCATCGGCTTAGCCGCGACGACCGCGCACCATCTCGACATCGGCGCACTGACGCCGGGAAGCTGCGGCATCGTCGACGCGGTGGACACCTACGCGGAAGGGCTGCAATTCAAGGCGATCAAGGTGTTTGACGCCGGCCGGCGCAACGACGCCGTGTGGCACATGCTGCGCGACAACATCCGCGCGCCGGACCTCGTCGTCGGCGACATGGAGGCGCAGATCAACGCCGCGCGCATCGGAGCGGAGCGATACATCGCGCTCGTGCAGTTGCATGGACTTGAGACGGTGAACGCCGCGATCGAGGACCTGATGGACTATTCCGAGCGGATCATGCGGCAGGCGATCCGCGATCTCCCCGACGGGCGCTACAGCGCGACGACCTATCTCGACGGCTTCCTTGACGATCCCGACCCCGGCCGGAAGGATCTGCCGCTCGTCGTGACCATCACGGTCGCCGGCGATGCGCTCACCGTCGATCTCACCGGCACCGCGCCGCAAATCGCCGACAAGCCGATCAACATGCCGCTTGAAGGCACCGTTGATTGCGCGATCTGGCTGACGCTGCGCTCGATCCTGCTCGACAGCGCGGTCTACGGCGTCGTCCCTCAAAACAGCGGACTGACGCGGCCGATCGCGATCATCGTGCCGAAGGGCACGCTCGCCAATCCGGATTTTCCCTCACCCGTCATCGCGCGGTTCTGCTCGGGCAACCAGCTCGCCGACACCGTAATGAAGGCGCTCGCGCCGATCGTGCCGAAGCAGGTCAGCGCCGGTATCGGCAATCTGCGCGTCGTTGCCTTCAGCGGGCTGAACGGCGGTCAGCACTGGGTGCATATGGAAATCCTGGAAGGAAGCTATGGCGGCCGTTACAGCCTCGACGGCATGGACGCCGTGGATACGCTCTATGCCAACACGCGCAACAACCCGATCGAGGACATGGAGACGCATCTGCCGCTGCGCATAACGCGCTACGAATTGCGCGACGATGCCGTGGCCGCCGGCCAGTGGCGCGGCGGCATCGGGACGATACGCGAATTCGAATTCCTGGCCGACGGCGGGTTCTCAATCGAAGGCGAGGGCCACAAACACCGGCCATGGGGACACGATGGCGGCGCCGACGGCTTCACGGGACGGCTGACGCTGCAAACCGGTCGGCGCGGCGTGACCGAAATGGTCTCCAAGATTCCCTATCACAAGGTCGAAGCGGGTGACCGCCTCGCCGCCCACGGTCCATGCGGCGGCGGCTATGGCTCTCCGGCTAAGCGCGACCCGAATGCCGTGCGCGACGACGTGCGCGATGGCTATCTGACGCCTGGGACCGCGGAAAAAGACTATGGCGTGTCTATCGTTGATGGCGAGATCGACTGGACGCGAACCGAGGTTTTGCGAAAATCTGAGTACTGAGAGTACTGAGTACCCATTGAATTTATTGCGGGCTCGATGATTGGGTGATTCCATGGCGGCCTGATTTGCAGGCTACCCGACGACGTCGAGTTTCTCGACCAGCTCCCGCGCAACGCCACTGGCAAGATACTCAAGAGCGCATTCAGAGAAGCATTCAAGAGTTACCAGTTACGCAACACCTGACACTACGCGTACACCGCGGCAGGCGTTTGCGTTTCCGCGACGCGATTTGTGGCTGCCGTACGCACTTTCTCGAATGCACGCACCTCGATTTGCCGGATGCGCTCGCGCGACACGTTGAACTCTGCTGCGAGGTCTTCCAATGTCATTGGCTCGTCGGCCAGATGTCGCGCCTCGAAGATGCGACGTTCGCGCTGGTTGAGCACGCCAATGGCGTGGATTAACGCTTTATGCCGGTGATCTGCCTCATCATGCCCGGCTACAAGTACTTCCGGCGAGGGCGCCTCATCAACAAGGTAGTCCTGCCACTCACCGGCCTGGCCGCCGCCCTCGTCATGTATCGGCGCATTAAGCGAGGAATCGCCACCAAGGCGCCGGTTCATGTCAACCACCTCCTGCTCCGTAACGCCGAGGTGTTTCGCAATCAGCATTACCTGATTGGGGTGCATATCGCCGCTTTGGAGTGCTGCGATTTTGTTTTTTGCCGATCGCAGTTTAAAAAACAGCTTCTTCTGGCTTGCGGTAGTGCCTATTTTCACAAGTGACCAGGATCGCAAGATGTAATCCTGTATCGACGCTCTGATCCACCACATCGCGTAAGTCGAGAAACGAAAACCTCGGTCGGGTTCAAAGCGGTCCAGTGCCTGCAACAGCCCCAGGTTGCCTTCGGAGATGATTTCGGAGACGGGCAAGCCACAGCCGCGATAATTCATGGCTATTTTGACTGCGAGCCGCAGATGGCTTGTGACAAGCTGATCCGCAGCATCTCGATCACCGTGGTCGCGCCAGCGTTTGGCAAGCATGTACTCCTGGTCTCTTTCCAGTATCGAGAATCGTCGGACACCGTCCAGATACTTCGTACCGGGTTTTCTTACCGACGCCAATTGTCGCTGGTCCGGGAACGAACCAGGATTGGCTCGAACAGGATATTCTGCCCGGGTGCCATCAATGCTCATATTGGTTCTTCCTCCACGAAGCTGGCATCAATGAAGAGACGGACGGCTCAAGGCTTTCCTTATGTTTGCTCACTGCAACTGTTGTCGGGCGGGTTTAAGTCGGCGTAACCATCTGTGGTCGCCCTCCTGGCGGGCCTTGAAGCGATCAGCGCACTTCTTTGAACAGAGGGCAGTTCGCCAGGAGTAGTACCGGATAAGACCAAACTTTCTGTCACAGATCGCGCAATAGGGACACCGCGCGCAGAGTTTGACTTTCATGTGCCGCCTCCCAGGTCGAAGCAGTAGACCTCTTCACCGTCAAAGGGTGGTTTGGCAGCCGGCGCACACCTGATTCCGACCATCTGGATTGTCGCGGTCGTGCTCAATCTTTTTGGCCGGGGTCGTGGACATTTCGCCACCTGCAATCGGCTCTTTCAGATTGCCAAGCAGACTAAATGATTGAGATTGAGGCTCAATTATACGTAGGTTAGAGTCCGATATCGAAAGGGATCGGAGAGCTATACGGAGGTTTGTGGTGTTTGCCTTTTACGTCAACGCCACCATGGCCAGAGTTTCCTCCAAAATGCTCTAATCTTGTCGGTCCGGGAGACCCGGGACGCTCTGCGAATGAAGCGTAACCAAACCACGAATTTCTGGAAGTTAGCCGCGCAGTTGTTCCTCGGCAGCATTGCGCTGGCATTGGTGACCTTGGTTTTCTTTTGGCTTCACGTCGACCTCGCCTCGACTGCATTTGCCTATTTGATTGTGATCGTGCTGTTCTCCCTGATGGGCAGCTTCACTGCATCAGCGCTGCTTGCCATTATTTCTGTTGCAGGTTTGGCTTACTTTTTTGCTCCGCCAATCTTCGATTTCCGGATCGACAATGCGCAACATATCGTGGTGGTGGTCGGCTTCTTGCTTACGTCGTTGATTGTGACGCGCTTGATCCGAAGTACTCGAAAGGAAAAGGAGGCCGCGCTCCAGGCTTTCGATGCGTTGCGGGAGAGCGAGCAGCAATGGAGGGAGGTCTTCGAGCACAACCCGGTCATGTACTTCATGATCGATGATGCCGGCACAGTCCTGTCGGTAAACGCCTTTGGCGCCGCGCAACTCGGCTATACGACCACCGATCTGGTTGGCCAGTCCGTGCTGAACGTCTTTTTTGAACAAGATCGTGAGGTCGTCCGAAAAAACATGGCTGCCTGCTTGGAAAATATCGGCCATTCGCAAACCTGGGAAATTCGAAAGGTTCGTAAGGACGGTACAGTTATTTGGGTGAGGGAAAACGCCAAAGCCGTGCGGCGGGCCAACGACCAGTTGATCGTCCTGGTCGCATGCGAAGATATTACCGAGCACATGCGAAACGGAATTTTCCTGCGGGAGAGCGAGCAGCGCTTCCGCGATTACGCCGAAACGGCTTCCGATTGGCTCTGGGAGACCGCACCGGACCACCGGTTTACCAGCCTATCGGAGCACCTTAACGTTGTTGGCGTCATGCCCTCGAGCCTAATTGGCCAGGCTCGCTGGGATTATGCAACTGATGTCGAATCGGAACCCGAAAAATGGCGACTTCATCGAGCGATGCTCGACGCACATCGGCCGTTTCGCGATTTCGTGTATAGCACCGTAAACGGGATTGGGTCTCCGATATACATCCGAACAAGCGGCAAACCATTTTTTGACGCAAACGGCAATTTTCTCGGTTATCGAGGGACCAGCACCGATATTTCCGCGACGATCCGAGCAGATCACGCCGAAAAGGCATTGCGCAAGGCGCAGGCGGAACTCGCACATGTAACGCGCGTGACGACGCTGGGGGAGATGACAGCCTCGATCTCCCATGAAGTGAACCAGCCCCTTGCCGCCGTCGTCGCCAACGCCGAGGCCTGTCTGCGCTGGCTCGACCGTGGAACTCCCGACCTGGACGCAGCGCGTCGCTCCGTTGGATGGGTCATTGACGAGGGCAATCGGGCGAGTGAGGTGATCCGGCGCGTCCGGGCGCTCGCGAACAAGACCGACATAAAGAAGGTACCGCTCGACATCAATCATGTGGTCAAAGAGGCCATCGCCTTGGTGCAGCGCGAAATGGACAGCCACCAGGTGTCGCTGCGGATGGAGCTCGCGTCGGCTCTACCTGTGGTTCTCGCCGATCGGGTTCAGCTACAGCAGGTGGTTATCAATCTGGTGATCAACGGTATCGAAGCGATGCAGCCGGTCACGGATCGGCCGCGCAAACTGGTGATCCGATCGCGTCAGGACGAGACACGACAAGTGCTCGTAAGTGTGACGGATTGCGGCGTCGGGATCTCTGCCGAGAGTGCGGACCGGCTGTTCAATGCCTTCTTCACGACCAAATCCAGCGGCATGGGTATGGGGCTCTCGATCTGCCGTTCGATCGTCGAAGCTCACGGGGGACGACTGTCAGCAATCTTTTTCAATCGGTGGGCTTGGAGGTTGAGGTGTTCGGTTCGGCGCCCGAAATGCTGCAGAGCAAGCTTCCAGATGTTGCCAGCTGCCTGGTTCTCGACATCAGATTGCCTGGATTGAGCGGCCTGGACTTTCAAGTCGAGCTAGCCAAGGCGAACATTCACATTCCAATCATTTTTATAACTGGCCACGGCGATATACCGATGTCGGTCAGGGCCATGAAGGGCGGAGCGGTCGATTTCCTGACCAAACCATTTCGCGATCAAGACATGCTGGATTCTGTGGTGACGGCGATTGAACGGGATCGGAAGAGGCGCGAAGTTGAGAAGACCGTCGCGAACTTGCAGGCTCTTTTCGAGACCCTGACCCCCCGCGAGCGGGAGGTTCTGGCTTTGGTCGCTTCCGGCCTCATGAACAAACAGATAGCAGCCGAAATTGGCCTTGCTGAGATTACCGTGAAGATCCATCGGGGGCACATTATGAAAAAAATGGGTGCGAGGTCGTTGGCCGACTTGGTCAGAATGGCCGAGACGCTCGGAATTCGTCGTGCGAAGCCTCCTCGCATACAAACCTAGGTATGATTTTCCGATCCTGCTTCACGGCGCAGTCTACGTCATGGTGGTTGCACGATAGGTTCACTGTCTCCGCGTGGAGGATAGACGACTTTGCCCATACCTCCGGTGATTTCGATCATCGACGATGATGCCTCCGTTCGCGCCGCGACCAACAACCTCGTAAGCTCACTCGGGCACATCGTCCATACATTTGCGTCGGCCGAGGAGTTCTTGCGGTCGGCCCACTTGAATGACACCTCGTGTGTGATTGCGGATGTCCAGATGCCGGCTATGAGCGGCGTGGAGCTGCTAACGCTCATGCGCGCCCAGGGGTACCGTGTGCCGTTCATTTTCATCACGGCCTTCCCCGACGAGAACGTCCGCGTCCGAGCGCTGAAGGCCGGAGCAATTTGCTTCCTGGCCAAGCCCTTCGCCGGATCCACCTTGATCAACTGCCTGGACACTGCCCTGGAGGGACATCGCGGCGGAGCCGGCAAGTGAGACGGTGAACGCCGGCGTAGCATCACGTATGCCGCCTATTCTGATCGGCTTGGCAACACAGACCGGCTAACGGCCCGATTTCGGGGTAAATCGGTCGCTGCGGTTGATCGGCGATAGTTTTTCGGAGCGAGCTCTCCCGGCGCCAAAACCAAGGTATGGGGCCCAAACCGACGTTCGAATCAACATCCGTAGGATCGAGCCGTTCGCCTTGATCGGACTAGTACTACAGTTGCTTTTTATGAAGGCTTCTGAATCTATGGGCAACCATGATTCGAAGATCGTGGACGCGGGCGGCGTCGGTTGAGGAGACGCTTGC
>WNFI01670638.1_pt2 | contig 22383 bp, 23 predicted proteins | sample 5400471 | NCBI WGS metagenome assembly WNFI01 (sample SAMN13153348, study PRJNA577476) | soil metagenome | isolation source: 100 cm saprolite on Douglas fir-dominated hillslope | place: USA:California | collected 2013-09-17
GGTCATCAACTCCAGTCGTGTTTTGTCTTCCCCGAAGAGGATAAAATAGGCGGTGAACTGCTTAGCGGGATTTACATATTTTTCTCCCGAGGTCGTATCGAAGTATTTCAGATAAAAATCTCTCATGCCTTCCAGATCGCGGACCCAAAGTGCGAGGTGTTCGATTTGCATAGGTGTTGCTATTTTTTACTATGTTTTGATTATTCGGCGACTATCTTACCCTGCATGGTTCCCCAATGACCGGGGAAACTACAGATATAATCATATATGCCTGGCTGGCTGATCGTAAAATCCACTTCATCCGAGTCCCCGCCGCTGACTAGTTTTGTATGTGCGATCACTAATGATCCCACCGAGGAAGGAACATACTGTTCGTTTTTTGCGTTATGTACCGCATCTGCAAAGTCGGCGATATCGGTTCCTTTCTTTAGAATGACGACATTGTGCGCCATAGCCGTATTCGAGCGGGCGCCGGTGTTTTTGAATATGAGCCTGATCTTTTTTCCTGTTTTGATCTTAAACATCTCTTTGTCGAAGCGCATGTTTTCGTTCGCCTGTAATTCAATGGCATCTGTGAATTCGAGTTTTTCGGCGCCGGGGATTGTTCTTTCGATGTTTTCGCTTTCTGCTGGTTGTTGGGCTTTGGACAGTTCTTTTATCTTAATATTCCTGAATGCTACGCCGTTTGTCCAGTCCTGGACAGCAAGGTGTCCGCTGACGGCAACGCCGAATTCAGGGTATTTACTCAGGGAGCTGAGAGCCACCAGGTTTTTCCATTCAGCGCTTTGCAGGTCGACCTGGACAGTTTGTGCGTCGTTCAACCAGAATGTCACCTTTCCGTTTTGCTGAAGGATACGCGATTGGTTCCATTCGCCGGGCTTCGGCATGGAATTGCTGTTGTTCGGAACTACGCCGAAAATGGCAGCCGCCTTATGTGTCGGGTTCTTTAGATAGTCTGGCTCTACGTTTTTATCGTCCAGCAACTGGTATTCCGGGCCGGTAAAGAAGGTAGTCGCGAGTTCCGGCCGTTCTTGGACATTTATGAACAAGCCGCTGTTTCCGGCCCTCGATATCTTCCATTCGAATCGCAGATCAAAGTCCTGATATACTTTGTCTGTCACCAGGTCCCCGTGTTTTACATCTTTTGCATGAGGATTGCATATAAGGCGTCCGCTGTCGACGGACCAGGCTGAGGGGATAGTACCTTTGTTAAACAGATGCCAGCCGTTCATTGTCTTCCCATCGAAGAGGAGGGTCCAGCGGTCCTTTTTTTCCTGGTCGGAAAGCATATTTTGCTGTTCCGTGGTAGAACAGCCGTACACCGAAAAAAGGATTACTGTGAAAAGTCCGGCAATCGTTAGGTTATGTTGCATCTTTGGCGATGTGCAAATTTAGATACTATTTGCAATATTATACAAATTTGCACAATATTGCAAATAGTTCGAGAATTGTCCTGCCAAGTCGACTATTAAAATTGATTTTCAACAAATTAGAAGCTGTTCGGACATATTTCGGACAGCTTTTTTATTGTATTTGGTACCAAGTAATGTTGGTATTTTTCTCTCATTGTTTCAAGTACCGAAGCGCAACACACCCCGACTTAAAAACCGTCGACTCAACAAGTTTTAATTGTAATTTCTCTTGCAGGTTGATACCTTCAAACAACCGTCTCCCTTCTCCTATAACTATCGGGTGAACCACAAAATGATATTCATCAATCAGACCAAGCTCTACAAGTTGTGAAGGAATGGTTACACCACCGGTTAAAATATTTTTGCCTTGTTCTTGTTTCAATTTAAGTATTTCGTCGTGAAGGCTCGTACGAACAATTCTCGTTTTTTTTCCTTCAGGACTGTCTAATGATTGTGAGAAAACAATAATTTTGTTGATGGCGTCAAATGCCTGGGCAAATTCGTAATCTGCTTTTGTCTGCCCGGAAGGGTTTTTCACCACATCGGGCCAATAAGGAACCATCAATTGATAAGTTTTACGCCCGTAGAGGAATGTGTCAGCATCTCGCGTGAGGTGCGTAAAATACTCAAGCGTTTCTTCATCGGGATTGAATTTGGTATGGTCGCAGCAGCCATCTAAGGTCGTGTTGATTGCGAAGATTACATTTCTCATTTGATTGCTTTTTGTTTTGATTTTCCTCAAATTAGTAAATTTTCAAGGTTAATTTTTATTGCCTGTTTAACTACCCAATAGGATCGGCCTTGGTGATGCTGATCATTTTTCAGGATTTTTGACTATAAAGATAAAAACCGCTTCGCTTCAATAAAAGGGCAGAATACGGCATTGCTAGTCGTTTCAGGTCAGTAAAAAAATAGCGGTTCGAGAATTGTCCTGCCAAGGCGACTTTATGACTTGTTTTTCAATTAATTAGAAGCTGTTCGGACATATTTCGGACAGCTCTTTTATTTTGTAGATTGTCTTTTGTATTTTACTCTTGGTCCGGGGTATCATTTCTAAACCAAACTTTCTCGTAATGGATACATGTTTTGTAATTCAACCTTTTGATAGAGATAAATTTGACAAACGCTTCGATGATGTTTTTGAACCGGCAATTAGATCTGCCGGTCTAGAACCCTACCGTTTTAAAATTCTGGCGAATTGATAGCCAAAGCCATCAAGAACGGATAAGTGTAATATAGCATCGCGTAATTTAGCAAATAAACCGTACCAATGAACGACCAGCATTTTCCTCCGGACAACCAGTATCTTCCCTGGGACGACGAAGACAACTTGTTCTCTCCCGGGGAGGACGACAATTACTCTCACATCGACGACGAGTCCTTTCCCGTCACCAACCAGGTCTTTTCCATCTCCGGCAATAAGATCCACTCCCTCCTGCTCAACGACCAGTCCCTCCGGTTCTCGAGCGGGCGGTTCAAATTTTCCGAAGAATTTGAAGAGGCCTGGCATAAGAAATGGTCCACGGCCACAAAGCTCGAGATCAAACACAGTTCCATTCGGTCGATCACCAAAGAGGACCAGGAATTGAAGATCAGGATCGTTTACAAAACACGCATAAGGATTCCCAGCGAATGCGAATTCAGTTTCTTCGATGCGGGGATCTGCGCCGCATTCCTTACCTATATGGAGAAAGAGCAATATTTTGCCCACACCCACGAAAGGATGCCCCCTTTCAAGGCAGTTTCCCGATATATCCTGGGCTTGATGTTTACGATCGCCATGACCTGGCTTTCCTGGTACCTGGTGGCCGACCAGAAGCACGGCGGAACGGACGAGGGCGGCGATGCCAAAGCAAGACTCTTCCTTTACCTGCTAAACCTACTCGGCGAAAAAGGTGTCCTCGCTATCGGCATTGGTATTTGCGGATATATTGGCTTCAAGATCTGGAAAAGGGCCAGTAACCCTCTCTACCGGGTAAGGCTGGTCAGGGTATGAACATGATTTCGATGAAATCGACAAAGGACTTGATTACACAAATGCTCCTAACATTTTTTACCTTTTTTCAGACCATTCCCGAGAAATAAAATCAAACTCAAAACCTTGGCTCTCAAATCGCTAGAATCGCTAATCGCCTCAAGTCATCGACAAACCGGTTCGAGAATTGTCCTGCCAGGGCGACATTGACAAATAGTAAATTGCAAAGCGAAATTTATTCGGCCCTTAAACTTTTCACAGGGTTGGCAACTGCTGCTTTGATTGCCTGGAAACTAATAGTAACAAGTGCTATCAGCAAACAAATAGCGCCGACTGCCACAAACATCCACCAGCCAATACTGATTCGATAGGCAAAATCCTGTAGCCATTCGTTCATCGCCCACCATGCAATAGGTGACGCAATACAAATGGACAATAAGAGTAGTTTTATAAAATCTTTGGACAGCAATGTAAAAATATCCGTGATTGGGGCTCCCAATACCTTTCGAATGCCAATTTCTTTTGTGCGCTGTTCTGCCGCGAATGTGACAAGGCCAAATAGACCCAGGCAGGCAATAAGAATAGCAAGGATTGAAAATAGCAGGAAGGTCTTTCCCGTGCGCTGGTCTACGCTGTACTGTTTATTGAATTCCTCATCCAGGAAAGTATAGCTGAACGGCTGGGAAGATGCCATTGACTTCCATTTGGCTTTTATTTCATTCAACAAGCCGGGGATATCGCGCGTACTGATCCGCACTGCCATGCCCCCATTGTCTTGTTGGAGGTTTAATACCAATGGCGCTACCTGGTCATGCAGGGAGTTGAAATTAAAGTCCTTTATCACACCAATAATATTGTACGCAACTAATTTTCCTTTAAGATCAGCAAGAAGATAGAGCTTTTTGTTTATAGGATCTGCTCCCCCAAATAATTTTGCCGCAGTTTCATTGATAATTACAGCAGTGGAATCGGTTGGGTACTGTGCAGAAAAATTCCTTCCACTTTTCAATTGTATCTGGAATGTAGGAAGGTACCTTTCATCAACAGGCCATGCTTGCATCAGTGTAAAGTTTTTGCCATCGAATTCGGGGACCGTGATGAAACCCTGAGAAGTTCGAGACCCAGTCACAGGCAAAAAACCGGAACTGGTTACATTTTTTACCTCTGGCATCCGCAACAATTCGTTTGTGAAAGCCTTTGTATTGTTATTCAGTGCATCTGTGTTTTGCAGGATCAATACCTGTTCTTTGTTAAAACCTAAGTCTTTGTCCCTGACATATTGGAGCTGGTTGTAGATCACAAGCGTCCCGATCATCAATATGACGGAAATGGTAAATTGGAGAACCACCAGCGTGTTTCTCAATGCCGAACCCTTAAAGCCCGTCGAAAGATTGCCCTTCAATACCTTTATGGGCTGAAAAGAAGAAAGAAAGAATGCCGGGTAGCTGCCTGAAATCAGGCTTACCAAGATCAGGAGCAATAAAATACCCAATAAAATGGGCCCGCTTAATAACATGGATACATGGATCTGCTTGCCGGCTAACTGGTTAAAAAAAGATAAAAGCAAGGCGGCGATCCCGATGGCTATCACGAATGACAGAAAACAAGCCACTAAAGATTCTACCAGGAACTGGGTGATTAGGTTATTTTTCAGGCTACCCAATACTTTTCTTATGCCCACTTCTCTTGCCCGGTTGGCAGAACAGGCAGTTGAAAGGTTCATAAAGTTGACGCAGGCAATCAATAAAATTAAAATCGCAATGGCTGAAAAAATATATACATACTGGATGCTTCCATTGATCCCAAGTTCGTAGGCGAGATGTGAATAAAGGTGTATGTCCGTAAGGGGCATCAGGCTACACTTTATGTAATTGCCGGCTTTCTTGAAATCATCTTTGCTCATGTTCAACTGTGTCCTAAACTGTGGGGATAGATATTGCTGAAATGCCGTGTTCAACTGTTTTTCAAATTCCCGGACATCAGTGCCTGGCTTCAATAGCAGGTAAGTCTGGAAGTTGTAATTGATCCAACTACTGTTCCGGCTTTCCTCCAAATCGCAAATGGGCATAAACAGATCGAAATTGAAATGGGATTGCCTGGGGATATCTTTGATAACCCCGGTAATTCTATAATTAGTATTACCATTTACCAAAACCGTCTTTCCTATAATATCGAAGCCGGTGAAATATTTCCTGGCGGCGCTTTCGGTAATCACCAAACTGTGCGGTTCTTTAAGCGCGGTTTTTTTGTCCCCGGCGATCATATCTAATGTAAAAACATCAAATAGGGAGGAATCAGCATAGACGGCCCTGTCCTCCCGAATGCTTTCGCCGCCCTTCTGGATAACAACGCCGGAGTTATATTTGAACCGCGTATACTGCTCAATCTGCTTAAAATCCTTAGCAAAAGCGGGGCCCATTATCGCCGGCACCCATGTTCCATTGTAATTGAAATCGCCGAATTTCACTTGTTCATCGATCCGATAAATACGGTCAGCCTGGGTATTAAACCTGTCATAGTTTAATTCATCCAGAACGTATAAAGCTATCAAAAGGAAACAAGCCACGCCAATTGATAATCCTATAACATTTAGAATGGTAAAGGTTTTGTTTTTCCTTAAACTCCTCCAGGCAGTGTTGAAATAGTTTTTGAACATAAAGCTATTTTTATTAGTTGACGTTGACCTAAGATTTATTGCTGACCGCTTTTTGCAAATCGACTAGCTTTCAGAAACCTGCCCTTTCAATATCCACCAACTGATATAGTATAGCCGGTACCAGCTTTTGGTAAGATGCAATTTTGGTCGCGGAGGTTACACTATTGCCACATTTATGCCCAAAAAAGACTAATTTCCCAACAATTTACGTCGTCAATGCCAATTATGACCGACGATCTCACCATAATACGGGAATACAAGGAAGCCTTCCGGAAATATGCTAAGGAAGGGATTATCGATTTGGACAATCGGTTGAAATACAAATTTGATTTCCAGATCCACCGATTGGAAGAGGTAGTAAAAGAATTAAAAGGAAAGGTACCTCCCAACCGGCAGTCGCAATATTTTATCACGTTGGTCAGGAATGGGTCCGGCCAGAAGTCCATAGGGCATTACGATTTCCCCATCAAAAAGAACACGTTGATGGTCATTCCTAAAAGAGTGATGCATTCGAGCAGCTACTGGTCGATGCGCTGTTCAGGCTATGTGCTTTCCTTCAATATCGATTTTTTTCTTCAAAATGCGTTTCCCAGGAAACATATCATCGGGAAAAAGATCTTCAAAATATCTTTGAAACCCTTTCTGACTATTTCCAAAGAGCAGACGGGCAAACTGGCGACCATTTTCGAGTTTATCATTAAGGAACACCGGGAAGGCCGAAATCCAAAAAATGAAATGATCGCTGTTAAGATACTCGAACTGATGATACAATGCGACCGGATGTATACGGAGGCTTCGACCCTCGGCGATAACCATATCTATGATACAAATTTTGAGCAGTTTACCGAACTTTTAGACAAACATTTCGCCGACCAGCGATCCGTCAAGTTCTATGCGGATGCCTTGAAGGTCCACCCTTATCACCTTAATTTCCTATCGAAAAAGCTGACGGGTGTCTCAGCAAAGGAAGCCATCAATAACCGGATCCTTATGGAAGCGAAATACCTGTTGACCTCTACTACACTAAGCATAAAGGAAATCGCCTACCAATTAGGGTTTGAAAACCCCGAATATTTTTATGTTTTTTTCCGGAAAGAGATAAATACCACCCCATCCACGTACAGGGATGAATTTAGTTGATATTGGATTTGATCAGTCATTTGTTTGTTTTGTCAAGCCGGCTAAATTCCGGATTCCCCTACTTTTGCTTTCATTATTTCGCACTATAGAATTATTGATAAGCGGATGTGTATGCACGTTATTTCTGAAATTGATCATTTTTTGGCCTTTCTCCAATCGCCCATCCGTTCGCGTACCAATGAATTTATCGCATTCGAACTGGAAGACTATGATGAGAAGCCTCATATCCATGCCATCGACGGGGTAAAGACCTTATTTTACCGGATTTCGATCATCAAGAATGACTCGGTGGATTTCAGTATCAATAATGGAATCTTCCAGGCAAGCAAATCGTACACCCTTTGCTTTTTTTCCCCGTTTCACTATGTAAGTGTCCGGCAAAAATCAAATTTGCAAGGGCAGAGTCTCCAATTTTCAGAATCGTTCGTCCACTGCGCCTACGAAAGTACCCGGTTCCACAAAGATTTCCCCTTTTTCTGGAGCGACGATAACTTCTTTTTTATCGGCGAACAAGAGGCCCGGACCCTGGTTCAACTGGGGGAAAAGATCATCCATGAATACAATACCCCCTCTCGGTTTTCAGAGAATATCATCCGTGATTACCTGCACATATTCCTCCTTGTGGCGAAGGAGATTATTGGGATAAGAGACGTGGTGCAAGATAGTTCGGCGGATTATTCACTATTCCGTCAATTTTTTATGCTGGTGAATAAGTCCCGGCCGGTCATCCGGACAGTCGAGCAGGCTGCTACGATCCTTGCCATAACCCCGGCGCGTCTTTGGCTGATCGTCAAAAGACTCTCCGGCCAGACACCATTGGAAATCATAAATCAAAGGGTGCTGAGAGATGCGCAGGCCATGCTGCTGAGTGCTGATTTAAATGTTTCAGAAGTTGGGTTTCAGCTGGAATTCAGGGAAAAATCTCATTTTACGCGCTTCTTTAAAAACCTGACCGGTCTTAGCCCTTTGGAATACATCCGGCAATCAGGGTTTAGAAATAGGTAACAATAGGCGAAGGACTGAATAAATTGAAAGAATTAGATCGGAGAACCCTGCTTCATTATTTATCGAAAGGATAATTTATCCAGCATTTCCCTGATGGCCGCACAGATCCTGTCTCTTTCATTAAAAGCGATCAGGTGACCCCTTCCGGGGATCATCCGGATATCCAAAGAGGGGACATTGGTCAAATGAGCTTTGGCAAAACCGGCATTGGACGTAGATACGAGGCCATCTTCCATTCCCTGGAGATAAATTACAGGCGCATGAATACGACCCCAAAGAGGGAGCATTTTAGTCAGCTCTTCCCGGTGGCGTACTTTTTCGCGATTGGCCGACTGCAGCATCGGAGGGACTACCCAGTGGATGAGCGGGTTCTCTACCAGATACGTGAACCAGAAATATCTTTCCCGCCCAGGCCCCAGGGGCGGAGCCACTAAGATCAGACCATCTACCAGCTCCGGATAATCCATAGCCAGGCGGCTTGCGATAGGAGCTCCATAAGATACCCCGACCACGACGATGGGATGATGAGCCTTGTGCAGACTGTCCAGGACCAATTTTAAAATGGAAGCCTGCGTTGCGATGTCCGGCAGAGGATCCCCCAGTCCGGAATAACCGTAACCCGGTCTGTCTACCGCATACAGGCTGGCTCTTTCCAGCAGACTGCTATCCGACAGATACCCTTTCCAGTAGCTGAGCGAGCTGGGAGCGCCATGAATGAATAAGACCGTCGCTTTTGACTGATCGCCTACTTCCAGATATCGGACCGTACGCCCTTTGGATTGATAATAACTAATATGTGGCTGCAGATTCTTTGCATGAAAAAAGGCATTGAGGCCTGCATCATCCATTCTGAACTCTACCAGCCGGCCTAAAATAAGAACAATAATAATCAGGAATACCAATATAACGATGAATGTCCTGAGCGTGATCCGGCCGATTTTTGCGATCATATATTAAAAATAGGAAAACCCACCCGTTCTGACAACGACCAACCTGTTAAATTCTCAATATATAGAATGGTTTCAACAGAATAAACCCCGGCCTGATCATATTTTATCGATGCGATCCAGCTTTTCCCGTAATAATTTCTTCTCTGCAAGGGAGGTAGTAAGTTCATGCGCTTTTTGCAGGTGCCGCCTTGCTTCGTCGGTATTACCCGCCTTGCCATAAAGATCTCCCAGGACGGCGCTGAAAATATAATGGCGTTTTAGCAACTCTTCAATCCCGGGAATATCGAGTATGGCATCGATCGCTGCAGGGAGGTCCTGCAACTGTGCCAGCAGGATGGCCCGGTTGAGCTGTACCACAGGAATAGGCTTGCGTTCCAGCAGGCAATCATACAAACGCAACAGGGATGACCAGTTGGTGGATTCGAAATCGGGCGCCAGGCAATGCTCGGCAGCGATAGCGGATTCAATATGATAGACAGATAGCTGATCGCCACTGGAAGAACGGTTGAGATAATAATAGCCTAAACGGATCAGACCCTGATCCCATTTACTCCTGTCCTGCTGCTGTAATAAAATGATCGTATTATCGTCCCCTATCCTGCTATTGAAACGGGAGGCCTGGAAACACATCAGCGACAGGAGGGCAAAAGTCGGGGGAACGCTGCCTACACGATGCTCTTCCAATAACTTACACAGGCGCATGGCCTCTGCGCATAGATCGTAGCGTATCAACTCGTCGGCTTTCACAGAATTATAACCTTCATTGAATAAGAGGTAGAGCACGGTATAGACGGAATCAAGCCGGTCCTGAAGGGATAATCCAACGGGGATCTCAAAACGGATCGAATGTTTTTTGATATATTCTTTCGCCCGGTATAATCTTTTTTGTATGGCGGTCTCATTGGATACCAGCGCCTTGGCAATCTCCTGTACGCCAAAGCCCGATACGGTCTTAAGGGTTAAGGCTACCTGGTCCTCCGGATTGAGCGCCGGATGACAGCAGGTGAAGATCATGCGTAACTGGCTATCGGCTATTTCCGTGTCCAGGAAGAATTGCTGGATCGTATGCTCCGTATCGGATTGCAGACGGAAAGCCAGCTCTTCTGAAATGTCGGATAATTTCTGCCGGCGGCGTATGAGATCGATCGTTTTATTCCGGGCTACCTGCATAAGCCAGCCGGATGGATTGTCGGGCACCTGGTGGTATTTCCATGCCTGCAGGGCTTTTAGAAATGTCTCCTGCACCGTGTCTTCAACCAGTTCCAGGTTGTGGATGCCGAAGATACGCGTCAACACGGCGATCATCTTTCCCGCTTCGTGACGGAAAAGATGATCGACCAATTGTTGAGGAGATTCACCGGAAGGGGCGTTCATGAGGGCATCGGTATTTTCATGACTTCCCGCACTTCTACCGATCCCTGCATTTCAAAGTCGGGGAAGCCAAAGGCAAGCTCTGTGGCTTCTTCCAGGGATTCGGCTTTGATAATAAAATAACCCCCCAGCAATTCCTTGCCTTCTGCAAAAGGGCCATCCGTGGCTACAGGTTTTTTCCCCTGCACCAGTTTCCCTTCTTTTAAAAGAGGATCGCCTCCTACATAACGGCCTTTGGCGCTCAGCTCGCCGATCCATTCAAACCATTTTTGCATGGATGCCTGTGATTCTTCGGGTGTCAATTTCAGATCTTCAGGCGTAGGTCCCCGGAAAATGAACATAAAATCTTTCATAATTGCTGTTTTAAACGATTAAAAATTGATTTTCGGAACTATGACGAACGGGAAAGAACGATTAGGACAAAAAGACGATATTTATTTCAGAGGGGATTATAACCTTACTATGTCATTGATAATCACGGGAGGATCGAAGGATTGATTGTTTTCCGGGCGGGCATAGATATTCCGGACGATATTCAACCCCTTTACCACTTTCCCGAATGCGGCATATCCCTGTCCGTCGGGGTTATTGTCCCCGCCGTAATCAAATCCGGGCTGGTCGCCTATGCAAATGAAGAATTCGGTACCGGCGGTTCCCGGAGCCGTCCGCGCTAACGAGATCACCCCATCTTTATGAAGAATATGCGTCTGTTGCGTTGTTTCATGGGGAATGCTCTGGTGCGCTACAGCCTTCTTATAATCCGTCCTCCAGATCCCGCCCTGTATCAGCTCGGATTTAGGGGCATCGGAGGATTGGTTGTCATCATTCAGTACCCTGTAAAAAGAGCTGTTGCGGTAGAATCCGGAATCAATATAAGACAGGAAGGCCGTCACGGTCTTGGGAGCCTGGCGGGGATATAGCTCTACCTCAATTTCTCCCGCCTGGGTCCGGATAAGGATATGCGGGGTGGTAGGATTGGACGAAGAACAGCCGGACAACAAACCGGTGAGAACGATCAGGGCGATCCGAAAATAGTTCCTGCGCATAGGTGACTTTATGAAGCACAAATTAGCTAATATTGTTCATGCAATTTGACTTACCGTTCCTGCATCTTATTTTCATCGGCTTCCTTTCTCTTTTTCCTGCCGTTAACCCGGTAGGATCGGCTTTTATCGTAGACCCCCTCCTCAATGGGCTGAATCTTCAGGAAAGAAAAAAAGCCGCCAAAAAAGTGGCTTTTTATTGCCTCGCTATCTGCACGGTATCTGCGTTGATCGGGAGCTGGATCCTGAAACTGTTCGGTATTTCCATTCCTATCGTTCAACTGGCGGGGGGCATCATGATCTGCCGGATGGGCTGGCAATTGCTCACTTCGGATGACGACATTAAAGGTAAAAAAGAGACAGCCCAGCCCGATCGCAGCGCCGGGGATATTGACAACTTTTTATTCTATCCCGTGGCATTCCCCATGACTACGGGAGCCGGCACTATCTCGGTGCTCCTCACGCTCAGCGCCCATGAAAATGAAAAAGGCCTTATGGATCATGTCCTGAACCTGGGCGCCCTTTTTATCGCCATCGTGCTGATGTGCCTGCTGATCTATATCTGTTATGCCAATACCCCCCGGATCATCCACCGCCTGGGTCCCCGGGGCGAACAAATCGTCAACCGGCTAAGCGCCTTCCTTGTCTTTTGTATCGGCATGCAGATCGCTTCGACTGGCATCCGGTCTCTGCTAAAGGCCTGACCAGGCCGGCACCCGGTTTCAGAAACGGACGGTCCCGGATGACGGATGGACCCACTCAATAAGACCTTTCGCGGATAAAACTGATGGTGATTTGCTCACAGGCAATCTTTTATTTCCCGGATCGTATCTGCGAATGCCTTCATCTGGCGCACCTCCTTTTCCCAGGCCAGCCCCCGCTCGATCAGGTCGATTTCCCTGACAAGGGTCGACCCTTCCTGTCCGGCCTTTCTTCCCAGGATGAATACGGTATCGGAAATGGCCACTGCAGTGGTAATGTCGTGCGAAACAATGATCAGGGTCTTCAGCTCATCGGATAAAGATACCTGCAACAATAGCTCCACGACCTTGTCCAGTACACAAATATCCAGCCCGGAAAAAGGCTCGTCCAATAAAAGGAAGTCGGACCCTTTCAGTAGTTGCTGAATGATGCTTACCCGCTGCTGTTGCCCTCCCGATAGCTGGGATGGATACCGGTGAAGCATCCCGCTCAGCTCGAATTGTTCGGTATACCGGCCGATAGCTTCTTCTTCCTTTCCGGTCAGGGCCTTATTCTGACGGGCTGCCAATAGCAGCGACTGCCCCACTGTCCTCCACCCGAACTGATAATAGTTCTGAAAAATGACGCCCATGTCCCCCGGCTCTACCGCCCGCTCCCGGTACATCTCAATGGACCCGTTGCTATTTTCGACCGGCTTGCGCTCGCGGATCGTAATACTGCCCGAGCTGGGCTTTTGCAACCCGGACAGGACACGGAACAATTGGGTCTTCCCGATCCCGCTCCGCCCGATCAGGGAAACGACCTGTCCCTGTTGAAATCCCTGCCGGACAATATCCTGTATACTGAAATTAATATCATGGAGGATACATTTATTGTCATAAGAAAGAGAAAGATTTCTGGCCTGCAGGAGTACTTCCTTTTTGGTATAGGGTATCATAATATTCGTTTTAATTTTATAGAATAATCCCGCAAGGGGGAATCCCTCCGTAATGGGTATAACTACAACCTTGTATAAGGGAACAACCAGTTTCTCAGGGTTCCCAATAAATAGTCGAAGCAGAGCCCGATCCCGAAGATGATTCCCTGCAGGGCCAATACATTGGTAAGGTCATTGTACTTATTGTATTTGATCAGCAAGGCGCCGATGCCTCCCTCGCTCATGCTCAACCCTTCGACCATCGTGATCATCATCCAGGCGATGGCAAAGTTCTGTCGCACGATCTCGAATACCTGGTCGGCCTTACCCACGATGATCACTTCATACAGGGTCTGCCACCGGTTGTATCCCAGGGTCTGGCAGAGTTCGAATTCCTGTTTGTCGATGCGAAGGATCACGGACAGGAAAGAGGTAGTGAAAAAGGGAACGATGCCGAATATCAACAGGGATAATTTTAACTGGCTCCCATCTTTCGTGAGCAGGGTGAAAATAAAGATCAGCCCGGTCAGGGTCAGATACCTGCATTTTACGATGAATTGCGCGATGGGGGTGAAAAATGGAATGACCGACAGATAAGTAAATGCCAGCGTGGCCAGAACGGAATAGACCAGGGCCTGTAAGGTCAGCAGCAGGCTTACCAGCACATTATCCAGCAGCAGGCGTGTCGTGAGCAGGTGCCCGAAAGCGTTTATGATCTTCAGGGGCTGCGGGATCAGTCCTCCCGGACCCGATTGCCATAATACCAGCGTCCCTATGACTTGCAGCAGGACCATGATCCCAAAGGTCCGGCGGCTGATCTTTTCAAATGGTTTGAACATGGTGTAGGTGTTTTAAGAAGGAGGGGCTCCGCAACCCTTTGCCGGTGAGCAGACCAGCCCCTCCTTATGTGATAAATAATTGTTTACTCTCCCAATACGATCTCTACCCGTCGGTTGCGCCGACGGCCGGCTTCAGTGTCGTTGTCGGCTATCGGTTTGGAAGAACCAAAGCCTTTTGCTTCGATCCGTCCGCTCTTAAGCCCTTTCCGGACCAGGTAGTCCTGTACAGCGGCAGCCCTTTTCTCCGAGAGCGGGATATTCAGGGCATCTGCACCGCTGTTGTCCGTATGTCCGTATATGCCTAGTTTCAGGCCTTCGGCTACGACGGCCGATTCAAAGATCTCGTCCAGCATCTTATAAGAGGAGGGCCTGATGGTGGCAGAGCCTGTCTCGAATTCAATGCTATAGGATTTGGAAGAAACGGCTTCCGTGATCTGGTCAGCATATTTGGTCTCGATGGCTTTTCCTTCCAGCAATTCCGGGTGATTCGAGATCACACTCAGCAAAAAGGATTTATCCACCGCTTTTTCATAGGGCATAAAACTCGGCATAAGAGACGGGTACATTTTTACCATCAGGTTACCGAAGGTGTTATACACGGCTTTATACCGGTCGACCTTGTCATTCCCCAGCCCATAGGTATTGGCCATATCCGGAAGATTGAATACCGCGGAGCCGCCCAGGTTCACTTTCAGCCCCCTGATATCCTTCTCTTCCACGCCATTATAATATTTCAGCCAGTAACCAGCGTTCTGTTCCTGGTATACTTTGGCGCTGACTTCCGCAGCAAATTGTTTTGCCTCGTTGAACGAGCGTACCTGGTCGCCGGCCTGCGCCAGGGCAATGATCATGTTCTCGATATCGGTACGATGGTCGTAGGCCCATTTCTTAATGACGATCGTCTGGTTCGGCATCTGGGACGCGTATTGCCGGGTATTGGCAATCGTGGTCAGGCCTCCTTTTTTAGTGGCTACGTTCACGTCACCCGGTGTCCAGGTAGCTACGGCATCTACGCCTACAGTGGTATCGTGGCCCGTGGTCTTCCCGTTGGAGATGATCTTTCTGTTCTCCGTGTAACCGGTGATATACTTATTCGGCGCATCCAGGAAATCGCTGGCGGCGATCAGGTTAATAGCGGCCGGATCATAGGTAGTCTCATCGGGGTTGACTTTTATACCGTTGTCGCCGGCCCATTTAAGGAGGATGTTTACGTCTCCGTCCCGCAATACGCCGGCCACGCATTTACCGATGGCGTTATGGGGATCCTGTTTCCAGGATTCAGGGCCCATCACCTGGTCTTCCCCGTAAGATTTACCGTGCGCGACCGGTATAATAATGGGCTGGTATTCCGCACCGAGGGGCTCCAGCTCTTTTGCCAGGGAGGTCATGAAGGCGGGCATCCCGTCACCCATGAAAGTGATCAGCACACCGGCTGTGTTCGGGTTCGTCTTATACTCCCCTGCGAATTTTACCAGGTCGGCCATTTGCTTGTTACAATCGTCCTGACGGAGGTAGGTGACGTCCAGGTGAGCTTTGTCGAATAAAGAACCTTTCGTCGTGCGCACTCCGCCGTTCGCATACATACCGGAGAACTGGGCATTCCAGGCCATCCGTTCCCAGGTGATCTGGGTACCCCCATTTACGGCGGGGGCGTCGACCGGCAAAGGCAGCAGGACGGCATTCTTACTCAGGGATGCCTCAGGTGCATCGGGCAGGATCACTTTTCCCAGTTCAACGGCCTGCCCGGCTTCTTTCGGGCGAGCCTGGTACCATTTTACACTCAGGATGCCTGCCGTTACAACGGCAGCGATGATGAGAATTTTTCCGGCGGGTTTTACTTTGATTGACATATGTTTAGGTTTTATTTGGTTTAAAAAAAATTAGTTGTCGGATCATTCATCGGGTTCATATTGGATTTGATAAGCTGGACTGGCAGACTTTTTAGTCGAGCAATCCTTTATAACGGTCAGGAGGATTGACGCCTTTCAGCCTTCCTGTATCCTGGTTGTCCTTCAGCGCCGTATTGGCATAGTGGAAGTCTTTCCCCAGATCGAACTGACCGATCAATTCGAGAGCTTGCGCGGACTTCGCCTTATCTTCCAGTACTTTGTCATCCATGAAACGGGAGGTGACATCGATAGCGGACTTGATATGTCCGATCTTCTCCCCGATCCTTACTTTCAATAAAGCGAGGGCTTTTTCCGCATCCTGGTTCAGCTCGTCGTCCCCCTTAAAGGCTTTCATGGCGCTCGTTACGGCTGACAGCCCGGTGGTGACGGAGTAATAGAGGTCTTTTTTGGCTTCAAGGTCGAGCCTGGCGTCTTCCAGCATGATCCCGCTCTCTTCATAGGCGGCATCGGCAAAGCTGATCAGCTTATTCAGGTCGCCTACGATCGGGGTGACATTGTCGATATACTCACGGCAACGAAGAACGTTGTTGGCGTACAGGTCGATCTGCCGGTTCTTGCCCTTTTCGGACTGCAGGATCTTTACTTTCCGGATATTTAATTCCAGCTCTTTTTCTTTATCGCCCAGTTTATCCATCAACTCGCTTTGTTTTCCCTTCAGGCGGGCGGATTGCTTATACAAGGTGTCTCTGTCCTTGTAGCCCTGGTCGATCTTTGCCTGCAGGATATTGAAAGGATTCAGCTCGATGGCCAGGCCAATGGAGTAGTTGGCGATGAATTCTGAAAAGTATTTCAGGGCTCGCCAAAATTTCCTGCTGGATACGATCATCAGCAGGAAGCCCATGACTACGCCGCCGATCACCAGGTTCACCAGGCTCCAGGTCACTTTTACCAGCCAGGGTAACACATAGGTGAGAAATCCGTAAGTAAGTCCGGCCAGCAGGGACAGGACGATAATAGCGGTGGCTATGTTTTTCGGTTCGCCCCACCACCCCGGGGTTTTTGTTTTTTGGATGAGATTGCTCATGATTTGGTCGGTTTTTAGTGTTAGTGTAAATAATGTTTGATCTTTTCTATATCGGCCTGTATCCGGGCTGCCCTGCGTGCGTTCTCCGTCCTATAGCCCCCGGTGCTGGCTTCTATCTTTTCCTCGTTTTCTTTTATCTCTTTCTGCAGGGCGGCGATCTGGTTTTGCAGATCGCTGATTTCCCGCGAGAGGGCCTGGATACGCTCGCTTTTTTCGCTCTCTTCCGCTTTCTTGCTTTGCACTTTTTCCTGCATAGCGGTGTCCGCGGTCGTCTGGAACTGCTGAGCGTCTGTCTCCAGGATACGGAGGTACTCGCCTGCGGTGGACAACAGTTTGTCCTTATCTACTCCCTGGGCATACAGCCCCGCGTATGCGGCGTAGTATCTCGATTGTTCGTTGGCGATAGCTTGCATCGCCTCGATCATTTTCGAGAATTCATAATAGTCCGGCCCCGGGATATTCGCTTCGCTGAACAGCTTGTCGAAGTATTCCGAAAAGCGGCTGTCTGCCGGGGGGGCCGGATCGGGACCCTGGTTAACGCTTACCGGGCGTACCGGGGGGCTGCTGTGCGCATAATTCTCCGTTTTCTGTGGGGAGCTCTTCGTCTCCTTTGAGGGGTTTCCTGTTCCGGAATCGCTTTCCGGATTTTCTGTCGTTTTGGGGGGAGTCGGAGTCACCTCCAAAAAAGCAGACAGAATTTTTCTGCCTAGTCCTGCCATAGTTGTATGTTTTAAAGTGTGCCACGGGCCCACTGGCCGAAGGCCAATTATGAGAGATATTTCTCTGCACGGCTTTGCCGTGCAGAGAAACCCGGGCATAGCCCGGCCACGTACGGCCACGGATACACGCTCGCGGCTATGCTACCTTTACAGAAACCTTGTGGACTATTGGAACAGCATAGAACTCAGGATCAGGTTCTCCTGCATGATTGCGGGAACGGATACTTTTGGCTGACCGATCCTGACAGGGCCATGGGCCAGCTGACGATAAAGAAAGAATAGGGCAACGGATAGCAGGATGGCTATCACACCTATTATTTTTTTCATTTTATAAATGATTAAAAAATATTACAACTAATGGTAATTGTGAGAAACTTATTTCCGGGGATTTCAGCGATTGGAGATTTCCGGTGGTCTTACCCCATTAAGAAAGCGGGTCGACAAAAACTCCATATATGTGTTCATTTTGGTTGGGAGACTGGCTCCTGTTTGATTTGATAGAGTAAAGATATAGCAGGTTTCCCCCGGCCGTTAGCAGATCCGGCATGGGCGGTATTTTTCATTTAATGGTCGGCAAAGTATGTGTGATAAGCGGCAAAATAGCTCTCTAAGTGTGAATATGTGAGGATGATCGGTGTGTTTCGACTTGCGAGTGGTTGCAGGGCCGTATGAGTGGCGAAGAAAAAAAGCTATCGGTGTTAGATTGTTACGGCGTTGCAATTAGTAGCCGTTCCGTAAGGCATCCCATAAAAAATAGTAACATTGTAGCGCCTCGCTTTGACGATTTAAAATCAGTAAGTATGATATCTAATAATACAACTACCGGCAAGCGCCTTGTTTTTTATCTTGTCTCTTTTCTTATAACTGTGGGAGGCTTTGCCCAGGACAGTCCCCGGGTGGTGCATCTCTGGCCTAACGGAGCGCCGGGATATGAGAGCAGGCGTAACGAGCCGGAGGAAGCAAAGGATTATTGGGTAAAGAATATTCATAACCCGTCGGTCACGGTCTATCTTCCGTCTAAGGCAAAAGCGACAGGCGCCGCCGTTGTCATCTGCCCCGGAGGCGGGCACCGGTTGCTCGTATATAATGCAGAAGGACGGGACGCCGCCCTTTTCCTGAATAGTATCGGTGTGGCAGCCTTCGTGTTGAAATACCGGTTGTTTCGGGAAGAGCATTCTCCCTACACCCTGGAAAAAGAAGTGCGGCAGGATGCCTATCGTGCGTTGCGGCTGGTTCGCAGCAGGGCCAGAGAGTGGAATGTGGATACCAGCCGGCTGGGGATCATGGGATTTTCTGCGGGGGGAGAAGTGGTAGCGCAGGTGGCCTATGCTTCCGGCAAGGGAGATCCCCATGCTCCTGATCCTATCGACCGGCTGAATGGCAGGCCCGATTTTCAGGTGCTGGTCTATCCCGGTCCTCTGGGCATACCGGATGTAGTTCCTAAGGATGCGCCTCCGGCCTTCCTGATTGCGGCCAATGACGACGAATGCTGTTCCGTTCCCATCGTTAAGTTGCTGGAAAAATACCGGGAAGCCAAAGTCCCGGTGGAAGCACATATCCTGGCACAAGGGAATCATGCTTTCAATATGGGCTACCGGTCTAACCTGCAGTCGGTCAGAGCATGGCCGCAGCGACTGGCTGATTGGCTGAAGGATATGAATATTCTGCGACAGCCTTTGCAATAAGAAGGAATAAATTTTTGGATCCCGGGGTTAAATTTGCAAGGAACCCCGGACCCAAAACACAAATCCCCGGTAAGAATACCAGGGATTTACTAATCAAAGTGTTTTAACCATTAAACCTTATCCTATGAAAAGACAAAGCTACGCCGGCAACAGGGGATATAAGAATTCCTGTGCGTGATAATTAATATTTTAGGATCAAACCCTACCTAAACATGAGTAATACCCTTAAAATTCACTTCTTTTTGGAAGTCGATTTTTTGGTGGCGGCAGCAGCTGCCGCCTGCTGCTGAGCAATTTCATCCTGCTCCGAAAGGATGGAAGGCTCGGGAATAGCCATATCCCCGAAAACTTCGGGGAAAATATAAATGATATTAGCGATTTTATTAAAGCTCAGGTCAAAAAGCTTCCAGGTTTCTCCTTCATCTTTAGACTGACCGAGAAAGTAAGTGACCTGGTGGAATTTCTTTTCGTCCTTATGAAAGAAGCGGGATATCCGGACCAGGCACTGCCATTGATCATTGACTGTCATCAGGCTCATAATCTTTAGTTCCGGATAATCTTCGTCCTGGGTACTGTGGGTACGCTGCCTGTTTGTCTTGACATGTTCAATATAGCCGTCTTTTCCTCCATAAAACTTAATGACACTGAGTGGGGCGAGATCTGCATAAACCGTCCAGCTTTGATAGGCATCTGTTTTAACAAGGCTGTCTGCATAGGACAGGACTTTTTGGCTGATCTTTGCGGAGTCTGGCTGCGCGTAAACGGTGGAATGGGTCAAAAAAAGAACGAATCCGACCAAAACAGGTGTGAGGATTTTCATTGGGTATAGATTTGGTTGCCAATATAATACAAAAAACCTCCGGCTGCAAGCCCGGCGACTTCTAATCCCGGTTCCGGGTCCGGCGTAATAGTTATAAATAATTCTTAAATCTATAAGTTTCTGGCTTTAAGCGGGTCTCTTACTGTCAAGGGGCCGTCGTTTTCGACCCGGGAATGCCTTTTTTTTAGTACCTTGACCCGCCATAATCGCTCATAACAACATCTATGTCACAGAAAACTGATTTCATTTACTCAACCAAGCAGGAGCCCCACCGTCAACGTACCCGGCAGATCCTCCAGCAGCACCCGGAAGTCCGGAAACTGATAGGAAAGAATAAATATACTTTTTTTGCCATATTGGGTATCGTCAGCTTCCAGGTCGTGCTTTCCTGGCTGGTAAGTGAGCAGTCCTGGTGGATGATAGTAGGCGCAGCCTATTTATTGGGAGCTTTTGCCGATCATGCCCTCTTCGTTATGATCCACGAATGTGCTCACCATTTGTTATTTAAGAGCCGGGCCGCTAACCGTCTGGCTGGAATCCTGGCCAATTTGCCCCAACTGTTTCCAAGCTCAGTATCTTTTGAACGTTATCATATCAAACATCACTCTTTTCAGGGAGTGCATGAATTGGATGCGGATCTGCCCAATCGCTGGGAAGCCCGTCTTATCAATAACTACTTTGTCGGGAAAGTCCTCTGGTTATTATTCTATCCTGTATTCCAGGTGTTCCGTATTTCCAGGCTCCGGGAAATTAAGCCTTTTGATAAATGGGTGGCGATGAATTTTGCCGCGGAGGCTCTTTTTATTACCGCCATCTGGATGGCTTTCGGTCCGAAAGCTATTGTATATCTCCTGCTTAGTTTTTTCTTTTCCGTGGGATTGCATCCGTTGGGAGCACGTTGGATCCAGGAGCATTATCTTACTCATGATGAAGAACAGGAGACATTCAGTTATTATGGCGTATTGAACGTCGTTGCTTTTAATGTGGGTTATCACAATGAACATCATGATTTTCCTTCTATTCCCTGGAATAAGCTTCCGCAGATAAAGAAGACAGCTCCGGATTATTATGATAGCTTATTATCTCACCGTTCCTGGACGAAATTGTTCTTCCGCTTCCTGTTCGACCGGGAAATATCCTTGTTCTCCCGTATCGTCCGGAAGGAGAGAGGAAAAGTAAAACTCACGGATGAGTCAAGGCCGGACATGGATATGGTCGCCGCCGAACACACCGGGAAAAAGCAGGATCTCGTAGTCTGATCAGATGAACACCCGCGTTCCTAAATTGAAGTTCTCCCTGAATTCCTTGGGAGTACAGGTCTTTTTCTTTTTAAAGATCCTGTTAAAGTTGGAGATGTTATTGAAACCGCAATTATAAGAGATCTCCGCAATGGAATGCGTGGTGTCGATCAGCATCCTGGAAGCATGCCCCAGCCTTATTTCATTTAAACTGTCGATAAAAGTATTTCCCGTTCTTTTTTTTATGAACCGGCTGAAGGAAACTTCCGTCATGTTCACCAGCTTCGCTACCTCGCCGAGGCTGACCGGCTTGTCATAATTGCTATTCATGTATTCGAATGCCTTCTCGATGCGCCGGCTATTATACGTAAAATGCTCATTGGTGAAAGAGACATCCGATAGGGTGCGCATGTTGCGGGAGATCGACAGATCATGCAGGATAGACATCAATTCCAATACGGAGTCAAACCCATTTTTTTGATTGAGGGATAGGATGCGGGGCGCCAGCGCTGCGGCTGTCTCTGCAGAGAAGAGAATCCCTTTCTGCGATCTTTCTACCATACTGCGTATAAAGCTCAATTGATTCCTGCGAAGCAGTTTATCGTCAAAAAGATCTTTGTGCCACTGGATCGTCACTTCACGAATCTCTTCGCTTTTACATTGGTGTGTAAACCAGGCATGATAAAGGTTAGGGCCAACCAGCACCAACTCCAGATCGCTGATAGATTCGATATGATCGCCGACGATCCGCCTGGCGCCTTTGGCATTGATAATTAAATTTAATTCCAGCTCTTCGTGGTAATGGAGCGGGAAGGTGAACTCTTTTTTTACGCGGGAAAAAATAGTAAAACAATCGTTCTGTGTCAGGGGGGTAATCTCCCTAATAATATTCGTACTCATATGGCAGCAGTTTTATGACCTTATAAATGTACACCAAAAACAGTCCGATTATTACAAAAATGAGATAAAAAAGTATAA
>WNFI01123610.1_pt1 | contig 22377 bp, 25 predicted proteins | sample 5400471 | NCBI WGS metagenome assembly WNFI01 (sample SAMN13153348, study PRJNA577476) | soil metagenome | isolation source: 100 cm saprolite on Douglas fir-dominated hillslope | place: USA:California | collected 2013-09-17
CATCTGCGGCACCACGCCCATTCGGCCGCGGATCCGAGCGCCATCGGCGGCGGGGGTGAGACCGAAGATGGTCAGCGCTCCGGCGGAGACCGGCGAGACACATCCGATCATCCGCATCGTCGAGGTCTTGCCGGCGCCGTTGGGCCCGAGGAAACCGAACGCCTCCCCGGCGCGCACGTCGAAGTCGATCGCGTCGACCGCGATCAGCTCCTTGAAGCGTTTGGTCAGTCCGCGCGCCTGGATCAGGACCGAATCGGAATCAGTGGCTGTTGGCATGGCGAGCAGTCGAGGATATCTCTCTGCTGACCGCTTGCCTGACCAGCTCCGCGCCACCGAACCAGCGTTCGCGGTCAGGCGTCCAGCGCGGAGAGCACCTCCTCGGCGTGACCGGCCGGGCGGACTTTCTCCCAGACCCGGGCGACCCTGCCGTCAGCCCCGATCAGGAAGGTGTTCCTGAAGATGCCCTCGTACTCGCGGCCCATGAACTTCTTTTTCCCCCAGCTCCCGTACGCCTCGCTGACGGCGTGGTCGGTGTCCGCCAGCAGCGGGAAGTTGAGCCCGTACTTCTGCGTGAACTTGACGTGGGACTTGGCGCTGTCGGCGCTGACGCCGTAGACCAGAGCTCCTCGCTTCTCGAACTCCGGTGTCATGTCCCTGAAGCTGCACGCTTCGACGGTGCAGCCGGGGGTGTCGTCCCTGGGATAGAAGTACAGGATCACCGGCTGCCCGCGAAGGTCGCCGAGATGGACGGTCTGGCCGTCGCCGGTTTCCAGGGTGAAGTCGGGGGCCTCGTCGCCAGCTTGAAGCATCAATCCTCCTTGAGTTGAAATCCCCTCGCAACCGTAACCGCCGGTGAGGTCCCGATATGCCCGTGGCGACCGCCACACATCGGTTTTACGAGTTCGCTACCGGATCGCCGTGAATTCGGTCCGGCAACGGTTACATTTGCGTGGATGCCAAGCTGCGTGATGCGAAGCCGTGGATGAAGACGTCAGGGTCTACCTGATCGACCGGGCCGGACCGGCGGCCAACGCCTTCGCGGCCAAGCTCGAGTCCCGCGAGGGGATGACAAGGCCTTGGTCGATGCCGCCATCAGGGCCGGGGCTTCGGGCTCGCTCGACCGGACCGCCAGCGCCGGGGAGACCATCACCGCGCTGCACGTGTACCGCGGTCGGCAGCGCGGCGAGTACGTCGACATGAGGCTGGCCGAGCCCCCGGGCCAGGTCGCGGGACTGCGGGTTTCAGGCGCCCTGCCCCGCTTTCCGACGGCGACCGCGGACCCGCAGGAGGTTTACAGCTCGACGTCCACCGCCGCCTCCGGCGAGGCCCAGCCCGGCTCTCCCTCGGATCGCGAAGCTGAGCCAGCTGGCGCAGAGCCCGGCGACGATCTCAAGGAGATGCGCGACATGCTCCGGCGCGAAGCGGCTCACGCCGCCAAGAAGGCCCCCAAGAAGAAGGGTTGGCGGCTGTTCGGACGACGGCAGAAGGGCTCGCCCTTCGGACCGACCGTAGGCGACGCCGGTGGGGGTGACGCCGGGGCGGGCGACGCGGGCAGGGACGATTCGGGCGCGGGTGACGCCGGTGGGGGCGATCGGGTTGAGTGAAGCGCAGCTGACCGAAACCGCTGTCGCCACTTCGGACGCATGGTTCCCGGCACGGCCGCGAACGGTGGAGGACACCGGGCTCAGCCCGAGCCTCTTGAGAGACCTGGTCCTGAAGACCATCTACTCGGCGTCTCCGGTGGCCGGCTTCGACGTCGCGCGTCGGCTCCGCCTCGACTTCGTGATCTTCGAGTCGATCATCAAGGAGTTCACCGATCTCGCGCTGGTCCAGACCGAGGGTGAGGCGCGACACCGTCCCCAGCGGCTGGAGCGTTCGCCACCGAGGAGCGCATGTTCGAGGTGCTGGCGCACCTGGTGCTGCCCGAGCAGGTCCTCAAGCTGCTCGGCCCGGCGTTGAACTCGCGCAAGTCGATCTTCCTCTACGGGCACTCGGGGAACGGCAAGAGCACGATCGCCCGGGCCACCCGTCACCTCCTCGGCGAAGGCCTGTTTGTTCCCTGGGCGGTGGCCGTCGACGACCAGATCATCCGCCTCCTCGACCCCGGCTTCCACGAGCCCAGCCGGCTGCCCGCGAACCCGCGGGCGGACGGACGCTGGAGCTCGTGCTCGCGCCCCTTCATCCAGGTCGGCGGCGAGCTCGACATGACCATGCTCGACCTGATCTGGCACCCGGAGGCCAAGTTCTACGACGCGCCCTTGCAGATGAAGGCCAACGGCGGGATCTTCCTGGTCGACGATTTCGGGCGGCAGGTGGTGGAGCCGCGGGCGCTCCTCAATCGCTTCATCGTGCCCCTCGAGGAGAGCGTCGACTACCTCAACCTGTCCGCCTCGGGCCGTAAGATCGAGATCCCCTTCAACATGCTGCTGATGCTCTCCACCAACCTCCAGCCCAGTCAGCTGATGGACGAGGCCTTCATCCGCCGGATCCGCCACAAGATCAAGATCCCTGACCCCACCGAGGAGCATTTCCGCGAGATCTTCAGACGCGAGGCAGACCAGCAGTCGATCGCCTACCATCCGTCGGCGCTGGACTACATCATCCAGAACTACTACCGCGCCGCCGAGCGACCCATGCGCGGCGTCCACCCGCGCGACATCCTCACCCACGTTCGCGAGATCGCCGGCTACCAGGGGATCCAGCCGGTGGTCCTGGACAAGGACATCGTCGACGCTGCCTGCGACGCCCAGTTCGTGGGCGATCTCGAGGAATAACTAAACCCGCCGCGGGTAAGCTCATGGGCGACCACCCGATGCTGGAGAAACGCCCTTGATCGATCCAGAGGAGACCTCTCCCTGGGAGCGGACTGCCCCGCGGCCCATCGCCGCAGAAGACTGGACCCGCTATGAGACCTACATGTCTGAGATCTTCCAGGCCCTGGGCATGGACCTCGGTACGCCGGGGACCGAGCGGACTCCCGAGCGCTTTCTCAAGGCGATGTTCGACTCCACGGCTGGCTACGAGGGTGACGCCAAGCTTCTGACAGCCTTCCCCACCGAGTGTCGCGGCGGTCCCGACTGCCGCATCAGCCAGGTCATCGAGGGCCCGATCTCGTTCTTCGCCCTCTGCGAGCACCACGCGTTGCCCTTCTTCGGCACCGCCCACGTCGCCTACATCGCCCACGAGCAGATCATCGGGATCTCCAAGCTGACCCGCCTGGTGCGGCTGTTCGCGCGCCGGTTCACGGTCCAGGAGCGGATCGGGGTCGAGATCGCCGACCGGCTGGTGGAGTTGCTGGAACCACACGGCGTGGCGGTGCACCTCGAGGCCGTCCATCTCTGCACCCAGATGCGGGGCGTCCGCGAGGAGTCGTCCCATACGGTGACCGCCTTCTGGCGAGGCGCGTATGAAGACGACCCAGAGCTGCGCCGGGAGTTCCTGATCTCGGCGCAACGCGCCGACCGTCGCTAGACCGATCGCCGCGAGCCGAACCCTGCAGCCTCTCGAGGTCCTCCTCGGATTGCGCCAGGGGCCACCGCTGCCGCTTCCGCCCCGGGTACGCAGACTCTACGGCGGCGATCTCCGGCTCAGGTCGCCGCTGGTTTACGCCAACTTCGTGTCGTCGATAGACGGAGTCGTGGCGGTCGAGGACACCCCATCTTCGGGCGCGCTGATCAGCGGCCAGAGCCCCGCGGATCGCTTCGTCATGGGCCTGCTCCGCGCCAGCGCCGACGCCGTGCTGATCGGTGCGGGAACCCTCCGGGCCACGCCGGGCCACCTCTGGACGGCGCAGCACGCCTACCCGGAACTGGCTCGCGAATGGCGCGCGCTGCGTCAGGGCCTGGGCAGGGCCGCCGATCCCCGCCTGGTAGTGCTCACGGCCAGCGGCGAGCTGGACGGCTCTCACCCGGCGCTGCAGCGGGACGCGCTGGTCTTGACGACGGCATCGGGCGCGCGTCGTGCCCGTGGCCGGGTACCCTCCGGTAGCGAGATCCGCGTCCTTGGGCGCGGACGCCAGGTACCGGTGACCCGGGCGCTCGAGGTGCTGCGGTCCCTCGGTTACGCAGCGGTGCTCAGCGAAGCCGGCGCAGTCGTAATGGGCCAAATGGTGCGCGAGCGATGCGTCGACGAGCTCTTCCTCACCCTCTCGCCCGTTCTCGCGGGTCGGGTCCGCGGGGATCGAAACAAGAGCATTGTGGAGGGATTCCACCTGCTCCCCAAGGAGCTTCGCGGCATGCGGCTGCTGGCGGTCAGCCGCCAGCAGAGCCAGCTCTTCCTGCGCTACAGCAAGCGCTGGATTTAGCCTTCGGCCAGGCTCTTCAGGCCCTCGAGCAGGGCGGGGAAGTCGCCGGCCACGCGGTTGCCCGCCATGGCGCGGAAGAAAAACGCCAGCGGACCGCTCATGGTCACCTCCTGGCTGATCTCGGAACCCCCATTGCTGGGGTTGACCCGGCAGTGAAATGTGAAGTGGGTCAGTGGCACCGGGTCGGTCTCGACGGTGAAGTAGCTTCCCGGCTGGACCTGACCCAGCACCACGGCGTGGGCGCCACCGGACTTGGTCGTCATCGTCCCCGCGGTGCCGGTGGCGAAGGCGCCGTCGAGCTGCATCGACACCACGTCGGGGTTCCACTGCGACCAGGTCGAGACGTCCGACCATATGCTCCAGACCTTCTCGGGCGGCGCGGTTGTCTTCAGGGATCGGGCGAAGCTGCTCAAAAGTTCCCTCCGGGGTGAGGTGGCCTGCCTGGCGGCAGTTGGTAACCCACAGGTTACGACGTTTGCCCTGGCCACGTGCGCCCCGACCTTAGACTCGTCAGCACGCCGGCACCCAGCGCCCGGCGGAGGAGGCAGATAGATGCAGCTCAAGCGGGTAAAGATCCATGGCCACGAAGTCGGCTATTACGCTGCCGGCAGCGGGCCCGCGCTGGTGCTGGTCCACGGCGTCGCCAGCAGCTCCCGGACCTGGCGCCAGGTCGTTCCGCGCCTCTCCCAAAGGTTCACCGTGGTGGCTCCAGACCTCCTCGGGCATGGCGCCTCGGCCAAGCTGCGCGGCGACTACTCGCTGGGCGCGCACGCCAGTGGTATCCGCGACCTGATGGTTGCGCTGGGGATCGACCGGGCCACGATGGTGGGCCATTCGCTGGGCGGCGGTATCGCGATGCAGTTCGCGTATCAGTTCCCGGACCGGGCCGAGCGCCTGGTCCTGGTCGGCAGCGGGGGACTGGGAACCGAGGTCTCGATCCTGCTGCGTGCCCTCACTCTTCCAGGAGCTGAATACATCCTCCCGCTTGGCTGCCGGCCCGAATTCAGCCGAGTGATCGCCCGTGGCACCGGATGGCTGGGCCGGGTCGGGGTGCGGCCTTCGCCCTTGGCGGAGGAGATCTGGAACGGCTACGTGGCGCTGGGCAGCAAGGACAGCCGCCAGGCGTTCCTGCACACGCTCCGCTCGGTGGTCGACATCGCGGGTCAGCGTGTCGACGCCAGCGACCGCCTCTACCTGGCGCGAAAGGTGCCAACCCTGATCATCTGGGGCGAGCGGGATCCCCTGATACCGGCGTCGCATGGCAGACGAGCCCACAAAGCGATACCTGGCAGCGTGCTCAAGATCTATCCGGGAGTCGGCCACTTCCCCCACTTCGACGAGCCGGAGCGGTTCGTCGAAGACCTGCTGGAGTTCATCGATTCAACGGAGCCGGCGGTTGCCGATGAGAGCCACTGGCAGCAGCTGATCCGCTCCCGGTGGCGACCAAACAGGGCTGATGGGCGGCCAGCTCTTCAGCTTCGGAGCCGCCTTCCTGGGGTCGGCGGTCGAATCCGTCGAAGCTCTTACAATCGTGCTGGCGGTCGGCCTGACCCGGGGTTGGCGTGCCCCTCTGTACGGAACGGTCGCGGCGCTCGTCCTACTCGCTGGGCTGGTGCTGGCCTTTGGCCAGCTGATCACGAGCACCGTGCCGGAGGCGACCCTGAAACTGGTGGTGGGTACGTTGATCCTCCTCTTCGGGCTGCGCTGGCTGCACAAGGCCGTGCTCCGTTCCGCCGGAGTCATCGCACTTCACGACGAGCAGGAGGAGTTCGAAGATACCGTCGAGGAGCTCTCCGGTGATCGGTCCCGCCTCAGGTTCGACTGGGCCGCCTTCGTGATCGCGCTAAAGGGCGTGTTCCTGGAGGGACTCGAGGTGGCCTTCATCGTCTTCGCGGTCGGCGCCAACAGCAAGAGTCTGGCCGTGGCGACGCTGGGCGGGGTCTCCGCGATGGTGGTCGTGGCCGCGGCAGGCCTGGTCGTGCGCCACCCTCTGGCTCGGGTTCCCGAGAACACGCTCAAGTATTCGGTGGGACTGATCCTCGCCAGCCTGGGCACGTTCTGGGCAGCCGAGGGCATGGGGGTGGCTTGGCCCCTGGACTTCGTATCCATCTTCGGCCTGGCCCTGATCTATTTCGGGGCCTCGCAGGCCGCCGTAGCTCTTAACCGGCGTTACGGCGACCCTGGCCTGCTCGCCGGCGGCCTGGCGTGAGCGTCGTTCGCGCCACCCTGGCGCAAGTGGTGAAGCTGTTCGTCACGGACTGGGCCCAGACCGCGGGGATCGCCGTGATCCTGGGGGCGGGATTTGTGGCGGCGCGGCAACTGCACGCCGCGCTGGTGGGCTTCGCGATCGCGTCGCTTCTGGCCCTGCACCTTGTCTACACCACCGCCAGCGAAGCCCGTCGCCGCAATCGCGTCCGACCCCAGGTCAGAGACCGCAACCCAACGAGCCGGCGCCAGCGGGCCTGACCAGGGGAGAAGGGAAGGGGCCGGCGCGTTGCCGGCCCGGAATTGGTTCAGGCGGCCTTCCTGGTCGCCACAGCGGGACCGACCCGTCGAGTCGCCAGGCCGGTGTAGGCGCTGGCCAGCACGATCCACCGCCACCGCCATCAACATCGGCAGCTCGAACCCGCCGTTGCCGTTGAAGAAGCCCTTGGGGAGATGCACCACCACGGTGGCGATCAACATCGCCCCAATCACTGCGGCAGCTGCCACGGGCGTCAGGAGCCCCAGCGCCACCAACAGGCCTCCACCGAATTCGGACAGGGCCGCTACCAGTGCCCACCACGGCGCCGGGCGGAATCCCATCGCCTCGACGTGGCCGGTCCAGCCCTTGAGGCCGGGGCCCCCGAACCACCCAAGCAGCTTCTGGGAGCCGTGAGCCGCCATCGCCAACCCAAAGACCCCCCTCAGGATCAACAGTCCGACACCAACCATGCTCGTGACCTCCAAGATTGATTTCACTGTGAACTACTTATCAAGTTACCAATCTGGTTCCGGCTCCAAACCTTTTGCCGCCCGCCCCGGCTAAGCTGGAAGCTGGATTGGGAGCCGAAGGAGGAGATCCGTGGACGCTGATGGATATGGCTACAAGCCGGGCGAGCGGGGGGTGGAGCGCCTGCTCGAGGATCTCCGCACGTTCTCGCCGGCGGGTATCGAACGGGCCGCCTCAGGATGGCGGGATCATGACGTCGACAACCACCAGCGCCTCCACGAGGCCGAGCGCGCCGCCCTCAAGGCACTCGAGGTCGCCGACCAGGCGGCCAGCTGGGAGGATCTGCGCCGGAGGGTGCTCGACCTGACCGAGGGTCGCGGCTCCCTGGTCGCGTGGAAGGCGGAGCACGGAGAGACCGGCCACCAGGCCGAGGACGCGACACTGGCCGCGGGCTTGGCGGTGCTGGCCCGCGACAAGATATCCGGCGTCGACTACGAGGTGCTCGTCAGCGGGCTGGCCGAAGCCCTGCCCTGGCTCCTGCTGGCCGACTAAAGCCGGCCAGACCGTAGCCTTATTTGTCCTCGAGCGAAGCTCGCATCCCGCCGGCGTAGAGCTCCAGCAGGCTCACCGAGTTGATCAATGCGGTCGCCGTCGAAATGTTGGTGGCGATCGGGATGTCGTGTACGTTGCACACGCGCATGACGGCGTCCACTCGCGGCTCATGGGGGCGCGGCGTGAAGGGGTCGACCAGGAAGATCACCCCGGAGACATTGCCCGAGGCGACGGCTTGCGCGATCTGCCGGTCACCGCCGTCGAGACCGGAGCGCACGCAATCGACCTTCAGGCCGACCATCTGCTGCAACATCCGACCGGTGGTCCGGGTGGCGACCAGCCGGTAGGCGGCCAGCACGTCGCGGTAGCAAACGGCGAGGTCGATCAGCTGGATCTTCTTGTGGTCGTGGGCAACCAGGGCCAGTCCGGGCCGAGCCAGCAGCCCGTCGGCGGCCTCCTCGGGCGACCACTGCTCGGGAGCCGCCAGCAGAAGCTCGGCGGCCATCAGCGAGTCGCCTGGTTTGCCGTCATCGCGGATTTCACGCTATCAACGCCCGGTCCGGTTGCGGTGACGGTGGGGCCAAAACTTGATGAGGTGCCGGTTAAATCTCGATGTGCGTCATCTCGGCGGCGGTATGTACCGGGCGGCAACGATCTCGCCTTCTTCTACCTGGAGCTGCCAGGTCGAGGCCTTGCTGCCGCCGGCCTCGGCCGGGGTGACCAGTCCGCGCCGGATGACGTGGGCAGTCAGGTCGTCGACGATGTCTCCGTGCGTGCTCATCGCCGCGCTCGGGCCGGGGGCGGTGATCAGGGCCAGGGCCTGGCTGAACGGCGTGCCTTCGATGAGGCGCTCCTCATCCTCGATCGACAGCTCGAGCCGCTGCGCCAGTGGTTCGAGTGTCTGGCGGCAGCGCAGGTAAGGACTGGCGAAGAGGCGCTCGACGCCGCCCAGCGTTTCGGCGACCGCGGCGGCCTGCCTCCAGCCCTTGTCGGTGAGCGGGCGCAGCCTGTCATCGCCAGACCAGCTCGAACGGTCGCCGGCGTGCGCGTGCCGGACGACGTAGACGGTTATGTGACCAGGTCGGCCCGGCGAAGCAACTCCTGGTCATGGTCGTAGGAGAGCTTGCGCGCGGCGTCCTCGAACTTGAGCCAGCGCATCCGGTCGACCTCCTCGGTGGCCTTGAAGGCCCCCCCGATGGATCGCATCAGCCAGTACCAGACGACCTTCTCACGGCCGCGGCGATCCACGTACTCGATGATCCCCAGCGACCGGGCGATCATGCATTTCAGCCCGGTCTCCTCTTCGACCTCGCGGAGGGCTGCCGCCTCGAGGCCCTCGTCCGCCTTCAGCTTGCCCTTGGGTAGCGACCAGTCGTCGTAGGCCGGCCGGTGGATCAGCGCTATCTCGACCTCGGCCTCCTCGGTGTATCGGTAGACGACCCCGCCCGCGGCTCGGACCACGTCGCGCGGGTCCGCGGTCATCTTGATGGCGGCTTCGACCTCCTCCCAGAGGTGGAGATCGACCTTGATCTCAGGCAACTGCCAACCAGGCGTACATCTTCTTCTGGTCGAGCTGCTTCCAGGCCGCCGGCCACCGCCGCCGGGCCTTGCGCGCGAGCCCGTTCTGGGCCTCGTGAAGGGCCCCGGCGAGGAAGGCTGTCGACGGGGCCACCTGCCTGGAGGCGTTGGTGAGCCAGGCCGCCGACACGACGGCGTCGTTGAAATCGCCAAGGGTCTGCTGCAGCGCGGACACGGCTACAGCGAACCGGGCCGCATCCGCGCCCACGGTTGGCGCCGCGGCCTCGGCGGCGTAGCGGCAGCGCTTGGCCTCGATCCGGACCGCGTGCAGGCTGGGGTCATCGGGATGCTTGTCGAGCCTGTTGACCGCGCGCCTCAGCTTGCGCCAGGTTCCCTTGACGATCATCGGCAGAAACTCGTCCGCGGGCGCCGCCGCCACGTCTGAGAGCGGGGGATCCTTGGCCAGCCTGGTGACCGAGTCGACCAGGCCGGCGTATCTCGCCTCGTTCATCGCGGTCAGCAGGTCCATCTGGGCTTTCGACTTCTGCCGGCTCAGCTGCTGCAGGATCTCTTTCTGGTCGTCATTGGGCTCGCCGACGGCCAGGGACGGCTCCAGGCGCGCCCTCAGGATGTCGGCGTCGCGGACCGCGCCCAGCAGGTCGCCAAGCCAGCCCAGCTCATCACGAACGCCGGCGATGGCTTCGGAATCGAAGAGCACCTGGAAGGTGCGCGTATCGCTCCGCAGCCGCCGGGTGGCGACACGTGCCTGGTGGACCGCCTCCGGGCCGGAGGCCAGCTTGACCAGCGCCATCTGCTCCACCAGGCGCTCGATGGTCGCGCGGAGGGCCAGGCTGATCGCCTCTCCCGCGGTCGGCCCGACCACCGTGGCGGTGAGGTCGATCTGGGGCACCGTCTGGGTCGGCCGCCGGCGCGGTGCCGCCGGGGCGGTACCGCCTCCGGTCCGCTGCGGAGGGCTGGCGGCGAGGCGGGGACGCGGGCCCTTGGGCTCAAGCATTGCTGGTAGAGAACCCCGGGTGCGACTGCAGCTGAGCGGAGTCCTGGAGGTGACGTTGGGCGTTGAACCCGGTGACGGTGGGCACTCGCCGCCAGGCGCCCTCGGGGTCGAGTTCCCAGGCCATGGTGTCGTCGAGCCGGCTGGCCTCCAGGATCTCGTCGAGCCTGGACTGGAGGGCCTCGTCGATGACCGGCACCATCACCTCCACGCGCCGGTCCAGGTTCCGCGGCATCATGTCGGCCGAGCCGATGTAGAACTCGGCGCCGCGGGCGTCGCTGCCAAAGCGATAAATCCGCGAGTGTTCGAGGAAGCGGCCGACAAGGGACCTGACAGTGATGTTCTCGGAGAGCTCGGGGACGCCAGGGCGCAAGCAGCAGATTCCGCGAACGATCAGCTCCACGGTGGCCCCGGACTGGGAGGCGGCGTAGAGGGTGTCGATGATCTCCGAGTCGACCAGGCTGTTCATCTTCATGACGATGCGGCCGTCCTCGTGGGCGGCCTCGGCGCGGATCAGCTCGACGATGCTGGCGCGGAGGTTGCCCGGCGCGACCAGCAGGCGGCGCCAGTTCTCCTGGCGGCTGTAGCCGGTGAGGTGGTTGAAGAGGTTGGTGAAGTCGGACCCGATGGCGGGGTCGCAGGTGAGCAGCCCGAGGTCCTCGTAGACGGTGGCCGTCTTGGCGTTGTAGTTGCCGGTGCCGATGTGGGCGTAGTGGCGAATGGCGTCTTCCTCCTGGCGCACCACCAGCAGGATCTTGGCGTGGGTCTTGAGGCCTACCAGCCCGTACACCACGTGCACGCCCGCCTCTTCCAGCGCTCTGGCCCAGCCGATGTTGGCCTGCTCGTCGCCGCGCGCCTTCAGCTCTACCAGCGCCACCACCTGCTTGCCGGCCTCGGCCGCCCGGATCAGGGAGCGGATGATGCCGCCCTCGGCCCCGGCGGTCCGGTAGAGGGTCTGCTTGATTGCCAGCACGTCGGGATCGCGGGCCGCCTGGGCCACGAACGCCTCCACCGAGGTGGCAAACGAGTCGTAGGGGTGATGAACCAGGACGTCGCCCTCGCGGAGGACGCGGAAGAAGTTGGCGCCCCGCCCGTTGGCGCCCCCCGCCAGCCGGGGCTGGGTGGTGCCGACCCAGGGGTCGTCCTTGAGGTCGGGGCGGTCCAGGGCGTGGAGCGTCCAGAGGGCGCCCAGGTCGAGGAGCCCATCGGCGACGTAGACCTCGTCGGGGCCGATCTCGAGCTCGCGGCGGAGAAGCTCCAGGATCTCGTCGGACATGCCCCGGTCGACCTCCAGGCGGACGACATCGGCGAAGCGGCGGTGCCGCCGCAGCTCGATCTCGATGGCCGCCAGCAGGTCGTCGGCCTCGTCCTCCTCGAGCTCGAGGTCGGCGTTGCGGGTGACCCTGAAGGGATGGTGGGTCACCACTTTCATGCCCGGGAAAAGGGAATCGAGGTGGGCCGCGATGACCTGCTCTAACGGGATGAAGCGATCACCGTCGGGCATCACGATGAACCTGGGCAGCAGCGGCGGCACCTTGACCCGGGCGAAGCGGTTCTTGCGCTTGCCCGGCTCGCGCACCAGGACCGCCAGGTTCAGCGAGAGGTTCGAGATATAGGGGAAGGGGTGGGCGGGGTCCACCGCCAGGGGAGTCAGCACCGGGAAGATGCGGTCCTCGAAAAGCCGCCTCAGCCAGGCGGCATCCTCGCCCTCGAGGTCGGCGGCGGTGACCATGCGGATGCCGCTCTCGTTGAGCTGTGGCACGATCTCGTTGGCGAACACAGCGGTCTGCCGGGCCACGCACTCCTCGACCCCCTGGCGGATGTGGTGCAGCTGCTCGGTGGCGCTCATTCCGTCGGGTGAGGTGGCACCGACGCCGGCGCCGATCTGCTCGGTGAGGCCGGCAACCCGAACCTGGAAGAACTCATCGAGTGCCTGGCTGGCGATGGCCAGGAACTTGGCGCGCTCGAGCAGGGGCACGGAGGCATCCTCGGCCTGGGCCAGGACCCGCTTGTTGAAGTCGATCCAGGACAGCTCGCGGTTGATGTACCGGAGCTGGGCGGCGGGGGAGGCGGCCCTGCGCCGGGGCTCGCTCCGTCCGTTTCGCGAGCTTGGTGCGATGGTAGGCGTCCTCACGGGGGCCTTCTCAGCCACTAGGGTCCGCCATTAATCCAGAATCCGCCCTTAATCATCAAGGTTTTGATCGCCAAGGTGCCGCTGGGCCGAGCCTTTTCCAGCGCCGCGCGGCGAAGGCAAGTCTAACCCGCCGGGGGGTCAGCGAGGGTTGGCGGCGGGGTCCTGGCGATCGGCCCGGTAGCCGACGCCGCGTACGGTGACGATCTCGAATGGGGCGCGGCCGGCGAACTTCTGGCGGAGCCAGCGCACGTGCACGTCCACGGTCTTGGCGTCGCCGACGTAGTTGTACCGCCAGACCTGCTCCAGCAGGTAGCGGCGCGAGTGCACCCGACCAGGGTGGGCCAGGAAAAAGGAAAGTAGGTCAAACTCGCGGGCGGTGAGCTTGATCTCCTCGCCGTCCAGGGTGACGCGCCGGGCGGGGCGATCCAGGACCAGGCCGCCCAGGGTCTCGACCTCGGGCATCTGAGTCTCGCCGGCCGCGGTGCCGTTGCCCCGGCGCATGACCGCCGTCATCCGGGCGAAAAGCTCCTGCAACCCGAAGGGCTTGGTGATGTAGTCATCGGCGCCCACGCCCAGACCCAGCACCTTGTCGAGCTCCTGGTCCTTGGCGGTGAGCATGATGATCGGCACGGGACTTTCCTGGCGCATGATCCGGCAGACCTCGAATCCGCTCATCCCCGGCAGCATCACGTCCAGCAGGATGATGTCGGGACGGCTGCTGCGGAAAGTCCGAAGCGCCTCCTCGGCGGTCTTGGCCTCACTCACGCGGTATCCCTCACGGGACAGGTTGAAGCGGAGGGTGTCGCGGATATTCGACTCGTCCTCGACCAGGAGGACGGCTTTGTTGGCTACCGACATGGCTGTGTCCGCTGCCTCAGTCGAGCTCGACCACCTGGCCGGAGTCGAGGAATACGATGTCCTCCGCCACGTTTGTGACGCGGTCGCCGATCCGCTCCAGCGTGTGGGCGACGTTGAGCAGGTGCTGGATCGGCATCACATGCTCGGGGTCGCTCTGCAGCGCCGAGAGCTGCTCCGCGAACACCTTCCGGTAGAGCCGGTCGATGGCGTCGTCGCGGGCAGCCACTGCCTCGGCCATCTGGGCGTCGACAGCGATGAAGGCGGTCAGGATGTCGTGAACCTGCTTTTCCACCAGCTCGCCCATCTGTCCGAGCTCCACCAGGGTGGCTTCGGAATCGGCTGGCGGCGGCTCGGCCGTGAGCTTGCGCGAGCGCTTGGCGATACGGGTGGCGTAGTCGCCCATGCGCTCGAGCTCGGCGCCGATGTACTGCAGGCCGAGCAGCAGACGCAGGTCGCGGGCGACGGGAGCCTGGGTCGCGATGACGGTGAAGACCTCCTCACGGAGCTGGAGGTGCAGCTCGTTGATCTTCTCGTCGCCCGCGATCACCGCCGTAGCCTGGTCGCGGTCGCGGCGCAGGAGCGCCTGGACGGCGTTACGGATAGCGTCCTCGACGAGCGCGCCCATCCGGCTGGCGGTGGCCTGAACCTGCTCCAGCTCGAGTTCGAATTGAGTGCGTGGCATCAGCCGAACCTCCCCGTGATGTAGTCCTCGGTCAGCTTGTTCTGGGGCCGGTTGAAGATGTCCACGGTGCGGCCGTGCTCCACCAACTCCCCGTAGCGCTCCGGCGCCATCATGAAGAAGGCGGTGAAGTCCGACGCCCGCGCTGCCTGCTGCATGTTGTGGGTGACGATCACGATGGTGTAATTCTCCTTCAGCTCCCTGGCCAGCTCTTCGATCTTGAGGGTAGCCACCGGATCCAGCGCCGAGGCCGGCTCGTCCATCAGGATGACCTCGGGTTCCACGGCCAGGACGCGGGCGATCACCAGGCGCTGCTGCTGGCCGCCGGAGAGCCCCAACGCCGATCGCTTGAGGCGATCCTTGACCTCGTCCCAGAGCGCCGCCTTGCGCAGGCTGGTCTCGACGACCTCGTCCATGTTCCGCTTCCAGCCGAGGACCCGAGGACCATAGGCGACGTTGTCGTAGACGCTCATAGGGAACGGGTTGGGGCGCTGGAACACCATCCCCACGCGCTGGCGGAGCCCCACCACGTCGACCTTGCGGCCGACGATGTCCTCGCCATCGAGCAGGATGTGGCCCTCGACACGAGTCGACGGCACCAGGTCGTACATCCTGTTGAAGATCCGGATGAACGTGGTCTTGCCGCAACCGGAGGGGCCGATCACAGCCGTGATCTGCTTCTCCGGCACCGACAGGCTGATGTCCTTGAGGGCCAGGAAATCGCCGTAAAAGAAGTTGAGGTTCCTGACTTCGATCTTGGTCTCAGGCTCGATGTCGATGCCGGGGGTGCTGACCGCGCTCACGTGCCGGACACCCTGCGCACGACCACCCGGCCGACGAAGCGCGCGCTCACGTTGAAGACGAGCACGCCCAGCACCAGGACCGCGGCGATGCCGTCGGAGATCAGGGGGGAGTCAGGCACACTGGCATCCTGCCGGAGGTTGAATAGGGCCACGGCCATGGTGGCTCCCGGTGCGAATGGGTTGAGGTTGAAGAAGTGGCGCGTCTCGGCGCTGCCGCCGGCGGTGTAGAGCAGGGCGGCCGCCTCGCCGAAGGCGCGCCCGCTGACGAGGATCAAGCCGGTGATGAGGTTCGGTAGGGCAGCCGGCACCAGCACCCGGTAGACCGTCTGCCACCTGGTGGCGCCAATTCCGAGACTTCCCTCGCGCAGCGCCGACGGCAGGCTCCGAATGGAGTCCTCGGCGATCCGAACGGCGTAAGGCAGGTTGATCACCGTGAGCGCGAGCGCGCCGCCGAGACGGGTGAAGCCCCAGTGGGTCTGCTGCACGAACAGAAGGAGACCGAACAGCCCGACCACGATCGACGGCAGCGTCGCCAGAGTCTCGATCGCGACGCTGACCGCATTGGTTATGCGGCCCGGCGGCGCGAACTCAGCCATGTAGATGCCGGCCGCGAGGCCGATCGGACCGCTGATGAGGAGCGACAGAACCAGGATGTAGACCGAGTTGAACAGGAAGGGCGCGATCCCGCCGCCGGCCTCGACGGACTTGGGCGGGCTGGTGATGAATTGCAGATTGAGCTCCGGCCAGCCGGCCACCAGCAGCCGCAACACGACCACCGCCAGCAGCAGGACCAGGAACGCCGCCGTCAGCCGGATGACTCCGGTCATCACCCGGTCGACCACGTAGGCCGCGGTCCTGGTTGTCCGACGCGCTGGCGCGGTGGCGCTCACAGCTTGGCTTCGAAGCCCCTCGACACCCGGCGGATGATGACGATCAGGGCCAGGCTGATCAGCAGAAGCAGCAGGCCCAGGGCGTAGAGGGCATGGACCAGCACCGGGTAGAGGGCTCCGTTGCCGAGGTCGACCGAGATCGATGTTGTCATAGTCGAGGCCGGGCCAAAGAGCTTGGTCGGGAAGCGCTGGATGTTGCCGACCACCATGGCCACGGCGAGAGCCTCCCCCAGCGCGCGTGCCACGCCCAGCACGATGCCGGTGGTGATCCCGGCGCGCGCCGCCGGCAGGATGGTGTTCCAGATCGTCTGCCAGCGGGTCGCACCGAGAGCATAGGAGGCCTCGGGAAGCGATGGGTGGACGCTGCGGATCGCATCGGCGGACAGGGTGGTCACGGTGGGCAGGATCATGATTGAGAGAACCAGCGCCGCCGCGGCCACCGAGAGCCCGGTACCGCCCCCGTTGAGGTGGCGCATTATCGGTACGACGTTGGTCAATCCGACCCAGCCGTAGACAACCGACGGGATGCCCACGAAGATCTCCAGCACAGGGCGCAGGACCCTGTCGCCGAACCGCTTGTCGGTCTGCTCGATGAAGAGGGCGGCCCCCAGGGCGAGCGGGGTGGCGATGAGGATCGCCAGGCCGACGATGACCAGCGAGCCGCCGATGATCCCGGCGGCGCCGTAGTCGGGGCAGGCCGCGATCGTGCCGGCGGCGAGGTGCCCGCAGGCCAAGCCCTGCGGAACCACGGCGTAGGGGGTCCAGTGGTCGATGAACAGGAAACGGAGCGGATTGATGGAGTCGAAGATTGCGAAGCTCTGGCTCGCCACGAAGCCATAGACGGCGACCAGGACCAGAACCGTGAACCCGGCCGCGGCGGCCAGCAGGTATCTCGCGGCGCGGTCGGTCAGCAGCCGGCGGGCGGCGCCGGAGCCCCCGGCCGGGTCCGCCTGGGGCGAACGCGGCCGGGTTACCGACACGGTCGATTGTCTATTCGTCTGCAGGTGATGTCCCCTTCACCTTGGTGAGGGGAGCGAACTGGGCCGCCGTCATGGCGGACCCGTTCTGGAAGGCGTCCGAGGTCATGTAGTCGATGAACGCCTTGGTCACGCCGGTGGCTGCGCCGAGGGTGTACATGTGCTCGTGGAACCATAGCGGGAAACTGCCGTTCTCGACATTGGCGATGGTCGGATCGACGCCACCGAACTTGAGCTTCTTGACCGTGCTGGTCGGCTTGATGTCGCCCAGACCCGCGTAGCCGATCGCACCCGGGGTGGAGCCGACCAGCTGGACCACGCCGCCGCCGCTGGGCTGCGGCTGCATCGTCGACGCCTCGGCGTCACCGGCCATGACGATCTTGTCGAAGCCCTTACGGGTTCCCGAGCTGGCCGGGCGCCCGATCAGCACGATCGCCTGGCTGGAGCCGCCAACGCCGCTCCAGTTGGTGATCTTGCCGGCGAAGATGTCGTGGACCTGCTGCTTGGTCAGGTTGGAGACGCTCTGGTTGGGATCGGCGATCAGCAGGAAGGCGCTGACAGCGACCTGGTGATCGTCCAGCTGGTCGGCGTTGGTGAGGCCGGTGGCCGAGCTCTTGGGGAAGTCGGACATGCCGATGTTCACCGCTCCCGAAGCGACCTGGCTCAGGCCCGTACCGCTGCTGGTCGGTGTGTGCTGGACGGTGGCGTTGGTGTTGACAGCCTCAAATCCGTCCTTGGCGGCTGCGACCAGGGGATCCAGCGCTGACGACCCGTTCAGGGTCACCGTTCCGCTCACGGGCGATGGGCTGGGCGATGCCGTGGTGGTGGTCGCGCTGCTGCTGCCGCAGGCGGCCAGGAACAACACTGCGCCCGATACGAGCGCGGTCACAAAGTGGCGTCTCAAGATTCAGCTACCCTCCAGTTTGAGCCGCTCGGGCCCCTCGAGTAAGACAGGCGTGGGGCCGCGGCTGGGCGCCGCTGGTTGATCCCCATCCGTGGTCGAGGCTAGGTTCCGGGCGGTTAATCGCGAGCGGCGGACAGGTTAAATGTCAATTAACCATCGGTATCTTGCGGTGCCGCCCGGTCTTGCTCCAGGGCGCCGGACTCGTCTGGGGACGGCGCTACCGGTCTGAGAGCGATATACCCGAGACACGGTCGAGGGGCACAAATCCGGCCAGCTGAATCGCGTCGCCGTGCTGCAACGTCGCGGATGTCAGAAGACGGATGAACGCGGCAACCGCACCCTTGGCCGGCCCCAGCGTATACAGATGCACATGGAACCAGAGTGGATAGGTCCCCCGCTCCACATTCGTCGAGCTCGGGTCAACCCCCGAAACCTGGAGCCGGCGAACCGTGTCCGCGGGCTCGAGGTCTGACGCCAGCAAATAGCCGATCGCCCCGGGGGTGGTGGCCACCAGCTGGACGACCCCTCGAGGCGTCGGCTGGGGCATGATCCCGCCTCCCTGCGGACTGCCGGCCATCACCAGCTTGTCGAATGCCCGTCGGGTGGCGGAGGCCGCCGGCGGAGCCACCGCAAAGATCGGCGTGTTGGAGCCGCCTACCTGGTTCCAGTTGCCGTCTCTGCCGGCAAAGATGTCGCCCAGCTGCTGGAGGGTGAGGCTGCCAACTGCCTGGTTCGGCTGGGTGATGACGATCAGCCTGTTGATCGCTACCTTGTGATCGACCAGTTTCTCCGCGCCCGCCAGCCCGGTCACAGCGCTCCTGGGATAGTCGGTGAGCCCGGCGCTTACCGATCCGCCCAGAACCGTGGCCAGCTCTCCCCCGAGGGCGGTCGTGGTTGGCTGGAGCGTGGCCTGGGGGTTGGCCGATTGGAAGGGTCCCTTGGCGACCGCCACCAAACGCAGGTCACCGGGTGTGCCGCCGACGGCTACAGATCCAGCCGCTGGCGAGGGCTTGGGAGTGGGCGACTTGGCGTGCGCGCTCGGAGTGCTGCTGCTGCAGGCGGTGATCGCCACAATGGCTAACGTGGCCAAGGCGGCCACGTCGCTGCGTCTCAACATCAGTTCCTATCGTATCGAGACGGTACTTTTCGGCCGCCTGAAGACCGGGACGCGACCTCGGTTCAGGTCGGGTTTGACCGTGCCGGCAGGGTGAACGTCACCCGGGTGCCTCCGTCGTCGCCGCTCTCGGCCCAGATCCTGCCGCCGTGGGCCGACACCAGGTGCTTGCTCAGCGCCAGGCCCAGGCCCGATCCGTCACCGCGACGGGTGCGAGCCCGGTCGACCTTGTAGAAGCGTTCGAAGACCCGAGGTAGCTCGTTGGGCGGGATCCCGGGCCCGTGATCGACAACCCAGATCAGGATCTCGTCGGCCCCTTCTTTCGCCCCCACGGTCACAGGTTTGCCCTCGGGGCTGAAGCGATGGGCGTTCTCAAGCAGGTTCTGTATGACCTCGGCCACCCTCACCGGGTCCGCCCGGATCCACATCGTTACCGGCACCGAGTCGGTCAGCTGACCCTCCCCCTGGCGTGCGACCACCCGGCGCCAGGTGTCGAGCACGACAGTGTGGAGGTTGAACTCGCTTATCTGGAGCCTCACCTCTCCCTCCAGCAGGGCCAATTCCGAGACCGTGCGCAAGAGGCCTTCGATGTACCTCGCCTCCTCGGCGATCCGGGCCGCGAACACCACCGTCTCCTGGGGGGGCAAGCCGCCAGCCAGGGTTTCCGCGGCCAGGCTCAGGGAGGCGACCGGGGTGCGCAGCTCGTGGGCGAGGTTGGCGACGAAATCGGCGCGGACCGCCTCCAGCCGCCGCACCTCGGTGATGTCTTCGAAATGCAGGAAGACGCCGTCGTCGCCGAGGTGCATCCCGGTCATACGGAGAACGCTGCCGAAGTTGGCGACGTCGACCTCCCAGGGACCCGCCTGCCCCGCCAAGACGTCGCGCGCTCGGTCTTCGATCGCGGGGCTTCGAGTGACCGCGATCACGCTGCCGGGGAGGGATGGCCGCTCGAAGAAATCAAGCGCGGAGGCCGAGGCCTCGACCACCCGAAGTGCGGCGTCGATGCGCAGCCAGACCAGGCCGGTGGTTTCCAGGGCGGCGGATTTCCAGTCGCCCGGCTGGGGGGCCGGCGAGGTCAAGGGATGGTCTTCCGTACCCGTCCGATGGCGCCCTGGCAGTCTCATTCAGCCGCAAGCGTATCGCCACGTGGATTCTTTAACCTCGCCATAACCCCGGCGGCCTGGTCAGCTTGAGACGGCTGTCCTGGGGCGACGCTGACGCCGCCGGGTGGGCACCCCGTCGGCGGCCAACAGCGCGGCCCCGACCGCGCCTGAGAGGTCGCCAAGCTGGGTCGGCAGCAGAGCGGGGGGCCGGTCCGACATCAGCAGGTGCGGCTGCATGGCCTTGCCCACGCGCTCGATAAATGGCGGGCCGAGCCGGTCGCCCAAACCGCCGCCGATGATGATCGCCTGCAGGTCGAGGACGTTATGAATCGACGCCAGAGATGCGGCGAGGGCCCAGACGGCGTCATCAATCAAGCCGGCCGCGAGCTTGTCGCCCCGTTCCAGAGCCTCCGCCATCACCCCGCTGGTGATGCGGTCACGGCCCTTCTCGGCCATCAACTTGAAAAGGATGGTCCGGCGGCCCCGGAGCACCAGCTTTTGGGCTCGGAGCTCCATTCTGGCCCGGCCGGCGTAGGCCTCCAGACAGCCCCTGCGCCCGCAGCCGCACGGCCGGCCGCCATTCCTGACCACCGTGTGCCCGATCTCGCCGGCCGCTCCCTGGCCGCGCCTGACGGCTCCGTCGAGGATCAGGCCGCCGCCGACGCCGGTACCGAGGAAGACGCCAAGGAGGTCGCGGAACGGCCGCCCGGCGCCCGCCCGGTGCTCGCCCAGGATCGCCGCCCGAACGTCATTCTCCAGCACGACCGGCGCGCCACCGAGGGCCTGCGAGATCCGTGTCCCCAGCGGGTAGCGCCTCTGGAAGGCGGCGATGTTGGGCGCGTTGATGACGTCTCCGGTGGCCTGGTCGTATACGCCTGGGAAGCCCACACCGATGGCCTCAAGGTCCTCCGGCGGGATCGCGGCCTGGGCGGACGCCGACTTGATGGTGCTCATCACGGCTTTGAGTACCGTGGCCGGGCCGCCCTGGGGGGTGGGTACGCGCGCGTGACCCAGCGTACGGGCATCGCCAAGGATCGCGGCCTGGATCTTGGTCCCGCCCATATCCACGCCGACCGTAAGGGTCACGCCGAAAAGGGTATCCGCAATTCGTGGTCAGCACCGGCGCAGCCAGCGTTTAACCGCCGCCTAACCCACCCTCGCGGTGGAGTCTTCTAGGCTCCGTAGGTATTCACCCCCACCCCGGGAAGAGGGACCGGCTCTGGCCGGTCCCTCTTCCGTTTGGGCAACTGATGCCAACCGTGAGGGCGGCGCCCCGAAGCCGCTGGCGCAGTTTGCCACGAGGCCGCCGAGGGTATTCCATATGCAGAATGGCGACCGCATACCCCGACTACTACCAGGTGCTGGGCGTGCCCCGCACCGCCATACGATGCCTGGGAGCGCGCCGGCAGGCCCGGCCAGCCACCCTTCGGAGCCGGGCCGCAGGTCCGCTATCAGTCGATGTCCCCGGCAGAGTTCGAAGACCTCTTTGGCGGCAGCGGGTTTGGCGATCTGTTCGGCGGCATGTTCGGGCGGACCGGGGGGCGGTCCGGCGGCTTCGGGGCCGCGTCCGCGCGTGGCGAGGATGTCCAGGGATCGACCGAGATCAGCCTGGAGGAGGCGTACCACGGCACCACCCGCACGATCGAGATGGGCACCGCGGCCGGGACCCGCAAGGTCGAGGTCAAGATCCCTGCCGGGATCCGCGACGGCGCCAGGGTGCGCGCTGCCGGCCAGGGGGTGAGGGGCGCCGGCGGTGGCGCCGCCGGCGATCTCTTCATTCGCGTTCGGGTCCGTGCCGACCGGCGCTTCACCCGCGAGGCAGACGACGTGCGGGTGACCGCCAGTGTCCCGCTGCAAGTCGCCATCGCCGGCGGCGAGGTCAAGGTGCCGACACCGGCGGGCAAGACTGTGAGCCTGAAGGTGCCAGCCCAGACCCAAAACGGCAAGCGGCTGCGGCTGAGGGGGCTGGGTATGCCCAAGCTTGGCGGCGGTGGCCACGGCGACCTGGTGGCGGAGCTCCAGGTGGAGATTCCCATCCCCCCGGACCCCGACCTGCAGAGCTGGGCTGAGGGCAAGGCCGAAGCCGGGAAGTAAGACCAAAACCGAGGCGGCCGCCGGCCGCCTCTTCTTTTGCCCTCAGCCGGCAGCCACCAGCTCGCCGCGCTCCCACATCCGCACCGGGTGCTCCTGGGCGTGGACGCGCTCGTACTCTTCGAGTGCCTCGGCGATGATCTCCCAGGACCGCGCCGCCACGCCGTCGATGTAAGCAGCGTCGACTCCCGCCGCCCGAAGCCGCTTGCTCACCGAGTCGACCGCGAAGTTCCAGTTGTTTCGCGGGTCGACGCGGGCATTTGGCGGCAGGTCGGCGGGGATGACGATCAGCCTCTCGGGGTTGACGTAAATCCGCAGGCAGGGGCGGAGGCACCGGTCCACCGCCGCCCGGATGCGCCCCTCCTGACCGTCGGTGACCGCGCGGCGCAGCGCCCAGATCCCGTAGTTGACGTGCCGGGACTCGTCACGGGTGACCGCCGTGAAACCGGCGCGGAAAGCGGGCATCAAGTTCAGGTTCCTCAGCAGCCGTAGCAGCAGCCGCTGTCC
>WNFI01164670.1_pt1 | contig 22366 bp, 19 predicted proteins | sample 5400471 | NCBI WGS metagenome assembly WNFI01 (sample SAMN13153348, study PRJNA577476) | soil metagenome | isolation source: 100 cm saprolite on Douglas fir-dominated hillslope | place: USA:California | collected 2013-09-17
AGGCCGCGACTGATCAGTCGCGGAAATGGCGAACTTTTCAGCCCGCCTCTCAGGAGGAAAAAGGCTTCAATGAGGCCGCGACTGATCAGTCGCGGAAATGCACTCCGGCCCAGGTACGCACCCAGGTACACCATGCTTCAATGAGGCCGCGACTGATCAGTCGCGGAAATGTTTGCGTGGTTTCCTGCCACGCTTAGGTGTAGTAGTGGCTTCAATGAGGCCGCGACTGATCAGTCGCGGAAATCATCCCTACCGACTACCACCACATCCCTATTAGCGGCTTCAATGAGGCCGCGACTGATCAGTCGCGGAAATAATGGAGGCATAGGAGGCCAATGAGACTACTAGAGGCTTCAATGAGGCCGCGACTGATCAGTCGCGGAAATCACGCAATCTGCGAACAGGCCGGCGCATCGGTACGCGCTTCAATGAGGCCGCGACTGATCAGTCGCGGAAATATGGGAAACACTCCCAGCCGGCGGCGTTGCAATCCTGCTTCAATGAGGCCGCGACTGATCAGTCGCGGAAATGTCGCGATCGCGGTGGTCCGCCGCGGTTCTCATTCGCTTCAATGAGGCCGCGACTGATCAGTCGCGGAAATAAGCATGAACGAACTACTGGAGGACATGTCTCCCCACGTGCTTCAATGAGGCCGCGACTGATCAGTCGCGGAAATTCCCACAGCGAATTCTTTGTCCCCGGTTACCATGAGAGCTTCAATGAGGCCGCGACTGATCAGTCGCGGAAATAACACTGGCCGATTTTCTGTAAACCCCTGTCCTTGGCTTCAATGAGGCCGCGACTGATCAGTCGCGGAAATAGCCGCTCGCGTATCTATTGTGTTTTCAATGACCTGCAAGCCTCGCGACGAGCGGCTGTCCAGCTTGCCGAGGGATACCTTCTGGAAGGCCGCGATCATCCTAACATAAGTCACTGATTCTGCTTGGATAACGTCCTTGCGAGTGGTGCCGGACAATTTGGCATCACTTCGCTGCTCGCTAGGCTTATCGAGTAACAAAGACTGCATAGTCGTCTACTTCTCCTTCAATCCACCGAGCCAGCAGCCGCGCCTGTATTTCGAGCAACCGTCGGTAGCTAACTCTGTAATCGAATAGCGGATGCGTTACCAGTGTATCCATTCGTGCTTCGTATGAGCGATAAAACGCTTTGCGTCCCGAAGGCTTCAATGCCACGCTGCCGCCAGCCGACACGAAATCGGATGGGGTAACCATGCGCGTGTTGATCGCATTGATCACCGCCGAATCTGCGATGAGTGGACGGAACGGCTCCATAAGATCAAGTGCCAGTGCTGGACGTCCGAAGCGAGGCTGATGGTAGAAGCCAATCAGCGGATCGAACCCCACCGCATAACAGGTTATCGTGAAGTCCTTGGCCAGGATACTGTAGGCCAGTGACAGCAGTGCGTTCACGGCGTCTTTCGGTGGCCTCCGATTGCGGCCTTCAAAGTCCATACGGAACACCGCTGGCGTTTCCTCTTCGGCTTCGACTTTGATCATGCCGGAGAATCCGCCAAAATAGAGACGCGCCCCATTGCCCTCAATCCCCAGGAGTCCATCGAGCGATGTTGCAGCCTCCGCGTTTTCGACCATCGCTTTCATCTCCGCTAGCGCGCGCGCCTCCGGTTCCACATGATTTCGCAGCAGCATGGTGCGCTGGTTACGGATTTTGCCGGCCACAAGCTTGCGGGCAAAATTCAGGCAGAACCATTCCTCATCCGCCAACCGGAACTGCGCACGCCGGAGGAAGACGTTCTTGGTGTTCATTCCAGTGGTAATCCCGTAGAACCATCCGCCCTGGGAGAAGTAGCAAATCGGCACTTCGCTCTCGCACAAACTCTGCACCGCTTGAGTGGATATCTGAATGTTGCCCATAAGGTTCAACTGGGAGATTTCTCCCATGCGGATCTCTTGTTTGACTGTGTCTTTCTCCTTGACTTGCAGTACCTCGCCGGATTTTCCCACGCGCAGACCCGCAGTTTCAAGATATGCAGGACGCAGTTCCGATCTCGGCGTCACCAGACGGCGCACTTCAGACTGAGGAGGCTTCTTGGGCGGCATCACGTCGGACGAGAACAGCATGAGTTGGCCACCGGTTTCGGCCGTGGGAAAGCGCAGCGCGTTGGTTTCTCCCGGAAGGCAGATGGAAACCAGAGAACATCCTGGACACTTCGGCGAATCCACCAGCGGCGCCGGGATCACGCCTGCCAGCGCCGTGGTCCGAGCCTGCTCCGCAAGCCGCAGGGTTTCAGTCAGGAGCGCTTCATCGAATTCCACCCGTACGCGCTGGCGCGTGGCGGCATAATAGACAACACCTTCCTTGCACTCGTAACCGTTGTCGCGCAGCACGATCCCCTGCACGGCGAGTTGTACGCGATCGCTGGGCCACGCTTCCAACCCATGTCCAGTGTCAAAAGGCTTTCCGCGTTTGTAATCCACGGGTGTGACTACACCTTGCGAGACGTCAATCAGGTCCATTTTGGCGATGAGCCGGTGGCGCTCGCTGGAGAGCGTCACGGAACGCGTCTTTAGGTCCTCATCAATATCTTCGGCGGAGGGCAAGCCGGCGCCTTCGCGGTCCACGCGCTTGTGCTGGACAGAGCCTTCCACCGTGTCCGCGCTTTCGTGGAACACGCCCTCGACCCATTCATAGAAAAACAGCCGCGGACAATAAGCAAACTCGTTGACCATGCGCGCCGGCAGATAATCCGGCAGCTTGCGCTGTTCGCGCTCCGGCTCCGGCTGAGGAAGCATGTAAGGTGTAGCCATAAGTTCAATACTCCGAAATTCAGAGAGACCCGTGTTCAAACAATAATGCAGGGTGCATCCATCACGATGTAGGGTTTGCCCAGTGCGGTGATAACGCGATCACCTCGGCCCTCGGCCGGACCAAGATTCACGAACAATACCTGGTCCTGAGTATGATGGATGATCTCCGATAGCTCTGCTCGCAGCTTCACCAGGTCTGTAGACGTAAGCTGGCACTCAAAGACCGAGTATTGCAGATGGTCTCCATAGCCACGCATCGTCTTGAAGACCCGGCGTAAACGCTTGTCATCGCAGATGTCGTAACAGACTAGATAGGAGGTGCGCATAGCCTTGCTCCGTTGGCAGCATATACCAATTCGGGAGGACGAAAGCTAACAAGATATTTATTAGGCTTACACTGAATGCTTCGATAGATTGCCAGCACGCCGCGTCCAATAGCCTCTTCTGGAGAAATCTTGTCAGCAAGAATCCCCGGCCAGCTTAGAAGACTTTTTAGCTCGGATAAGCAGATTGCGCCCTCCCAGATAGGCCAGCAAAGCGATAGTTGTCGCTTGTCGCGTTTGAGTCCCCGGGTCGCCAGGCCACGAGAATAAAAGCATGGAAAAAGCGGGAGGCTTTCAAAGGCCAACCACACCGCTGCGCGCACGCCGGTGTTCGCCATTCCTGTAGGGGCCTTGTGCGTGAATGCTCCCATCTTCATCGTCATGGGATCCCATCCAAAAGAATGTTGATCGTCTGCGTACTTCCATGGCCCGAAGAGAGCTTCGTGGAAGTAGTCTCGCGACTTTTCGTCATTCATCAATGACGAGCCTAGTTTGATGGCGTCGGACGGAAACTTTTGCCTCGCAACACTCATGTCGAAAGGTGTAGTTCTCAGTTCGCCTTCATCATTTTTTACCAAATCGCTGCCGAAAGAAGCGAACCAATCGGCCTCTTCGCGGTCGAGCCATGTGGAGTCTGCCAGCGCCTTCTTTGTACTCTTCTTGAAATCCTCGACCTTTTCCGACTTAAGTTGCCCGGCCCAGTTGACCGCACGATCCACCCTTTCGCTGACGCTTTTGAGAAGAACGTTAAAGAGTTCATTGTGGTTCAACTCTTCTTTTGTTTGGAGAGCGGCATTTAATCCCGAGCCGGAATCTACCCAGGCGAGGCGCGGCTCGCGATTATCCAGCAACCGGCTGCAAATACGTAATAACCCAAATGCAGCCATCACACTTATGGGGAGATCGGGGCGGAGTCCTGTAAGGTTAATTTGTGTCATTTCTGTTTTCCGACTCTTCTTCTCTGGATTGAACGCAATCGGCGCGCCGCAGGATCGTTTCCAGATAAGCAAGCCCCCAATACCCATAGCGCCCAACCAGCGTCCAGAACTGTCTTGCCCATCCCGAATCAATGCGCGCAAATCTGGAGGGTTGCTCCCCTGAAAGCTGCTCGCCATCTACTTCGGCTGTTATCTTTCCATCAGTATCGTCGTACCAGTACGGAGCAAGCGACCGGCCATAGCCATGATGCGTGCCAATCAGGTGCAATACCAACTCTGAGTTTTTTGCGTTCTGAAATGCCTTGCTCCCGGCCGCAAGCGCCACAGAACCGAATTCATGGCGAGCATGGCGCGGGTAACGCGACTTCTCCCGCTTGTCTTGGTATTCCGAAGAAACACGCCGGCCATTGCCCTTGGCCAGAAAATCATGGCCAGTAAGCCAGAAAGGATCGAGCATTTGCTGGAACCGTTCGTCGCATTTCCCACGATCATGTAGCCTGGCAGCCAACACGAGATCTTCCACAAGTCCAGCATCGAGGCCGCATTTCTCGGCATATAGCCGTGTGCGCTCTACGACTCCATCGGTATGCTTCTCAAGCGTTTTCTTGAGGGTCATCGAGCCCTGGTCGTCATCATCAGACTCATCCGGTTCGGGCAGCATATCTGCCGATGGCAGGAGCATATTGGGGGTTCTGTTGGGAACCCGGTTTGAAATCCACAGATATCCACCGTTCGCCTTGTACCGTCGAAGGTCTTTAGGGATGAATTCATTAATCGCTTTCTCCGAGTGTCCATGAATCCCGCGTGAATTATCCGCTCTAAGTAGTTCGCCTATATCCTCGGCAGTCGCCTCGTCGTTCTCGACCGCTTTGAGCAAGTTCTGCAACTCCTCGCGTTCGGAGCTACTTTCGGGCTTCTGAAAGAGGACGTTGGGGTGGACACGGATTCGATATCGTCCCAGGCTCTGTTGAGCGCGCTCATTAGCGCACAAATCGCCAACATCCGTGACTGGCGTTTCCGACTCGGGATACCAACCGAATTCGTCAGCGCCCCCTTCATTGCTTCTTACCACAATCGTGTCTCCAGGACGTATGCGGTCGCTCTCTTCATCAGCCCTGGGACCTCTCCAGATCAGGAACAACCTTTGCGAGGCGTTATCGGGCTGGATACCCTTCTTCTGCCTTCCATCTTCTTCTTCATTGAGGGTAATGCCTTCGGAATCGGTGACCTCCGCTTTCTCCCCGAAGAGCCATTTTCTCGCAACGGCGAGAGGCAGGGGCAAGGCTTCGGTAGAAAGAGGAGGAGCATCCGCCACGATGCCTTGCCATTCCTCGGGACGGTTTTTGTCCAAGTCCGCCCGCCAGACGATCTGCACCTCTGCTGAATTAAGCGAGTCCGGGCCATGCAGAAAGGGACCTACATCTGGGTCTGGCCTGGGTCGGGGATTTGTCTGCACCCAACTGTCGAGGTGTGCGGGCAGGAGTATGGGACCGGCAGGGGCAATGCAATTAAAACCATCGTCTTTGCTGTGCTGTTCAACCATGCTAGACATCTTCTGCGCCCCAAAATCGATCATTGCTGCGCCATTCTGATTATCCGCATGTTGAGTGAGCCATGCCCATGTATTCTCCAGCGGCTCGCCATAGATCCAGTCGGAGGTTTTGCTACGCTTGGGTTTCAGCACGACCGCCTGGGTTTGGGCCAGATTGCCAAGCCGGTCAAGGCGTCCGAATCGCTGCCGCAGCGCATCCAGAGGGGCTGCCTCTGTTACCAAGGCGTCAAAATCTAAATCGGCGCCCACCTCGATAGTTTGCGTGGCTACTACAAACAGCGGCTTGTCGTCTTTTCTATTCCTGCCAACCTTCATCCGGCAAAGAAATGTCTCCAACAGGCGCTCACGGTCGTAAGGGCGTATTCTGCCGGTCAGTAGGACCGCATCCTCTGTTCGCTTCCGTAGTTCCTGGAAAATTTTTCTGGCCGCATTTACCGTATTGACCACCACCGCCGTGACATTTACGTTTGGGCTCGCGGCCAATTTCAGCGCCTGACGGACCGCTTCGGAGGTCAGATCCGGCGTCTCGATTAAGGTCGAGAATTTTTTCGCGTCAAGACGCTGCTTTAAAACGGGATGTTCAAAATCCGGGGCTTCAAGAGTAAAGTCCTTTTCTTCAGCGGCGAGTGTTGCCGACATTTGCACCATACTAACGGGAAGACCACACTTTACCGATTGCCATTTCTCCATCTGAAACGCTTGAATTGCCTCCATGGTATCTACAAAAGGTTGTGAAAGATGGGCTTCGTCAGTGATAAGGAGCGAATCCACGCCGGTGAGTCCCGCATGGATTGGGAGCCGCCCATCGCGAAGGCCGTAACCGCGGAATAAGACTCGCGAACCCAACTGATCCACCGTCGTAACGCATATGCAGGGTTGGTTGGGTTCATCGGCCCACATATCGCTGCGATACATTCCCCCGCGCATGACGCCAATTTCCAGAGGCGACTTTGCTCCATAGCCGCAAAGCGCAGTTCTTACCTGTTCCAGAAGGGAGCCTGGCTTGGGAGCAACCAGTGCATCTCTGATCTTCCTAGCATGACTAGCTACGTCGTCCACTACTAACCGCCGGTCAATGACGAAAAAAGTCCGAAGACGCGCAGTGCGGGATGATAGGGAGTTTTGACTTTGCAGCGCCAAAACAAACACTGCAATATCCAGCACCGATGTCTTTCCCGAGGCTGTGGGCAATGACAGTTTGCGAGGCCACTCTCCCGTATTCGCAACCTGTTTTGCAAGCCGCTCTTGCCATGGAAACGGATCCTTCTTATGAATTCCTCTGTAGAACTCTGAGAAGTCATTGACGGTCATGAAATTCTCTCCCCAGATTCGTCCGGCTTGAACAAGCCCAGGCCAAAGAACCGGCCTGCGCCGACCAGCACCGGGCCGCAAATTTTTTTGTCGAATTCGAGTGTGGCATGAACGCCCCAACGTGGCCTGGGATCTTTGCGGCGGGTCAGGCAAAACTCAGGGACGGAAGCTACGCCCGTCAATCTAGAAAATGGGCTGTGCTCTATGGAAACGGGCTCGGGTAGTCCGCCCCTTTGACAACTGGTTCGGAGAATCTCCTCCACGCTTGGCCCCTTCTTTTTAGGAAATCGGTCCAGGAGCACTGGCGTGACTGTGCTCCAGCATTTTGCCGGGCCGGTCCATGATTTCGATCGTAACGTCTCTGCCAAGGGTTCTTCGCTGAGCATTTCAACCGGCCAGCTTCCAAGAGGCGCAGGCAGATGAATTTCTTTAAGTCGCAGGCAAGCTTGGAGAATGACCTTACGGGTTTCGGTGTCAATGGAAGTTGGCAGCACCACGGCAAATCCCATCAAGTGCCCGTCGGCGTGTTGTGGGCCCGCAAATGGCAACGCCACAATGGCGCAATGCCCATTTTCTACATGGCCGTGGAGGATATCGGGAATCTTTCCGATATCTCCAGCCTTACTTAGAAGTGCCAGCCTCGTTGCTTCGGTTAGCACCAGCGCAGATTCTATGGGCAACCCTGGCCCCCGCGTCTTTCGAAAGACGATCATCTCACGGAAAAAACCGCGCTCTGGTTGTTCATTTACTAATAACTGCTTATTGGAGGGAGCATAGCGTTGCTGAAGCCCAAAAGAGGGCCGTAATCCCGTGTTGAATAGAGACTCAAGTTCCTTCAGCCGACCGTGGCCTGCAACTCTTAGGCTGTGTCCACCCGCTTCTACCGGGAAATAGTTCGGTTCCGGTGTTTCATCGGCGACCCTCATGCGGACGAATGAGCAGGCCTTTCCCAGATAGCCTGTGCGCTCTGCTAGGCTGTCTAACTCGCGGCGGATTTCCTCGGACGGTTGCGCACGAGGCCAGATGAAATAAACAACCGCTTCAGACGGCCCCTGCGCAGGAAGTTCGCGAGGCTGTTTGGTCCTTAGCGTTGGAACTTCCGCCCCAGGATAATTAACCGGAACGAATGTTGTGACACAAGTAGGTTCTCCGGCTTCACCAGCCCGAATGGCGGGTGGACCTTGCTGCTCCAGCCACTCCAATGCGGCCCGCCCCTCGTGGGTAGCGCCAGTTTCGAAATGCGCCGCAACTAAAGCCGAGAATAGCCTCGCTGGATGAGGCGGCCATTCCGAGGCTGCACGGTCCGAAAAATCTCCGGCAAAGACCCGTCCCAACAGGTATTCCACTTCGAATGCGAGCATGGCTATTCTCCTTCGACTGGCGCAGTGGTCTTGTCGCTGTATTCAACCAAATGCACCAGATCGGCACGCGGTTCCAGCGAAATTGTCTTTGCCTGCCAGGTCAAGCCGTGCTTCTCGGCTTCTTTGAGGGCTTTATTAAGGACCTCGATTGCGGTCGCTGGGTCTATTGCAAGTGGTTCGTGCTCACTGGCCGTCCTGCCCAATACTTCAAAAATCGGGCGCTCAACCGGTACAAGTTGGCAGCGGGAACGCAATTGAAGGCCCTCTTCCCAGACAAAGGTGACAGCGCAAAGGCCCAATGCCGCCAGCACGGCTCGTCCTGCCGCGTCGCGCTCCGGCTGTGTAGCGCCGTCCTTGATTGGAAACCGAAGCCGGCGGAGCTGTGTAAAGGAAAGCACGACGGTTTGGATCGCTTCCTGGAAGGTCACTCCGCCGGGTCCGTTTTCGCCAGTGATAGTGGGGGTCACATTGCCGTGATTGATCTCCGATGGTTTGAGGCCCTTTGCCGCATCGGTTTTCTTACTCTTCTTGCCGTCCGCCGATTTTGCTTCCACGGCCGGCAGTTGAAATTTCCACATCTCTCCCGGCTTTTCACTGGCCGAGATTACATCTCGCACAAGGCGAATGCCCAAAGGGTCGATCCGTGAGGATGTTTTCACACCCCGTACAACGTTAAGCGCTACAATTTCAGAAACCAGCGACCGAGCGACCTTCGCGCTATTGGTCCCAGAGCCGCTTTGGCTGTCCCAGGTGCCGAATAGCAGGGCCGTGGGCGCATATTCATAGAAAGCCGTGGCATTCCAGGCGCGGGAAGCTACAAGACGTTTGCCCGCATCCGATTCGCGAAAGGGCTTGCCCTCCAGCAATGAATCCCTCAGGATGGCATCATGGATGCGATGGGGTGCCGTCAATGATGTGACCGGTTCATGGTTCGGGATTCTTATTTCAAAAACCGGCAGCGTCAATTTTCCCGAGCGGTGGGCTTCAAGCAGCGCCTCTTCCATTCGGTTTGCCTGCGACTGCACCGAGTCAAGAAGAACGGTATCCACTTCCTTTCCTTCGATTTTTCGCTTCTCGAATGCGTATACGCTCTCCTTCCCGGCACTGTCTTTATAGGTTGGGGGCAGCACTTTGTCTCCCTCGCCCCCTGCCGGTTGCAATTTGGTGATCGCACGGATCGCCGTTGTTTCACCCTGCGCAGACCGCCGCAAGATATCAAGGACTTGATCTGAAGACATGAGTTTTCCTTTCTGGTAGTTCAGTTGTTAGAACCTGGGTAGCGTCCGGGTAAGAGCGCCGGGGTAACCCCGGCGCTCTGGATTATACTTCGCTAGCAAGGAAGCAGTGGATAAAACGGTTTGATAGCGGTATCCTTGTAGCCCCACGGAACCGCCATGAAAGCCGAAAAGAGAACGATTCGTCTCTCGGCCACTGATCTAAGCAACCATCTCGTTTGCGCTCATCTTACGAATAACGACCTTGCTGTAGTCAACGGGCAAATGGCGCCTCCGCAGTGGAAGAGTCCGGATACCTGGATACTGCAGCAGCATGGGTTGGAGCACGAGCAAAACTATTTGACCCACCTCATGAGCCTGGGTCTTGAGATTGCCGATCTTCGAGAAGTGGAGACTGAAGAACGCGCGATTCGAGAAACACTTGCTGCTATAAAAAACGGCGCCGATGTGATTGCGCAGGCAACGCTCCGCGATGGTCACTGGTTTGGAAGGGCCGACGTGCTCCGCAGAGTGGACAAGCCAAGTGCCCTTGGTCCGTGGTCCTACGAGGTAGCTGACTGCAAATTGGCGCGCGACACCAAGGCTGGAACTATCCTTCAGCTTTCGCTCTACTCCGAGCTTCTCGAAAAAGTGCAGGGTGTGTCACCGGAGCTTATGTATGTGGTGCCGCGGACCGAGAATTTTGAGCACGAATCTTACCGGGTGCTTAGCTATGCGGCTTACTATCGGCAGGTAAAGACCAGGTTAGAGCAAGCGGTCAAAATTTCAGGGGCTGTTCGGAGCACATATCCTGAACCAAATCCGCACTGCGAGGTCTGCCGCTGGGGCCAGGAATGCGACGCGCGCTGGAGAAGAGACGATCATCTTTCGCTGGTGGCGGGCATCACCAGACTCCAAAGAAAACAATTTATTGCCTGGAATACAGATACCGTCGAAAGACTTGCTGCTTTTCCCTTGCCGCTTCCTTCGAAACCCAATCATGGCTCAGTCAAGAGTTACGTTCGTGTCCGCGAGCAGGCCCGCGTGCAGGTTGAGGGCCGAAACCAGGGTGCGCGGGTTTTCGAACTGGTTGAGATTGAGCGTGATTGCGGCCTGACTAAGCTTCCGGAACCATCTGCCGGCGATCTCTTTCTCGATATCGAAGGTGATCCGTTCGTGGGACATGCCGGATTGGAATACCTGTTTGGCGTTGTTTCCTTGAATGAAGCAAGCGGACCAAATTATCAATATCGTTGGGCGCGAAACCAGATCGAAGAGAAAGCAGCATTTGAGTGGATTGTAGATTGCATCATGGCTGCGTGGTCACGTCACCCTGATCTTCATGTTTATCACTTCGCGGCTTACGAGCCAGGGACCCTTAAAAGGTTGATGGGCAGATACGCTTCTCGCGAGGACGCGGTGGACAGAATGCTCCGCGCAATGTTGTTCGTTGATTTGCACAGCATTACCCGCAATGCGGTGCGTGCGAGTGTAGAACAGTACGGCTTAAAGAACCTGGAACCGTTTTATGGTTTCAAGCGACAGGTCAGACTCGGGGATGCCACCTACGCAAAGCGGACTATCGAGCATAGTCTTGAGCTCTCGCGCTCGATTGACGTTTGGCCGTCCGTCCAAAAGACGTTAGAGAAGTACAACGAGGACGACTGCCTGTCTTTAATTTCATTGCAGCGCTGGCTGGAACAGCAGCGGGCTACCCTATTAGAAACAGGCCATGAGGTCCCGCGTCCACAAGCCACGGACGCCGCTCCACCGCCGAGTGTCGACGAACGACAGCAGCGTGTCGAACTATTGTTCAACCAACTGACGAGTGATGTCCCGGTCGAGGCGGAGAAGAGATCGGAACAAGAGGCTGCCCGGTGGTTGACGGCAAATCTCCTCGATTGGCATCGGCGGGAAAGCAAAGCAGAGTGGTGGGAGTTTTACCGGTTGGCAGAACTATCGGACGAAGAACTGCTCGACGAAAAATCTGCAATAGCGCAATTGCAATGGATGGAGCGAATCGGAACAGACGGCAGGCTTCCTGTGGACCGCTATCGCTTCGACGTGCAAGAGACCGATGTTCGCGAGGGAAACGAACTTCACTACCGGGGTGAGAGGGTCGGTACCGCTCTTGCAATCAAGTTAGGTGCGCGGACCGTCGACATAAAAAAGACACAGAAGACAGCGGAAATCCATCCCAACTCTGTTTACGCTTTTTCGCAGCCTAATCCGAAAGAGCTCGCCGAATCTTTGTTCCGTCTGGGAGCATGGGTCCAGGCAAACGGAATAGACGCTGCTGGTCCTTACCGGGCCGCGCGCGACTTGTTGTTGTGCCGACGGCCTCGCACGGGAGGAACTGGCAACGGTCCACTCGTGTTTGCCAGCGAAACTGTGACGGAGACTGCAAACCGGCTGGCCATCGCACTGGATTCGTCGGTCCTCGCGGTGCAGGGACCACCGGGCGCAGGCAAGACGTACACCGGCGCCCGGATGATCTGCGAATTGGTGCGGAGCGGCAAAAAAGTTGGGATCACTGCGCTTAGCCATAAGGTAATCAGAAATCTTCTAGAGGAAGTGACTGAGGCTGCACAAGAAAGCGGCTTGGCCGGCTTTGGCGTTATGCAAAAGGTAGCTGACAAATCGGAGGTTCCCTCCGCCTTCATCAAAGAAACCAAAGACAACGCTGACGCACTGGAGGCGTTGCAAAGCGGAGAGGCAAAAGTTTTGGGCGGTACAGCATGGGTATGGTCAAGAGAAGATTTCTTCGAAAGCGTTAATGTTCTCTTTGTTGACGAAGCTGGACAAATGTCGCTCGCGAATGTGTTGGCGGTAGCACAAGCGGCCAAGAGCATTGTGTTGTTGGGTGATCCGCAGCAGTTGGAGCAGCCGCTGAAAGGAACTCATCCGGACGGAGCAGCGCTCTCCGCGCTGGAGCATCTTCTGGCTGGAGCCAAAACCGTGCCTATGGATCAAGGTCTATTTCTCCCGCAGACCTGGCGGCTGCACCCGGCAATCTGCTCTTTTACTTCCGAGCTTTTTTACGAAGAGCGGCTAAAGTCACGCCCTGGTCTTGAGCGTCAACAGATTCAGGGTCATCCGCGGTTTGGCGAACCAGGCCTCTGGTTTGTCCCGGTGGAACATGAAGGAAACCAGAATGCGTCGCCAGAAGAAGTTGATCAGATTGTCGAGCTCGTTGAATCCCTGCTCAGGCCAGAGATCAATTGGGTGGATAAAGACGGAAAGAGCCGGCGTTTGCGGTTGGATGATATTTTGATCGTCAGCCCTTACAACGCTCAAGTGTCCGATATTGCTAGCCGCATAAACGGAGTTCGCGTGGGGACCGTGGATAAGTTCCAGGGTCAGGAGGCACCTGTCGTGATTTATTCTTTGACCACTTCCTCGCCCGAAGATGCACCTCGGGGTATGGAATTTCTATACAGTCTTAATCGGCTCAATGTTGCCACCTCCCGTGCTCGCGCGTTATGTATTCTCGTGGGAAACCCGCGTCTGTTCGCGCCCGAGTGTCGCAGCCCGCGCCAAATGCAATTGGCTAACGCTCTGTGCCGGTATCAGGAAATGGCTCAGGTGGTCGATACTGCAACAGTGCGAAAAGTAGATTCGGCGAAGAAATTGAAGACGACTGCTTAGAGTTCCGTCACCATCACATCGTGGCTGCAGTTGCAGCCACAAATTCATCTACAGCCGCGCAGACCCACCAGGAGGTTTGAGCGATCTCCTTAGAAACATAAGCGGGTTGCAAAGTGGATCTGGCTAGGCCCCTGGGGCTGCAATACTAGAGGATTCCCTTGAGCAGTCCTGCAGATGTCGTTCCGAGGTTTCGAGCAATCTTGTTTAGAGTGGCAATCGTGAGATTGACCTCTCCGCGTTCAATGTCGCTCATGTGGACGCGGTTCAAATCGCAGAGGTGAGCGAACGCCTCCTGGGAAACCTTCTTCCTCTCCCGCAGGTCCCGGATTCTCTTGCCTAATTTTTTCTGGGCCTCTTGCATTCCTCCGATTCTCGGAGTATGCTCTCGTCCGAGTCCACAGGTTATAACCGAACAGGTTATAAGCGATATACCGGACATGTCAAAGCTCGTCTCGCGGGTTCTTCTTTTGACGCTTTTCTTGACGCCTTTTCAGGCGCACCCCGCTGTGGCAGATTCGGTGCTCAAGGTCCCATTTGAATACGCCAAGAGCAGGAATTCCATCCTGCTTCCTGTCCGAATCAATGACAAACCAGCCCTTCTAGTCTTCGATACTGGTGCTGCTCACACTGTGCTTTGTCCAGAAGTCGCCGGGATTGACCGAAAAGAGCTTGTTCCAAGCCAAATAGCTGCAGGCGGTGGCAGGTTCATCGATGATGCTGTTGGCCGTGAAGTTGCGCTTCAAGTGGGCAATTTGAAATGGGAAAAGCGCAGGGTTGCTGTGATGGATCTGTCACAGGTCCCTCGCCAAAATTGAAAGCGCACCCGTTGCGGAGCACATAGCGGACTGCACCGGCTGAATTTAGAGATCAGCCGAAGTCCAGATACCGCATCAGAGCTCCCTGCAAGAAAGAGCCGAACGTGTTGAAACGGCTTTCGGACAGACCTTTCCCTGAACTCTCAGAATGCACAGTCAGAAAATCGGACCGACGCTAGGCAGCCAGGTCGTAACGATGATGCAGACCACCGAGTCTGGGGAATGACACAACCTTGCAAGGCCGAGCTGATTTTGCGGCTGGCCTTCGATGCGGTGTATCTTTCTCCAATCCCAGATGAGTTCGGTCTACGTGGTAATAGCGAACGTATTCTGCCAGCAGGCGTTTCAGATGACGTTCGTTGAGAGGAATCACATGGTCCAGTAAGTCCCGACGGCAGCTTCCGACCCAGCGCTCTGCGACTCCATTCTGCCAAGGACTTCGAAAAGAAGTTCTGACTGCCTTCAACTCCAGTGATTCCACGGCATCGCCTACTGCTGCCCCGAACTTTGCATCACGGTCCAAGATCAAGTATTTGTGATGGGCATCATAGGGAAAAGCCTCCCGCAATTGCTGCGTGATCCAGAGACTGGTCGGGTGTCGAGTAACGTTGCAGTGCAGAATCCGCCTGCGGTCGTGGGCAATCACGAAGAAGCAGTACAGGATGCCAAACGTGAGTGTTGGGACAGTGAAGAAGTCCATTGCCGCGATGGCTTCGCGGTGATTTTGCAGGAAGGCTTGCCAGCGTCGTGCTGATTCCGGATTCTTCGGCGCCCTGCTTACCCAGCGAGAGACGGTTCGCTCAGAGAGATCGAAGCCGAGTTTGAGCAATTCACTATGTATGCGCGGAGCGCCCCAGGTGGGATTCTCGGCCACCATAAGGAAAATCAACTCTCGCAACTTTTTGCTGATCCGCTTGCGGCCGAATACCTTTCGATGACGGGAGAGCCAGGTCCAATAGAGGCGGAATCCGGTTCGATGCCAGCGCACTACCGTTTCGGGTGTGACCATGACTAGAGCCTGCTTCCATTCGGACCACAAGCGTCGAGCAATCACCCAAAAGAGCTTATCCGGCCAACCGACCTTGGGCCGCGAGTCCCGACGCTTGAAAACCACCAACTGCTGGCGCAGGGCCATGTTCTCCAACAACAAATGCCGACGAGATGAAAAGAGACGACGCATTGACCCGAGTACGAGCCTGAGCAGGCGGAGCATGGCCAACCTTTATATATCAACCGCAGCTTCCCCAGCCTCGTGCTAAACTCTTGAACTCACAGCAGATCTGAGTTTTGGCGAGGCACACCACTGGGAGGCTACGGCGTTGCTTGATTTTGGTTTCAGCGGCTGCAACCCGGATGCTCTGGGCGGTGGTGGCGGCGGTGGTGGTGGTGACGGCCAGGTCAATATCACGGCTCTAACGGACTGTGTCTTTGCACTGTTTGGCGTCACTCTCGAATCATTCATTCCCTCTGCGCCGGGCAAGAATGGTTCCTTTAAAGGCTTTGGGGCGGATCAGAGAGACAATGAAGGACTTAACTACGATGAAGTCACTGTAACTAATAATGTGTTCAAAAACCAAGGAACGCTGACGTTCGACGCGAAAATGTCAGGAGCGCATGTTCCGCCTGGCAAGACTGTGGTCGGATATACGCCTCCAGATAGCCCCTCAACAAATTACACGGCGAGGGATGTTGATAGCTGGGTCCTCGCTTCTACTCGGATATGGGCAGCCGTCAGCAACTCCCCGATTGTGCGGCGCTGAAGTACGGCAGAATTTGGCGAGGACAGCGCCGCGTTATGCTGCTGGAAACGTCGTAACAGTTCATGCTTCCAGCGTTCACCGGTTGTTAGCACTGCAGCAACAAGCAAGTCGCGCTTTTCCCTTTCGGGTAGACTTTGAATCCACAGCGACAACTCCTTCTTGCTCGGGCCAACGTTTAGAGGTGCTGAAGCCGCCGCGGCAACTTCGACGAGGTCCTCGTCAATTTCAAGAAACCCGATCAACGAATGGAGAGGAGCAGACAATTCGCCTAGACCAGCAGGCACATCTGGCTCCAGTTCATCTCTGGCGAACTCTTCATTCTGCACGCAAAGAAGCCATCCAAGATAAAGGCAGCGAAGATCCCCGCGAAGCAGGTCAGAGCGCAGAGACATCAGTGGTCCCATCCATCCTGTCCCGTCGTCCTCTTCACCGTCCTCTGATTCGTTTTCAAACACGATGACCACGAAGTCCCCGGATTTTTGGACCCGGCAGCGTCGCCTGGAAGCATCGATCTGAGCAGCTTGTAGTCAACTAGTTCTTGCGGAAGGCGAAGACAAAACTCTCGCGTTCCCCAGTTTCGCAACGTAGAGAAAGGCATCGAAGTACTTTTCCAGCAATTTGAGAGGATCGGCTTTCAGATCACCCCATTCGTAGTGATTTGTGAAGCTCGTCGACGTAATCACGGCGCGCGTGGAAATGGACCGCAGTTGGGATATCTCGGCCTTTGTCAGCGCTCGATCCATTGCTCGAAAATCGTAATACTGATATTCGCTCACTCAGAACCCTCTGTGCCAATGGTGGTACGCTCGATCCATTCCGCGCCGGCGGCGCTGGCATCGGCAAAGGCAGATCAAGAATCCCAATCCGCTGCCGCCTTTGGTCGTAGCAGCAGATCTCTATCGCAAATTTTGTAGCCAATGGCACCGTAGCCCTTAAGTCGCCGCGCGTACATTCGCGCCAGCATCACCACCTGAGAATCAACATAGTCGTAGACTTGAACGACATGCTTAGCATCGTGAAGCCGATGAAGGCGGCCCACATACTGCTGCAACGTTCCTTTCCAGGAAATCGGCATCGCCAAGAATAGCGTGTCCAGACGAGCATCATCAAAGCCTTCGCCAATGTAACTGCCAGTTGCCAGGATGACCCTTGGCTCACTCTCCGGAACGGCTGCAATAGCCTCGGCTATCAATCGGCGTTGTTTCTTGCCCATGCCCCCTTTGAGCACGAACACGTTGCTCAATCCAGAGAGCGCCGTCTCGAAAAACTTCAAATGATCGGTCCTCCCCGTAAGAAGCAACGGAGAACGCCCGCCTCCAACCGCGCGTACCAGATCGGCAACTATCAGTTCATTGCGAGTACGGTCAACTGCAAGCGCAGCATACACTTCCTGAATTGTTGCATCGACCTGTTCCGGTGGTAAGCAAAAACTTGTCAACCGGGAGATTACTTCATGTTCGAACGGCGTGGCAGCTGTCATCGAGCGCGGACTGAGCTTATATCGTATCGGTCCGCACTGCATGAAAATGATGGGATGGTGTCCATCTTTGCGCTCGGGAGTTGCCGTCAAGCCGAGGACGTATCTCGCCTTTACCTGTTTCATCACCTGTTCAAAGGTGAATGCCGACAAGTGGTGGCATTCGTCAACAATGACTTGATCGTACTCTGCGACAAAGTCTTTGACTCCCTCTTTGCCATAAGTGCTTTGGATGATGGCAATATCCACGGCGCCAGTGCGTTCGCTTTTCCCGCCTCCAATCTGACCGATCGCCTTAGCTGGAAGATTGAGGAACATCACCAATCTCGCATGCCACTGATCCAACAATTGTTGGCGGTGAACCAATACGAGAGTGTTCACCTTTCGCGCCGCGATGAGCCACGCGGCTGCTGCGGTCTTGCCAAAAGCAGTAGGAGCGCAAAGGATCCCCTCGTCGTGTTCAGCGATCATAGAGACAGCGTCCTGCTGCAGCGGCCGTAGTTGGCCTCGGAACTCCACATCAATTGGATGTCCCGAGCATCGTTCGTCACGGATCGCGGGCGTGATGTGATGTCCCTCAAACAGCTCCATTATCTCGGCCAGACACCCACGCGGCAAAGCAATGTGGTTGGCGAGGTCCTCGCCGCACGAGATTATTCTGGGCTTATTGAACGTGGGAAGCCGCATTGCTTGAGCTTTATAGAATTCAGGGTTCTGAAACGCGGCCAAACGTAGCAACCGGTTCAGCATCGCCGAAGGCAGCCCACCCTTCTCGACGTACAGAAGATTGGCGCGCACAATTTGTACTTGCCTTGGAAAAGGTCCTGGTATTGGGCGCTCCGGTCTCTTTTGTGACGGTGGCAGCGTCCAAGGGGCTTGTCCTTCGTCTTCTGCAATGCTGATTCTTACCCCAAGAAGATCTCCGCGCTTTTGAGCTTCCAGCACGGCTGTCTCGAGGGTATTAAGGGACATTCTCTTCACGCTTGCCAGAAAGTCCCACTGATCCGGGTAAGGACGGAATTCTGTATCGACGAAAACGCTGTTTCCGTTTGCACGCGGAACCTTCTGCAGAGGAAGGGCGATCAGGTTGCCCAGCCCTCCCTTGGGCATCGTGTCCTGATTGGGAAAGAATCGATCATATGAATCCAGTCCCATCTGGTGACGGGACTCCATGGTTCGAGTAAGGATTGCACAGCCTAGTCTACGCGCAGCACTGGCGGGAATCGTTTGATCGAAGAAGATCCAAACGTGGCCACCGTTTCCCGACCGAGAACGTTCCAATGCTGCTGGTACATTCATCTCTCCGCAGACGGCAAGGAATGCGGCTGCGTCCTTCTGCCATGTCTTCTTATCGAAATCCACCGCCAAAAACCAGCAGGTCTCGTCTTGCAGCAGCGGATAAACTCCGACGATATGCTCTCCGATAAGATGCCCGCGCACGACGTCATCAGTGATCGGCCTGAATTTTCTGGTCTGGCGATCAACTTTCTTGCGGTCTTCGTCTTTAGCGCGCAGATAAGATTTCCAATCACGATCTGCCTTAGGCATATATCCATATCGCCCGTCGGCATTTTCCCAGCGAACGGCATACACATCGTTGCGACCACGGAAGAGGCTACGAAACAAGGCGATTCGTTGTTCTGCTGTACCCAATGTGGGCTTGCATGCTTCTGGCGCTACGCTTAGAGCATGAGAGTTTTCGCTTTTGCCTGGAATCTCCGAGATTGGTATGCCATGCTCGATTAAGAGGCTACGTAGCCGAGCGTTCTCTTCGCGCAGGCATGTAACATCTGCCAAGGGCACTTCAGCCTTCGAAATTTTGTCGTCACTTTTGCTCAAGGCAAAGACCTAGCTCGTACACACCGTTTACTTGACGGCAATAATGATCGCACACTGCCTAAACTCGCTATGTACGGGCGGCATGACAGACTCCTTTCAGTTTCGGCCCGATAATAGCGCGAGTTTCCTCTCGGACGTGCCTCAGAAGAATACGGACAACTTGCGAATATTAGCTTTACATGATTTATCATTTTTGATAAAATAAAACTTAAGGAGTGCGATCCTTCCTGTGAAGCGTTGGCGAATTGAGTTCTACAAGGACGGCGCTGGCCATGAGCCGGTCAAGCAATGGCTGGAAGAACTTTTCGAAGAAGTTCGGGGAAAAGTGATGGCACGGATCGATCTTCTTGCCCAGCATGGTCCTACGCTGGACTTCCCGTATACCTCACAGATTGAAGGCCGGTTGCGGGAGATGCGAATGCGCTTCGGCAAGACCCGGTATCGTGTGCTGTACTTTTTCAACGATGACCGGACAGGAATCCTCTTGCATGGATTCACCAAGGACACCGCCGCGGTACCGGTTTACGACAAAAATGTGGCCGGGAGCAGAATGAAAGACCACGTAGATCGAATGAAACAGAAAGGTCATTCTCCAAGGAAGTGAGACCAAACATGAAGAGCTCTTGGGATACTTATCTGCAAAAGCAATTGAAAAAGCCACGCATTAAGCGGGCATTTCAACAAGAATCCAGAGTGTTGAATATTGGCATTTCTCTGGCCAAGGAACGAAAGAAGAAAGGCCTCACGCAGGAACAAGTCGCCAAGAAAATTGGGACCAGCATTCCGCAAGTGAGCCGGACCGAACGTCGCCCGGAACATTCCAATGTTCAAACGTTGATGCGTTATGCTGCCGTTATGGGATTGGAATTGGATCTGCGTTTGATTGAGAAGCATTGAAATCTCGCTACGCAAGACAAGTCCATTTTTGACTGTAGGTAAAAATGTGACAGCGAAAGCCTCCGACTTCAACAAAGAACAAGAGCGTTCAACGAGCGAGACACAACGGCTTCAATATCAATCAGTTGGAAACAACAAATTCCAACAGATTTCAACAAGACTTGGAATCTGGTTCGGACCCAGGTGACCCACCTCTTGTAAGCCTTTTAGATTCAACACGCAGAACACCTGGAAGTGTTGAACCGTGTTGAAACCTGAGGCTTTGATTGTCGCAGAATTACCTAAAGTACCCATGTGTCGCTTCGCCTCGCTCTCAGAAATTATTCAATCTAAAACGGTAGGCGTTCAGTCTGATCGGTCGACCACCTGGCTTGCACCAGGGGCGTTATCCGTCCGGCGCAACTTCCTACAAGCCGACCTCCCGGTACTGATCCGGCCAACTTCCTCGAAGCCCGTTTATGGATAGTTTCCGAATTTGCCGACCATCCGGATACAACCGGGGAAACGACCGAGTTTGTGGGACAGAAGTGCGTTTCTCAGGACTAATGCTCTTCAACGAGGCTTCTGCCGTAGCACCCTATCGGAAATCGCATCCGACCGCTATCTTGGGACTTTAATGAGATGTTGAATCTCCCTTCCAGTCACGGAATCTGGAACGGGAGCGAGAAATGGGCGGCGTTCGTAGCGGTGGTGCAGACCGCCGACTTGCGGGAGTTCAATCACGATCCCCAATGCTGGAGGCTGCACCGGCCGTGGAATCGGCGCATCCTTGCCGAGTCCTAAGTGAGTGCGGGATTTCTCATAATACTCAAAATACGATTGCAGGATGCAACGCAAGCCTTGTTCGTTGAAGATCATTACGTGGTCCAAACACTCGCGGCGGATCGAACCGATAAGCCGTTCGACATAGGCGTTCTGCCAAGGAGAACGGGGTGCGCTCAGGATCTCCTCGATGTTCAGTGCCGTGACGGTTTCGCTAAACTCTGAGCCATAGCATGAGTCACGATCACGCAGCAGAAATCGAGGTGCCATGTCCCAAGGAAAGGCGTGCCGAAGTTGCTGGGCTGTCCATTCCGATGTGGGATGCGCGGTCACGCCAAAGTGCAACACACGGCGGCGATCATGAGACAGCACCAGGAACACGAAGAGCAAACGGAAGGTCACCGTGGGAACAACGAAGAAGTCAGTGGAAACCAGTTGTTGGGCGTGATTGCTCAGAAAGGTCTTCCAGGTCTGTGAGGGTGGTCTGCGTGGATGCACGAGATACTTGGCCACTGTGGTTTCACCGATATCGATGCCCAGCTTGAGCAATTCGCCGTGAATACGCGGAGCACCCCAACCCGGATTCGCGCGACTCATCCTTCGGATTAGATCGCGGACGTTGTGAGCAGTACTGGGTCGGCCCTGACGTACACGGCTCTTCCAGCGCCAATAGAGGCGGAAGCCTTTGCGGCTCCAAGCAATGACTGCAGAGTGGCGCGAGAGCGCAACAATCTGCCTAGGGAGAGGAACAGAAGGGTTAAGATGGTCCACATGGAATGGGAACCAGCTTACAAAGCGGTGACCGATAAGGTCAATGCTTTCAATCAGAACCGAGTTTTTGATAGGCACAACACCATTTTTTCTAAATTTTCGAGAGCGTGTAGAATTCCAGTTCCACAAACGACACAAGGACGGTCAATGATCTGGGCTCGCAGCTGGCATATATCACTGGAACCTTGGACCAGGAATTGCTGCTCAGGAATGAGTATCTGGCCGCGGAGAACCGGATCCTTCGAGCAAAAATCAAAGGCAGGCAGCTGTTGTCTGATTCGGAAAAGACTACACTGGCTGAGATTGCTCACCGGTTAGGGCGGAAAGCCTTGGCCGATGTTGCGGCCGCTGCCAAGCCAGATATGCTGCTCCGCTGGTATAGGGAATTGATCGCTAAGAAGTTCGACGGATCGAAGTTTCGTAAGTCTGCGGGACGCTCTTGTGTTGATGAAGAAATCGAGCGTCTGATCGTGCGCATCGCCAAAGAGAACGCGAGCTGGGGCTATGATCGAATCGTGGGAGCAATGGCCAATCTGGGGACTGAAAACGTACTATGTGCTGTTTTTCATTCACCTGGAGAGCAGACGAATCTGCTTGGCAGGTATCACGCGTCATCCGGACCAGGAGTGGATGGAACAGATGGCGCGCAATGTCACGATGAATGAAACAGGTTTTCTGATTGAGAAGAGGTACTTGCTGCACGACCGCGACAGCAAGTACTGTCCATCATTTCGCCAGCTGATCGAAGCGGAAAAGGTAAAGGCTCTGGCTCTGCCACCCCAGAGTCCGAACCTGAATGCCTATGCGGAACGGTGGGTCAGGTCGGTCAAGGAAGAATGCCTCTCCAAATTGATCCTGTTTGGGGAGCGTTCGCTCCAACGTGCGCTGCACCATTACGAGATGCACTATCAT
>WNFI01044176.1_pt1 | contig 22359 bp, 22 predicted proteins | sample 5400471 | NCBI WGS metagenome assembly WNFI01 (sample SAMN13153348, study PRJNA577476) | soil metagenome | isolation source: 100 cm saprolite on Douglas fir-dominated hillslope | place: USA:California | collected 2013-09-17
TCATGCATGAAATGCAGAGAAGGAGGCTATTGCAATGGCAGTTGCCAATATTATTCTTGCAGCTCTCACGCTTTCAAATGTGATCTGGTGGATCGTGGTTGGTTTGATTGCTGGTGCGCTCGCTGGCCTTGTCATGAGAGGCGGCAGCTATGGCATTGTCGGTGATATCATAGTCGGTATTATTGGCGCGATTATAGGTGGATGGATCTTCAGCCGGTTTGGCGTAGGGACAGGTGGCCTCATTGGGAGTATTATTGTTGCCTTTATTGGCGCGTGTATTCTGATTGCAATCCTGCGTCTCATAGCAGGTGCTACCAGAGGTCGTGCGCCCTAATAATGTGGCTGGAAACTTTTGCAAGGGATAAGCCACTTCACAAAAGCAGACCAGATCACTTCTCGCTGTAGTGATCTGGTCTGCTTTTGTGAAGTGGCTCTACTCATACTTCTTTTGGCTTTGACTTGCGTCTCCTGGTCCTATCTTTTATAACAGGTGGCTCGTATTCTCGATATAGTCTTTTGCCGATTTTCCATCCAAAATATCCAAAGACCACTGCTCCTGCAATTGCGAGAATGAACATGACAATGCGAACGATCACTGAGAAGCTGCCATGAAGCACTTGCGCAAGTGGATCGGCGTAAAAGCGGCTCAGGACGGCCACGGTTAGACTGAGTAGCAGCCCGACAGTCACCCCAAGGCAGCAGCCGAGCGGTCCGCCCCCGCCGTTTACTTCTCCCTGTGGAAATTTAACTTCAGGTGAAGTGCCTGTGGGTGACTGCTCTTCCTCTATATTATCTGGATAACCCGCTGCTTTCTCATCATCTCCCATGTTGTCTTGTGGTAGGAATGGAGGAATGGGCATTATTTACTCTCTTACTAGCCTGAGCTGGTTCAGATCAAAATGTTCCAAACTGTCGATCTCCCGCGTCGCCTAGCCCTGGTAGAATATAGCCAACATTGTTCAGACTTTCGTCGAGCGCTGCGATATATATATGATATATATATCGATATCCGGATGCGTCTGAGAGAGCTTCAGCAAACCATAAGGAGCGGCTATGATCCCTACGTAACAGAGACGAGGTATGCCACGCCTTTTGAGTACATTGATCGAGTCAATAGCGGAGCCGCCAGTCGCGAGCATGGGATCAACAGCGTAGCATACCTGGAGATCTACCTTGTGGGGAAGCTGGTTGTAATACTCCATTGCCTGTAAGGTTTGCTCGTCACGACGCAGACCCAGGTGCCAGATTTGCACATCAGGGATAACCTGGCGAAATCCTTCCGCCAGCCCGAGGCCAGCGCGTAAGATTGGTGTCACCCCGATGCCACCGGCCAGGCGTTCACCTATCATCGGCCCCATTGGCGTCTCAATCGGGCAAGGCTCAAGGGCCAGGTTGGCAGTCGCTTCATACGCCAGCAGTGCGCCAATCTCCTTCACCAGGCGATAAAACTCTGGAGGCTGGGTATTTTTATCACGCAGTGCCGTCATTTTGTGAGCCATAACCGGGTGTGTCGAAAAATGGACACGTGGCAGATTCAGCACATCTTCTCGTCTTGGCTGCGGTACGCCTTCCATGGGCAGGCTGGGGCGCCCCCCACTCGAGGTACTCGTTTCAGTCATGGGAACAATCTCCTTTGCATTTCGTACTATACTCAACACATTTTACCAGAGTTGCCTAGAGAGCGTCGAGTACAGCACGAACCATGTAAGAGGTATCATTGGTAATGAGCACTTAGCCGTCAAACTCCCTGCGCAAACAAGTAGTAAATCTTGCGCGCGCCATGCCGGTCTATGCTATACTAGCTTCATGGTAGTTGGAGTGAGCCAAATCACGTTACACCTGCCGGGGTGTCACTCGTTAAAGGATAAACGCCAGGTTGTAAAATCTATAATGTCGTTACAGTTAGAAGCTATGCCTCAACAAAGTCCACCTGCGTCTGCCTATATCCTTGGTGTGCGGGTAGACCGGCTTTCCCAGCAGCAGGCCCTTGATAGGATCGAGCAGATGATTGCCCTGCGACGTGCCAGCGGTAATACTTTGCCTTGCCGACAGGTCATCACCGTCAACACTGAGTTCGTAATGGAGGCTCAGCAGAATGCAGAATTTCGCCACGTTATCAATAGCGCTGCGCTCGTCATTGCCGATGGTATCGGAGTTGTCTGGGCAACGCATTTTGTAGATTCGCCAGTGCCCGAGCGCATTACTGGCACAGATACACTGGTTGCTCTAGCCAGGTGTAGTGCGGAAAGGGGCTATCGCCTCTACTTGCTTGGCGCAGCCCCAGGAGTAGCTGAGCAAGCAGCTTTACGCTTACAGGCTCTCGCTCCGGGGCTGGAAGTAGCTGGAACCTATGCAGGATCACCCGCCGTGGCAGAAGAAGATGCTATTATTGAGCGTATACGTACTGCAGATGCCGATGTACTCTGTGTGGCCTATGGCGCTCCGGCGCAAGAACTCTGGATATATCGCAATCTCTCTCGCTTGCCCGTAGCGGTAGCAATGGGAGTGGGAGGAGCATACAATTTTCTCTCGGGTCGTCAACGCCGCGCACCGGCAGCGATGCAGCGCATGGGCCTGGAATGGCTGTACCGTCTCTATCGTGAACCCTGGCGCTGGCAACGGATGTTAGCGATACCTCGCTTTATATTACAAGTTCTATTGAGGGAGCGTAAAAAGCATGGCTGATGTTCTTCATATAGCCAAATCGCGTTTGTATTCACTCATTTCCGGTTTTGCAAATAAGCGTGTGTTGGTGATCGGGGATATGGTTGCCGACGAGTACCTGATCGGCAGACCTACGCGTATCGCTCGAGAAGCGCCTGTATTGATCCTGGAACTGAGCGAGGAGCGTACTATTCCTGGCGGCGCGACCAATGTAGCGGTCAATGCCCGCACCCTGGGCGCGGAGGTCTTCCTGGCAGGTGTTGTCGGTGATGATCTTCCTGGCCAGCGTCTACGCCGGGCTATCAGTGATCTACAGATGAACCAGGAGGGTCTTGTGACCGATGCACAGCGACCCACGTCTACAAAGACACGTATTCTTGCGGGTAGTGCTCAGATCGTGCAGCAGCACATTGTGCGCATTGATCGTGTAGATAACTCGGAAGTGGGTCAACCGAGCAAAGGATATATCCTCGACTATATTGAGCGCATACTGCCCTCGATTGATGCGATTTTACTCTCAGATTATGAGAACGGGGTCATCAGCCCCGAAATTATTGAAACCTGTATTCCAATGGCGCGACAACTGAATAAGGTGATTGTGGTGGATTCGCATGGTTCGCTTTTCCGTTTTAAGGGTGTAACGGCGCTCACACCGAATCAACCTGAGGCGGAACTCACGCTTGGTATGTCGATTACTTCACAGGCCGACCTTGACGAAGCCGGACAACGCTTACTCGACGGAAGCCACGCGAGGAGTGTCTTGATTACTCGCGGTGCAGAAGGTATGAGCCTGTTCGAGGTAGGTAAGCTACCCCTGCATCTGCCTGTACACCGGCTGGATCATGGCATCGAAGTCGTTGATACAAATGGTGCTGGTGATACTGTTGCGGCGACCTTTACGCTGGCTCTCACTGCCGGCGCAAGCTGCGCTGAGGCCGCTTATCTTGCCAACGCTGCGGCTGCCCTCGTTGTGCGCCGCCTGGGGTGTGCTAGCAACACGCCAGAGGAGTTAATGAGCGCAATCGCTTGAGCAATCTAAACAGCTTCCCAGATTGGAAGGCATGTTATACTGCGTCCAGGTTGCGAGCGTAAATGTTGTAAAAAATGGCGGAATATATGTTTGCAGAAAATAAAATACTCAGCCGGGATGGGCTCGCTGTGGAAGTGCGACGCAGGCAAGCAAGAGGAGAACGGGGCGTCTTCACTAACGGCTGTTTTGACCTGCTGCACCTGGGGCATGTGCGCTATTTACAGGAGGCACGCGCGCTGGGAGATTTCCTGGTCCTGGGTCTCAATAGTGATAAAAGCACACGTTTGCTGAAAGGGCCGGGGAGACCATTAGTACCAGAGTATGAGCGGGCTGAAATACTGGCCGCCTTAATTTGTATTGATTATGTATCAATATTTAGCGAGCCAACTGCTAGCCCACTGGTTTCAGTGTTGCAGCCCGCGATCTACGTCAAGGGTGGCGATTATGCAAGTGAACAGAGTAGTATACCGGATACTAGCCGCCTGCCTGAGGCTGAGGTGGTACAGCAATACGGGGGAATGGTGCGTTTAATACCATATCTCCCACATCATTCTACAACCGAGTTGATAGAGGTAATCAAGCAATTGCCTTGATACATTTCATGTACTCGATAGCCTTGTTTAATCGTTAATAAGCACAAGAGCCTGTATAATAAAAAACGAGCTCACTTGGAGAATATTTTTAATGGCAAAAGAGTCTAAAGAGTCTATAGAAAACCAGCCCGATTCGACCGAATCAAGTCAAGCCTTTGAGTCGATACCTCTTGCGGTAGCAGGTGTTGCAGAACAGGATGTGCTTTCTGAGCTAATCGTGCAGGAATCGACCGAGCAAGCTCTTTCAAACGAGCGAAGGCACATCGCCAAATCCGCCACCCTTGTCATGCTGGGCAACCTTGGCAGCAGCATAATGGGCATGGTGCGACAGATTGTGGTGGTAGCTTTTGGCGCCTCAATAGCCGGCCCATTCAATGCGGCTTTGCTGCCTGCCCGCACATTTAATGACCTGCTCATAAATGGTTCTGTCGGTGGCGCTTTAATTCCCACCTTCAATGACTATGCTGCACCCGAGAAACGTGATGAACTTCGCCGTATCGTCTTTACGCTGATAAATATGCTCATACTAGTCACAGCAATCGTCTCGGCACTTTATCTGCTGATTGCACCCCAATTCATTAATCTCCTGGTGACAGGATTTACTGGCCAGCAGAAGTTGCTCACACTTCACTATTCGCAAATAATTTTCTTCTCGCTACTTGCGTTGGGTCCATTTGCAGTGCTGCTGGGTGCCCTATTTGCGCTCAAAGAGTTTGGATGGCCTGCTTTCGCTACTGCTGCCTATCATATCGGCATCATCATAGGCGCGATTGCTGGAGGCTTGCTGGCCGCTCACTATTTCAGTTACTGGTACCTTGGCCTTGCCTTTGGAGTGCTGGTGGGTGCCTTGGGAGAAATTGTACTGCTCCTTCCGGGTATTCGTAATCAGCACCTACGTTATATGTTTGTGCTCGATCTGAAGCACCCGGCTCTACGGCGTATTGCCAAACTCTACCCTCCTGTGGCGCTCAGCTTTCTCGTAACGATGGGCCTGGTCTTCCTCGACCAACACCTGGCTTCGCTCACTCCAGGTGGTGGTGCTGCAAACACGGTTGCACTGAACTCGGCTACAACCTTGATACAATTTCCCGTAGGGTTGGTTGCTGCCGCGCTCTCATTTGCCGTGCTGCCTACACTTTCCGAGCATGCGAGGATGGGTGATACCGAGCGTTTCAAACAGACTCTTCTGATCGGTTTCCGCGTGGGATTGTTGTTAATGATTCCCGCTGCTGCCGGCCTGATTGTCTTGCGCGGACCGATTGTTGATCTTATCTTCCAGCATCACAACTACACCCACGAGAATGCCGCTCGTACGGCACTGGCCTTACAAAATTACGCTTACCAACTTCCTTTTGTGGCGATGGACCAACTATTAATCGCCGCTTTCTATGCTCGCAAAAATACAATTATACCTGTTGCAGTGGGTATGGTGAGTATCCTGGGATATCTTGTTGTGGCGCTTCCGTTCTATAGCACGATCGGCATGCCCGCGCTTGCTTTTGCCAATACCGTACAGAACTCGCTACATGCTATTATTCTGTTAGTGTTGTTGAGAATGACGATAGGACACATACGGATTCGCGAGTTAATCCCCACGGTGCTTAAGATATGTGTAGCGACCGCTGCGATGGTGGCGGTCGCATGGGCTTTGCAGGTACTGCTTGGGCATTTTCGCTTATTCTCGCTAGATAGGTTGTTAGGACAGTTGTTGACGGTGGTTGTAGTGGGTAGTCTGGCTGGGATGATATATTTAGCTGTAGTGCTGGCGTTACGAGTTGAGGAGGTAGGGTTGGTGAAGGGAGCAGTGATGGCGAAGCTCGGGAAAAGGTAAAGGCTGGTAGCCTCTGGGGATACCAGGTCAAAATATCGTTTTCTGATCCACACAAAGCAAAGGAGAATCCAGGCCTATGATGAGCGAACGTGTCACCCTTTTGCCGGTCGACGTTGCAGATGTCACAATCCTGGTAGATAATTCCCTCGACATTCTCCTGCCTGGCGATCAGGTAGCGCAACGAGCGCCGCTTGACTATAACTGGTCTGAACGTGAGCAACTAATTGCTGAGCACGGCTATTCGCTGCTGGTGACAGTGCAGCGCGAAGGTCGTACCGAGTCAGTGCTCTATGATGCAGGACTGGGGCGCAAGACTGTTCTCCACAATATGGACGTGCTCGAAGTGCGGGCAAACGATCTGCGGGCCGTTGTCCTCTCTCACGGGCATGCCGATCATCATGGCGGACTCGAGGGAATGTTTCAGCGCATTGGACGGAGCAAGATGCCGCTCGTCCTGCATCCTGATGCCTGGCGAGAACGCAGGGTTGTCTTTCCCACTGGCCAAGAAATTCACATGCCCCCACCCAGTCATGCCGACCTTGACCGCGAAGGTGTCGAGATCATCGAAGAGCGCGGGCCGTCGCTCTTGCTGGATGGCATGGTACTGGTGACCGGGCAGGTCGACCGCGTAACCGACTTCGAGAAAGGTTTTCCACTGCAACAGGTACACACGGATCACGGATGGGAGCCTGATACATGGATCTGGGACGACCAGGCGGTGGTGTGCCATGTGAAGGATAAAGGGCTTGTCGTGCTCTCAAGTTGCAGCCATGCAGGGGTAATCAATGTTCTGCGACATGCGCAGCGCCTGACCGGTATTGACAAAGTATACGCATTTGTGGGGGGATTGCATCTCACAGGCGGCCTTTTCGAGCCTATTATCCCTCGCACCATCGCGGAGTTGGCTGCGATTGGGCCAGCCATCGTGGTGCCTGGACACTGTACGCATTTTGGGTGAGATCAATCAGAATGCAACCTGGTAGATGATTGGTTTGTACCTGGGCAAAGGAATTGGTTTGCCTTCGGCATGAGCTGCCCCGAGCCAGGCCGATTTAGCAATCAGAACCTCTCTAAGAGCCTCTTCTGATGTATCGCCGAAGGCGGAACAGTACTGGTAAATAAGGTGAAGAGTGAGCAATCGGCGCGAAGCATGAGCACTGGTGATTCATAGTCTGGGAAAACTGCTCCCCACCTGGTAGGCTTTTCCTGGGTGTTGTAAATAGGGATCAGCGTATCTCAACCTGAAAACGGTCGGCTTCGGTTTGGATGCGCTGACTCCACAAAGAAATGGATGCGGTTGATTCTATGATTGCGCTCCACCACCTGGGACAAACAGCGCCTTTACATAGCCACGCAATGTCTCAGTCGCGCCAAATTGCCCCCAGAAGCCAATATAGCCATCGGGACGGATCAGGACCAATCCTCCTTGCTCGGCTTCATAGCGCTGGTACAGTTCACCGGTGAAGTCATGCAGGAGAGGGTGCGCCTCTTGTTCCCATCCAGAGGTCGCTTTCTCGGTCACCAGGTAGGCCTCGATCATCTCCTGATACCCAAGAGAGAGCAGGGCCACGATCTCACGCCATTGTCGCTCGACCGCTGCGGCTTCCTGCTGGGCTGTCAACACGAGCAGGATCGATCGTTGGCTGTTGAAGATCTCGAAGAGGGGCTGTGGTTCTGCTCCCTCACGTGCTCTCACCAGAGCGTTAGGGGCGCGATCTCCAGCGTGCAGCGCTCCCTTTTTGTCGCGCTGATCGACTGTAATGGGACTGTGAGGATAGGCGATGCTGATCTCAGAGAGGGCTTCAGCCAGGCGATGCGCCGCAGCAGGAAGCGACGAAAAGAAGATCGGGGCCAGCGCATTGCGCAGCGCCAACAGCAGTGGATTGCGCGTCAGGGCCACCCGCATGGCGAGTTCGGTTCCGCGCAATAAGGCTTCCCCCACCTGCTCGCGCTCCGCCTCATAGCTCTCCAACAGGCGTGGAGAAGCCTGTCCTTTCACCATCAGCGCGAGCTTCCAGCCCAGATTCAAGGCATCCTGCATACCGGTGTTCATCCCCTGGCCTCCAATCGGCGAATGAATGTGAGCCGCATCCCCTGCCAGAAAGATCCGTCCTCGCGCATAGTGTTCGGCCCGGCGCTGATTCACATGAAATCGGGTAAGATCCGCCGGGTCAGACGCACGCGCTCCTACCGGGCCGCAGGTATCGATGACCTGCTGAATTTCTTCTAGGGTGACCTCCCCGGTGGGTGCCTTGTCCAACTCATACGCAATCACCACGCGGTGGCGTCCATCAGCCATGGGGAAGTAGCCAATGAAATTGCCCCGATGGAGAAAGGCGAAAAGCTCATCGTAGGACAAGTCCCAGGTCAAGTGCACATTGCCCACCGCAAAACTCTGTTCAGAGGTCGTCCCAGTGAAATTGAGTCCGAGCAGATGGCGTACCGTACTGTGTGCCCCGTCACAGCCGACCAGCCAGCCGACCCGGACGCGTTCTTCCTGCCCATCAGGATAGCGCAGCACTGCCTCCACCCCCTGTTCGTCCTGCGTGAAACTGATCAGCTCCATCTGCCATGCAATTGCGCCACCCTGGCTCTGTAAGTGTTCCGTCAGCAACTGCTCCGTCTCATCCTGTGGCAGCATCAACACATAGGGATAGGGGCTCTCGAGCAGGTGCTCCCGAAAGTCGACCCTGGTGAGGCGCTTGCCATCACTAGAGAGACTAAACACAGGAACCTTGAGTCCGCGCTCGATGGCGGTGTGCGCCACTCCCATCTTGGCCAGTAATTCCAGCGTTTTCGCCTGGATGCCCACGGCTTTGGTCTGCTGCGCAGCCTGCGGCGCGCTATCGATAATGCGGCAGCGGATGCCACGGCGCCGCAGGTCGTTGGCCAGCGCCAGGCCAACAGGCCCCGCTCCAACGATCAAAACGTCATGTGTGGCAGCGGTCAGGGACAAATCACTCATCTTCTTGCATCCTTTCGTGTGGTACCATTGATCTTCACCCGAATTTGATCGCGATGGGAAATGCTTCGATGTTCATGTGTCCATTGCTCCTTTCAGATCACGTGTGGTGAGAGGAGATCAGCCGTAGCTGCTGGAACCCCTTTCACTGACTCTCCGCAGCTTTTGGCAGTTCGACCACTTCCTGGTCATACTTCTCAAAGATCTCCTGGAACTTTGCCCGATCTGGCGGACCTGGAGGAAGTTGAGCCAGTTCTTCAAAGAACTGTTCATAGCCACCAGGCGTCAGAATTCCCAAGATCCTCCTGCCTGGCTGGTTTCCTACATTCTCGAACGCATGGGGCACATCACGAGGCACAAACACAAACGTTCCGGCAGTCGCCATCACCGTCTGCGTGCCCAGTTGAAAGAGGAACTCCCCTTCCAGGACGTAAAACGTCTCTTCGTGCTGGCGGTGCACATGTGCCGGGGCACCCGACTTGGGCCGGAATGAGCCTTCCATCACCGCAATGGGTCCCCCAGTGTCTTCTCTCCCGGCCTTGATGGTCCAGGGGTTCCCCAGGACATGGATGGCCTTCCCTCCTCCGGGAGGAAGGACGATACCGTCTACAGACGAGTTCTTTTCTTCTTGCATGGATCTCTTTCTCTCTTGCACTTTTACGTTACTATCAAAACACGCCCCCTTGTATGTTTAGAGCAGAAACGAGAGGAGCGGGTATACTTCGCGAAAGGTCGAGAAGAGAGCAGGAAGCAGTGAATCTGGAAGCCCTCTTGAGGCCGAGACCTCGTTGTCGAGATGTGATCCCGCTCCTTGTTCGTAACTCTGTACAGGGAGTTGCCCTCTCTGCTACAATACCTCACAGGAGGCCCGAAACGCCTGTGCACAGCAGGCGAGGTTCTCGTGAGGAGGGAACTTCCTCCAGCTTTCAGTGAAGGACAGACCGCATGGCAGAGCACAGAGCTATCGCCTTTGGCGAACTGCTCAGCATATTTCGGACCCGCCGCGGCTTGAGCCAGCGGCGGCTTGCCGAGCACCTGGGGGTCCACCGCAACACGATTGGCACCTGGGAACGGGGGGAGTATCTTCCCCAGAGCAAAGCCCTGGTGCTCGAACTGGCTCGACGATTACATCTGGAGGAGCACGAGAGGCGCCAGTTGTTGGAAGCCAGCCTGACAGCTCTCTCCCCCTCCTTTGTCGTCCCCCTGCTACGCAATCCCTTCTTCACCGGGCGCGAGCAGATTCTACAGACCTTGCACACCCAGCTTGCCGCTGAGCGAGCGGGCGGGCTGCCCCACACCTGCGCTCTCTCTGGGCTGGGGGGCGTGGGCAAGACACAGATAGCGTTGGAGTATGCCTATCGGTACGCCCTCTGCTACAGCGCAGTTTTCTGGTTGGCCGCCGAGACCGTCGAGAGCCTGGTCTCTAGCTTTGTGCGTATCGCCGAGAGGCTCGGGCTCTCAGGACGAGAAGGGCAGGAGCAGCAGCAGATGGTCGCCGCTGTCCAGCACTGGCTCTCCATCCACAAGGGGTGGTTGCTGATCTGCGATAATGTGGAAGAGCTGGACCTGCTCCATCGCTTTCTACCTGCCAGCAGGGAGGGGGCGATCCTGCTGACCACACGCGCTCAGACTGTAGGCACCCTGGCAGTCGGTATCGAGCTGCTGCCAATGGAGCAGCAGGAAGGGATGCGCTTGCTCTTGCGCCGCGCCAAAGTGCTGCCAGCAGAAGCAAGCCTGGAGCAGGTCCAGCAGTTTGGGCAGCGGTTGCCTGCCGAATATGCCGCGGCAGAGGAGCTCATCTGCGAAATGGGGGGCTTGCCTCTTGCCCTCGATCAGGCGGCTGCTTATATCGAAGAGACAGGATGCAGCTTTCTCAGCTATCTGCAGTGCTACCAGCACCATCGCTCCCAATTGTTGGGTCGACGTGGGGCGTTGGGCAGCGATCACCCCGCCTCCATCATGATGACGCTCCGGCTCTCCTGTCAGCAGGTCGCCGCTCGCCATCCCGCGGCGCTGGACTTGCTGCGGTTCTGTGCGTTTCTGGCTCCTGATACCATTCCCCAGGAGCTGTTGGAGCAAGGGGCCTGCCACCTGGGGCCGGTGCTTTGGCCGGTCGCCGCTGACTCCCTGCAGCTTGACCAGGTCATCGCCACCCTGCGCCACTTCTCCCTGCTGCAGCGACACCCCCCGACCAGCACCCTCTCGCTGCATCGGCTAGTCCAGACCGTGCTCCGGGAGGGGATGAGTGAGCAGGAGCGAGCGCACTGGATCAGACGGGTGATGGCAGCACTCAATGCAGCCTTTCCAGGGGTGAAATCTGAGCGGTGGAGGCAGGGTGAGCAGTTGGTGCCGCATGTGCTGGCTTGCGCGAATGCCATCCCAGATCCCACCGATGATCAGAACCTGGCAGAGGTGTTACGCAAAGCCGCCGACGCTCTGCGCGAGCGGGCTCAGTACCTGCTGGCCCAATCGCTGTATGAGCGGGCCCTGCACATGTATGAAGCAATCGTGGGATCACAACATCCCGAGGTGGCCCTGGTGCTCACGAATCTGGCCTGGCTCTCCTATGAGCAAGGCAGCTATCAACAAGCCGAACGGCTTATTATGCGGGCCCTGCGCATGTATGAGGAAACCCTGGGGCCACAGCATCCCGATGTGGCCCTTCTCCTCAATAACCTAGCAAGCCTCTGCCAGAAGCAAGGCAACTACGAGCAAGCCGAACGGCTCTATCAGCGGGCCTTGCGTATCCTGGAAAAGGCATGGGGTCCTCTCCATCCCCGGGTGGCTCTTCCGCTCTGTAATCTGGCAGATCTCTACAGCGAACAGAGCAACTATGAGCAAGTCGAACGGCTGTATCAGCGCTCGCTGTCCATCTGGGAAGAGGCGTGGGGTCCTCTCCATCCCCGGGTGGCCCTTTCGCTCACCGGTTTGGCACACCTGTACGCAAGAGAGGGGGAGGAGGAGCGCGCTGAGGCGTTGTTCAAGAAGGCGCTCTCCATCCGAGAGCAGGTGCAAGGACCAGAGCATCCCGAAGTTGCCAGGGTGCTCAGTGGACTTGCCAATCTCCGTCTCTTGCAGGGCAAGGACGAGCAAGCCGAAGCGTTGTACCAGCGGGCGCTGCACATTCGAGAGGAACGGCTGGGTCCGCAGCATCCTGAGACGGGACAAACGCTGCATGAGCTGGCGCTGCTGCGGCAGAAGCAGGGCCGGCTGAGCGAGGCAATCGCTCTCGCCCAGCGTGCACTCGCGATCCGCGCGCAGGCTCTGGGAGACAGGCATCCCAAAACCGTCGCCACCCGAACCCTGTGCATGCAGCTGCTCCAGCCGCGAGCGTGCACAGGGGAAGAAGGAGCCATCTCTTCTCAATCCCCTACTACGGCTTCTCCCACCGCTGATGATCCCTTGTACGGATTTCTTGCGGCTTGCTGTGAGCGCCATCCGCACGCCTGTTGTCCGAGCCGCGAGTTGTGGCAGGCCTACCAACGCTGGGCAAAGGAACAGCAGGAGCGCTTTCCCCTCTCGCGGCGTGCCTTTACCAGGCACTTACACCTGCAGGGGATACGAGCGGGGCGCACCAAACGCGCGCGCCTGTGGCGGGGCATTACCCTAAGGACCACCGGGTCGTAAGGCAGGGTGACGCAAGGTGACACGAGAGGGCAGCAGGACGGTTCGAGAAGATTTGCTGGGAGCAGCGCTCTGAAAACGGGTCAACCTCATACCCCGTGACCTCCCCACGATGGGCCCTGGAAAAAACGAACTGGGATGTGGTAAGAGGGGAAACCTGGAAGGGGTGATCAGTCACGGACAAGAGACCATGTCGAAGACGAGCCGATTGGTGGCCACAGACTTGCGCAGGAGGAGACGTGCGACGGCTCTCGAAAATGTGCGTAAGGAAACCGCGCAAAAACGTGATAGGTGAGCAGAGAGGAGAAGAATGCAATGCAGAAACGCAGAACAACAGCGCTCGTTTGTCAGCATGGCACGCGACGCCAAAACTGCTCGATCTGTCAGCCTCGACGTTCCCAGAAAGAACTCATGAGCATGCTTGGTGAGAGCGTAGAAGCCGCTCGCCCGCGTTTGCTGCGGTTGGCGTGGCTGAACGGGATCGGGCCAGACGAAGCCGAAGACGTGGTCCAGGAGACCTACCTTGAGGCGTGGAGGAGCCTTCCGAAGCTCCAGCCGGAACGCTTGTCGGCCTGGCTCGATGGCATCTGCCGCAACATCTGCAAGCGGCACCTTCACGCGAAGTCATCCACGCCTCACATGAGCGAGTTGCCCGAAGACCTGGACGAAGAGCGCCTCGATCTGTCCGATGCGCTCACCATCGACCCGGTCGAAGAACTGGAGCGTCAGGATATGCAGGTGTTGCTTGATCGTGCTCTCTCGCATCTCTCGGAGAGCACGCGCGAGCTGATCGAACTCTGCTACCTGGCAGAGCTGCCGCAGCGTGAAGTGGCTGAGCGGTTCTCTATGAGCTTAGGCGCACTGGAACTCAAGTTGCATCGTGCGCGCCGCCAGTTACACCAGATCTTGCATGGAGAACTACGCCAGGATGCGCAGGCCTTCGGGTTGAACCTTGGCGAGGACGAGGCCATGGGCTGGCAGGAAACGCGGCTATGGTGCTTTGTGTGCGGCAAGCGGTACCTGCGCGGGATCGTCGAGCACAAACACGGAGGCGGAGCCACCATGCGCCTGCGCTGTCCCGAGTGTTCACCACGGTACGATACCGATTTCACCAATACAGGAAACTTCCCAGGCTTCTTAGGTCCGATCCGCTCTTTCCGCCCCGCGATTAAACGCGTGTTGCAAGCTGGCACAGCGTTCTATCAGACCTGTTTGAACCAGCAACGATGTCCGACCTGTCACTCCCCGGTGCAGATCCAGATCATTGATCGCAGTACTCTTGTTCCACCTTACAGCCACTACGATGCCCTGCCACTGGGGATCTACGCCCGCGTGGACTGCTCATCCTGTGGCACCTATTTCTGCGAAGCGTACATTCCGGCGCTCCGAAATCCCGCTATTCGTGATTTTCTGCTTCGCCCACACGTCCTGTACGAACCCGCCACCTTCACCACCTACGAAGGATCTGACGCGATCCGCTTTCGCCTGGTCGATCTCTCCAGCTCCGAAACGCTCACCATTGTGGTTCACCCGCAGACGCTGCAAGTGCTGGCCGCGATAGGGCAATGATGCTGACGCTCACGGCACGCACAAGGGAACACCGCGAGAGCGAAAAAGTGCGTAAGGCCATCGCCAAAAACGGTGATAAGGTTGCAGAAAACCACGCCTCACAGAAAAAAGCCGGCTTGCTGGCAAGTCGGCGCGTCGAGGGCATGGAAAAACGACAAAGCAGAAAGGGAAAGAAGACTGATGTCAACTTCTTGTAATCCAGATGAATTCACCCACACCAGGAGTGAAACGGACCCGAAAGCTCTGCGTGAGCAGGCAGGCGAGGTCAATGCGCAGAATGGTGTAACGAGACCAGAAGTAACCAAACCGGCTGCGGGAGGAAGGCTGCACCCCTTGCAGGACGACGCCCCCCCGCTGGGCAAGCAGTATGATGTCGGCAGCGGCCGCCGACTCATGCTGCACCACGCTGGAACGGGCACACCTGCGGTGGTGATCGAAGCTGGCGCTGGCGCGTTCGGGTTGGATTACCTCAACATGTTCGAGCTGTGTGCGAAACGCACGACCTGTGTGCTCTACGACCGTGCCGGCAGCGGGTGGAGTGACCCGGGGCCTCGCTCACGCAGCGCGCGAGAGATCGTGACAGATCTGCACAACGCTCTGGGCCTGGCTGGCATCGAAGGTCCGTATCTGTTGGTCGGCCATTCCCTGGGCGGGCTGTTGGTGCGAGCCTTCGCCCAGCACTTCCCGGATGACGTGGTGGGCCTGGTCCTCATCGACCCCGCCACTGAAAGCTTTCCGTTGCCGCAGGAGGGTGGCGAGGCAGTCGTTCTGGCGATGCTGGAAGAGCTGCGGCGCAATCCCGACATCGCGCGTGAGTGGTATCCGACCCTGTTCGCAGAGTGGGAGAAGCTGCCCACTCAGGTGCGTGACCCGCTCATCGCCCGTCACATGGACGCTGACCGTGCGATTGTCGGCCTTCGCGACATGCAGAACGCGCGACGCATCCAAGAGGAAGTCGCCAACGGGCCGGCACTGCCCGATGTCCCTATCATAGTTCTGACCGGTATGGAGATCGACCCCACGTCGGGGAGGTCCGATGAACAGATGCACGCCCTCAACCAGATCAAGCTTGCGGCACACGCTGCCTTCGTCAGCTCCGTGCCGCAAGGCGAGCATCGAGTGCTGCAGGATGCTGGGCACCTTCTCTACACCCAGCGCCCAGATGTGGTCGTTGCTGCGGTGTTCGACATCCTCGACCGGGTCGCCAGCCACTAGCGTCATCGCTTTCAGACGAGCGGTTCATCCACGAGAGCAGCGCCTCGTTGTGCGTCTTGCGGTGGTTGATCGGTCCCAACGCGGAGCCGGAGTGCCAGTTGCAGGCAAGAGACGAGGCGCTGCTCTACCTTCGAGAGAAGCTCGACCAAGCTTCCCGACCAGGCTTCCGCCACGCCTCTATGTCCCTCGGGAGGCACACAAAGGATATCTATTTACAAGGTGTCGATGGAAGAAGTCAGATGTGAAGCGGTTTTTCCAGGTGACTCCACGCCAGTGCTCATGCTTCGCGCCGATTGCTCACTCTTCGCGCTTATTACCAAGTACTTCAGATCGGGGATATCGGCAATATATCCTTCGTCCTCTTCGCTACAGAAGATGTTGATGTGGTAGTCTTTCATGTTAATTACACCCTTGCAAACAAATTATTCTCCCCCTCGACATCTTGACCCACTCTTGAGGCCGCGAGTTGATAATACTCGTAGCGGCGCCATCTACGCTGAACCTCCTCTGGCAACTGGGTCATAATGATATTCGAATTCAGTTGTGTGCGATGCATCGCCCAGGAGCGAGCTTTGGTCTCCTGCCAGCGTTCTACATCGAGCCGAATGCTGATCTGCTCATCAGGTATACCTAGCTTTTCAGGATCAAGATCCTTGAAAGAGCCCTCGTAGTTCTGCGATTTCAACCATTCGCTCATTTCGCGGACAAAACTGCGCGGAAAAGCTGAATAGTAGAGTTTTGAAACCATGTGCGCTGGCCCATGTTCAGGATATTGCACGGCATCCGCTGCTGCGTAAAAGGCGCTGGTGGTATAGCGATAGATAGCAATGTGATCGGGATGCCCATAGGCCCCGCTTTCATCGAATGTCACCATTACTTGAGGGCGAAATTGGCGGATGATCCCTACAAGTTTTCCTACCACTTCGGCTGCGCTGGCCTGAGCAAATGCGCGTGGGTCCTCGTTATCCGCTGTACCCGCCATTCCTGAATCTCGATACCCCAGAAACCACAGGTTACGTACACCTAACACATCAGCAGCCCCACGCATTTCTCCTTCGCGCACCTCGCCCAGGTTTTCTGGTGTTGCTAGGGCAGGATCGGCAATTTCGCCGACCTCACCGCGTGTGGCGCATACTAGACCTGTTTCGACACCTGATGTGCTATATTGTAGCAGTGCACCGCTCATTGTTCCCTCATCATCGGGGTGGGCGAAAATACCCAGTAGTCGTTTCGTTGACATGAATTATCCCGTTCTTTCTCGTTTTGATTTGTAATTCAAGGTACAACGCTACTGTAACATCTCAAGAGATTTCCTGTCAATTAGAGGGCATTTCAAACTTATCCTTTAGGAATAGAACGAGTATTTGCAATATCAATCTATCTTTTCTGTGAGAAATGTGTTACATTTTATTTAAGGTAATTGCCGGGCCTCGCCAGGAGGACTTTGAGATTGCTTTGAAACAATGCTAATTTATACTACAGACACGATCTAAAACATGGTTTTTGCATAACAAAGGAGGACAAGCTGGATGTCAAGGACACTTCTAGATAAAGAACTGCATGAACTAGATGCCCAAATTTTACGCCTGGGTTCGCTTGTAGATGATGCCCTGGGACAGGCTCTTGAAGCCCTCGAGACGGGCGACCTGGCAGAGGCGGGCATGGTTATCGAAGCTGATGCTATTATTGATAGCCTTCGTGCAGCTATTGAAGAACATGCAATCCGCTTATTGACGCTGCAACAACCGCTAGGCGGAAGGGATTTGCGCTTGCTGACCTCCACACTATCAATTGCAGGTGATCTTGAACGTATGGGTGATGGTGCTGCTGGTATTGCGCAGATTTTATTGCGTATGGCTCCGCTGCACAATAATAGTACAACTAATATTAAGATCAAGGTAAGTCACAGTAAATCCGCAAGTGAAAGTGGTCAGATTACAGAAGCGTCAATCTTACATAGCATGCTCGAGCTTGGCAATGAAGCGCGTCGAGTCTTGCAGGGGACAATGGAGGCTTTTGCCAATCGTGATGCTAAGGCAGCGAGATATATCTGGGAGGAAGATGATGTGGTAGATGTGCGTTACCACCTTGTTCGACATGATTTGATGGCAATGTTGGAGGGTGCACGTGCTATTCCCGCTCTCCATAGCGATGCCCGCATATTACAGCGTGCTACTTATCTGCTCTGGATAGCTCATAAACTAGAACGTATCGCTGACCATTGCACGAATATCTGTGAACGCATCGTCTTTATCGTTGAAGGCGAGACCAATATTAAACATTCAGAGGACCAGGAAGGTTAACTTGGTCCTTTACCCCTTTATTGCCTGCCAGAAGTAGTTTGCCAACTGGGCATATCCTAGGGCACTGGGATGAAATCCATCGAAGCTAATATATGTGGGATGTGCCGTTATCTCGCTTCCATGCGAAAAGAGATCAAGCAGTACCACGTTATATTTTCTCGCCAATTGAGCGATACCTTTGTTCCAATATTGGATTGCCTGGAGCATCTGTGCTTTCTGCGGCGGTGTTTGATTCGCGAAAGCAGGCAAACGTGTCAGATCGGGCAGATCTGCCATTACAATGCGGGCATGTATGCTCGTGTGTAATCGCTGCAGAAGTGTGTTGAGGTCACGCGTATAGTCGTTGTAGAGCACACCATCAACGAAATCGTTGGCGACGAGCCACACGGTGACCAGGTTAGGTGATGTCGTCACCGCCAGCGGCAATTCTTGTGAGAGCGCCTGGTGCAAGCGAATACCACTGATGCCAAGGTTGATCAGATGCGATCCCTTTGGTAGATGCTCAGCGATCAGTGGCACGTATCCCTGCGATCCTGGGGATTTGCTGCCAACGCCAACTGCATCGGATGCCCCCAGCGCAACATAGATCACGGGCCCATCCGGTAGTGGGATTGGCGTTGACTGCCCCGCTGTACTCTGTGGCCTCCTATGTGGATGGCTACTGTTGCTCTGGGGCGCAGTGGAAGCACAGGCAGACAGGATGAGAACAAGCAGAAACCCTGAAATGCATAAAAAGCGGTGCAGTCGTGTTCGTGTCAGCATATCCACCTTGCTGAGTCTAGTCAGATAGCAGCTTGCAACATACGGGCAGATGCCACCCTATTTGCAAGCCCATCACCTAAAAGGTGATAGGATTCCTGACATTGTATCACAGTATCGAGAAATCATGACAAATGACCTCCCGTTGAGACGGTTAGCCGTCTTGGCTGTACTGCTACAGCCTCTACCCCATTGCCAAAGGCGTTTGGGGATGCTTTGCGCAAAATGTTATACGCGCCGTTGATATCGGCATTGATGTACCGCTTATCGCTCGCCCGATAGAGGCCCCGCTTGACCCGTCTGCCACTGAAATGCGGTTCCTGCTCGCATTGTCCGTAGGTGGGTAGGGGGTCGCTATCGAGAAAGCTCGCCTTGCTCGTATAGCTTTCCTCTTGCAAAATGACCTGGATACCGACGAGCTTGGCCTTGTAGCAGAGCATGTTCACGAAGCGCGCATGCGGGAGCTGCAAGACATCATTGCTGACCTTGCGAGGAAGAGCGCGGTAGGCATCCGTCTGCTTGACGAGGTGAAAGACTTCGGCATAGCCCAGGTACTTGCCCTGGTGAATGAAGGACTGCCGCATGTGGTAGTTCGCCAGATTGTAGAGGTTCTTGGAAGCAAAGGTGGCTGCATCAATCACCTCATAGCGGCTATCGCTCTTGCCGATGATGTGCTGCTCAACGAGCTGCATCCTCGTCCTCCTTCAATTCGGCAACAATGCGTTCAGTCTTGTGTTTGGCTCGCCTCTGTCCGTAGAGCCGTGCCTATGCATATCGATCTAACCTCTCCACGGGCAAGTGACTTTCTTCAGGTTTACAGAGTTCTCGAAGAGATAGCCTCACTCCGTTCCGCTTCTGGTGGTCACTTCGTCTATTCATGAGTCTATTCCTGATAACCTGACACGATAGGCAAAGTTTTTGTCCTTGAGGAGATCGTATAGAAACATCACAGAGCAAGCAAGGCGTTGTTAGCTTGCCATGATCATTCCACTCTAGCCACTGAGCATATTTGCGTTCAAGTCTGAGGCTTTCACTCTCTTGATACATGCAGGTTAACGCTCTCTCAGCAGGCTCTCCGCTCAGGTCCAATAGCTTTACCCTATCTATGTCAAGATATCTCGCCGCCGAACGAATGGAAAATAGTCCGACCAGATCAGACTGTAACCCGAGGATGCAATTCCTATTGCCCGCGATCTTAATCCGCAATCCGCCTTTTCTTGAGAAGTTGATGTTCCCATCTCCATCAAGAACACCTCTAAAAAAGTGCCACCAGACCTCTTGAGGAACAATCGGGTATGGCCCTGTGTAGCTTTTATTTGGCGTCACTCCTAACTCGCAAAAACGTGCTACTGCTTGTTTGGAGTCGAGCAGAAACACATACATCTGTTTCTTGCCAGTGAAGGTCTTCCCCTGTTTCTTATCGAAAAAAGGTATTCCAGGCTGACTATGAGGAATAATGGGACGTGTTGACTCGAAAAAGTTCTTTACAATCTCAAGCATTTGCACATCGGATGAATAAAAGACCACTCGTGTCAAGTCTTTATTAATGGTGCCATCTGTCAGAGCGAGTCCTAAGATGTAGGCCAATCCAGGAGACCACTCATTCAGCACATTGAGGTTGTAGGTATATTTTTTCATCTACTCGTCCTTCACGATCTGCTCCAAACATTGTTTGATCTGCATAGCAGACTTCTTTTTCACTCCATATGCAGAGACGATGGCGGCCAGATCAGCCATCAAGTCCGCCTCCTCTATCGATCATCTCCAATTTACCCGTGTTGATATCAATCACCAGGCCATGCACCGGAATTTTTGGCAAATAAGGACTACTACGAATCACGTTGACGACCTCTTTCACATTGACATGTACATCATCAAACGCGCCGAGCCAGCTTACCAGGCCCTTCACGCCACCCAGCTCCTCTTTCTCTATCAGCTCTTGAGGATTTACTCCTAATGCTTGCATAGAAGCAGTCAAAACCGTCGAGTTCGCGTGTGCCAATCCGCATTGCGTGTGCCCAATCACCGCGATTTCGCGAACACCTAGCAGATAGATTCCCCCTGCAAGCGAACGAATGAGATCACTGGCCCCACCTTCGCGTTCGGGTTCAGAAATAGTTGCGCCAGCGGTCCGTAATTCAAGGACATCTCCGCGTTCCAGGCCCAACGCTTGCTCGAACATTCGCACCAGCCGGCAATCCATGCAGGTTACCACGGCCATGCGTTTGCGCGGAGCGTGTCCAATAACCGGTAATGAATTCTGCTGTACGAAGTGCTCGTTGTGAGCCAGAATCTCGTCAATTACCATAATCAAAACAATCCTCTCGTCTTTACTCTCTAATTCTATCTTGCAGTGTTCACTGGACCGAGGAGTAACTCATTTTGCCATCGAAGTTATATAGGTTTTCTGTCTTAATGAAGTCAAAGCCTGCTTCGTCTATGCGTTGGAGTAGTGCAATAATCTCGGTATGGCTGATTGGAGCCCCTCGATCTGGTGCTACGAAGCGACAGCGCCAGTGATCGGTACAGAAAGTCTCAGGCATACCTCCAGGCCATACTTTCGCACCACGATTGGTAATCATGGTAAGTTCGAGGCCATAGCCGCTGACATCTTTGAATAGTTCGCCTAATTCATCAGGGGTTCCGCTGTGCCAATCCAGGAACACGTCTACGCCTACTAAATCTTTTCGCTCGCCCGATTGCTCACTTGCGACTGAAGCATACGTGTGATGCTGTGGAGCAGAGGTATAGCTCACCGCTTTGAGCATCATTGGCTGTTGACCAAGACGTGCAATGACCGCGTCAGCAAACTCTTTTGTGCCTACTTTCTCCTTGCTCACCCCTTCAACATAGATATCATAGGTGTGAATGCCGTCTTCGATGGTTCGTAGCCAGGCATTATGCACCAGCGTTGCAACATCTGGTTGATCGATGTGAACTAACATCATGACCGCAGCGAGCAATAGACCTGAAGGATTGGCGAGGTTCTGGCCTGCGCGACGAGGAGCGGAGCCATGGATAGCTTCGAACATTGCGAAACGGTCGCCGATGTTTGCTGAACCAGCCAGGCCAACCGAGCCTGCAACCTGGGCCGCTATGTCAGACAAGATATCACCATAGAGATTGGGTAGGACGATTACATCGAACGCCTCCGGCGTGTCGGCAAGTTTGGCTGAGCCAATATCGACGATCCAGGTCTCGTTTTCGATATCGGGATAGTCCACCGCGATTTCATTGAATACCTTGTGGAACAGTCCGTCGGTTAGCTTCATAATGTTATCTTTCATGAAGCAGGTAACCTTCTTGCGGTTGTGGCTCCTGGCGTATTCAAAGGCGTAGCGTACAATCTTTTCGCTGCCCGGGCGGCTGATGAGTTTCAGGCTCTCGACCATGTCGTGAGTCTGGCGATATTCAATTCCGGTATAAAGGTCCTCTTCATTTTCACGAATGATGACCACGTCCATCGTCGGATGCTTGGTTTCGACAAATGGATAATAGGAAATGCAAGGGCGCACATTTGCGTACAATCCAAAAATTGTGCGTGTCGTTACGTTAAGGCTCTTATAACCGCCACCTTGTGGAGTGGTGATCGGTGCTTTGAGAAATACCTTGGTACGGCGAAGCGATTCCCAGGCACTTGGTTGGATACCTGCGCTGATTCCACGCAGGTAGACCTTCTCACCAACTTCGATCTTCTCAATATCAATACGCGCACCTGCTGCTTGAATGATGTGAAGGGTGGCATCCATGATTTCTGGTCCAATGCCATCCCCGTAAGCTACTGTAATGGGTATATGTGTTGTCATGAG
>WNFI01043587.1_pt1 | contig 22354 bp, 18 predicted proteins | sample 5400471 | NCBI WGS metagenome assembly WNFI01 (sample SAMN13153348, study PRJNA577476) | soil metagenome | isolation source: 100 cm saprolite on Douglas fir-dominated hillslope | place: USA:California | collected 2013-09-17
TCGATCTGCATCGCCACGCCGGTGCTCGCTGGCCTGAAGGAGCGCGAGCCGCAGTACAAGCAGCTGGCCGCGCGGGTGGCGCGGCGCGCAGCCGGCGGTCGCGCGGCCCAGCGTGCCGCGAGGGCGGGGAAGGCCGGAGTGGCCGGGCGCGGCCCGGACACCACTGACGCGCGCGGCCCGGACACCGCAGCCCAGCCGCTGGACGATGACTACCACGAGGCCGCGGCCGACGGCGACCCGGCGGACGCCGGGCCGGGCGAGCCGGTTCCCGCGGTGCGCGCGGCCAGCAGCGGCTCGCCCCCGCGGGGTGCTCCCGGAGCCAGGCCCGGGCCACGGCAGCAGCCCAGGCGGTCAGGCTCGGCCAGGCGTCGGCCTGCGGGCAAGAAGAAGCGCCGGTAGGCCGCCACTGTGTCTGGCGGCCGCGCGACCCGGGCTGGATCCGATCTGGCCGAGCTGATCAGCACGAGAGTCCGAGACATCCCGGACTACCCGCAACCGGGGATCGTGTTCAAGGACATCACCCCGCTGCTCGCCGACGGCCACGCGTTCGCAGCGGTCGTGGCCGCGCTGGCGGCCGGGCACGGCCGGGTCGACAAGGTGGTCGGGATCGAGGCCCGCGGGTTCATCCTCGCCGCGCCCGTGGCCACCAGCCTGAGGGCGGGCTTCGTTCCGGTCCGCAAGCAGGGCAAGCTTCCCGCCGCGACCTACGCCGAGTCCTATCAGCTCGAGTACGGTACCGCCACCATCGAGGTGCATACGGACGCGTTCAGTCCTGGCGATCGGGTACTCGTCGTGGACGACGTTCTGGCCACGGGCGGGACCGCCGCCGCCACGGCCAGGCTGGTCCGCCGGAGCGGCGCAGAGGTCGCCGCGATCGTGGTCCTGCTCGAGCTGGGCTTTCTTGATGGCCGCACGAGGCTGTCTGGCCTGGAGGTCCGCTCGTTGCTCACGGTGTGACAGACAGCATCGGCACGTCATTATTCGACCATCGATAGACTAGAGACTTCGGCGTACGTGAGGAGCGCATGTGGCCGGTGACGTAGCAACGGCCGGAACGGCCGGAACCGACGTCACCCGAGTCGCCGCTGGACAGCAGGAACAGACCGAACCAGAGCTGTCCGCGGCGGATGGCGGGGTGGCGCCGACCCCGGCTGCGCCCGGCGAGTCCGGCGAGGCGCCGCGATCGGCGAGCGACTCGCGCGCCAGTGGCGCGCCTGCTGACGACTCGCCTGCCGATGACTCGCCCGCTGATGACTCTCCTGCTGACGGCGCGGTGGCCGACGGCGCGGTGGCCGACGGTGCGGTGCCTGATGGCGCGCCTGCTGACGGCGCGGTGGCCGACGCCCGCCCCGCCGGGGGTCCGCCCGGCACGGCACGCCCCGCGAAGGCCGCTCCGGCGGGGCGCACGCGCAATGGCGCGCTGCCGGCCCGGGGAGGCCGCGGCAGCGTCCTGCCGGCCAGGGCCGCGCCCGGAGGCGACACGAGCGCCGCCGCCGCGGGCGCCGCCGCCGTCCGCCGCCGGCTGGCCAGGCTCGGGGCGCCGCGGGGCGGCGGCGCCAACCCGGTGCTCGAGCCGCTGATTAAGACGGTACGCGCCACGCACCCCAAGGTGGACGTGCGGCTCATCGAGCGCGCTTACGACGTCGCCGCTCGCCAGCACGCGGGCCAGGTGCGCAAGAGCGGCGACCCGTACATCACCCACCCGCTCGCCGTGGCCACGATCCTCGCCGAGCTGGGCATGAATCACGAGACGCTCTGCGCGGCGCTCCTGCATGACACCATCGAGGACACCGCCTACACGCTCGTCGAGCTGCGCCGCGACTTCGGCGACGACGTCGCCACGCTGGTCGACGGGGTGACCAAGCTCGACAAGGTCAAGTACGGAGAGGCGGCCCAGGCCGAGACGGTCCGCAAGATGGTGGTCGCGATGTCGCGCGACATCAGGGTTCTCGTGATCAAGCTGGCGGACCGGCTGCACAACATGCGGACCCTCCGCTACCTCCCGCGGGAGAAGCAGGAGCGGAAGTCTCGCGAGGTGCTGGAGATCTTCGCGCCGCTCGCGCACCGGCTCGGGATGAACACCGTGAAGTGGGAGCTTGAGGACCTGGCGTTCGCCACCTTGTTCCCGAAGCGCTACGACGAGATCGCGCGGCTGGTGTCCGAGCGCGCGCCGAGGCGCGACGTCTTCCTCCAGGACGTCGTCGAGTACGTCTCCGCGGACCTGCGCGAGGCGAAGATCAAGGCGCGGGTGACCGGGCGACCGAAGCACTACTACTCGGTTTACCAGAAGATGATAGCCAGGAATGTCGGCTTTGATGACATTTATGACCTGGTGGGAATCCGCGTGCTGGTCGACTCCGTGCGGGACTGCTACGCGGCTCTCGGCACGGTCCACGCCCGGTGGAATCCGGTACCCGGGCGGTTCAAGGACTACATCGCGATGCCGAAGTTCAACTTGTACCAGTCCCTGCACACGACCGTGATCGGCCCCGAGGGCAAGCCGGTCGAGCTGCAGATCAGGACCTGGGGCATGCACCAGCGGGCGGAATACGGCGTGGCCGCGCACTGGAAGTACAAGGAGGAGACGACCGCGGGCGGTCGCGGCACCGCCGACATGGCCTGGCTCCGGCAGCTGGTCGACTGGCAGCGGGAGACCGCCGACCCGGCCGAGTTCCTCGAGTCGCTCCGGTTCGACCTCGGCGCCGCCGAGGTATACGTGTTCACCCCGCGCGGCGAGGTAATCGCGCTGCCGCAGGGCGCGACTCCGGTGGACTTCGCGTACGCGATCCATACCGAGGTCGGCCACCGGACGATCGGGGCGCGGGTCAACGGCCGCCTGGTCGCGCTGGAAGGCCCGCTGAACAACGGCGACACCGTCGAGATCTTCACCTCCAAGGCTCAGGACGCGGCGCCCAGCCGGGACTGGCTGCTGTTCGTCAAGAGCGCCCGCGCCAGGAACAAGATCCGGCACTGGTTCTCCAAGGAGCGCCGGGAGGCGGCCGCAGAGACCGGGAAGTCCGCGATCGCGCGGGCCATGCGCAAGCAGGGACTGCCGCTTCAGCGGCTCGCCACCGGCGACGCGCTGCTGGCGATCGCCCAGGACCTGCGCTACGCGGACCTGTCATCGCTGTACGCGGCGATCGGCGAGGGTCACGTGAGCGCGCAGTCGGTCGTGGCCAAGCTGGTGAAGTCGGCGGGCGGCATCGCGGGGGCGCAGGAGGACCTGGCCGAGGCGACGCTGCTCACCCGCGCGCCGAAGCCGATGCCCGCGGGAGACTCGGGGGTTGTCGTCGAGGGCTCGGCCGACGTATGGGCGCGGCTGTCCAAGTGCTGCACCCCCGTGCCCGGCGACCCGATCACCGGGTTCGTCACCCGCGGCAACGGGGTCTCCGTGCACCGGGCCGACTGCGTCAACCTCCGCCACCTGATCGAGTCCCAGCCCGAGCGGGTGGTCACGGTGCACTGGTCGCCGCGGGAGGGCTCGCTGTTCCTCGTGGCCATCCAGACGGAGGCGCTCGACCGCACCGGCCTGCTCTCCGACGTCACCCGGGCGATCTCCGATCAGCACGTCAACATCCTGTCCGCGTCCGTGACCACGACCAGGGACCGCGTCGCCGTCAGCAAGTTCACCTTCGAGATGGGCGACCCCAAGCACCTGGGCCACGTGCTCCGGGCGGTCCGCTCCGTAGACGGCGTCTACGACGTCTACCGCGTCACGAATTAGCCGGGGGGTAAGCCCGGGGGGTAAGCCCGGGGGTAACAGGACCCCCGGAAGTGCCGGATGCGAGGGCCGGCCGGAGGCTGGCCCGAGCAGACGGCAGGGGGGCTCCGGGGGGCGAAGCCCCCCGGTCTGGGGGTCCGGGGGTTACCCCCCGGGCTAACACAGCTAACCGCTGAGCTCGGCCAGGGTGCGCTCGGCTTCGGCGAGCCAGGACCGCCGCGCGGCCAGCGCCTCCTCCGCCTGCTGCTGAGCGCCGGCGTCGCCGCTGGCCTGCGCGCGCGAGACCTGGCCTTCCAGCTGGCTGATCGCGGACCGGATCTGCTCCACCGTTCCCCTGGCCCGCGACAGGGCCTCCGGATTCGACCGGCGCCATTGCGAGTCCTCGGCCCGGCGAACGGCCTCCTCGACCCGCCGTAGACCGCCTTCCAGCCGCTCGTGCGAATCCCGCGGCACGGCTCCAGCCCGCTCCCAGCGCTCCTGGATGCCCCGCAGCGCCGAGCGGGCCGCGCGGGGATCGGTGACCGGCACCAGCCGCTCGGCCTCGGCCAGCAGCCGCGTCTTCTCGCTCGCGTGCTCGCGCAGCTCCGAGTCCTTGGCGTGCAGCACCTGCGACCGGGCCTGGAAGAAGCTGTCCTGAGCGGTCTTGAACCGGGTCCACAGCTCCTCTTCCGCCGTGCGGTCGGCCCGGCCGGCCTCCTTCCACGACCGCATCAGCTCGCGGAAGGCGGAGGCTGTGGGCCCCCAGTCGGTCGACGAGGCGAGCGCCTCGGCCTCTGTGGCCAGCTTCTCCTTGCGGACCCTGGCCCCCTCGCGCTCTTCTTCCAGGCCGGCGAAGTATGCCTTGCGGCGCTTGGTGAACGCGTTGCGCGCGGCGGACAGCCGCTTCCACAGCGCGGTCTCGGTCGCGCGGTCGCCGCGCGGCGCGGCCTTCCACTCCTCGAGCAGTTGCCGCATCCGCTCACCGCTGATCTTCCAGTGAGTCGCCTCGGCCGCGATGCGCTCGGCCTCGGCGACGATGCGTTCCTTGGCCTCGTGGGCCAGCGTGCGGGCCTGTTCCCGGGCGGCCTTGTGCTCCTCCCGGCGGTGATCGAGGAGACCGGTCAGCGCCTGCAGCCTGCTGCGCAGCCCGTCCAGGTCGCCGACCGCGTTCGCGTCGGCGACGGCGGCGAGCAGGCGGGTGATCGTGGCCTGAGCGTGGGCGGGCGAGAGGTCGGTGGTCGCGATCCGCTGCTCGAGCAGGCTGACCTCGGTCTCCAGCGCCGCGAACTTGCGCTGGAAGAAAGCCAGGGCCTCGTCGGGGCTGCCGGCCTGCCACGAGCCCACTACCCGCTCGCCCTCGGCGGTACGCACGTAGACGGTGCCGTCATCGGCTACCCTGCCCCACGCATCGCTAGCCGTGCTCACCCGCTGACGATCGTGCCAAACGGTGTGTATGCGGGCGCAAGCGTCGAGTTCTTGTACACGAGGAAGAACTGGCTGCCGTTGGTATCCGGTCCTGAGTTGGCCATCGCCAACGTGCCCGCCGTGTAGGTGGCGCCGGTGAGGTTCTCGTCGTTGAACTTGTACCCCGGACCGCCGCTGCCGGTTCCCGTCGGGTCGCCGCACTGCAGCACGTACAGCGAGCCGGAGGTGGTGAGCCGGTGGCAGGAGGTGGTGTTGAAGTACTTCTGCGCCGCCAGGCTGATGAACGAGTTCACCGTGCAGGTGGCCTTGCTGTTCAGCAGGTCGATGACGATGCTGCCGCGGTTGGTCGTGATCGTCGCGCGGTAGGTGGCCTTGTCGTCCGGCGTCGCGGGCGGCAGGCTCACCTTGCGCGCGGCGGTTCCGGTCGCGGTGTACGCGCAGTGCTGCGCGGGCTCGGATACCGGCGCGGGCGTGGGGCTGGCGCTCTGGCTCGGGGTGGCGCTGGCGCTCGGGGTGGCGGTGGCGAGCGGGGTGGTCGCGGCGCTCGGGCTGTTAGACCGGGTGGCGAAGAACGCGCTGACCGCGATGATGGCGGCGACCGCGACCGCGGCGAGGGCGCTGACCGTCCACTGCCGCACCCGCCGGTCCCGATGAGCCTGCCGTGCGGCCCGGCGCCGATAGCGCTCCCTGGCCAGCCTGCGCTGGCGCTCCTTCCTACCCGGCACCCTTTCGGCCCTCCTGTTGCGGCATGGGTACTCTGATCAGCGAAACTTCGCGAATCGTACCCTGCGCTCAGCCGGCATTGGCGCGGCCGTTATCTGTTCGCAGCACCAACCGCGTCCTGTCTGTGTCCTGAGGCCAGCGCGGCACCGCCGAAGGGGCGCCCGGAGGCGACCGGGGAGACACCGCCGAAGGGCGCCCGGAGGCGACCGGGGAGACACCGCGAAGGCAGGCGTCGGTAGCCTGTAGGCACAACGCCCGCGCCCGCTAGAGGAGGCCATCCGTGCTTGTCGCCGGGTTCCCGGCCGGCTCGTTCGCCGCCAACTGCTACCTCGTGGCCGCCGGGCCGGGAGAGCAGTGCCTGATCATCGACCCAGGCCAGGACGCTGAGCAGGGCATCGAGGAGATCGTCGAGCGGTACCGGCTCCAGCCGGCCGCGGTACTGCTCACGCACGGCCACGTGGATCACATCTGGTCGGTGGCCCCGGTGTGCGGCGCCCGGGACATCCCCGCCTATATTCACCCGGACGACAGGGCGCTGCTGACCGACCCGGGCCGCGGGCTGTCGCTGGCACCGGGGCAGCGGCTGTTCGGCGGGATCACGTTCACCGAGCCCGACGACGTCCGGGAACTGACCGACGGAGCCGTGCTTGAGCTGGGCGGAGTCCCGGTCGTGGTGGACCACGCGCCCGGGCACACCCCGGGCTCGGTCACGTTCCGGCTGCCCGCCGGCGCCGAACCCGGCACGCTGTTCAGCGGCGACCTGCTGTTCGCCGGCTCGATCGGCCGGACCGACCTGCCCGGCGGGGACTACGCGACGATCCTGGACAGCCTGGCCCGGGTCTGCCTGGGGCTTCCCGACGAGACCGAGGTGCTGGCCGGGCACGGGCCCGCGACCACCATCGGCGCCGAGCGCTGGTCCAACCCGTTCCTGGCCGGGCTCACCGCGCCCGGCGACCGAGGCACCGCAACCCCCAAGGTCCCTGAGGCGCCCAGGCCGACGGGGCTGTGAGGGGGAACGTTGATCCGCACCCATGAGGCCGGGACGCTGCGCGCGTCGGACGAGGGCCATAACGTGACGCTGGCGGGCTGGGTCGCGCGCCGCCGTGATCACGGCGGCGTGGTCTTCATCGACCTGCGGGACGCCAGCGGCGTGGTGCAGATCGTGTTCCGCCAGGACGACGTGGCGCACGACCTGCGCGCCGAATTCTGCATCCTGGTGACCGGCGTGGTGCGGCGCCGTCCGGCCGGCAACGAGAATCCCGAGCTGGCCACCGGCGAGGTTGAGGTGGCGGTCACCGAGATCGAGGTGCTGGCCGAGTCCGACCCGCTGCCGTTCCAGATCGAGGGCGCAGGGGACCTGAACGAGGAGGTGCGGCTGCGCTACCGCTACCTCGACATCAGGCGGGCCGAGATGTCGGCGGCGCTGCGCACCAGGTCGGCGGCCGCGTACCTGGTCGGCGACGTGATGCGGGAGCACAGGTTCGTGAACGTGGAGACCCCGTTCCTGACCAGGTCCACGCCGGAGGGCGCCGGGCCGACCGGCAGCCGGAGTTCACCCAGATCGACCTGGAGATGTCGTTCGTCACCCGCGAGGACGTCGTCGAGGTCGCCGAGGACCTGGTGCAGCGGCTGTGGGCGGAGATCGCCGGCTACCAGGTGCCGCGGCCGATACCGCGGCTGACCTACGCCGATGCGATGACGCGGTTCGGATCGGACAAGCCCGACCTGCGGTTCGGCCGTGAGCTCGCCGACCTGACCTCCTACTTCGCGCAGACGGAATTCCGGGTGTTCCAGGCCCCGTACGTGGGCGCCGTGGTCATGCCGGGCGGCGCCACGCAGACGCGCAAGGAGCTTGACAGCTGGCAGGAGTGGGCACGCTCGCGCGGTGCCCGCGGGCTCGGCTACGTCCTGTTCGATTCCGGCGGCCAGGTGTCCGGCTCCGGGCCGGTCGCCAGGCACCTGTCTGAGGCCGAGCGGTCCGGGCTGGGCGCCGCGGTCGGCGCGGGCCCGGCGGACTGCGTGTTCTTCGCTGCCGGTCCGGCCGGCGACGCCCGCGAGCTGCTCGGTGCCGCCCGGCTGGAGATCGGCCATCGCTGCGGCCTGATCGACCCTACGGCGTGGGCGTTCACGTGGGTCGTGGATGCGCCCATGTTCGAGGAGGACGGCTCGGGGGGCTGGACGGCGGTGCATCACCCGTTCACCGCTCCGCTGCCGGAGTGGGCGGACAAGTTCGCGACCGAGCCCGCGGGGGCGCTGGCCGACGCGTACGACATCGTCTGCAACGGCACCGAGATCGGCGGCGGGTCGATCCGGATCCCGCGACTCGATCCGCGAGGTGATCGCGTTCCCCAAGGCCGCGTCCGGGCTGGATCCGCTGACCGGCGCGCCGACGCCGATCACGGCCGCGCAGCGCAAGGAGGCCGGCATCGACGTGATCCCGCGCACTGCGTGATCCCATTGAGGCACATCTGGCCCCATCGATGTTCCAATGGTGCGGTAACCAAGCGCTGGCGGATAGTGTCGGTGCGTGGCCAGAGTGGAGCCGCGCCAGCGGGACAGCCTCTTCGACGCGGCGGCGGAAGAGGCTGCCGGGGCGGCCGCGCCGCTGGCCGTGCGGATGCGGCCCCGGACCCTGGACGAGGTGGTCGGGCAGCAGCACCTGACCGGCGACGGGTCACCGCTGCGCAAGCTGGCCGAGCACGACGCCCCGATGTCGCTGCTGCTGTGGGGCCCGCCGGGAACCGGGAAGACCACCCTGGCTTACGTGGTGAGCCTGGTGACCCGCCGCCGCTTCGTGGAGCTCTCCGCGGTCTCGGCCGGGGTCAAGGACGTGCGCGCGGCCATCGACGGGGCCCGCACCGAGCTCGGCCTGACCGGCACCCAGACCGTCCTGTTCATCGATGAGGTGCACCGGTTCAACAAGGCGCAGCAGGACGCGCTGCTCCCTGCGGTGGAGAACCGCTGGGTGTCGTTCATCGGCGCCACCACGGAGAACCCGTCGTTCTCCGTGGTCGGGCCGCTGATGTCGCGGTCGCTGCTGCTGACCCTGCTGCCGCTCGGCGACGACGACATGCGCGTCGTGATCGACCGGGCGCTGGCCGACGAGCGCGGGCTCGGCGGCGCGGTGACCCTGGGTGACGGGGTGGCCGAGCAGCTGGTCCGGGTCGCGGGCGGCGATGCCCGGCGGGCCCTGACGTACCTCGAGGCCGCCGCGCTCGGGCTGCCGGAGGGCTCCGTCATCGACCTCGCGAGCCTGGAGCGCGCGGTGGACCGGGCCGCGGTGCGTTATGACCGGGACGGTGACCAGCATTACGACGTGATCAGCGCGTTCATCAAGAGCATCAGGGGCAGCGACGCCGACGCCGCGCTGCATTACCTGGCGCGGATGATCGAGGCGGGAGAGGACCCGCGTTTCATCGCCCGCCGGCTGATCGTGCACGCCAGCGAGGATGTCGGGTTGGCCGACCCGTCCGCGCTGCAGGTGGCGGTCGCCGCGGCGCAGGCGGTCGAGTTCGTCGGGCTGCCCGAGGCCAGGATCAACCTCGCCCAGGCGGTGATCCACCTGTCGCTGGCGCCGAAGTCCAACGCGGTGGTCCGGGCGATCGGCGCCGCTCAGGCCGACATCCAGGCCGGGCTGGCGGGTTCGGTGCCTGCGCACCTGCGTGACGCCAGCTACCGCGGCGCGGCGCGGCTCGGGCACGGGCGCGGTTACCTGTACCCGCACGACTACCCCGAAGGCGTGGTGGCCCAGGCCTACGCGCCCGACGCGGTCGCCGGGCGCAGGTACTACGAGCCCTCCCGGCACGGTGCCGAGGCCAGGTACGCGGAGCGGTCCGAGCGGATCAGGGCGATCCTGGGACTGGGCGGTGACAGCGGCGAGTCCCGGCCGCCGGCGCCGCGCGAAAAGACGCCGCCGGGCGAGTAGCGCACCCGGCCAGGCAGCCGCCGAGCGTTACGGATCCCCGGCGTCGGCCGCCTGCGGTCTGATCCCTTTCCTGGCCCGCGAGCCGTCGCGCAGGCGATAGGGTCGGGCAGGTGACAGACCATCCCCGGCGGCGAAGGCGTAGCCGCAGGTGAGCGCCGGACAGCTCGCGGCGCTCATCGCGGCGGGGTTCTTCGCGCTGGGAGTGTGCGCCGGCGTACTCGTGCTCTTCAGGCTGGCCCGGCTGATCACCCACGCTAACCGGATCCTGACCGACTACGGGGACCGGGCCAGCGCCCTGATCTCCCGCGCGCAGTCCGCCGTCGACCGGACCAACGAGCAGCTCGCGCGGACCGATTCGATCACGGCGAGCATGGACGAGGTGACGGCCAACATGGCCGACCTGTCCGGGCACGTGGCTGCTCTCGCGGGCCTGGCGCGGGGGATCTCGGTCGGCCTGGGCGCGCCGTTGTTGCGGGTCGCCGCGCTCGCGTTCGGGGTGCGCAGGGCGGTGGCGCTGCGTCGGCCGGCCAGGGTCGGCGCAGCCGCACTGCGGGAGCCGGGTGCGCTGGCCTCCCGGCAGGCGGCGGTGCCCGCCGGGCAGGACGCGCTCCCCGCCGGGCCCACGGCCCGGCTCCGCGGCACCCTGCCGCGGCAGCGCAAGGGCTCTGCCTCTGGCCGCCGGGAGGAGGCCCGGCGATGATGCGCAGGATCTTCTGGATGATCGCGGGCGCGCTGCTCGGCGTGACCGGCTACCGGCGGGTCAGTCGGCTGGCGCGCGCGCTCATGGTGGGTGACCGGCACGGCGCGGTGCCGGGGAGGCCACGCGGCCGGGCCGTCACGCGCGGCGATCGGACGCGCGGTGGCTGGACACGCGGCGCGGCCCTGTTCGCTCGCGACGTGCGCGACGGCATGGAGCTCTATACGAATCGTCATCCCCGGCTGGCAGGCCGTACCCTCGAAGGTCAGCAGGCGCCTGCGGAGCGCCTGCCTCAGGCCGGCCCCGGCCGGGAGCACCCCGGCCGCGCGTACCCCGGCTTCGACTATGCGAAGGATGGCCGTTAAATGGAGTCGGCAGAGATCGTCCGCCGTTTCCTTAGCTACTTCTCCCAGCGCGGGCACACCGTGCTCCCGTCGGCCAGCCTGATCGCTGACGACCCCACGCTGCTGCTGGTCAATGCCGGCATGGTCCCGTTCAAGCCGTACTTCCTCGGCCAGCTGGCCCCGCCGTTCCGCCTCGCCACCACCGCGCAGAAATGCGTGCGCACCCCGGACATCGAGGAAGTGGGCAAGACCACGAGGCACGCCACGTTCTTCCAGATGCTGGGGAACTTCTCGTTCGGCGACTACTTCAAGGAGCAGGCCATCCCGTTCGCCTGGGAGCTGCTCACCAGCCCGGAGTCCGCCGGCGGGTTCGGCTTTCCCGAGAGCCGGCTCTGGGTGACCGTGTACACCGACGATGACGAGGCGGCGAAGCTCTGGCACGACCGGGTCGGGGTGCCTGAGGACCGGATCCAGCGCCGCGGAATGGCCGACAACTTCTGGTCGATGGGCGTGCCGGGCCCGTGCGGGCCGTCCTCCGAGATCTACTACGACCGCGGGCCCGAGTACGGCCGCGAGGGCGGGCCGGTGGCGGACGAGGACCGCTACCTCGAGGTGTGGAACCTGGTCTTCATGCAGTACGTGCGCGGCGAGGGCAGATCGACACCATGTGGAAGGTGCTCGACCGCGCCGCGGAGCTGACCGAGCAGCGGTACGGCCGGGACCACCGGACAGACGTGGCGCTGCGCGTGGTCGCCGATCACGTGCGGACGGCCGTGATGCTGGTCGCCGACGGCGTCGTGCCCTCGAACGAGGGTCGCGGGTACGTGCTGCGCAGGATCCTGCGCCGCAGTGTCCGCAACCTCCGGCTGCTCGCGGGCGCGCAGCGCGGCGGATCAGGCGGCAGCCAGGGCCGCGTCGGGGAGGACGAGCGCTTCCTGCACGAGCTGTCCTCCGTTGCGATCGACGCGCTCGGCGAGCAGTATCCCGAGCTGCGCCGCGACGCGCCGCACGTCCTCACGGTCATCGACGCGGAGGAGGCGGCCTTCCTCGGTACGCTCCGCACCGGCAGCGCGATATTCGACGCCGCCGTCGAGGAGACCCGCCGCCAGGGCGCCAGCACCATCCGCGGTGGCCAGGCCTTCCAGCTGCACGACACCTACGGCTTCCCGATCGACCTGACCCTGGAGATGGCCGCCGAGCAGGGGCTCGCCGTGGACGAGCCGGAGTTCCGCAGGCTCATGGCGCAGCAGCGGCAGCGGGCCAAGGAGGACGCGGCCGGGAAGAAGACCGGTAACGCCGACATCTCGGTCCTCGCGTCCCTGCTGGAGCGGTCGGGGCGGGTGACCTTCACGGGATACGACGACGTGGCCGACGACGCGACCGTCACCGGCCTGCTGGTCGGCGGCGTCTCGGTGCCCGCGGCGGGCCAGGGAGCCGAGGTCGACCTGGTGCTCGACCGGACCCCGTTCTACGCGGAGGGCGGCGGCCAGCTCGCCGACGCCGGCCGGATCAGGGCGTCCGGCAGCGGAGCGGGAGACGGCGCCGAGATCGAGGTGCTTGACGTGCAGTCGCCGGTGCCCGGGCTCATCGTGCATCGCGGCCGGGTGACGGCGGGCGAGATCGTCGTCGGGGCCGCCGTGCACGCCGAGATCGACGTGGAGCGCCGCCGCGCGATCTCGAGGTCGCACACCGCGACCCACCTCGTGCACCGCGCGTTCCGGGGCGCGCTGGGCGAGTCGGCGGCCCAGGCCGGCTCGGAAAACGCGCCCGGCCGGTTCCGGTTCGACTTCACCGCCATGGGCGCGGTGCCGCCGTCCGTGCTGGCCGACGCGGAGGCCGAGGTCAACCAGGTCCTGATCTCTGACCTGGCCGTGCGGGCCTTCCTCACCTCGATCGACGAGGCGCGGGCGATGGGCGCCCTGGCCCTGTTCGGGGAGAAGTACGGCGAGGAGGTCCGCGTCGTCGAGGTCGGGAACTACTCCCGCGAGCTGTGCGGCGGCACCCACGTCGCCCGCTCCGGCCAGCTGGGCCTGGTCAAGGTCCTCGGCGAGTCGTCGATCGGCTCGGGCGTGCGCCGCGTCGAGGCGCTGGTGGGGATGGACGCGTTCAGGTTCCTCGCCCGGGAAAGCATCCTGGTCAGCCAGCTCGCCGAGCAGCTGAAGGCCCCCCGGGAGGAGCTGCCCGACCGGGTAGCCGCCCTCGTGACCCGGCTTCGCGATGCGCAGCGGGACCTTGAGCGGCTCAACTCCGCCAGGCTGCTCGACTCCGCGGCCGAGCTCGCCCAAGGCGCCGCCGACGTGGCCGGAGCCTCGTTTGTCGCGCACCGGGTGCCCGACGGCACCGGTGCCGACAGCATCCGCAAGCTCGCGCTCGACATCCGCGGCCGGCTGGCGCCCGACCGCGCGGGCGTCGTGATCGTCGCGGGAATCCCCGCCGACCGGCCCACGGTCGTCGTCACCGTCAATGACGCCGGGCGGGCGCGCGGCCTGGCCGCCGGCGCGCTCGTGCTGACGGCGGCCGGCGTGCTCGGCGGCCGCGGCGGCGGCAAGGATGACGTGGCCCAGGGAGGCGGGGCACCGCTCGGCGACGGGGCAGCTCAGGCGATGGAGGCGTCGTTTGCGGCCCTTGCTGCGGCCATCACGGACATAATGGGGCCGGGTAGCGTACGGTGAGACCGTGCCGCAGCCGTATCGTTGCCTGGCCGAGACTTCGATGGCGTGGGGTCATCGGTTGAGGGCCGGCGTCCGCCTGGCGGTCGATGTCGGCTCGGCGCGGATCGGGGTGGCGCACTGTGATGCCGACGGCCGACTCGCCAGCCCGCTGGCCACGGTCCCGCGGGGCGCCGGCGATCTCGATGCGCTGGCGGACCTCGCCACGGCCGACGACGTGATCGAGGTGATCGTCGGCCTGCCCATCGCCCTTTCCGGCCGCGAAGGGCCGGCCGCCGCCGAGGCCAGGACATTCGCGGCCCACCTGGCCGGCCGCGTCGCGCCGGTCCCGGTCCGCCTGGTCGACGAGCGGTTCACCACGGTCATCGCTCACGACGCGTTGCGACGGGGCGGCAGCGACTCCAGGGCTCGTCGGCCTAGAGTGGACCGGGCCGCGGCCACGCTGCTGCTGCAGGGGGCGCTGGACTTGGAGCGTTCCACGGGCAGGCCCGCGGGCGAGCTGGTCGGCTCAGCCTCAGGAGGAGGGACGTGACGCGCGACGGAGGGAGCAGGGACTGGCCGGAGCGCCGGAGGCCGCGTCGCTCCGGTCGGCACAGCCGGGCAGCTCGGGACTACGCCGACCCCGATCCCTACGCCGCGCCTGACGCCGACGCCCAGGCGGACCCGTACCCGCCCGCTGACCCCGCCGCTCGCGCGGACCCTTACGCCGGCCAGCCGGGCCGCGGGGCTCACACAGGCCGCAACGGTCAGGCCGACCCCTACGGTCAGGCGGGCCGCAACGGGCAGTCCGATCCCTACGGTGGGCGGGGACGCTACGCCGACCCTGATCCCTATGCCCGTAGGGACCCCAACGCCGCGCGGGATCTCTACGCGCAGCAGAACCCTTACGCCGCGCCGGATCCGTTCGCCCAGACCGATCCGCGCTACTCGGGCCAGCCCTCCGCGCAGCGGCCTGATCCGCGCCCGCCACGCGACGGCTACGGCCCCCGCGCTCCGCACCCTCCGCAGGATTACTACGCTCCCCCGGACACCACGGCGGGGCCGGAGGCCTACGGCCAGCCGGGCGCTTACCCCCGCGGGGAACCAGACGGCCAGGGTCGCCGCCGCCGGGATCCCTATGGCGAGCCGGCCGGCTACGAGGAGCCGAGCCGCTATGGCCGGACCGATTCCTACGGCCAGCCGGGCGGCGGCAGCGCGCCAGATTACGGGCAGCGCAGCACGCGCGGCGAGCGCGGCCCCATCGACGAGCTTGATGCCTACCCCGGCGCGGCACTCCCGGGCGCCGAGGATCGCGGCCCGTTCCGGTGGCGGCCACCGCCGGATGCCACTGGGCCGCAGGCGCTGCCCGCCGTTCCCGGCTACAGCGGCGGCGGCATAGATCACGAGCCGCCCCCGCCGGGCCATGGTGACTGGGATGCGGGTCCGGAGCCCGGCGGGCCCGCCGGGCTCCGGCGGGGCCAGGACGCCGGCGGGGCCGACCTTGAGGAACCCGGGTCGGGTTCGGACGGCGGGGAAAGGTGGCCGTACGGCGCGGGCGAGCCTGCCGAGTGGGATGACCCGCCAGCTCAAGACGGGCTCATTCCGGGGTTCGGGGAAAGGGGGGACTCCCGGCGAGGGCGGGGCAGCCGGCCCAGGCGCCGCATACGCCGCGTGCTGGCCCCGGTGCTGGCCCCGATCGTCGTCGTGGTGGTGCTGATCGCGCTGGGCGCGGGCGGCTACAAGATCTACAAGCACTTCCAGTCCCCGGACTACTCAGGCCCGGGGTTCGGCGACGTCACGGTGCAGGTGCTGCCCGGCGACACCGCCGAGTCACTGGGGCCGCGGCTGGTGCAACTCGGGGTCGTGGCCAGCACCAGCTCCTTCGTCAGCGCGGTGAAGCAGAGTTCCTGCCCGACCTGCCTGCAGCCCGGTTTCTTCCGCCTGCACAAGCACATGAACTCGGCGCTGGCGTACAAGCTGCTGCTCGCGCCGGCCTCGCGGATCCAGAACGGGGTGACGATCCCGGAGGGACTGCGGCTGACCCAGATCCTGAGCCGACTCGAAGCCGCCAAGTCCCCCATAACGGCCAGCGCGTACGCCAAGGCCCTGAAGGACACGGCCGCGCTCGGGCTTCCCTCATACGCCAACCGGAACCCCGAGGGCTACCTGTTCCCAGCGACCTACGACATCAGCCCGGGCATGAGCGCGACGAGCGTGCTGCAGGCCATGGTGGCCCGGTTCAAGCAGGAGGCGGCCAGCATCAGCCTGCCGCAGGCGGCCGCGGCGGTCCATCTCACCCCGGGCCAGGTCATCACCGTGGCCAGCATCCTGGAGGCCGAGGGCGGGAACCCCAAGTACTACTCCCGTGTGGCCGAGGTGATCTACAACCGGCTGTCCAGCAGCATGTTCCTCGGGCTCGATAGCACGGTGAACTACGCGCTGCACAGGTTCGGAATCAGCCTCACGAACTCGCAGCTTGCCGTCAACTCGCCCTACAACACGTTCCTTCACAAGGGTCTTCCGCCCGGGCCGATCGACAGCCCGGGCGATGCCGCGATCCAGGCCGCGCTGCACCCGGCGCACGGGAACCTGACATACTTCGTGACCGTGAACCTGAAGACGGGCCTGACCTTGTTCACCAACGACCCGGCCGTGTTCGACCAGTACGTGGCCCTGTGCCGGAAGAACGGAGCATGCTGAGGCTGTCGCGATGAGAGCGGCAGTGCTCGGCTCGCCGGTCGGCCATTCCCTGTCCCCGGTGCTGCACCGGGCCGCGTACCGGGCTCTCGGCCTGACCGGCTGGACCTACGAGGCGATCGAGTGCGACGAGGCGCGGCTGCCAGGGCTGCTCGACGGGTGCGGCCCCGACTGGGCGGGCCTGTCGCTCACCATGCCGCTGAAGCGCGCGGTGCTGCCACTGCTCGACGCGACCGAGCCCTTGGCCGTCCAGGTGGGCGCCGCCAACACCGTCATCTTCGCCGCAGGCGCCAAGCACGGCCATAACACCGACGTGCCGGGCATGGTCACGACACTTGCCACGGCCGGTCTGTCGGCTGCCGGGCCCGTGCTGATACTCGGGGCCGGCGCAACCGCATGCTCCGCGCTCGGCGCCCTGCGCGGGCTCGGCGGGAGCGAGGCGACGGTGGCCGTCCGGGACCCGGCGCGGGCCGGAGACCTGCGTGCCGCCGCGAGCAGGCTCGGCATGACCGTCCGGCTGGCCGAGTTCGGCGGGCCGTCCACCGCCGGTAGCTGGTACCTGCTGATTTCCACCGTTCCGGCCGGAGCCGCCGACAACTACGCAGAACGCGTACTCCGCGGGGATCTGGTCCCCTCGGCGGTCCTCGATGTCGTGTACCAGCCGTGGCCCACCCCGCTGGCCGCCGCGGCGGAGCGGACTGGGGCCGCCGTGATCAGCGGCTTCGAGCTGCTGCTCCGCCAGGCGGCCCGTCAGGTCGAGCTGATGACCGCCCGCACCGCGCCGACCGCCGCGATGCGCCGGGCCGGGCGCGCGGAGCTGGAGCGCCGGGCGGGACAGGCGGGAGGCGCCGGATAGCGCGCAGCGATCCGCCGAACCCGGCCGACCCGGGCCGGCCGGGCCCGCGGAATACCGGGCGGGCCGGAATGCGTTACTCTTGGCTGACGACCAGTCCGGCGCACCGCGTGCCGGACGTGCAAGCGGAGGACCACCTCGGCCGCCTCCCACCTGGCCAGCCCACTTGCTGGCGGGTACGGCCGGACAGCCCCAGAGTGGGCTGGCCGGCGGATTGGCTGGCTCAAGGGCTGGCTAGTCAGGCCGGGCGCACCGGCGCCGTCGCGCGTAGCAGCCGCGACGGCCCCCCGGGCGCTGTGGCGCACCCGATCCGGACGTAGCTAGCGGTCCGGGAGCGCCGCGTCCTTGGTGGCCCCGCATGCACGCAATGCGGGGCCTTGTGCATATGGGGCGCCGCACAAGGTCGCAGACCGACCGCGGGAAGGCCCCGCGGCGGCGAGAGTGGCTCAGGGAGGTCACATCAGCACTGAACCCCGTATCAACGAGCGTATCCGCGTACCCGAAGTGCGGCTCGTCGGTCCGAACGGCGAGCAGGTCGGCATAGTCGCGATCAACGACGCGCTCCGGCTGGCCCAGGAGGCCGATCTCGACCTCGTCGAAGTCGCGCCGACCGCAAGGCCACCGGTGGCCAAGCTGATGGACTACGGCAAGTTCAAGTACGAATCGGCGCTCAAGGCCAGGGAGTCGCGCAAGCACCAGGCGCAGACCGTCATCAAGGAGATCAAGCTCCGGCCGAAGATCGACCCGCACGACTACGGCACCAAGAAGGGCCACGTCGAGCGGTTCCTTGGTGATCGGCCCGCACAAGAGGAAGGCCGAGGCCAAGGCCGACCGGACGCCGCGACCCGCTTCCCGCGGGTCGGACCACCCGGGTCGGCCGGTGCCGCCGCCGCGCGAGGCCAGGCCGGCCGAGCCCAGTCCGGCCGAGTCCAGTCCGGCCGAGTCCAGTCCGGCCGAGTCCAGTCCGGCCGAGTCCAGTCCGGCCGAGCCCAGTCCGGCCGAGCCGAGGCCAGCCGAGCCGAGGCCAGCCGCGCCGAGGCCAGCCGAGCCGAGGCCAGCCGCGCCGAGGCCAGCCGCGCCGAGGCCAGCCGCGCCGAGGCCAGCCGCGCCGAGGCCAGCCGCGCCCAGGCCCGGGCCGGCCGTGGCGGCCGCCGAGCCCGCTGAGCGTGGCGCGGCTGACGCAATAACGGGGAACTGACCGGCCCGCCGGTCAGAAGCAAGCGTCGTGCCGGAGGCGCGCTCAGGGAAGCCGTGCCGGAGGCGCGCTCAGGGAAGCCGTGCCGGAGGCGCGAAACTAGGACCGTGCCGCAGGCACGGACAAGAAGGTCGTGCCCGATGGCACGCCAGGGAACGGAGACGACGGCGACATGCCGAAGATGAAGACGCACAGCGGTTCCGGCAAGCGGTTCCGGCTGACCGCTACCGGCAAGGTCATGCGCCGCCGGGCCAACCGCAACCACCTTCTCGAACACAAGCCGAGTACCCGGACCCGTCGCCTCAAGAACGAGGTGACGCTAGCGCCCGCGGACACCAAGAAGATGAAGAGACTGCTGGGCAAGTGACCCGGCCCGCGTAAGGGAGTCGAAGAAATGGCACGCGTGAAGCGGGCGGTCAACGCCCACAAGAAGCGCCGCGTCGTCCTCGAGCGGGCCAGCGGCTACCGTGGCCAGCGGTCGCGCCTGTACCGCAAGGCCAAGGAGCAGGCGCTCCACTCGATGGCCTACGCGTACCGCGATCGCAAGGACCGCAAGGGAGCGTTCCGGCGGCTGTGGATCCAGCGCATCAACGCAGCGGCGCGGGCCGACGGCCTGACCTATAACAGGTTCATCCAGGGACTGAAGATCGCTGGCGTGGATGTCGATCGCAGGATGCTCGCCGAGCTCGCGGTCGACGACCCGGCAGCCTTCTCCGCACTGGTCGAGGTGGCCAGGAAGGCCCTGCCCGAGGACTTCGGCGGTCAGGCGGCAGCGGACACGGCCGCGGCCTGACCGGCGCCGAGAAGCTGGCGAGCTTCATGATCGTGGTCGCTCGAGTGCATCTATCGTCACTGAGCCACCACGGTCATGAAAGCAGTGCCCGCCGGGGGCTTCGGGAGCGCGGGAGGGCGCCGGCGGGGTTCTGGCCAGTGGTCTCGCGGGCGCCGTGATCGTCGGCACCGAGATCACGAGCATCCGCTCGCCGCGGGTCAAGTTGGCCCGGCAGCTGGCTAAACGCTCGTTCCGCCAGCGTGCCCGATCGTTCCTGGCCGAGGGCCCGCAGGCGGCGGGGGAGGCGCTCGGCATGCGGGAAGCCCCCGATGCCGGAGCCACCAGCGGCGGGTCCGGTGGTGCCGGGGGCCCGGTGGTCACCGAGCTGCTTGTCACCGGGGCCGCCTGGGCGCGGTACGCCGAGCTGGCCGCGCAGGCCGCCGGGCAGGGAGCGGCGGTGCACGCCGTCAGCGGTGAGGTGATGGCGGAGCTCGCCCAGACGGTCACCCCGCAGGGTGTGCTGGCCGTATGCCGGTTCATCGATGTCCCGCTGCAGCAGCTGGTCGCGGCGGCACCACGGCTGGTGGTGCTGCTGGCGAACGTGCGTGACCCCGGTAACGCGGGGACCGTGCTTCGCACGGCGGATGCGGCGGGCGCGGACGGGGTGATCTTCTCCGATGCCTCGGTCGACCCCTACAACAGCAAGTGCGTGCGCGCCTCGGCGGGGAGCCTGTTCCACCTGCCGGTCGTGGTCGGCTCCCCGCTCCGGGAAGCGGCCGCGGCGCTGGCCCGGGCCGGGGTGCGGGTCCTCGCCGCCGACGGGAGCGCGGGGGTGGAACTCGACGAGCTCGAGTCGGACGGGACGCTGAGGCGTGCCACCGCGTGGCTCTTCGGCAACGAGGCCTGGGGCCTGCCCGATGACCTGCTGGCCCTGGCCGATGAGGCCGTCGCCGTGCCCATCTACGGCCGGGCCGAGAGCCTTAACCTGGCCGCCGCGGCGGCGGTCTGCCTGTATGCGTCCGCGCGGGCGCATCGCCCGTCACCGCCGCCGGCCAGGGAGCCTCCAAGGGCGGATGGTTCTTCGCCGGCGGGCTGACTGCAACCGAATGCATTCTTAGGGCATCTCGGGGTGCCGCGCAGCATACCGGACGCGCTAGAGTTGATCACGTTGCGTCATGAGTAGCCCGATCAGGGTTACCTGCGATCGGCCGCAGGGCGCGACGGCGCCAGCCCGCGGGTACCCCCGGACCCCGGGCGGGCAGGCAGGCCAGCCCGGGGACAGGTCTAGGCAGAGAACGGGCCAGGCGGAGGCGGCGTTCGAGTGGACAGGATCATGTCGGGCCGAGGGGTCGCGGCCGTGGGCGGGAACCTCACGGCGGCGACCAGCCCGCTCGGGCCTGCCGAGGACCTGGCCGGCGGGCTGGTCTGTGCCGATGACCTGCCCGACGGCCTGGTGATCGCCGACCGCGTCGGCCGGGTCACGGTCTTCAACCGCGCCGCCTCGCGGCTCACCGGCATCAGCCCGGACTCCGCGCTCGGCCGGGACGTGCAGCAGGTGCTTCCGCTGCGGGACGGCGAGGACCGCTGCTGGTGGACGCAGACGCGGCCCTACCACGGCCTGTCCACCAGGACCCGACACCCGGAGCGGCCGCTGTACCTGCCGGACGGGACCGAGCTCCTCGTCAGCGTGGGCTACGTCCGGGACTGGTGCAGGGACGGCCGGGCCGACGGCGAGGGAGACGCCCCCGACGGGCACACCAGCGAGACCCGCGATCGATGGCACCACCACCCAGGCGCGGTCCGCCGCCTGGCGATCACGCTGCGGGACGCGCAGCGGCGCTCTCGCGCTGAGCGCAACCGGGCGGACCTGGTCTCCACCGTTGCTCATGAGCTGCGCTCGCCGCTGACCAGCGTCAAGGGCTTCACGGCCACGCTGCTGGCCAAGTGGCCGCGGTTCACCGACGACCAGAAGCGCGTGATGCTGGAGACGGTCAACGCCGACGCGGACCGGGTCACGCGGCTCTGGCTGGACGCCGACAAGATCTTTCAGATCCTGGCGAACCTGATCGAGAACGCGGTCCGGCACGGGGCTGGTACGGTAACCACCATGGTGGAGTCGGCCCAGGACGCGGGCGCTCCTGGCGTGACGGTCTCGGTTCGCGACCAGGGGCAGGGCATCGCGCCCGAGCTGGCTCCCCGGGTGTTCCGCCAGTTCTGGCGGGTCAAGCGGCGGGGCGGCGCGGGCCTGGGCCTGTTCATCGTGAAGGGTCTGGTCGAGGCGCACGGAGGCACGATCGGCGTGCATCAGCCGCCGGGCGGCGGGGCTGAGTTCCGATTTACGATGCCCGCCGGCACGCCTGATTTCGGCTGACCGGCGGGCCCGAAGCGGAGCGTGCCGCTGCCGAGCTTCCCGCCGCGGAGTTCCCCGGACGCGAGTTGCCGCAGAGTTCCGGCACGGAGCGCTCCGGCCGCGCAGCACCTGGCCGCGGAGCACCTGGCCGCGGAGCACGGGGCCGCAGAGCACGGGGCGCGGCCGGTCCGGCGATGACCGGCCTGGCGCGCGGAATCAGCATTCTGGCCATCCGTTCTGACAACTACCGGTGACCCGCAGGAGAGCAGCAGGCTATGTCCGCACCGAACAAGAGCTATGACCCCGTGGCGGTCGCCGCACTGTCACCAGGCGAGGTCCAGCGCGTGCTCGACGAGGCGCTGGCTGCCATCGCCACGGCCGGGACCCTTGACGAGCTGAAGGCGGCCCGGCTGGCCCACGCCGGCGACCGGGCGCCGATCACGCTCGCCAACGCCGAGATCGGGGCGCTGCCGCCGGCCGCCCGGGCCGAGGCGGGCAAGCGGGTCGGCGCCGCGCGCGCCGCGATCCGGGCCGCCCTGGCCGCCCGGCAGGACGAGCTGGAGGCCGAACGCGACCGGCGGGTGCTGGTGGAGGAGGCCGCCGACGTCACCCTGCCCTGGGACCGCCGGCCGGCCGGCGCCAGGCATCCGGTCACCACCGTAGCCGAGCGGCTGGCCGACGTGTTCGTGGCCATGGGCTACGAGGTCGCCGAGGGCCCCGAGGTCGAGGACGAGTGGTACAACTTCGACGCCCTGAACTTCCCGCCCGATCACCCCGCCCGCGAGACGCAGGACACGTTCTTCGTGGCCGGGCCGGCCAGTGCTGCGGACACCGGCACGGCGGGCTCGGGCGTGGTGCTCCGCACGCACACCTCGCCGGTGCAGATCCGGGCGATGCTGACCCGGCCGCTTCCGCTGTACGTGGTGAGCCCCGGCAAGTGCTTCCGCAGCGACACGCTCGATGCCACGCACAGCCCGGTGTTCCACCAGATCGAGTGCCTGGCCGTGGACGAGGGCCTGACCATG
>WNFI01649045.1_pt1 | contig 22347 bp, 24 predicted proteins | sample 5400471 | NCBI WGS metagenome assembly WNFI01 (sample SAMN13153348, study PRJNA577476) | soil metagenome | isolation source: 100 cm saprolite on Douglas fir-dominated hillslope | place: USA:California | collected 2013-09-17
CACCGTCGCTCCGCGCATGAAACAAATCCAGGAAACCTTCAAGGACGATCGCGAAAAACTGGGCCGCGCCATGATGGAGCTGTACAAGAAGGAAAAAATCAATCCTCTCGCCGGCTGCCTGCCCATGCTGGTCCAGATTCCCTTTTTCATTTCCTTCTACCGGGTGCTGCTCGAGAGCGTGGAAATGCGCCAGGCGCCATTCCTGCTCTGGGTCAACGATCTCTCCTCGCGCGACCCGTTCTTCGTGCTGCCCTTGTTGATGGGCGCCGCGATGTTTGCGCAGTTCAAGCTCAATCCCGCGCCGCCCGATCCCATGCAGGCGAAAATCATGCAATTCATGCCGCTGGTCATGACGGGGATGATGGCCTGGTTCCCGTGCGGCCTGGTCCTGTACTGGCTGACCAATACGCTGTTGACCATCGCGCAGCAGTGGCGCGTCAATCAAGTGGTCGAAGCCGAGGCCGCCAAGCCGCGGGCCTGAGGCCGCCGTGGGTTCGCCCGACACCATTGCCGCCATCGCCAGTCCCGCAGGCCGGGGCGCCGTTGGAGTCATTCGAGTGTCGGGTCCCCTGGTGCCGCAGATCGCAACCGGCATTCTCGGAAGTCTGCCCGCGCCGCGCCAGGCACGGTTCTCGAGCTTTCTCGACGCGCAAGGCAAGAGCGTGGACGAGGGGCTGGCCTTGTACTTCCCGGCGCCCGCGTCGTACACCGGCGAGCATGTCCTGGAACTACAGGGCCACGGCGGCGCACTCATCGTCGATATGGTATTGCGGCGCCTGCTCGAACTCGGCTGCCGCATGGCGCGTCCCGGAGAATTCAGCGAACGCGCCTTCTTGAACGGTAAGATCGACATCGCACAAGCCGAAGCGATTGCCGACCTGATCGACGCGGGCACCACTGCCGCCGCCCGTGCAGCGGTGCGCTCCCTGCAGGGCGAGTTCTCCGCCCGGATTAGCGATTTGAAGTCGCGGATCACTGCCTTGAGGGCCTATGTCGAAGCGGCCATCGATTTTCCCGACGAAGAAATAGATTTCCTCTCGGACAATGCATTGCGCGAGCGCCTCGCCGCCGTGTTCGCCGGCTTCGAGTCGATCACGGCGGCGGCGCGTCAAGGTGCGCTGCTGCGCGAGGGCCTCCATGTCGTGATCGCAGGCAAGCCCAACGCCGGCAAGTCCAGCTTGTTGAATAGACTGGCCGGGGATGAGGTCGCGATCGTCACCGATGTGCCGGGCACGACCCGCGACCTGCTGCGCCAGCAAGTGCATCTCGACGGCTTGCCGTTGAACCTGGTCGATACCGCGGGCCTACGCGCCACGGCCGATGTGGTCGAGGTCGAAGGCGTCCGGCGCGCCAGAAACGAAATGGCGCGAGCCGATCGCGTGCTGTACATCGTGGATGCGGGTGGCGTGGCGAGTGCCGGCAGCGCGGGCGACATCGATTCGCAGGCGTGGGTGGCGGACCTCGAACAATTGCCGGCCGGTGTTCCGGTCACCCTCGTCTTCAACAAGATCGATCTGACCGGCAGCCCGGCGCGGCTCGATGAGTCCACCGCCCCGCCGCGCGTGTTCTTGAGCGCTCGCACGGGTGCCGGCCTCGATCTCCTGCGAACTCACTTGAAGGCCGCGGTCGGATACCGCGAGACCGAATCCGGAGCGCTCGCCGCCCGCCGCCGGCATCTCGATGCGCTGGACCGCGCGCGGCAGCACGTCCAGAACGCCGCCGATACTTTGAGCAGCACGCGGGCCTTCGAGCTGTTCGCCGAGGACTTGAGGCTGGCTCAACACGCACTGGGCGAGATCACCGGTGAATTCACCAGCGACGATTTGCTCGGCGAGATTTTCGGCAGCTTCTGTATCGGAAAGTAATGCCCAGTGTCCTGTCCCCCAAATAACTTGCTCGCCGCGCCGCGTCTTTTCGCGCCGGGCGGCGTTGCGCCTCCTCGCCCGTGCCCTTTAAATATCCCCTCGTCGGCGCGCCTTGCCCGGCACGAAACTCCGCAGGCGGATCGAGCAAGTTATTTGGGGGACAGGACACTGGGCGATCCGAGGATCGCCGCTGTCGGCACAGGCGCTGAGGTCAGACGCCTTGTTTGTGCCGCATATCCGTCATGCGTTCCGTCATGTCGGTATCGGTCAATCGCGCGAGGCGCGCGCAGACGCCGAGAACCGCCAGGATGGCGACGGTGGCAACAGAAGTGATCAACGGAAAATGCCAGAACAGCCACACCATGGTGGCTGCGGATAGGGCCAAAATCGCTAAAAGCGCGGCTACATTCGTCCGCGAGTGCGACGATTCGATCATGCCAGCTTCCCCCCCGATCGATGCAACGAACTCCCGGATACCTTATACAGGGTGCGTTGCTCAACGACCATAAAGTAAAGACGCCAATGGCACAATCCGCAATTAGGGAAACTCTGAAAAATTAATTTATGAGGACAAAGATTTCAATCGGATCTATCCGAGCATCGTCTCGCGCCGCCAGTGCCGGGCGGTCAACACCATGAGCACCAGTGCGACGCCGAGCGATGCCGCGGCCGACACCCACACGTCCATCGCCGAGACGGCCTCGTCCTTGAGCACGCTGGTCATTAGCAAATGCTGGCTCAGCGATGGGATGAACATGAATGAGCTCTGGGTCTTCAGCGAGTAAATGCTTGCAAAAGCAATCGGCAAGGTCGGTATCAAGAGAACTGTGGTGAGGTAGGTCTGAGCTTCACGATAGCTGCGGGTGAATGAGGCCACGAAGGTCATGAGGGCAGCGCCCAGGGGCACGAAGGGCAGGCAAATCGCAAAGAAAATCAGCGCCGTGCGTGCATTCAAGTTCGCGCTCATGCCCAGTCTTTCCAGCGGCACGAAGCGAAACACGCAGACGAATGCCGTGAGGCTCAGGGCCAACGAGATGCACATGTAGGCGCAGGTGGCCAGAATCTTTCCGCCCACCAGGCTCGATCGGGCCACCGGCAGGCTGAGAAGCGCCTCCAATGAACCTCGCTCCCGCTCCCCCGCCGTGGAATCGATCGCTAGATAGAGTCCGCCCATCAATACCGCGAACAACACGAAATAGGTCATGAACCCCAGCACCACGACAGCCCGGCCGGTGGGGGTCGCCACATCGACGTCATTGACCGCCACCGGCACCGCGAGCAGCGGACTCACCCCCCTGGCTTGCAGCCGCAGTTGCGCGATGCCGCTGGCGTAACCTCCCAAAATGTTTCTCGCGCGGTCCGCGCTCTTGCGGGTTTGCGAATCTGCGCTGTCCGCGACCAGCAGCACCGGCGCCGGAATCGCCGCGGCGAACCGCGGGCCGTATTCCTTTGGGATGATCAGCACGACCTGAGCGCTGCCCCCGCGGACGGCGGCCCGAGCCTCGGTCTCCGACAGGTTCACCTTCCTCAGCTCGACGCCCCGTGCTTCGAGATAACGCGTAAGCCCCGGCGCGTGGTCGGCCCCCGATATCGTCAGCCGCAGCGGCTCATCCGACTCGGCCACGCTCTGATTGAGCATGCGCGAAACCATGAGTCCGAACAGCAAGGGCCCGAACAGAGGTCCAAACAGCAAGGCCGACACCAGCGTGCGGCGATCGCGAAGGTTTTCCAGAAACTCTTTTCCAAAGACGGTGAAGAGCGCGCGCATTCAGCTCATGCCCTCGGTACTGCCCAGCACTTGCAGAAACGCCTCTTCCAATGAAGCCGCACCGCTCTGATCCCGAATCGATTGCACCGTCGCGTCCGCCAGAACCCTGCCGTGCCCGATGATCACGACTCGGTCGCAGAGCGCGGCCACCTCCTGCATGACATGCGAGGAGAACAGCACGCACCGTCCCTGCGCCTTGAGATCGAGCAGCATGTCGCGCAAATTGCGAATGGCCATCACGTCCAGCCCGTTGGTGGGTTCATCGAGCACGATATTGCCGGGGTCGTGAACCAGCGCACGCGCCAGCGCCACCTTGATGCGCTGTCCCTGCGAGAAGCCCTTGGCGCGGCGCTCGATGAAACTCTCCATGCCGAGGATGCGGGCAAGCTCGGCGGTGCGTGAGCGCAAGCGGTCGCCGGCGATCCCCTGCAAGGAACCGAAATAGTGGATGTTCTCGCGCGCCGTGAGATTGCCGTAGAGACCCGCCGCGTGGGGCAGCACACCCAAGTGCGCTCGCGCCTTCGAGGTCTCGCCGCGTATGTCGATGCCATCGATGCACGCCCTGCCGCTGTCCGGCGTGAGGACGCCGTACAGCATGCGCAAGCAAGTCGACTTGCCGGCGCCATTGGCACCCAGCATGCCGGTGATTTCACCATCGCGCGCCACGAAGGACACATCCCGGACCGCCTCGACGGGGCCGAATCGCTTGCTCAAGTTCGCCGCTTCAATCATGGCTGGGCGCCGTCGATCATGGCGCCGGGCCCGTCATGCTCACGAAGAAGGGCGCCGGGCTGTGACGCTCGAGGCAGGCCGCATCGAGCTTGTCCGGCGCCGCTGCGTCCAGAAACTCCGCCATCAACCTCGGTACACACCCGGTGGCGACCTGGCCATGTCCCTCGCCGCTCAATATCAGGTGCCGATGGCGCGCAAGCCCACGGGCCGCGCGTTCGGCATCGGCAGGCGGCGTCACGGGATCCGCCTCGCCCGACAGCAGCAGGGTCGGAATATCGCTTTGCAAGGGAGCATGCAGATCGGCATCCACCGGCCCGCGGGGCCACAGCCTGCAAATCTCCAGCAAGGCGTCCAGCTGATCCGCGCCCTGGTAGGTTCGAGAAATCGCCGCCCGGTCGATGTCGGCGGCCGTGAAAAACGGCACGTCTTCACTGCAGACCACGCTGTTCTGCATGCCGCTCGCGAGCTGATCGCCGACTTGGCGAGCGGTCATGATGGTCTGCGCGGCGAGCGGCGCCAGGGAGCCTTGGTTCGCCCGATGTATAAGTGCAGGCATCAATGAAGCTTGCGCGGCGCTATAGGAAAGAAATCTCAAGCTGGAGTTGAGCATGTTGCGGTTGAACTCGACCTTGAGCGGCAGGCCGCTGTTCGGATCATCGAGGGTGATCATCGATTTCTGCGGCCCGAATTGGCGCCGCAAGCCATCGAGGTCCTGCTGCAACTCCGGGTAGGCAGCGGCGCAATCACGAGAATCCCGGCAACGCTTGACGATGAGATCCAGGGCGCGCTGACCGTCCAGCGGGGTTTCAGGTCCTATGGCCTGCGCAGGATAGGTCACTCCGTCCAAGATCACCGCATGAACCGACGCCGGATGGCGCCGCATGTAGAGCTGCGCCACCCGCGTGCCATAGGACGCTCCATAGAGATCGATGGCCTGCACTTTGAGCGCCTCGCGAACCGCCTCAAGGTCGGCAACCGCCACGCTGCTGGTGTAGAAGCGCACCCCGTCGCCGTACTTGTGGAGACATTCCAGGGTCGCCTGTCGGAGCGCCGGCATGAAGTCGCCCGTCGCCTGCCAATCGTCCGGATAGTCGCAGGTGAGCGGCGCGGATTTCCCCGTGCCGCGCTGATCGACCAGCACGATATCGTGGTTTCGATTCACTCGCGCGAACGCCGCGGCGTAGCTGGTGTACATCGCCGTGGCACTCTGGCCCGGACCGCCGGCCAACAGAAATAGCGGCGCCGCCTCCGCGCGCCGATTGAGCGCGGGGACCACCGCAACGCTCAAGTCAATGGTCGCGCCACCGGGCTTTGTCCTATCCTCCGGCACATTGAGCACGCCGCAACGTGCCGCAATCGACGCCAGCCGCAGCGGATGCTCGAGGCGGCATTCACGCAATGCCAGTGGGGCCGCAGGCGAGCGCGCAGCCGGCGCTGTCACAGTCGGTGTTGCCGCGGTCGTCGCTGCCGCTGCCGTCGATGCCACAGCCGGTGCTGCCGGCGCCGCCGCTGCCACGACCGGTCGCAGACCCAGGCAACTCAACACCAAGGCGCAGCATAAGGTGCTCCCTAACCCGCGCAACACAAGCGTTCTCCCCCACTCCGCATTCGAATCTCCAATTTCACCCGATTGTAGGGGATTCGTTACCCCTCCCCGCTCGCAAGTTGGTAGATTTGCGGCCCAGTTCGTCTTTACATAGAGTGATCCCATGAGCGTGATTCGCGAAGCCGATGTGATCGCCAGCGTCGCCGACGCCTTGCAGTACATCTCCTACTACCACACCCCCGATTTCATTCGTGCGATGGGGCGTGCGTATGAGATGGAACAGAGCCCGTCGGCGCGCGACGCGATCGCGCAGATACTCACCAATTCGCGCATGTGCGCCGAAGGACATCGGCCCATATGCCAGGACACCGGCTCCATCGTCTCCGACCCTGCGTTCAAGCGATCCAATACCCGCGACAACACACCCGCAGTGATCCACACCGAACTCGTCGCGGGAGACGAGGTCGAGATCACCGTCGCCGCGAAGGGCGGCGGATCCGAAAACAAATCCATGTTCGCCATGCTGAATCCTTCGGATTCCGTTGCGGATTGGGTGCTGGAGATGGTCCCCGAGATGGGCGCCGGCTGGTGTCCGCCCGGAATGCTCGGCGTGGGCATCGGCGGCAGCGCCGAGAAGGCCATGCTGCTTGCGAAGGAATCCTTGATGGAGCCCATCGACATCGGCGATCTGATCGCGCGCGGGCCGAAAACCAAGTTGGAAGAACTGCGCCTGGAAATATTCCAACGGGTCAATGCCCTCGGCATCGGCGCGCAAGGCCTCGGCGGCTTGACCACCGTGCTCGATGTGAAAGTATTGGACTACCCGACCCATGCGGCTTCGTTGCCGGTGGCGGTTATTCCCAACTGCGCCGCGACCCGGCATATCCATTTCACGCTGGACGGTTCAGGCCCCGCGGTTCTCGAGCCGCCGAATTTGGATCTCTGGCCCAAGGTACAGTGGACCGCGGATGCCAGCGCGCGGCGCGTGTCGCTCGACGGCCTGACGCGCGCAGAGATTGCGAGCTGGAAACCCGGCGAACGATTGTTGCTGTCCGGAAAGCTCCTGACCGGCCGCGATGCGGCCCACAAACGCATTTGCGCGCTGCTCGATGCCGGCGAGCCGCTGCCCGACGGATTGGATTTTCACGGCCGAGTCATTTATTACGTCGGGCCGGTCGACCCCGTCGGTACGGAAGTCGTGGGACCGGCGGGTCCCACCACGGCTAATCGCATGGATCGGTTTACCGACACCATGCTGGGCAAGTCCGGCTTGCTGGCGATGGTCGGAAAGGCCGAGCGCGGCCCTGAAACCGTCGAGTCCATCGCCAAACACCGTTCCGCCTACTTGATCGCCGTCGGCGGAGCCGCTTTTCTCGTCTCGAACGCCATTCGCGGCAGCCGCATCGTCGCCTTCCCCGAACTTGGGATGGAAGCGGTGTATGAATTCGACGTGCGCGATATGCCGGTCACCGTGGCGGTGAGTTCGGACGGTGTGTCCGTGCACGAGACCGGACCCAAGGCATGGGCGGGTAAATTTGCCGGCATTCCGGTCGCCGTAGAGTAGCGGTGTGCGTGGTCGCGCGGGCTTCTCAGTAAGGGCGCGGCCTTCCCCAGTACGGTCGCCACCTTCGCAAATACTTGATCGAATAGCTCTGCCTAGTACTTGACCGAACAACCATAGGGCTTGGTTACCGCATGAGCGACCGGGCTGCCCTGCGTTACCGCCAGCATGGCTTCTTTGAGATACGGCTCGGCGTTGGGTATGTCGCCCGCGTCCGCGGTGGCGATGCTGTCGATGCCGCCCATGTATTGCAGCGCTCCATTCTTGTCGATGACGAACATGTGTGGCGTGGTCTTCGCGCCATACAATCGGCCGACCGTCCCCGACGGATCCAAGAGCACCGCTGCGGGAGCGGCCCCACGCGACTGTGTCAGAGCGTCGGCGCCGGGTCCGTTGACATAGCCCTGCTTGCCGGGCGCCGAGGAAATCACGCTCAGCCAGACCACGCCGCTTTTTTGCGCGAGCTCCTGCAGGCTTTGCATGTTGCCGCTGGTGTAGTGCTTACGCGTGTAGGGGCAGTCGGCATTGGTCCACTCCAGGACCACGGTCTTGCCGCGGAACTGGCTCAAGGAAACCGAACTGCCCTTGCTGTCCGTGGCGGTGAAATCGGGCGCCGGCCGGCCGATTTGCGGGCCGTCGCTGGCCGCGATTCCCGAGGCGCCGATCACGCTCGCGAATACAGCGGCAATAACCAGGGTAAAGGCGCGAACGGCAAGAGAGGAACGAGGGGTACGAGGTAGGCTGCTCATCGGCGGTGCTCCGGCGTATGCACGTTTCCGCGGAAACGTTCTGTGTCCACTGGTCGGTCATTCCAAGCGTTTCCGCGGAAACGCGCGTTCACCATACGACTTCCTTAGTTGCGACAACATGGCTGGTGGTTCCCTGACACGACCGCAGCACCCGGCGGACCTGAGTTCCCTGGCACTTTTACATGGACCCCATTACAGTACGCGCCTCGCGGAAAATCGAGTGGATTCAGCGTGATGCGTTTCGGTACGGAATACGGGGTGATCGTGATCGGCGGGGGCCATGCGGGCACCGAGGCCGCGCTTGCGGCTGCGCGCATGGGTCAGCGCACCCTGCTCCTGACCAACAACATCGAGACGCTGGGTCAGATGAGCTGCAATCCGGCCATCGGCGGCATCGGCAAGGGCCACTTGGTGAAGGAGATCGACGCGCTGGGCGGTGCCATGGCACTCGCGACCGACGAGGCCGGCATCCAGTTCCGCACCCTGAACGCCAGCAAGGGACCCGCGGTGCGCGCCACGCGTGCGCAGGCCGATAGGCAACTCTACAAGCAGGCGATTCGCCGCACGCTCGAGACGCAGTCGAATCTCACGCTGTTCCAACAGGAAGTGGCCGATCTGAAGATCGAGGGCGAGCGCGTGGTCGGCGTGGTCACGCAAGGCGGCATCGAGTTTCGTGCGCGCGCCGTTGTGTTGACCGTCGGCACATTCTTGGGCGGCAGGATTCACGTCGGCTTGGAGAGCCATCCGGGCGGCCGCGCAGGCGATCCGCCGTCGATGAGTCTGGCCGCGCGCCTGCGCGACCTCAATTTACGCGTCGGCCGTTTGAAGACCGGCACGCCGCCGCGGATCGATGGCCGCAGCATCGATTTCTCGGGGATGCGCGAGCAGCACAGCGATCATCCGCGGCCGGTGTTCTCCTATTTGGGAACGCGCGCGATGCACCCGCGGCAGCTGCCCTGCCACATCACGGCCACCAACGAGCGAACCCACGACATCATTCGCGGCGCCACCGCTCGCTCGCCTATGTTCACCGGTTTGATCGAAGGCGTCGGTCCGCGCTACTGCCCATCCGTGGAAGATAAAGTGGTGCGCTTCGCGGACAAAACCTCTCATCAGATCTTCGTCGAGCCCGAAGGCCTCAATACTCACGAGATCTACCCCAACGGCATATCCACGAGTCTGCCCTTCGACGTGCAGTACGAGTTCGTGCGCACCATCCAGGGGTTCGAGCGCGCGCACATCACGCGCCCGGGCTACGCCATCGAATACGATTTCTTCGATCCGCGCGATCTCAAGTTCAGCCTGGAGAGCAAGTTCCTTTCCGGCCTGTTTTTCGCCGGACAAATCAACGGCACCACCGGCTACGAAGAGGCGGCGGCGCAGGGGTTGCTCGCCGGCGTCAACGCGGCGCTGCTGGCCGATGAGCGCGATGCGTGGTGGCCGAAACGCAGCGAGGCCTACATCGGCGTGCTGGTGGATGACCTGATCACGCGCGGCGCTCCCGAGCCTTACCGGATGTTCACCAGCCGCGCGGAATACCGACTGAGCTTGCGCGAGGATAACGCGGACCTGCGCCTCACCGCGCAAGGCCGCAAGCTCGGCCTGGTCGATGACGCCCGCTGGGCGTTCTTTCAGCGCAAGCGCGCCGCAGTCGCGGACGAGGTCTCCCGGCTGACCGCGGCCGTGGTGCATCCCGCCGACGTGGACGCCGAATTGCTCGCCAAGTTGGGTTCGCCCCTGCCGCGCGAAGCGCATGCCTTGGATTTATTGCGCCGTCCGGAGCTGACATACGACGATTTGAATCACGTGGCCCCGTGGACCACGGCACCGGCGCCCGGCGCCGACGCCGCGGCTGACGTGTCCGGGGATTGGCGCCGCGATGAGCGCATGGCCGAGCAAGTCAAACTGCAGGTCGACGTCGAGGCGAAGTACTCGGGGTACCTCAAGCGTCAGAACGACGAAATTGAGCGTCAGCGGCGCAATGAAGAATTACGCCTGCCGGAGAATATCGATTATGGCGATGTCAGCGGGCTGTCGAACGAAGCCCGCCAGCGCCTGCGCGACGTGCGTCCCGAAACCCTGGGTCAGGCGGCGCGGATTCCCGGCCTGACGCCCGCCGCTGTGTCGCTGCTGCTGGTGCATCTCAAGAAGCGCGACCGCGCCGCTTGAAGTTCGGCACCGCGTTGCAGGTGCCGCGCGTTCCTTGGCCTTGGGCGGTGCTGGCGGCGCTGGTGCTTGCCGCAATCGTGGCGGCGTTGACCACCACACTCGCCAGGCGGCATGGCAATGTTCCCCCGGAAACGCGCGCGATGGTCTTGCGCCGCGGCAACGGCGCGGAGCCGGAGAGTCTCGACCCGCACCGTGCGCGCTCCGAGGCGGCACTCACCATCCTGCGCGACCTGTATGAAGGCCTGACCGAAATAGGCCCGGATGGCGCGCCGGTGTTGGCCGCCGCCGATCAATGCGCGGTCTCCGCTGACGGCATTAGCTATCGATTTCACTTGCGAAAGCTGGCGCGCTGGTCGAATGGCGAACCCCTGGTTGCCGAAGACTTCGCGGCCGCGTGGCGTCGTTTGGTGGACCCGCGGACCGGCGCGCAGTACGCGCAGCTGTTGGCGCCCGTGCAAGGTGCGGAGGCGATCACCGCGGGTCTGGCGGCCGCCTCGACCCTGGGAGTGCAAGCTGTCGATCCCACAACGTTGTTGGTGAAGCTCACGCACCCGACCCCGTATTTCCTCGCCATATTGGCGCATCCGGCAACGTTTCCGATCAATCGCACCGTGCTGGCGCAGCACGCTTCAGGCTTTTCCAAGCCGGGGGTGATGGTATCGAACGGCGCCTTTGTACTGACGCGGTGGGATTTCGGCTCGCACCTGGTCGCGGCACGCAACCACCGGTACTGGAACGATGCCGCCACCCATGTCGACGGCGTCGAGTATTACTCCATCACTGAACCTGAGGCGGAACTACGCGCCTTCAGGTCAGGCGCTGTGGACGTGACGTCCACCATCCCCGGCGCTCAGTTCGCATGGATCAAGCAACACCTGGGACAGGAATTGCACATCGCCCCGCAGCTGGGGGTGTACTACTTGGGTTTGAATCTGCGTCGAGCCCCCTTCGCGGGGTCGCCGCAGCTGCGCCGCGCGCTGTCGCTGGTGATCGACCGAGAGCGTCTGGTGCAGGCGGTGACGGGTACCGGTGAGTCGGCGGCTTACACCTTCGTGCCGCCGCAGACCCTCAACTATTCGCCGCCGCTGCCGGAGTATGCAAGCTGGCCGATGCCGCGGCGCATCGCGCGGGCGCGTGAATTGCTGGCCGAAGCGCGCATGTTGCAATCGCCGCCGGCGATCGAGCTGCGCTACAACAGCAGTGAACTGCACGGCCGCATCGCCATCGCGGTCGCGGAGATGTGGAAGCAAGCGTTGGGGATAGACACCGCCCTGCATGCCGAAGAGTTCAAGGTGCTGCTGCAAGACATCGATCGCGGCGATGTGACCCAGGTGTTTCGCGCGAGCTGGCTCGCCGACTACAACGACGCCTACAGCTTCCTGCAGGTGTTGCAGAGCGGCTTCGGCATCAACTTGCCGCGCTATGCCAATGCCGACTACGATGCTCTCTTGGCGCGCGCCGCCGCCGAAGTCGACGCCGGCCGGCGGCGCGCGCTGCTCGAGAACGCGGAGCAAATCATGATCGCCGATCAACCGCTCATCCCGCTCTACTTCTACGTGGCCAAGCATCTCGTCAGCGCTCGAGTGCAGGGTTGGCGAGACAATGCGATGAATGTGGTTTACAGCAAGCGGCTCGTGAAGGACAGTTCAAACCGCGCCACGCCGGGCGATGCGAGGTACCGATGACAAATTTCTACGACTTCAAGGTGATGGGACTCGACGGTGGTCAGGACATTCTCGGCCCTTTGCGCGGCAAAGTGACGCTGGCGGTGAACGTCGCGAGCAAGTGCGGCTACACGCCGCAATATGCGGGGTTGGAAGAACTCTACCAAGAGATCAAGGAGCGCGATTTCACCGTGGTCGGATTCCCCTGCAACCAATTCGGCGCTCAGGAGCCGGGCACGGCGGCGGAGATTCAAAGCTTCTGCTCCCTCACCTATGGCGTGACTTTTCCGTTGGCCGCAAAAATAGACGTCAACGGTGCCCACCGCCATGCCCTCTACGCCTGGCTGACCGCCAAGGAGAACGGCTTTCCCGGAGACATTGGCTGGAATTTCGAGAAATTCCTGATCGACCGCGACGGACGAGTGATTTGCCGCTACCCTTCGGGAGCGAAGCCCACGGATGCCGCGTTTTTGCAGGACTTGGCCGACGTTCTTTAGTACGCGCCACCGCAAATAGCGCCGCTTTCGCTCACGCGAGTGGCATTTTGTCCGTCCACTCTTTAACATCAGCGCACTATTTGAACCCCGCGGTCGGAGACTTTAGATGCATTCTCGATTGAATGGCCTGACATGGCTTGCTGGCACGGCGTTGAGTTTGAGTTGGTCACTTGGCGCACATGCAGCGGGCGATCCGGCACTCGGCGAGAAGAAGTTCTACACCTGCTACGGTTGCCACGGCATTGACAACTACAGGAACGCCTATCCGGACTACAGCGTTCCCAAGCTGCGCCACCAGCACGCTTCGTATATCGTGGCGGCGCTGCAGGAGTACCGCAGCGGCGACCGGCCGCATGCGACCATGCACGCGCAGGCAGCATCGTTGTCAGACGAAGACATCGAGGATATCGCCGCCTACCTGCAGGGCGCGCAACCGGTGAAGCCGGGCACCGCGGTGAACGGGAAGGTTCCGAAACAAGTGGCCGCCTGCGTCGCCTGTCACGGCGAGAACGGACTGGGGGTCGAGTCGCCGCTGACGCCGAAGCCGGCCGTGCTCGCGGGTCAACACGTCGATTACCTGGAGCAGGCGTTGACGGCCTATAAGAATGGCCGCCGCAAGAACGTGGTGATGGCCGGCATGGCGCAGCTGCTCACCACCGATGAAGACGTCAAAATCGCGTCCGAGTATTTCGCCGGTCAATCCTCGCCCTTGGTCACGGCGAGCACCGACAGCAAGTAAGCAGGTCCGCTAAGCAGGTCCGCGCGGCGACTCACCGGCCGCGCGACGTCATTTGCTGAGGCTCATCAGGAATTGGGCGAACGTCCTGTAGTAGGCGTCGCGATTCTGCTTTTTACGAAAGCCGTGACCTTCGTCGCTGGCCTGCAAGTACCACACGTCGCCGCCCTTGCTGCGCACTCGATTGACGATCTGCTCCGCTTCGCTCAACGGTACCCGCGGATCGTTCTTGCCGTGCACGATGAGCAGAGGCCGTGAAATGCGCTCTGCATTCGTCAGCGGTGAAATGCGCCGCAAGTAGGCCCGCATGTCGGGATCGCGTTCATCGCCGTATTCCGCGCGGCGCTGGTTCTGCCGATACGGCGCGGTGTTGGTCAAAAAGCTGACGAAGTCGGCGATGCCCGAGAAGTCGACCCCGCCGCGCAGGCGCTCGCTGAAATTGACCAGCGTCGCGAGCGTGAGATATCCGCCGTAGGAACCGCCGGATACCACCACTTGCTTTGCGTCAAACGCGTTCTGCAAACGCAGCCACACGAGCAGCGCGCCCATATCCTTCACGGCGTCCTCGCGCAGCATGCCGTTGTCGAGAGCCAAATAATTCTTTCCGTAGCCGGATGAGCCGCGCACATTGGGCGCAACGACGGCAAGCCCAAGCTCATTGACCACATATTGCAGCCATGGATCGAAGCCTGGGCGGAACTGCGATTCAGGGCCGCCGTGCAAGGTGATCAGCACCGGGTGCGGACCCGGAGTCGACGGCTCGTACACATACACGGGTATTTGACGCTGCCGGCCGTCGGTCCGGTCGAAGGTGGGAAACTGCGTGAGCCGCGGCGTCACGAACTTGGCGAGATCCACCGCACCCGCTTCGCTGTGCGTCCAAGCCTCAAGGGCGTTCGCCGCGATGTCGAGCACATACGCGTCGCGCGGCCGATTGGGCGCCGCGAAGCCGAAGGCAAGGCGATTGCCTTCGGCGTCGAAATTCAAGGAGCCGATGATGCCGGCCGCAGGGAGCTTGGGCGGAATCAAGTCCTGATGCGTACGCAGATCGAGCACATTGAGTTTGTCGATCCCCGCCTCGTTGCTGATATAGGCCAGGTAATGTCCGTCGCGCGAAATCGCCAATTCTTCGATGTCCCAGGAAAGACGGCCGGAGATGACGGTCTTGTCGCCGGTGAATAGATTGACGTAACGCAGCTGCGCGAACTCGCTGTCGAGGTCCGAAATCAAATAGACGCCCTGCCCGTCGCGCGAGAATTTGGCGCCCGCGATCCCCACCTTGGTCGGCGCCGACTCGACCTCGCGTTTTTGTCCCGAGCTAAGATCCACCACGTACAGATACGCTTCGGAAATCGAGAGGTACTTCAGAACCAGCAGCTTGCGGTCATCCGGCGACCAATCGAGCGGATACCAGGCGGCGCCGTCGCCGGTGACGGCGAGCCGCGGCAGCGAGCCCGCTTCCGGATCGACGATGTCGATGTCATAGGTTGCCGCCCACATCCTTGAGATACACGTAGGCGCTGCGCCCGGGATCGGGCGAAAATGCGGCCTGCGTGATCGGCTCGCGCAGAAACGTGAGCTGGCGGCGCTCGCCGGCAGGCCGCTCCACGAGATGCAGTTGATCGACGTCGCCGAATCGAGTGGCGATCAGCAACTGACCTTTCGGCGAGAAGCCGAGTGGAGTCGCCTGGCGCGCATTCAGATAGGCATCCAGTTTCTCGCTCAAACCCGCCGCGGGTTCGGGAATATTGTCGAAGATCAGATTGCCGCGCTCGACCCGCGGCAGCGCCGAGGCTGGAACCGCGGACAGGAACGGCACTGCCATGAGCAGCATCAAATAAATTCGAGTCATAGTTTGTATGTTCTCACACGGCGCGGATAATGGGAGCGATGGCAGCCTATGAACACTTGGTGAAATCCTACGATGTCGGCGATCAGCTCGACGACATCGCGAGCGCGGATCCCCCTGCTTACCTGCGCCGCTGCTTCGCCGAGGGCCACTCCGCATCCGTGTTGTCTTGGGCTCGGGTCCAGCAACTCGCGGTCTGCGCCATGGTCCTTGACGCCATCGTCAACGGCCGAGACTACGAATCGTTCGAGCATGAGCTGATCGCTGACTGGCGGATCCATTATGCCAGCGCGTGCGCCAAACTGAAGGACGCTGCCGTGCAGGCCCTGCACCGCGTACTCGAGCGCGACAGGCCGCAAGATCCGGATGCCGCCATGGAACTGGAACAACTCGCCGGTAGCCTGGCTGCGGCTCGATGACGACCCTGCATCAAAGTGATCTGCGTCCATGCCTCGATTGCGACGCAAGCCGGCGCGCCTGCCGGATCGCGTTGTCTGCGGCGTTGCTCGCGGCACTGGTCGCCTGCCGCGCACCATCACCCCGGGCTGCTCCACCCGATCGCGCTCCGCCTCCGCCGGCCACGCATGAACCCGGGGATGCTTCTTATGATTGGCACGGTCTCCTCATCGCTCCCTTCGGCAGCGTGCTCAAGGATATTCCCCTAGCGCTTCACGAAGTGTTGCTGTTTCGGGACGACGCGCATGGTAGCGCCGCAGCGGGCAATGCTGCGGCGGGTAACGGTGCGACGGGCAATGCGGCGATGAGCAATGCCGCGGCCGACTCGGCGGTCATCGATGCGGAGTGCTATGCCGCTGATGCGCCTGCGCCTCGGTTTGTCGGGAGGATTCCCGATGAGTACTTGCTCTGCTTCAAGCAAGATCGGCTGTCTCGAATTCAAGCCTCGGTTCGCTTGGAGGCCGCTCGAGCGTCCGACATATTCGCCGCGGCCTGCGCCGGGTGGTTTAAGAACGCGGCGCCGACGCCCGACGTCGGAACTCCTGGCGTTGGAACCTCCAGCGTTGGAACCCCTGGCGTTGGAGCGCCCGGCACCGTGCCATCGTCCGCCGAGGCCCAAAATGCCGGTGTCTGCGAGGGCCGCGACGGCGCCATTCACTTCCGCGGCCGGCTCGAGGAGGAGCGGGGTCGGGCGGACATGCCTCAAGCGGAATCGGTCTTGTCGATTACCTTAGACAGCGCTCCCAATCCTTGAGCAACCCGCCCGTGACGCGAGAGTCCGAACTTGAACTGCTCGCCGCGGGGGCGCGCGACATCGGCATTGCCTTGGACTCATCCGGCGCCGAAGCGCTGCTCAAGCTCGTCGACGAGCTCGAACTCGGCAACGCGCAGTTCAATCTGACGGCAATTCGCGACAGGCTCGGGATGTTGCGCAAACATGTCCTCGACAGTCTCAGTCTGCAGCCCTACCTGCGCGGCAGCCGCGTCGCCGATATCGGCACCGGCGCCGGTTTTCCGGGCCTGCCGCTGGCCATCGTCAACCCGCAGCGCCGTTTTACGCTGGTCGAGGCCACCGGCAAGAAGGCCCGATTCGTCGAACAAACCGTGCTCCGACTGGGGTGCGAGAATGTTCAAGTCGAGCATGCTCGCGCAGAAAACTACAGGCCGTTCGAGCTTTTCGATACAGTGGTGGCGCGGGCCCTGTCCTCGCTCGCGGATTTTGCGGCCTATGCCGGTCATTTATGTGCTCCTGACGGGCGGCTGCTGGCGATGAAGGGAAAGCGGCCGGACGAGGAAATCTCCGCCCTGCCCAAATCGTTTCGGGTGCTGGCGGTGCATAGGCTCAAAGTGCCCGGGCTGGACGACGAGCGGCATCTTGTGGAACTCTCACCGTCCCGACCCAAATCGAGCAAGGCATGAAGCGGGTCATCGCAGTCGCAAATCAAAAAGGCGGAGTCGGAAAGACCACGACCGCCGTCAATCTGGCCGCCTCGCTGACGGCCACCAAGCGGCGCGTCCTGCTGATCGATCTCGATCCCCAGGGCAATGCCACCATGGGATGCGGAATCGACAAGCACGCTCAGGCCCGCACCAGCTGCGACGTGTTGTTGGGCGACTGCGCCGCGATGGAAGCATTGGTGCCGGTCGAGTACGGCGGTTTCATGTTGATGCCTTCCAATCAGGACCTCACGGCGGCAGAGGTTCGCCTGCTCGGCATGATCACCGGCCGAGAGTTCAAATTGCGCAATGCGCTGAAACCGGTGCGGGAGGATTTCGACGTGATCTTCATCGACTGCCCGCCGGCGCTCAATATGCTGACGCTGAACGCGCTGGTGGCGGCGGATTCCGTGATGGTCCCGATGCAATGCGAGTATTACGCGCTGGAGGGCCTGAGCTCCCTGGTGCAGACCATCGAGCAGATTCGGGGCAGCATCAATCCGGATCTGGAAATCGAAGGTCTGCTGCGCACCATGTTCGACCCGCGTAACAACCTGGCGAATGAAGTGTCCGCGCAGCTGATCGAGCACTTCGGCGACAAGGTGTTTCGCACCATGATCCCCCGGAACATACGGCTGGCGGAGGCGCCGAGTTTTGGCAAGCCCGCGCTTTTTCACGACAAGGAGTCGCGCGGCGCGCTGGCCTATCTGGCGCTCGCCGGCGAGATGATTCGCCGCGACGATCTGCCGCCCGCCGATGAGATGATTCGCAGCGACGACCTGCCGCCCGCGCCCGTATAATCCGCTCTGTCCGTAGAATCGGCGTCGTTTCACTGGGATTCGTCATGTCCGGCAAAAAGCCGTCTTTGGGTCGTGGCCTCGCTGAGTTGAGCCCCTTGCTCGCGAAGCGCGCGGGCACGTCCGCGGTTGAACCACCGGTGCTCGCCGGCGACCGCTTGGCGAGTTTGCCGCTCGATTTGCTGCAGCGGGGCAAGTTCCAGCCTCGCGTCGATATGCGGACCGAGACCTTGAGCGAACTGGCGGACTCGATCAAATCACAGGGCCTGGTGCAGCCCATCCTGGTGCGCCCCGTCGGAGGCCGCAATCCCGGCGAATCGCAACGCTATGAAATCATCGCCGGCGAGCGGCGCTGGCGAGCGGCGCAAATGGCGGGGCTTGCGGAGATTCCCGCGGTTATTCGAGACGTGCCCGATGAGGCGGCCGTTTCCATGGCGCTCATCGAGAATATTCAGCGGGAAGACCTGAACCCCCTGGAAGAGGCGGGCGCGCTGCTGCGCTTGATCGAGGAATTCGGCTTGACGCATCAGGCGGCCGCGGAGGCCGTCGGGCGTTCGCGCGCCGCCGTGAGCAATCTATTGCGCCTCATGGAGCTGGCCGACGAGGTCAAGGAATTGCTGGAACAGCGGCGCATTGAAATGGGTCACGCGCGCGCGCTGTTGGGTTTGAACTCGCGCCGTCAGCAGATCGAAGTGGCCGGCCTCGTGGCCAAGAAATCCCTGTCGGTGCGTGAAACTGAAGCATTGGTGCGTCGCATCATCACGCCGCACTCCGCCGACTCGCAAACGGCGCCCGCGGTGGACCCGGATATTCAGCGACTAGAGCGCGAATTGGCCGATAAATTGGGCGCCAAGGTAGCGTTCCAGCACACCGCTTCCGGCAAGGGAAAGCTCGTCGTGAGCTATAACAGCTTGGATGAGCTCGAGGGCATCCTCGGCCACATCCAATGAAAAGAGCGAAAAAATACCTGGCCCAAACGCCTTGATGCAGCGGGTCGGCCTCTCTATAATGCGCCGGCTATTTTGACTGGCGACGGCTCATAGAATGTGGAAATCGAGGGTAGCGCCGCCGGTCCGGTTCCCTTCGCGATGAATGAAGTTCTGAGTCGCGGCAAGCGGACGGTCGTTCGTGTCGTGCTCCTGCAAACAGGTTGCGCGGCATTTGTCGCGTCTGTGTTTCTTGTGTTCAAAGGCGCGCACCAAGCCCTTGCGGCGCTGGTGGGTGGATTGATCGTGGCTGCCGGAAGTGCCGTGTTGGGTTGGCGCGTGTTCAAGCCCGGGATTGCGGGCGGCGCCACGCTCACGACGGCGATGTATGCCGGAGTGGCGCTGAAGTGGTTATGGTTTGCGCTCGCACTGTATTTAGCGATCGCGCGGTTGAAACTCGACGCGGCACCGCTATTGATAGGGATAGTGGTCACGCAATTGGGGTATTGGGTCGGTCTAGTTCGGCTCAAATGACGATTGGGGACTTATGCGTTTTGGAATCATGGCAGAGGAAGAAGGTTCGGGTGGGGTGACGGGCTACATCAAGCACCACCTTACTCATCTCACCGTGGATACAGGGCACGGTGCCTTCTGGTCCATCCATCTGGACAGCATATTTTTTACCCTGATCGTGTCCTTCGTCTTCATTCTCGTACTCTCGATGGCCGCGCGGCGAGCGACCAGCGGTGTGCCGGGTAAATTGCAGGCTGCGGTGGAGATACTCGTGGAAGGCGTGGATGGTATGGTGAAAGACACCTATCACGGCCCGAACAAATTCATCGCGCCGCTCGCCATTACGATTTTCTGCATCGTGTTCCTGGAAAATTTCATGGATATCCTGCCGGTGGATGCGTTGCCCGCCGCCGCCAAGCTCTTCGGCGTGGAGCATCTGCGCACGGTGGCAACGGCCGACCTCAACACCACCGTCGGCATGGCGTTGGGTGTGTTTCTCCTGATCCAGTGGGTGGGCATTACGCACAAGGGCTTGGGTGTTTTTGCCGGAGAGTGGTTCACGGCTCCGTTTCATGCTCATAGCACCGCTCTCAAGGTCCTGCTGGCGCCGATCAATTTTGCATTTCGAGTGATCGAAGAAGTAGTCCGGCCGCTATCTCTGTCGATGCGATTGTTCGGCAACATGTACGCGGGTGAACTCATCTTTTTGCTGATCGCCTGCTTCACGCTCGGCGCGGCACTCAATCAACTGTCGACCTACTTCTTAGGTATAGCGCAATTCGGCGCCGGCCTCGTGTGGACCTTGTTTCACTACCTCATCATCACGCTGCAGGCGTTTATTTTCGGGGTGCTGACCATCGTGTATGTGGGCATTTCGGCCGAGAAGCACTAGATTCGATTCATTCAAGACATTAAAGACCGGAGACAATAATGGACAATGTGACCCAAATCGCTCAACTCATGAGCTCGACCGTGATTGCAGCGGGCTTGGTAATCGGCCTGGGTGGCGCGGGCGCCGCCGTCGGCTTCGGTCTTCTGGGCGGCAAGTTCCTCGAGAGCTCCGCTCGCCAACCGGAACTCACCAACATGCTGCAGACCAAGATGTTCATCGTTGCGGGCCTCTTGGACGCGGTGCCGATCATCGGCGTAGCCGTCGGCTTCTTGCTGCTTTACGCCAATCCTTTCTTGGGCGCGCTCGGTCTCAAGTAAAGCGCCGCATAGGCGCCTGAACGGCGTCGGGTAAGGAGTACGCAATGAACTTAGCACTTACGCTGGTCATCCAAGGGGTCGTGTTTTTCTTGGTCGCCTGGGCGGTCATGAAATTCTTCTGGCCGTGGCTCATGGGAGCCATCGAAGAGCGGCAGAAGAAAATTGCAGCCGGTTTGGCGGCCGCCAGCAAGAGCGAAAAGGATCTCGAAGAGGCCGAGGCGCGCTCCAAGGACATCATCCGCGAAGCACGCGACCGGGCTGCGCAGCTCGTCGACCTGGCGGGCAAGCGTTCGAATGAAATCGTCGAGGAAGCCAAGGGCACGGCATCGAGCGAAGCGCAACGCCTGGTGGATCAGGCGCGCGAAGAAGTGGCACGGGAAACCACGCGCGCGCGGGAAGGCCTGGCTCGAGAAGTGGGCAAGCTCGCAGTCGAGGGTGCGTCGCGCCTGCTGGAACGCGAGATCGATCCGAAGACTCACGCCGAGCTGTTGGACAAATTGGCGGCCGAGGTTGCGCGTGGCTGAGCGAGCTACCATCGCCCGGCCTTATGCGAAAGCCGCGTTCGAATACGCGCGCGACGCGAATGCATTGGCACAGTGGTCGGAGGGACTGAAAGCAGCGGCCCAGATCGTCGCCGATCCGCGCGTCGCCCCGCTCACCAAGAGTCCCGAATGGTCGGCGGCCGACCTGGTCGGCCTCATCACCGATGTCGCCGGCGCCAAACTCGATGCCGGCATGCAGAACTTCGTGCGCGTGCTGGCGGAGAATCACCGCTTGCTGCTGTTGCCCGAGATCGCGGCGCATTACGAGGTTCTGCGCTCCGCGGTTGAAAATACCATCGACGTCGAGGTGGTCTCCGCCGTGCCGCTCGACGCCGCTCAAGCCGACAAACTTAGGGCAGCTTTGAGCACGCGGCTCAAGCGCAAGGTGCGCATGCAGAATTCGGTCGATTCGACGCTGCTGGGCGGCGCCGTGGTGCGGGCGGGTGATCTGGTCATCGACGGTTCGCTGAAAGGCCGCCTGCAACGACTCGCCACGAATTTAACTAGTTAGAACTGATTTAGTCGCGGGTTCTAAGGCCCGCAGCAAGAGGATCGATATGTCCATCAAGGCATCGGAAATCAGCGACCTGATCAAGGCGCGCATCGAAAAATTCCAGTCCGCGACCGAGGCGCGCAATGTCGGCACGGTGGTGAGCGTCACCGACGGCATCGTACGCATCCATGGCCTCGCCGACGCGCGTTACGGCGAAATGCTGGAATTCGTCGGAAACACCTTTGGGCTGGCGCTGAACCTCGAGCAAGACTCGGTGGGCGCCGTGGTGCTCGGCGACTACAAGCACATCTCCGAAGGATCTTCCGTCAAGACCACCGGCCGCATTCTCGAAGTGCCGGTGGGTCCGGAACTTTTGGGCCGCGTCGTCGATGCGCTGGGTAATCCCATCGACGGCAAGGGCCCGGTGAATGCCAAGCTGAAGTCGCCGCTCGAGCGCGTGGCGCCGGGCGTGATTTTCCGCAAGAGCGTATCGCAACCGGTACAGACCGGCCTCAAAGCCATCGACGCCATGGTGCCGATCGGGCGCGGCCAGCGTGAGCTCATCATCGGCGACCGCCAGACCGGCAAGACGGCGGTGGCCATCGACACCATCATCAACCAGAAGGGCACGGGCGTTAAATGCGTCTACGTCGCCATCGGTCAGAAGCAGAGCTCGATCGCCAACGTGGTGCGCAAGCTCGAAGAGCACGGCGCCATGGGCCACACGGTCGTGGTCGCGGCTTCCGCCTCGGTGCCCGCGGCGATGCAGTACCTCGCGCCCTACGGCGGCTGCGCCATGGGCGAGTACTTCATGGACAACGGCGAAGACGCGCTGATC
>WNFI01036685.1_pt1 | contig 22335 bp, 23 predicted proteins | sample 5400471 | NCBI WGS metagenome assembly WNFI01 (sample SAMN13153348, study PRJNA577476) | soil metagenome | isolation source: 100 cm saprolite on Douglas fir-dominated hillslope | place: USA:California | collected 2013-09-17
CGCGGTCGTCCTCTATTGCCTGGCCGATTGCTGGATGAGCTGGAACGCGACGAAGCGCGCCGCCGCTTACGGCTACACGCAGCTCTATTGGTATCGCGACGGCACCACCGGCTGGGAGGCCGCCGCCCTGCCGATGGCGGAGGCGACGCCGGAAGTGGGACGGCCGTGAGCCGACCGGTCGATGGACGCCGTCATGCGGCGGACCTATGCTGGCGCCGTCGCTCACGGGACGAAGGCCGCCATGCCTGCGGCGCAACGGCTCCTCTGGATCGCAATGATGCTCCTGGCCGTCGGCGCGAGCGCCCGGGCCGCGGAATTGACGGTGCAGCAGATCAGCGTCGCGCTGGCCAAGGCGAGCGCGTCGAGCCCGGTGAATTTCTCGCACCGCGACCTGAGCTACCTCGATCTCAGCGAGCTCGATTTCAAGCACGCAGATCTCAGCGGCGCCAACCTCTACGGCGCCGACCTGTCGCGCGCCAACCTCTCCGGGGTCAAGCTCGCCGGCGCCAACCTCGACCACACGCTGATCATCGGCGCGAATTTCGCCGGTGCCGACCTCACGGAGGTGAGCCTGCTCGACGCCGTGGCTTATTCCACGCTGGAGGTCTCGACCGCCGAAGCCCCCAACTTCGCCGGCGCCAGCCTCGCCGGCGCGCACGTCATCGCCCGGCTGAGCCGCGCCAACATGAGCGGGGCCAACCTCGCCCATATCCATATGGGCACGCCGCGAAATCGCACGATACCGCCGACCCGCAACGCGCTGTCCGGCTGCAATCTCGCGAATGCGTCGCTCGCCGGCGCCGACCTCGGCGGCGTCGATTTGGCCTTCGCCGATCTCAGCGGCGCCGACCTGTCGCACGCCAATCTCGCCCGCGCCGATCTGGCGCATGCCGATCTCACCGGCGCCGATCTCACGGGCACCGACCTGTCCGACGCCGACCTCGACGAGACCGTCCTCAGGCGGGCGAGAGGTCTCGCCGCGGCCAAAGGCATCGACACCGCGCGCCATCACGACACGACGATCCGCTAGACGAGAGCCGAGGGCGCAGACCATGGGGCGATTTTGGCTTCTCGGCGCGACCCTGGCGACGGCCGGCGCGCTGATCCTCGGTCCGATCCCGCCGGCGAGCGCGACCGAGATGACCGACACTGCGCTCGTGCTGGCGGTCGATGTGTCCGAATCCGTCACTCCCGAGCGCTACGCGCTGCAGATGGAGGGCATCGCCCGCGCCTTCCATGATCGGGAAGTGCAGGGCAGCATCCTCTCCGGCGCGCATCACTCGATGTTCGTCACCCTCGTCGAATGGTCGAACAAGCCTTTTGTCGTGCTGCCCTGGACGCTCATCGCCAGCGCCGAGGAGGCGGACGCCTTCGCCGACAGGCTCCGCCAGGCGCCGCGCGCCGACAGCCAGTTCACCTGCATGTCGCGCGCGCTCGAAATCATCGAAGGCAAGGTCCTGCCGTTCGTGCCGGTGCCGGCCGAGCGCACCGTCATCGACGTCTCCGGCGACGGCCGCGACAATTGCAATCCCGCGAAATCGGTCGACGCGGTCCGCGACGAGCTCGTCGCCGCCGGCGCGACGATCAACGGGCTGCCGATCCTCGAAGGCGACGAAGCCGCCACGCTCGAGGCGTGGTATCGCGAGCACGTCATCGGCGGCCATGCCGCCTTCCTGGTGCCCGCGCACGGCTTCGCCGATGTCCAGCGTGCCATGCGGCAGAAATTCATCGTCGAGATCAGCGCCAAATGACCGCCGCGCGGCGCGCGCTCAGGAGAGCGCCGCCTGGAGCGCGCGGGCGTAGGCGCCGAGACGCGCGTCGAGCTGCCCGGGAATCTCGCAGACGTAGCGCATCGTCCGCTGCACCTCGGTGTAGGTGCGCGAGCTGTAGGTCCAGCGCTGCATCAGCTCGGCGCGCTCGGGCGAAGGCTCGCCTTTGGGCTCCGGCGTCGCGTCGACCTCGGCGGTGAGACGGGCGACGATATCGGCGAGGTTGCGCTGCCGCTCGGCCAACATCTTGATCCGCTGAATCACCTCGGTGCGCTGCCGGTTGGTCTCATCGAGCAAGCCGGCGAAGGCCAGGGTGATGAGGCGGTTACGGTCGCCGCCGAGGCTCCGCGTGAAGTCGCCGATGGCGGCCTCGCCATCTGCGGCGGAGACGCCGCGCGGCGCGGCGCGGTCGACCAGCGCGGCGACGGCGGGCTCGGCGTGCCAATCGCCGATGCCCTCGAGCGGCGGCCCGCTCCAGATGGTCGCCGCGGCGATCTCCGGCACGAGTGCCTGCTGGCAGGGCCAGTTGGGGTCGACGCTGCGCGGCGCCGCGCCGGCGGCGAACGGCAGCAGGCACGTCAGCGCGCCCAGCAGGATGACGCGCGGCCTCATTCCGCGGCAACCCGGCGGGCGATGAGGCCGCGGCTCGGATCGTAGCCATAAATCGCCGCCAGCATGAACACCAGCAGCGACCCGACGACCACTGCTGCCGACAGCGGCGCGAATTCCCCGTAGAGCGCGAAGCGGATGAGCTCGACCGCGTGGGTGAAGGGATTGGCCATGCAGATATAATATAGCGTCAAGCTCGACTCCTTGACGCGCCACAGCGGATAAAGCGCGGAGGACGCGAAGAACATCGGGAAGATCACGAAATTCATCACGCCGGCGAAATTCTCGAGCTGGCGGATCGCCGACGACAGCAGCAGACCGAGCGCGCCCAGCATCATCCCCGAGAGGACGAGAGCAGGCAGCACCGTGAGATAGCCCAGCGCGGGCGGCTGTATCTCCCAGAAATAGGCGATGGCGAGAAAGACATAGGCCTGGAGCACGGAGACGATGACGCCGGCGAGCAGCTTCGCGACGAGCAGGAACCAGCGCGGCAGCGGGCTGATCATCAGCGTGCGCATACTGCCCATCTCGCGGTCGTAGACCATGGAGAGCGAGCTCTGCATGCCCTGGAAGAGCTGGATCATGCCGATGAGGCCCGGTGCGATGTAGACCTCGTAGGGCACGTAGGTCTCGTAGGGCGGGATGATCGACACGCCCAACACGAAGTGGAAGCCGGTGGCGAAGATCAGCAGCCACACCAGCGGCCGCACCAGCGCGGCGATGAAGCGCCCGCGCTGGTTGAGGAAGCGCAAGGCCTCGCGCCGCACGATGCCGGCGAGGCAGCGGTAGTAATGCGCGGGGCTCATGCCGCCCGCTCCTGCGTCAACGCATCGAAGGCGCCGCGCATCGACGACGCGCGCGTTTCGCGGATCACGTCGGCGACGGCGCCGTGGGCGAGGACGCGGCCGCGATGCAGGACGACCACCTGTCCCTCGGCGTCGACCTCGTCGATGAGGTGCGTCGCCCACAGCGCGGCAAGGCCTTCGTCGTGGCACAAATTGCGCACGTGATCGAGCAGGAATTGCCGGCTGGCGATGTCGAGGCCGACGGTCGGCTCGTCGAGCAGCAGGAGCTGCGGGCGGTGCAGCAGCGCGCGCGCGATCTCGACGCGGCGACGCTGGCCGCCGCTGAGCTGGCGGACCTTGTCGCCGAGCCGGTCGCTCAGCCCAACGCGCTCGATCTCGGCGGCGATGCGCGCGGCCGCGACGCGGCGGGCGATGCCGTGCAGCGCGGCATGGTAGAAGAGATTCTGCGCCACCGAGAGGTCGAGATCGAGGGTCGACTGCTGGAACACGGCGCCGATGCGGGCCAGCGCCTCGGATGGATTCTCCTTGATCTCCCAGCCGAAGACGCGGATCGAGCCGCTGCGGTGGCCGTAGAGCCGGGTGATCAGCGAGAACAGCGTCGTCTTGCCGGCGCCGTTGAGGCCGAGCAAGGTCAGGCGCTGGCCGCGTCCGATCGCGAGCGAGACATCGCGCAGCACCTCGCGGCCGCCGAACGCATGGCTCACGCCAGCGACCACAAGAGGCGCCGCCGCGTTTTGCGCCGTTATCGGCGTTGCCGCATCCATGGCGCCGCTCCGCCTGCTCCCGCTCGACGATGACACTGCCCGTCCGTCATGGCCGCACGACCACGCCCCAGGGCTGGTTGCCGACCGTCACCGACTTGACGACACGGAGATTCGGCACGTCGATCACCGACACATCGTTGCTGATGCCATTGGTCGTATAGAGGCGGCTCTCGTCGCTGTTGAAGGCGAGGTTCCAGACGCGCTGCCCGACCAGGAGATATTTCTTCACCTCGTAGGTCTGCGCATCGACCACGGCAACACGGTTGGCCGGCCCCAGGGCGACGAAGCCGAGCTTGCGGTCCTTTGTCAGCGCCACGCCGACGGCCTGGATCGCCTCCTGCGGCACGCCCGACACGGCGAAGGCGATCTTATGGACGATCTTGTGCGATGGCGGATCGATGACGCTGACCGTGCCGCCGATCTCGGAGGAGACCCACACCTGCTGCCCGTCGGCCGTCCATTCGGCGCGACGCGGCCGGCTGTCGACCAGCACGTTCGCCACCACCTTGCGCGTGTCGTTGTCGATGAAATGCGCCATGCTGGTCGTCTCGGAGGTGTTGACGATCCATTTGCCGTCCGGGCTGATGCCCTGGGCCGCTCGGCAGCGGCGGGCCGAGGGTGAACTTCTCGAGATCGAGCGTTTCGATCTCGTCGTCGTCGCTGGCGCAGATGTAGAGAGTCTTCTTGTCCTTCGACAGCACGATGCCGCGCGGCCGCTGCCCGACCGGGACGGTGCGCAGCACCTTCAGGCTCTCGCCGTCGAGCACGGTGATCGAATTGCCCTTCTCGTTCGACACGAGCACCGTCTCGGCGCCGGCGCCGCCGGCGGGGGTGAGCCAGAGGGCGACCGCCAGCGCGGGCATCGCCCATGATCGGCACGGATGCAGCAGGCGGCGAGGCGCGCGCATCATTGCAAGCGGCATTTGCTCTCCGGACGGTCCATGCCGAGTGTATCCAATTCCGAAAACTGGTGCAGGAAGCGGCCCGGCGGCGGCGATACGGAGACCAGGGCGCGCGTATCGGCGAGCAGGATCGCCTGGCGCATCTGGCCGTCCCAGGGGCGGAAGCTGAGCGGCGTCCCCTTGTAGCCGCCGAGCTGGAACTGCTCGCTCCGCATGAAGGCCACGAGCTTCTCCGGCTCGACCGATTGCGCGCGCGCCGCGGCTTCGCCGACGGCACGCACCGCGAGCCACGCCGCGTAGTCGCGCGCGGTCATCCAGCGCTTGGCGGCCTGGCGGAAGCGGTCTTGCAGCTGGGTCGCGCCCCATTCCTCGTGGGGCCGCGCCCAGGCGGTGGCGACCAGCCCGGCGGTGCCGGCCACCGGACGCGGCGCATAGGTGGCATAGCTCATATAGTCGCCGAATTGGTCGTCCTCGTCGGCGACGACGAGAACGTCGTAGCTCACCCCTTGCGTGAAATTCGCCACCTCGGCGGCGATCGAGTAATGCCCGCTGGCCCTCGGTCGGGCCCACCACGAGGAAGACGTTGCGCCATTGCTTGACGAGGAGATATTCGAGCAGCGCGTCGGCCAGCATGGCGCGGCTCGGCAGCGTGTGCAGCAGGTTGGCGCGGCATTTCTCGGCGCGCAGGTCGTCGTCGGGCGCGGCGGTGTTGAAGAGCGTGACGCCGCGTGCCTCCGGCAGTGCCGCCACGGCGAGGAGCGGAGCCTCGGGCAAGTCGGTCACGACCAGCCGCACGCCCTCGCCGACGAGCTTGCGGAAGGCCGCCGCGACATCGCCGCCCTCGGGCGCCAGCGCCTCGGCGAGGACGAATTGCTGGCCGGTGAAGCGGCCGGTCGTATTGTCGTCGGCGATCCCCAAGCGCGCGCCGGCCACGCCCTCATCGGCGGGCGGCGGATCGAGATAAGGCTGCGGCGCCTCGCGTTTAACGCGCTGGCCGATAAAGCCGATCTGCACCGCGGCCGGGCTTTGCTCCGCCGCGCGCGGCGAGCCGAGGGCCGGCGCCATGACCGCGGCAAGCGCCGACAGCGCCAGCAATGCCCGCCGCGAGCGACGGCCGATCGGACGACCCACGCCCTCTCCTCCCCAGCCCGACGACGCCGCTCTCATGGCGCTTCCGACACGGCCACGCAAGCCCTCGCCGGCTCGCCCGCGAACGCTGGGATCGCGGAGACATCGTGGCGGGTAATCGGCAAAGAGGAACGGTGTGTCCCGCGCCCCGCCGCGGCGCAGCGGGGCGACGCTAGGGGATCATTTCAGGGTTTGCAGATAGGCGATGACGTTCTGGCGATCCTTCTCGTCCTTCAAGCCGGGGAAGATCATCTTGGTCCCCGGCACGAGCTTGCGCGGGTCGGTCAGGTAGATGTCGAGCTCTTCCAGCGTCCATTTGTGCTTGAAGTTCTTCATCGCGTCGGAGTAGTTGAAGTTCGGGGCGGTGCCAGGTTCGCGATCCATCACCCCGGCGAGGCTAGGGCCAATCTTGTTCTTGCCACGTTCGGTCGTGTGGCAGAGGGCGCATTTCTTGAACACTTCCTTGCCCGCCTCGGGATCGCCTGCCGCATGGGCCGAGCCTGCGCCGACAAGCATTCCGAGCATGGCCGCGACAAAGACCTTTTTTTTCGACATTTGAGCTCCTTCCGCAGGATGTCCGCGCGCCGACGCAGGCGCGTCGCCTTGGCTGCCATCCAGATAAACTCGGCAGCCGGCCATTCATCCCCAATTTGCGTCAAACCGCAACCGCTCTTTGCCACCGATCGGTCTTGGAAGGTGATCCTCAGGTCTGCTGTGCGCGGCCGAACTGACCAAGGGCGGACGTCGCCGCGACCGCGGCTCATGACCCGTTCCGCACATGCACGCCGTTGGCTATGCTCCGTATCATGGACGCCCCGTTTGCGATGGATCCAAGCCCGCCTTGGACAATGGACGTCGATTGACAATTCAGAGACGGCTTTCGAATTTGGAGAACCTCATGACCCGGAATCGCAAAGGTCCCCCACACCAAGCCAAGCACTTCCAGCCCGAGGACCATGCGCACGCGGCGCATCAGGAGGAAGCGTCGCATGGCCCCGCGCAAAAGCCTGGGAAGAGCGAGCCGCGAAAGACCGCCCATCCGGTGGAGCGCACGCCGAAAGGTCCGAGCAGGGGCCAATAGGTCCGGTGTCGCAGAGGACCGGACGGCAACCGCCGTCACGGTCGCTCTGCACCGACTTCTCGGTTGCTCACGCGCAGATGGGGCATGGTAGGGAAGACGAAATCCACAGATGTCGCCCCCCGTTCAGGCTTCGAACAAACAGACGCGGCGCGTCGTTCGCCCTTGGCCGATCTTTTCTTCGCTGTCCGGCTACGTCGCGAAAAATCTGAGCGGGGACCTCGCGGCGGGGCTCACCCTCGCGGCGATCGCGATACCCGAGCAGATGGCCACCGCGCGCCTTGGCGGGTTTCCACCGGAGCTCGGCTTCGTCGCGTTTGTCGCCGGGTCAATCGGTTTCGCGGCCTTCGGGGCCAATCGCTTCCTGTCCGCGGGCGCCGATTCTACCATCACCCCGATTTTTGCCGGCGGCCTAGTGATGTTGGCGGCGATGGGAACACCGGAATATGCCGGTTTGGCGGTTGCGCTCGCGCTGGTTGTCGGCACCATTTTGATCGGCGGAGGAATTTTTCGCCTCGGCTGGGTCGCGAATCTCTTGTCTGCTCCCGTCACGACGGGGTTTCTCGCTGGTATCGCAATTCACATCATTGTCTCTCAGCTTCCGGGGCTTCTTGGCGTTTCGCCTCCCGAGGGCAATCTGTTTCACCGTATTGCCGCCATCGCCAAGGACTTCGATCGAGCAAACCTCTATTCGGTCACGCTCGGCTTGGCCGTCCTTTTTCTGACTCTCGGGTCGGAGCGTATCAGCGCCCGCATTCCGGGCGCGTTGATCGGCCTTCTTACAGCCACCGCAGCCCTCCTTTTGTTCGACTTGGAAAGCCGCGGCGTTGCCGTCTTGGGAAGGACCCAAGGCGAGTTGCCGCGGCTTCTTTGGCCGGCAGTGAAGATCGATGACCTGCTCCATGTCGTACCGTTGGCGCTGATCGTTTCCGTCGTGATCATGGTGCAAACAGCCGCCACGACATGCTCATTCGTCTCGGATCCCGGCGAACCTCCAGCGGTCAATCGCGACTTCATCGGGGTTGGTGCAGGAAGCATTCTGGCTGGGCTCCTCGGCGCCTTCCCGGTGAATGCCAGCCCGCCCAGGACCGCTATCGTGTCAGAGTCCGGAGGGCGCTCGCAAATCGCCGGCTTGGTGGCATCCGGGTTTGTCTTGGGACTGATCGCTTTTGGGGCGACGCTCCTGACCCATGTGCCGCAGGCAGCACTCGCCGGCGTCCTCCTTTTCATCGGCCTGCGGATGATTCGTATTCGCGAAGTCATCGAGGTCTATCGCCGAACATTCGGGGAATTCCTCCTGATCATCATCACGATGAGTTCGATCGTCGCGCTGCCGACGGCGACGGGCGTTGCGGTAGGGATCGTGCTTTCGCTGATGCATGGAATGTGGACCGCGACCCGCGCGCATGCGATCGAGTTTGAGAAGGTCCCGGGGACTTCGATCTGGTGGGCCCCGAGCACCGAGCTGAAGGGCGAAATCCTTCCCGGAGTCCTGGTCATTGCATTTCAGGCGCCGCTCTCCTTCTTGAACGCGTATGATTTCAGACGAGGCGTCCTGGATGCCATAGAGCGCCGCCCAAAGCCGCTTGATTTAGTCGTTCTGGAAGCGAGCAGCATCATCGCGCTTGACTACACCGCCTCCAAAATTCTCGCGGCAGTGATCACGCAGTGCCAATCCTCAGGCATCACGTTTGCCGTTGCCCGTCTCGAATCCGTGCGGGCGCAGGAAGCATTCTCGCGCTTCGGCATCATGGACCTTCTCCGGCGGGACCACCTGTTTCACAGCGTGGATGAGGCTGTCACGGCGTTGGCCAGGAAGCCCTGACGGCAGCCCTTTTGCGCGGCTTCATCTGAATGGAACGACGATGAACAACAACGCCTACCCCGCCATCCACGCGAAGCTCGAGCAATTGCGGCCAACCCAAATGACCGTCGGCTACGAGGAAGTGAGCCTGAAACGTAAAGAGTGGCGGGAGCGCACATCGAAGGACGCCAAGCAATTTCTGCGGGCCCATCGGTTCCCGGCCATCTGCGGCCCGAATAGCCACTACTATATCGTCGACCACCACCATCTCGGCCGTGCTTTGCTGGAGGAGAAGGTCGGCGCGGTGACCGTTTCCGTCTTGAGCGATCTTTCCCATCTCGACAAAGACGAGTTCTGGATCGTGATGGACCACCATCAATGGACCCATCCTTATGACGAGAAGGGCAAGCGCCGAGACTTCTCCGACATGCCCAAGAAGCTCGAGCAGCTTCGCGACGATCCCTATCGCAGCCTGGCGGCGGAGGTTCGGCGGGCAGAAGAATATCCCAAAGACATAACGCCGTTTTCTGAATTCCTGTGGGCCGATTTTTTCCGTCGGCGGATCTCACTCGCTACTTTGCGCGAGGACCCAGACGGCGCATTGGACCAGGCGAAGAAGCTCGCTCAGAAACGCGAGGCCGCCCATCTGCCCGGCTGGTCGCAAATCAGCAAAAGCTGATCGCGCGCGAGCGTCCGCTGCGGGATGGTCAGCGGATCGCCTTCTCGCGGTTGTTGGCCTGATCGAAGCCCTTGGCGGCGGCGAGGCCCTTGACGTCCTTGAGCACGGTGCCGTCGAGGTCGGCTTCGGTGAGGTCCGCACCCGTCAGATCGGCGCCCGTGAGATCGGCGCGCGCCAGATTGGCGCGGAACAGGATCGCGCCCGTCAGGTTGGCGCCGGTGAGCTTGGCGAAGGCCAGGACGGCGCGATTGACGTCGGCGCCGCTGAGGTCCGCACCGGTCAGATCGGAGCTGGTGAAGTCGTTGCGCATCTGGCCCATCGGCTGGTTCTTGAGATCGACGCCGAGACGCGCGCCGACGAAGCGCGCGCCGCGCATGTCGATGCCGTTGAAGCGGGCGATGATTCGCGCCCCCGACAGATCGGCGCCGGCAAAGCGCGGCGCCTCGCTCGGTGGCGCCGGTGCCATGGTGGTCGAGACGACCGGCCCGAACAGGCTCGCATTCGACAGATCGGCGCCGCTGAAATCCGCCCGCATGATCCAGGCGAGATCGAGCCGCGCGCCTTGCAGCTTCGCGCCGGTGAATTTCGCACCGACCAGCTTGGCGCCGAAGAGATCGGCGTGAGCGAGATTGGCGTGGCTGAAATCGAGCCCGCTCAGATCGAGCTCGCTGAGATTCTTGCCGGAGAGATCGGCCACATGCGCCGCCGTCGCTTCCGACAGCGCCGCGCGCACCTGCTCCACCGTGAGGTCGGCCGCGTGGGCCGCGCTCGCCGCCCATAGGCCCGCGGCAAGGACCGCCAGCAGCCTCATCGCTCCGGTCATCGTTTCCTCCCTTGCCCCGCTCAGGCGCCGGCCGCGATGGCCTGCCAAGTCGCGATCGCCTGGCGGGTCGCGGCGACATCATGCACCCTGAGGATCTGCACGCCTTGGCTCACGCCGTAAAGCGCCCCGGCGACGGAGCCCGGCATCCGCTCCTTCGGCGACAAGCCGCCGCCGACATGGCCGATCAGCCCCTTGCGCGAGAGGCCGAGGAGCACGCCGCAGCCGAGCGCATGGAACAGCGCAAGCCGCGTCATGATGTCGAGATTGTGCGCCGAGCGCTTGCCGAAGCCGATGCCGGGATCGACGACGATGCGCTCGCGCGGGATGCCGGCGGCGAAACAGGCATCGACGCGTGCCGCGAGGTATTCGAGGACATCGAGCGAGGCGAGCGTGTAGGAGGGATTGTCCTGCATGGTGCGCGGGTCGCCGGGCATGTGCATCAGCACCACCGGCGCTCGCGAGCGCGCGGCCACGGCGAGGCTTTCGGGCTCGCCGGCGAGCGCCGACACGTCGTTGATGATGCGCGCGCCGGCGGCGAGCGCCGCCGCCATGACGCGGGCGTGGCGCGTGTCGACGGAGACGAGCGCGCCGACAGCGGCGAGCGCGCGCACCACCGGCTCGATGCGGCGGACCTCCTCCTCGGCGGGCACCGGCGTCGCGCCCGGACGGGTCGACTCGCCGCCGACATCGAGAATATCCGCGCCCTCGTCGAGCAGCGCCCGGCCCTGGCGGATGGCCTGGTCCGCCGCCATGAATTCGCCGCCGTCGGAAAAGCTGTCGGGGGTAACGTTGACGATGCCCATCAGCAGCGGGCGCTCGAGCGCGAGCCCGGCCCAGGCCGGCCGCGGCATGGCGAGCCGCTCGAGTTGCTGGTCGATACGCCCGGCAAGCGCCGCTGCGCCCTGTTTCGACCATTCCCGCAATTGCGCCACGGGCACGAGCGCCGTCGTGACGCCGCCATCCGGCCAACGCCCCAACATCTCCACCAGAGGGAAGGCGAGCCCGGAGGCGGCAAGCGGCAGCGCCAGTCCCTCGGCAAGCGCCGTCGCGGCGGCGGCGCCCGACAGCAGTCCGGCCGGGCGCAGCCAGAGGCGGTCCGCCGCAATGCCCGCCAGCGCCTCGGCGCCGGCCGCAGTGAGGTGATCGGCGGCGGCGCGAGACGCCATGAGGAAGCTGTCCTTGAATACCTGTCGATCGGCGGGATTAGCACGCCGCTCGGAGGGCGCGGCTCGACCGTCGAGATCGCGCATTCTGTCACCCGCTGCCGACCGTCGCAACAGTGCCGCCGGCAATCCGGCAGGCTGAAGCGCACCAACGACCGCTCGCGGCAGGCTCTCTGGGCCGGGTCAAGACTACGCGCCAAGCCCTTCTTACTGCTTCCCGTATCGGGTGAAATATGCTGGAGTCGCCGGCCAAGGGAGGAAAACGGCAGAAATGGCCGATCGCACGACACGGTCGCTCCATCGCTTGCGCGTGGAATCCGACCATCGGCCGCAATTGACGCTCATCGCCGGGGCGCTCGACGGTGCGCCCACCCCGCCCGCGCCCTGGCCCGCGAGCCCGACGCTGTTCAAGGTGGTGTTCGAGGAGCCGCCAGCGCCGCCACCCGCTCCCGCCCCCGAGCCGCCGAGCGCTGCACCCGGGGTGCCGCCGGAACCGACCTTGGCGGAGCCCGAGCCCGATCCCGTTCCGCCGGCGCCGCTCGCCATCGCCGAACCCACGCCGCCGGAGCTGCCGAAGCCGCCGCCGGCCAAGCCGGCGCCGCCGCGGCAGCATGCTGCCCCTCCGCCGCAGAGCGCCGCGCCGGCGCCAAGCCCGCCCCGCGAGCAACAGGTCGCGACCGTGACGCCGCCGCCGCTGCCATCGGCCGCGGTCGTGCCGCCGCAGCCGATCAGCGGCCTCGCCAGCAATCGCAAGCCCGATTATCCGCCGGCCGCCAGGTTGCGCGGGCAGCAGGGACGCGTCGTGCTCCGGGTCGAGGTCTCGGCGGCGGGCGCACCGCTCGGCATCGCCGTCGTATCGACCAGCGGGCACGCCGTCCTCGACAAGGCGGCGCTCGCGGCGGTCGAGCAATGGCGCTTCCAGCCGGCCACCCAAGCCGGCACACCGGTGGCGGGCGCCGTCGACGTGCCGATCCAGTTCCGGCTGGAGGAGTGAGCGGAGCCGGCGCCGCCGTGGCGCGGCGGCGGGAGCGCCAACCACCAAATAATTCCTGACGGCGATACCGATGAGATCGCCTGTGCGTTTCACGCCCAGGCTGCGACTACGAGCGACGCCGCGGCAAATTGCCTGACAGACGGGAAAAACAGGGATATAGGCGCAGCCGCTCGATCTGCTTTCTAATGCGAACAAGAGAAAAAAGCCGTAGGGAGGAAGATGTCCGGTCGCACGTTTCCCCGTCTCCTCGCGGCGACGGCGCTGGTGGTGCTGCCGTCGGCGGCGCGGGCGCAAGCCGTGGCCCCGGAGAGCCAGCCGCCGCCGGCCACGACGCTACCCACGGTCGAGGTCATCGGCACCTCCCCCCTGCTCGGCAGCGGCATCGACCGCGACAAGGTGCCGGCCAATGCGCGCAGCTTCTCAGCCGGCGATCTCAGTCGTGACGGGACGCCCAGCCTCACCCGCACGCTCGGCGAGCGCGTGCCCAGCGTCAACATCAATGACGTTCAGGACAGCCCGTTTCAGCCGGACATCCAATATCGCGGCTTCGACGCCTCGCCGATCCAGGGCACGCCGCAGGGCCTCGCGGTCTATCAGAACGGCGTGCGCATCAACGAGGCGTTCGGCGACACCGTCAACTGGGACCTGGTGCCGGACTTTGCCGTGAACCGGATCAATCTGATCAGCAACAATCCCGTATTCGGCCTCAACGCGCTCGGCGGCGCTCTGGCGGTGGAAATGAAGAACGGCTTCAATTTCCAGGGCGCTCGCGCGGAGGCGTCGGGCGGCTCGTTCGGCCGGCGCGACGGCATCGTCGAATACGGCGTGCAGTCCGGCGCCTTCGCGAGCTATGTCGGCGGGCGCGCGCTCTACGAGGATGGCTGGCGCCAGCATTCACCGACCTCGCTGCACCAGCTCTACAGCGATCTGGGCGCCCGCGGCGAGCGCCTCAGCCTCGATGTCTCGTTCGCCGGCGCCTCCAATCTCATCAACGCCGTCGGCCCGACGCCGGTCGAATTGTTGGCGGCGAGCCGTGGCGCGATCTTCACCTCCCCGCAGTCGACACGGAACGATCTTGCCTTCCTGACCGCGACGGGCTCCTACAAGGCCAGCGATACCGTCACCATCGACGGCAATTTCTACTACCGCCATTTCCGCCAGCAAATCGCCAACGGCAACACGACGGACGCGCAGGCTTGCGACCCGTTGGTCGCAGCGGGCACGCTGTGCTTCGGCGATCGGACGACGGTGCTGTTCGCGCGGAACGGAGCGCCCGTCCCCAATTTCCTCAATGGCGCGGACCCCGGCCAGATCGACCGCACCACGACCGTCGCCGACGGCCTCGGCGGGTCGCTGCAGCTCACGCGCGACGCGCCGCTGTTCGGTCACTCGAATCACTTCGTCGCCGGGGCCAGCCTCGATCACGGCAATGTCAATTTCCAGGGCAGCAGCGAGCTCGGGGTCATCGAGCCGAGCCTGCTGCTGGTGAGCGGCAGGGGCTTCATCATCGACCAGCCGGACGGCTCGGTCGGGCCGGTCAACCTCGACACCACCAACAGCTATTACGGGCTCTACGCCACCGACACCTTCGATGTCATGAGCCGGCTCGCGCTGACGCTGGGCGGCCGCTACAACCTCGCCCTCATCCGTCTCACCGATCTCGGCGGCACCAGTCTCAACGGCGACCATCGCTTCGGCCGCTTCAACCCCGCCATCGGCGGCACCTACAAGATCACGCCCAGCCTCACCGGCTATGCCGGCTACTCCGAGGCAAACCGCGCGCCGACGCCGGGCGAGCTCGCTTGCGCCGATCCGGCGCACCCCTGCATCCTCGAGAACTTCGTCGTGTCGGACCCGCCGCTGAAGCAGGTGGTGGCGCGCACCTACGAGGCCGGCCTGCGCGGTGCGTTCCAGCCGCAGCCGGACTTCGGGCGCATAACCTGGAATTTGGGCCTGTTCCGCACCGACCTGCAGGACGACATCTTCAATGTGCCGAGCCCGATCACCGGCTTCGGACGGCCGGATCACCGTGCGCCCGGGCGATCACATGCCCTCGATCCCGCAGCATCGGCTGAAGTTCGGCGCGGACTATTCCGTGACCGACAAGTGGAAGCTCGGCGCCGACATGATCGTGGCCAGCGACGAGTATCTGCGCGGCGACGAGGCGAACCAGAACCCGAAGATCGCCGGCTACCACGTCGTCAACCTGCATTCCTCATACGCGGTCACCGACCATGTCGAGGTGTTCGGCCTGGTGCAGAACCTGTTCAACGAGAAATACGAGACCTTCGGCGTATTCTTCGATCGGACCCGGGTGCCGTCGCTCGGGCTGAGCAATCCGCGGTCCTTGAGCTCGGCGCCGCCGCTCGGCGTGTTTGTGGGCGTGCGCGCCTCGTTCTGACGATCAGCGATCAGCCCGGCACATCGAAGCGGATGCCCTGGGCCAGCGGCAGCTCGCGCGAGTAATTGATAGTGTTGGTGGCGCGTCGCATATAGGCCTTCCAGGAATCGCTCCCCGCCTCGCGGCCGCCGCCCGTCTCCTTCTCGCCGCCGAAGGCGCCGCCGATCTCCGCGCCGGACGGGCCGATATTGACGTTGACGATGCCGCAATCGCTGCCCGTGCTCGACGTGAACCGCTCCGCCTCGCGCAGGTCGTTGGTGAAGATGGCGGAGGCGAGCCCTTGCGGCACGGCGTTGTGCAGGCGGATCGCTTCATCGAGCGCGCCATAGCGCATGACGTAGAGAATGGGCGCAAAGGTCTCGCGGCAGACGAGCTCGCTCTGCTGCGCCATCTCCACGAGCGCCGGACGCGCATAGAAGGCATCGGGCCAAAGATTGCCGTGGACGCGCTCGCCGCCGGCGACCGTGCCGCCTTCCTGGCGCGCCTCGGCCAAGCTGCTCTGCATGGCCTCGAAAGCACGCCGGTCGATGAGCGGCCCCACCAGCATGCCGGGTTCGAGCGGGTTGCCGATGGCGACCTGTGCGTAGGCCTGCTTCAGGCGCGGCACCAGCTGCGGGTAGATGCTCTCCTGGGCGAAGAGGCGGCGCAACGTGGTGCAGCGCTGGCCCGCGGTGCCGACGGAAGCGAACAGGATGGCGCGCGTGGCGAGATCGAGATCCGCCGAGGGCGCCACGATCATGCCGTTGTTGCCGCCGAGCTCGAGGATGGCGCGGCCGAAGCGCGCGGCGATACGCGGCGCCACGGCGCGGCCCATGCGCGTCGATCCGGTGGCACTCACCAGCTTCACGCGGCGGTCATCGACCAGCGCCTCGCCGATCTCGGCTTCGCCGATGACGACGGCCGAAATCCCCTTCGGCGCTTCCGGGAGCCCCGCCATCGCCCGTTCGAGCAGCGCCTGACACGCCAATGCGGTCAGCGGCGTCTTCTCCGACGGCTTCCAGACGATGCTGTTGCCGCAGACGAGGGCGATGGCCGCGTTCCACGCCCAGACGGCGACGGGAAAGTTGAAAGCACTAATAATGCCGACCACGCCGAGCGGGTGCCATGTCTCCATCATCCGGTGGCCCGGCCGCTCGGTCGCGATGGTGAGGCCATAGAGCTGGCGCGAGAGACCGACGGCGAAGTCGCAGATGTCGATCATCTCCTGCACCTCGCCGAGGCCTTCCTGGAGGATCTTGCCGGTCTCGATCGAGACGAGGCGGCCGAGCTCGGCTTTGTGCGCGCGCAACGCGTCGCCGAAGAGCCGCACCAGCTCGCCGCGCTTCGGCGCGGGGATGCTGCGCCAAGCGAGGAAGGCCGCCTGCGCCTCGCCGACCGCCTGCTCGACGCCGCTGCGTGAGGCCGCCGGCAGGCGAGCGATCTCGACGCCGTTGATCGGCGAGCGCACGCCGAGGCCGCCACTCGAGAGCGCGGTTTCGGGGACGCCGAAGCGGCGCAAGAGATCGGCGGCATCGGCGCGGCTCGGCGTCGTCGAAACTGTGGTGGCGCTCATGGCGAAACCTCCCCCGTCATCGGGCGATCGTGCCCAGGATCGGCGAGGCCATGTTAACCGATCATTACGCGCTGCCCTAAGTACGGGCCCGCTGCGCCGCTAATGGGCCGGCCAGCGGATAAGCGCGGCGTGACCCTCGGCGGTGAGCGCATAGACGCCGCGCTCGACGCGCGTGAACCAGCCATAGTAATTGCGCAGCAGGATCGTCGACGCCGCCGGGATTTCCGGCCGCAGCTCGCCGGTCCGCCGCGGCCCCGCCGCCAGCGCCGTGGCGCAGGCGAGCGCCTGCTGGCGGTAGGCGGTCATGATCGGCAGCCGCGTGCTGCCGCCCAGCGCCGGGTCGCCCCGGCGCCGCTGGTGCTCCTCGACGAGGCGCGAGCGGCGCCGGTTGTCGCGCCGCGGCTGCCACGGGCCAGGCTCGATCAGAATATCCACTCGGCCCTGGACGGACACGCCAAGCAGCCCGAAGCCGAGAAGGCGGCAGAGCTTGCGCACGCGCGGGTCGCTGTCACGGCCGCGGCCGTGCGCCGAGCCGCGGATGGCGAGCCACACTTCATCGCAGGCCGGCGCGCGGTCGACACCTTGCAGCACCAGCTCGAGATTGAAGGCGAGCTTCAGCTCGCCGATGACGACCAGCGGCGTCCCGTCGCCATGCAGTGCGACGACATCGCAGCCGCAGATCTCGCCCTTGACGGAGAAGCCGCGCCCTTCGAGGAATCGCTTGACGGGAAGGTAGAGCGAGCTCTCCAAGCTTCATCTCCTCGACCGCGACGACTCACGGTCGCGAGCGGCGGCGCCGTTCGTCTTTACGGCCGGCCGAGCAGCGCTTGGCGAAAGCGCAGCCGCCCCATCGCGGGATCCAGGCTGCGCTTGTAGCTCGGCGGATCGGTCGGCTTGACGCGCAGCAGGACGAACGCCGTGCCGTTGCCGTCGCGGATGAGACGGGCGCCGTCGGCGAGATCGGTCTCGCTGCGGACCGTGCGGGTGATCTTGAGCCCGGCGCCGACAGCCATCTTCTCCAGATCGACGCCGAGGCTGGTGTGGCTTTTCTGATAGCCGGTTTCGCCGTAATGGCCGTTGTCGACGCAGACGATCGAGAGATTGGGCGGGTTGATCACGGCGATGGTCGCCAAGGTGCCGACATTCATCAGCAGCTCGCCGTCGCCCGTCACCACCAGCACGCGCCGGTCGGGCCGCGCCAGCGCCAGGCCGAGGCCCATCGCGCAGGCCGCGCCCATCACGCCCGCCATCGCAAAAGTGTGCGCGCCATCCTTGGTCAGCGCGGCGACGTCGCGCGCCGTGCCGGCGAGGCCCGCGATGATGAGGAAATCCTCGTGCCGGCCGATCAGGGCCGGCACGGCCTGGGTGCGATCGAGGATAAAGTCGGGCGCGACAGCCCCTGCCATGCCCCGCCTATCGTGTGGTGTCGCCATAGGGAGCTTCCTCAGAATGGCTTGGCGCCGATCAGCCGCTGCGTCAGCAGCACGGCGACGGCGTTGCCGGACTGGAACACCATGGTGAGCGCGGCGCCGACCACGGCCGCCACCTCGTCGGGGCGGTCGACCCGCATGCAGATGACGCCCATCGCCTCGAGCACCGGCTCGACCGCCCGGCCCATGGGAAACTGCCAAGGATTGCCCTCGCCGAAATCGCCGCGCATGCTGACGAGCATGAGCATCGGAAAGCGCCCGCCCTTGACCAGCGACAGCATGTTGATGCAATTGCCGACGCCGCTGGTGACGCGGTGTCGGCGCAGCAGATCGTAGAGCTCGTTCTGCCAGCTCGACGGATCGCGCTCCGCCTCGGCCTTGGCGCTCATGTTGATCCTCCCGGAAGCATGGGGCCGCGCCATTCTAGCGACAGTCGCCAAAACGGCGATATCGCAATTTGCCGAGGGTCCGGGCAAGGCGCCGGCTGGCGGCGGTTTTCCGATGCGCCGGCGGCGGAGCGCGTCCTGGTCATCGCGCCGCCACGCGACAAAATGGCGCGGCGTGGAGAGCGCAGCGGCATAGTGACCCGGGGGAGACAGGCTACCCTGAGCTGCAAAGGACGTTCGGGAGGCGCATTCCAGGCGAAAGGAGTGCGCGATGGTTACCTCGGGGAAACGACGCGGCGCAAAAGCGCGCGAGCCGCCGGCTGCCCGTGTCTGATCTGTTCCGCAACCGCGCCGGGACGCTCGCCCTGGTGCTGGCGCTGACGGTGGCGCTGTGGCGCTCGTCTTCGCCGTCGCCAGCCTTGTCTGGGGCTTCTAGCGTCCGGCAGCGGCGGGCGAGCAATCGAGCGCCAAGGCAGCCGCCTCTCGCATTGCGTTCCGCTCGCGTCGCTTCGCCTCGCGCAATGGCTGCAGCAAACCCGCCGCCCTTCCGACGACGGCGGCGACGGCAATGCGAGCGATACGCGTCACCACAAAACCGAGAGCGGCAGCCCAGCCCGCCTGATCTCTCGGCGATTCCCAGGCCGATCCTTTGGCCCGGTGCGGTTGTTCGCAAGGCCTATGGGCATTTGCAGAGGAGGGCACGAGATGGCACAGGCAGAGCGGCGGCGTGCGCAACAGGAGATGCCGGCAAATTCGGCCGAGGCGGCAGAGACCGCCAAGAAGGTCGTCTCGGCCATTGCCACGGGCGGCGACGCGTGGATGGAGGGCCACGCCGAGCTGCTCGAGCAGGTCGATCAGATGTCGCAGCGCTGGATCCAGAGCCAGCGCGAGGCGATCGAGGTGGCGCGGCAATCGATCGCGGAGATGCAGCGCGCGCGCGACCTCGCCGACATCATGCGCGTGCAACAGGAATGGCTGGCGGGCACATGGCAGCGTCTCGCCGCTGACTTCCAGGCGCTGACCTCGCTCGCGCTCCGGTATCAGCGGCGCACCATGATGTGGACGGGCGAGGCGGCGGAAACCGCCGGCGAGCAGGTGCGCCGCGGCGAGCACGCGGTGCTCAGCGCCGCCGGCGCCAAGCCGGGCGGCGACGACCGCCGCGAGTAGTCGCACGCGCCGGGGCGGGCGCATCGCGCCCGCCCGCACGCGCTCACAGCACGGCGTAAAGCGCGTAGACGAGCAACGCCGCCACCACCAGCAGGGCAAGCCACAGCAGCAGCGAGAAAATCACCGCGTTGAAAAAGCCGGTCGGTCTCACGCGTGATGCTTGGGCCGCGCCATAGCTAGAACGACAGCCAAAAGGCGAAGCTCGCGCGCAGCAGCGCGGCCATGTGGCGGTGCATCGCCAGCATCGGCCAAGCCAGCGGTAGGCGAACGACCGCCAGGGCGCCGCCCCTGGCGTCGCCGTCGCCCTCTATTGCACGGGCCTCGGCCTCGTATTCGCGCGCCAAGCAGCGGAGCGCAGTCTGCACGTCGGCGCGTTTCGCGCGACGCTGCAACGTGAGGCAACGCGCCGCTTGGGCGCGGAAGTGGTCCGCATCCTTCATCGTTTGCTCATTCCCCGGTGAGGCGGCGTCTGCGACCGCTCTTCTCGCATTGCAACATATCTGACACGCTGAGGCAACGCGAAGCTTTGTTACCGCGTCGAGTCGCGGCTGATCGCGCCGTCAGCGATGCAGTCGAGCGCCAGGCGGAGCAGATCCTTCGGCCGGAACGGCTTGCGCAAGAAGGGAAATCCGCTGGTCGGCCCGCGCCGGATGCCCTCGGGATGGCCGCTGATGAGCACCACGGGAACGGCGCGCGCGGCGAACTCGGCCGCCAGCGCCTCGCCCGTCTCGTCCGGCAGGATGACCGCGATGAAGGCGAGGTGAAAGCGCCGGCGCCGGCGCAACAACACCCGCGCTGCGGCCGCGCCAGCGGCGCAAGTCACGTCGACGCCGATATCCTCGAGCACGGCACGGATGAACTGGCAAATCGCCTCTTCGCGGTCGACCACGAGGGCGTGGCGGGGAGGTGACCCCTTCTTGCGTGCCGGCCTGCTAGGCATCGGGGCGACGCATGATCGCACCCTCTCCGCCGTCGATGACGGTTCGTCACGTACGGCGCTCTCCTGATCAACGCTTTGGTTCGCCGCTCGTTCAACGCGGCTGGCGCGGCGCGGCCTCGCCCCGGCGGCACAGCGTCTTGACGTAGCTGCCCTTGCCGATGTCGTCGGCCAAGGGCGAGCGCGCCACCACGTCCTGCCAGCCGGTCGTGCAGCCGATCTCGTTGTCGACGCGGATCAGGATGATCGCGACGAAGCCGGACATGGCGAGGATATCGTCACCGCTCGCGGAGCGAACAGCAAGGCTGGAGCAGCACCTTACACCGTCTCGTCTGCGGCGGTTCGCGGCGGTGCCTTCCCCTCGAGCTTCAACGCGCGCTCGTGGAGCGAGGCGGCCATGACGATCAGCTCGCTCGCCGCTGCGGCATTCTGCTCGCTGACGCTGCTGGATAGCCGCAGGCATTCCTCCGCTTGCTGCCGGAGGTACCGAGCGAGTTCCGATCCGATGGGTGCCGAGACTACGCGCCAAGCCATCACCGCGACAACGCGGCAACTCCGCTTCGGTTCCGCCCGCCTGGCATTCGGGGGAGCCTGAGTGCTTGCGGTCCCCCATGCGCCGACAAATCGAGCCTCTCAGCGCGGTACCACCTTGCGGTAGAGGTGCCAGGTGGCGTGCCCGAGCACGGGCATGACGATGACGAGGCCGAGAAACGCGGGCAGCGACCCCAGCACCAGCGCACCGCCGACGATCATCCCCCACACCGCCATCGGGGCGGGGTTCGCCGCGACGGCGCGGATCGAGGTCTGCACCGCCGTGACGAGCCCGACATCGCGGTCGAGCAGCAGCGGGAACGACACGACGCTGATCGCCAGCACCAGCACGGCGAAGAGGAAGCCGACGCCGATGCCGACAGCGATCAGCGCCCAGCCAGCCGGGGTGGTGAGCACATCGCGCATGAAGCCGGCGATCGAGTCGGGCGGCGCCGGGCCGAGGGTGAGCGCGTAGATCGCCCAGGCGGCGGCGAGCCAGAGCAGGAAGATCGCCAGCAGCAGCAGGCCGAGCAGCGCGATCGCACCGTAGGAGGGCGAGCGCACGACGCCGAACGCGTCGGCCCAGGTGACGGCGATGCCCTGCTCGCGCCGCCGGCTCATCTCGTAGAGGCCGACAGCCGCAACCGGGCCGATGAGCGCGAAGCCGGAAGCGATCGGGAAGAGCAGCGGCAACACCTCATAGCCCACGACCAGCCGCGCCAGGAGCAGGCCGACAATCGGATAGATGACGCAGAGGAAGATGACATCGGCCCTCGATACGCCGAAATCGTCGAAACCCCGCGCAAGGACATCGCGGAGATCGGCGACGACGATGCGGCGGACCGCCAGCGGCGCATGCCGATCCGCCGCAGCGCCGCGTACGGCGCGACCTGCCGAGCCCACGGCAAGAGCGGTGAGCCTGATCTGATCGTAGCCCCATTCGATGGGATTGCGGATTTGCATGCTCGTCCTCCCGAACCGCTGGTTCGAGAAGCCGCGACAGCGCGTGGCAGGACGCCCAACCGGGCGACCGGTCACGCGACAGCCGCGACCTCGCCAGAGACCCAAGCCTACGCCGATCGTCGCTCCTCGTCCGCTCAAATCGGCGAGACTGAGCGTCGCCGAGGCAGGCCGACGAGCCCGGCAGCCTGTCGCCGCACTCGTCGCGTCGGTGGGATCAAGATGCCGCCGAGCGGCGCGGCGCGGCGGCCGCTGCGGTTTCTTCCGCGGCGAGGCGGCGCAGGCTCTCCGCCGTCGCGGCATCGGCGGGGAAGAACGATTCGAGCGCGAGCTCCGCCAAGGTGATGTCGACGGGGGTGCCGAACACGGTGGTGGTGCTGAAGAACGAGAGGATGCCGGCAGGGCTCGTCAGCCGGAACGGCACGACGATATCGCCATATTCCGCAGTCGCC
>WNFI01676683.1_pt1 | contig 22330 bp, 21 predicted proteins | sample 5400471 | NCBI WGS metagenome assembly WNFI01 (sample SAMN13153348, study PRJNA577476) | soil metagenome | isolation source: 100 cm saprolite on Douglas fir-dominated hillslope | place: USA:California | collected 2013-09-17
AGAGACGCCCGGTCACCACCAGCGCGCCCAGGAGGTAACAGCCCGCGATCAGCCATGCCGCGCTGATCCCGCTGCGGCGAGGCGGGCGTTCGGCGACCGGAGAAGGCTCGACCGTTGCGGGGACGAGGCTCACCGCGGGCCTCCATATCGCCGGAAATGTCTGCGGCGCAGCTTAGGTCAGATTCGCCTGATCCGATGATGAACGCGACGACAAAGGCCAATCCTTGGATATCCCTGGCCGGGCAGTTTGTCCTGTCCGCGGGGCCAGCGATCCTGCCTGGCGCCGCGCGATGGTCGAGTGGAAGCAGACCGTGCACCGGCTGGTCGCCCAGTACCGGCTAGGTTAACCTCGTTGAGGGCCGCGGCAGGTCGGCATGCTCTGCCTCAATCCCCGGCGTTCGTTCTGAAACGAAACCTTGAGACTCCCGGGATCGAAACGAGGTACGGACCGGGGAATGACGTCTCTGCCGGCATCGCGGTGCTGGGTGAGCGGGACTTTACGGGGGCGGCACCGCGGCCGGTCCATGTGCGGGGCTCCACGGGACCACCCGGGGGAATGTAGGCGATGAACCGGTCGACCGTGCGCGAATTCCTCGCGCCTGGCACCCGCGTCGCTCCCGGCGAGGTGCTGGTCCCGACGGAGGTAGGCGACCCGGTTCGCGGCCCGCTGCCCTGTCCCGCCGCCCCGCTGGTGGGGGGGACACTGCTGCGCAAGGGCACCCGGGTCGGCTACGCGCCGGTCGGGCACTGCGCCGACCCGTCGCACGATGACGGCGGCGCGGCCCTCTTCGTCGCGACCTGCCCCCAGCGGGACGGCTCGCAGGCCGCGGTGGCCGCCGCGGCCAGCGCCGCGGACCATGTCGCCATGGCGGCGGCCCGGTCCGCCGTCGACGAGTGGTCGGCCGTGCTCGGGACCCGCAGGCTGCTGGCGGCCGCGAGCCCGTGGTGCAGCGGCGCGACGCAGGCGCTTGCTGCGGCACGGCGTGCCGTGGACGGCCGCGGCACCGTGCATGTCTACGGTCAGCTGGCCGCCGACCGGCACGCGATCTTTGAGCTGGCCGGGCTGGGCGCGGTGTTCGTGCGGTCGCTGGACGAGATCCCGGACGGCGCGACCGTGGTCTTCCCCGCACACGGCGTCTCTGCGGGCGTGCAGGCCGAGGCTGATGCGCGCGGGCTTGAGATCATCGACGCGACCTGCCCGCTGGTCGCCTGGGTGCACGCCGAGACAAGGAGGCTCGCCGAACGCGGCGACGTCGTTGTGCTGATCGGCCCGGCCGACCACGCGGCCGCCCACGGCATTACCGGCCAGGCGCCGGACAGGACCACGGTGGTCTCCACCCCGGCGGGTACCGCCGCGCTGCAGGTCACCGACCCTAAGCGGGTCTCCTACCTGCTGCAGCCCGGCATCCCGGTGGAGGACTCGGCACCCGTGGCCGCCGCGCTCCGGTCGCGGTTCCCGGCCGTGCACGGCCCGCGCCCCGACGGGTTCTGCTATGCCGCATCCGACCGGGCGGAGACGGTACGCGTCATCGCGTCGGCATCCGACGTGATGCTCGTTCTCGGCTGCGCCGACTCGCCGGACTCCCGGCAGCTCTCCGGGCTGGCCCGCGACCGCGGGGCCAGAACGCATGTGGTCGGCGAGACCGGGGACATTCTCCCGGCCATGCTGGCTGGGACGCACACCATCGGCATCGCCGAGTCGACCTCGGCCAGCCCGGATCTGGCCGGACAGGTGACCAAGGCGCTCTCCGGGCTCGGCCGCCTGAGCGTGATCACCCGGCACGTCCGCACCGACGTCATCGGCGCCCCTGCCTGGCGCCCCTGACCGCGCAGACCCCCGGCCCGCGCGCCTGCCTGGCGCCAGACCCGGCCCGCGCCCCCGCGATTCCCCTCCAGCCACTGCCCGTGCCGTCCGGCGCCTATTGTTGGCATGCCCAGCCGGCCGACCGCCTGTCGTCTTGCTGGACGCAACGGAGGCCGAGATGCTTTTCCCCACCGCGCTCGTGGGCAGCTACCCGCAGCCCGACTGGCTGATCGACCGCGAGCGGCTGGCCGGACGATTCCCGCCGCGGGTCAGGGCCCGCGAGCTCTGGCGGGTCGATCCGGCCTACCTGGCGCAGGCCCAGCAGGATGCCACCCTGCTCGCGATCAGGGCCCAGGAGGACGCGGGCCTGGACATCATCACCGACGGCGAGATCTGCCGCGAGAGCTACTCCAACCGGTTCGCCACGGCGCTGGACGGCGTCGACATCGACAATCCGGGCACCGCGCTCGACCGGAGCGGGCACCCGAACCCGGTGCCCAGGATCGTCGGGCCGATCCGCCGGCGCCACCCGGTGCAGGCCGACGACCTGACATTCCTTCGCGCCCACACCAGCCGGCCGGTCAAGGTCACCGTGCCCGGGCCGTTCACCATGGCGCAGCAGGCCCAGAACGACTACTACCCGAGCCGGGAGGCGGCGGCCTTCGGCTACGCCGGGGCGTGCAACCAGGAGATCGCCGACCTGTTCGCCGCCGGGGCCGACATCGTGCAGCTCGACGAGCCGTACATGCAGGCCCGCCCGGACGAGGCGCGAGACTACGGGGTGCCGGTGCTGAACCGGGCCCTCGACGGCGTGACCGGCACCACGGCCGTGCACGTCTGCTTCGGGTACGCGGCGATCATCCACGGACGCCCGGCCGGCTACTCGTTCCTGCCCGAGCTCGCCGCGAGCCACGCCGACCAGATATCGATCGAGACCGCGCAGTCTGGCCTGGACTGCGCGGTACTCGCCGCCCTGGAGGGCAAGACGATCATCCTGGGCGTGCTCGACCTGAACGATCTCACCGTGGAGACCCCCGACCAGGTGGTCGAGCGGGCCAGGAAGGCCCTGCCCTACGTTCGCGCCGAGCGCATCGTGCTGGCCCCGGACTGCGGGATGAAATACCTCCCCCGCGCGGCCGCCTACGGCAAGCTGGCCGCGATGACCGAAGCCGCCACGCGGCTGCGCACGGAACTCACGAGCTAGGGCCACCGCGCATCGGGCTCCGGCGTCCCGGGCCCGTCCCAGGACGTGCGGCCGAGAAGCTCCGGGCGGGCGCGTTACGGACCAAAATGGTCGCATGACGGCAATAAGCCGCCGGGAGCTAGCAACGACCGCGCAATGGGCGGCCCGCGGGGTGTCCGCAGGTCGCCTCCGCCAGCTCGTGCGGGCCGGGGATCTCGTGGCTCTTCGCCGTGGCGTCTATGCCCGGGCCGACTCGCTTGTTTCGTCTGCTGATGACCCGGCGCGCACGCATGCGTTCCGGGTGGCTGCCGCCTTACTGGCCGCCGACGCGCTGGCGTCGGCGAGCCACCGGTCCGCAGCCATCCTTCACGGCCTGGACCTTCTGGAACGGCCGCCGGAGAGCCTGGTGACACTCACCAGGCCACCGCGCGCACGCGGGAGCCGAGCCAGAAGGAATGACTTGGAGGTTCACACCGCGGCGCTGTTCCCCGGGCACGTGATAAAGCACTACGGGCTCCCTGTGACCTCCGTGGCCAGAACGGTCGTTGATGTCGCGAGGACATCGCCTCTCATGAACGGGGTGGTCGTAGCGGACTCCGCGCTGCATGCCGGGAAGACGACGCATGAGGAGCTGGCCAGCGTGCTGGCGGCGTGCTCGAGTTGGCCCGGGGCCCATCGCGCCAGGCAGGTGATCGCTTTCAGCGATCACCGGTCCGAGTCAGTGCTCGAGTCGTGTGCCAGGATGACATTTCATGAGCACGGCCTGCCAGCGCCCGAACTGCAGGTTGACATCGGCGATGAGGAGTTCGTCGGCCGAGTCGACTTCTGCTGGCTCGAGTACCTGACCATTGCCGAGGCCGACGGCATGCTTAAGTACGCGGATCCCAGGCGGGCAGCCGCCCAGCTGGAGCGAGACCAATTGCTGCGCGAAGTCGGCTACAAGGTGGTGCACTTCACCTGGCGGCAGCTCTTCCGCGAAACCGAGAGACTGATCGCACGCATCAGGGACGCGTTCGCACGGCCCAGCCCCATTTAAGGATGCGGCAAGCTTGCCAGATGTTCTTGTCCGTAATGGAGGGGCGCAACATAACACCCGTTCCGTGCGCACATAACGGTACAAACATGGACAGCTACTGGCTGGTACGGGTGCTAAGTCGCTTCGACCCCGCGCTTGGCCGACGCTAGGCTCGGGGACATGACCGACCTCGCTGACTTCGCCAGGCTGGTGAGCCGGGATCACGGCCTCTGCGTGGTATCCACGTTGCGCGCTGCGGACACGATCCAGTCGTCCGTGGTGAACGCCGGGGTGCTGAAGCATCCGGTGACCGGCGCCCAGGTCGTCGGGTTCACGACCCGCGCCGGCTCGGTCAAGCTGGTCAACCTGCGCGTCCGGCCGCGGACGACGATCGTGGTCCGGGCGGGCTGGGAGTGGGCCGGTGTCGAGGGCCCCGCCGGGCTCGCGGGACCCGATGACCCGATGCCCGGCGTGGACGCCGAGGACCTGCGAGCGCTGCTGCGCGACGTCTTCACCGCAGCGGGCGGAACGCACGACGACTGGCCCACCTACGACCGGGTAATGGCCGAGGAGCGCCGCGCCGTCGTCATGATTGCCCCCGAGCGCGTCTACTCCACTTAGCCCGCAAGGCGCTCGTCATAACGGCCCGGCCGGGCCAGCAGGGTAAGCAACGCCGAACCGCATCTTCCTGCCCATTCGGCATTACCGCGTTTACCGTGCCTTTGCAGGAATCGGCCCTACCTGCTATGGCCGGACCAGGTCCATCCGGAAATACCGGGAACCATCGTCTACGCGCGCATGGTCTACCAGGCGGTGCAGGCAACACGCGACGTGCCAAGCTCCGCGCCCGCGGCGCAGCCTGCGGTGGCCGAGCAGCGCGCCGCGGCATCACGGTCAGCGCGGCAGCAGCCTGGCACCTGAAAACGAGCGCCTGCTGTGGCTGGCCACAACGCAGGCACCGCCCGCTCAGGACACCGAGCACGCCTGCTAGCTGGCCGTAGACGACATCCGCACTAGCCGGCGCCGACCTCGTTTGTGTTCCGCCACAAGCTGCAGCCTGCCGCGGCGGGGTAGGCTGCCGGTTTATGGCGGACAGGTGGCCGACGTCGCGCCAGCCATCCGTCGTGCTGGACCATCGCGCCGTCCAGCACGAGAATGCCCTGCTGCGCGAGCTGGTGACGGTCTACCAGCACCTGACCGGCCTGACGCTGCAGGACGCCGACGTCTCGACGGTGACGCGGCTGCTCGCCGAGCGGACCGCGGCGACGGTGGCGGTCGTGAGCCGCGGGCTGGAGGTCCTGGCCGCGGCCGCCGCCGACCCGGCCGGAGACGACGTGGCCGGGCACGTCCGCGCCTACCTGAGCAGCCCCCGGCTCGCCGCCGTGCTGAACAGCACCGCGCAGACGCGGCGGTCACTGCGGCTGCCGGACGTCGGCGACGCCGGAGGAGTCATCGTCGCGCCGATCCTCGTCGGTGATGACGTCCCGGCTTACCTGATGACCTTCGGCAGCGGCCAGCAAGGCGACGGCGGGGACATGAGCCTCCTGGTCACCGAGCATGCGGCCACGATCTGCGGAGTAATACTCGGCCGCGAACGGATCGTGGCGGCCGCGGCCCGGCAGGTGCGGGACGATCTCGTCGAAGGGCTCCTGCTCGGCAGCGTGCGCGACAACGGCGAGGTGGGGCGCTGGGCCCGGCACCTCGGCTACGACTCCACCCGCGATCACCGGATCCTGGCCGTGGCCTTCGAGGCGGCCGGCTCGGCGCGGGCCGGCAGCGCGGCAACCCTGGGGAAGCGGGTGGCCGCCGCCGTCGACCACTTCTTCACGACCCGGATGCCCGGGGCGATCACCTCGATCCGCGAGGACGAGGTGGTGGTCGTGGTGCCCGAGAGCGGCAGGCAGCATCATAACGGCGAGGAGGCGAGCCGCCTCAGCGCAAGCTGCCTGGCCAGGATGCGGGACCTGTTCCCGGAGACGGTGATCACCATCGGCATCGGAGGTGCCTGCCGTGATCCGGCGGACATCGCCCGCTCCTACGGCCAGGCCCGCCGGACGATCGACGCCGTGGTGCGCCTGGGCCGCCAGGGTCAGGTGGTGGCGTTCGAGGACCTCGGCATCCACCGGCTATTGCTGCAGGTTCCCGACCTCGCCGAGCTGCGTTCGTTCGCGACCGAGATACTGGGCAAGCTCGGCGCCCAGGAGCGGCAGCGCGGCACCGAGCTGCTGACCACGCTCGCCTGCTACTTCCGGGAGAACAACAGCCCGCAGCGGACGGCGCGAAGCCTGCACGTGCACCCCAACACGGTCGCCTACCGGATCAGGCGGATCCAGGAGATCACCGGCCTGCAGCTCGGCAACTACCGCGACCGGCTCATGGCCCAGGTCGCGCTCGAGATCATCGGCGCCCTGGGCACCGGCCTGGACGTCCTGCCCGTCGGGGGCGTCACGGCCCCCGCCGACCACCGAGGTTCCTGAGGAGGAGGTGAGGCGGCGCCCGGTCCCGGCGCCGCGGACCATGACAGACCTGGTGACCTCGCTCAGGCAGCGCGTCCTGATCTGCGACGGTGCGATGGGAACGATGCTGCACGCGGCCGGCAACTCGCTGGACCGAGCGCTGCCCGAGCTCAACCTGTCCAACGCCGACCTGGTCAGCACGATCCACGAGAGCTACCTGAGCGCGGGCGCCGACATGATCCTGACCAACACGTTCGGGGCGAACCGGCTCCGGCTGGCCGATCAGGGCTTCGGCGAGATGGTCCGGGAGATCAACATGGCCGGCGCGCGGATCGCCGCGCGAGCCCGGGAGGGAGCGGGACGGCAGGTGTTCGTGGCCGGCTCGGTTTCCCCCGCGGTCACCGCCAGCCAGCGACGCCGGGTCGCACGTGAGCAGCGGGTCGAGGCGATCCGGGAGCAGGTCGAGGCGCTGGCCGAGGGCGGCGTGGACGCGCTGATCCTCGAGACCTTCGGCTACCTGGACGAGCTGGCCGAGGCGGTCACCGTGGCCGCGGAGCTGTCCAGCCTGCCGATCATCGCCCAGGCCACGTTTGCCAGCGACGGCCGGACTCTGGGCGGGGAGAGCCCGGGCGAGGTGGCCAGCGCGCTGAGCGGCCTGCCGATCGTGGTGCTCGGCACGAACTGCACCCTCGGCCCCCAGGGGGTGCTGTCGGTCGTCGAGGCCCTCGTGCCGCACACCAGCCTTCCGGTGAGCGCGCAGCCGAACGCCGGGCTGCCCCGCCGGGTCGCCGGGCGGCGCTTCGAGTACAACGTCGACGGCGTCTACTTCGCGCGCTACGCGCGGCGCCTGGTCGAGGCCGGGGCGGCGCTCGTCGGCGGCTGCTGCGGCACCACGCCGGCCCAGATCCAGGCAGCGGCCAGGGAGATCTCCGGAATGTCTCCGGCCGGCGCCCGCCGGACCACCGCCCAGACGCGGCGCCCTGGCCCGCCGGTGGCGCTGCCCGCGCAGGGCGGCGGGCTGAGCGAACGCCTGGCGTCCGGCGAGTTCGTGGTCGCGGCGCAGCAGCGCGCGGATGTCGAGACCATCGCGACGGTGACCACCTGGGACAAGACCATCATGGCGCTCCAGGCCGACCTGCTAGGGGCGAATGCGCTCGGCATCAGGAACGTCGTCTGCGAGACCGGGAACCCGCCGCTGCTCGGTGACTACCCCAACGTGGACGGCATCTGGGACGTCGACTCGGTCGGGCTGGTCGAGCTCGTCGCCGGCCTGAACCAGGGCACCGACTGCAACGGGCTGGCGCTGGCGACCAAGACCACCTTCCACTCCGGCGCCAGGTTCAACCCGAGCGCGGCCGCCCTCGACGCGGAGATCTCCCGAACGGCCGGCAAGATACGGGCCGGGGCGAAGTTCCTCATCAGCCGCCCGGTCTACGAGCTAGGCCTGCTCCGCCGCATGGTCGCGGCGCTGGCCGAGGAGGACATTCCGATCCTGCTGTCCATCGTGCCGCTGCGCAGCTTTGAGGAGGCCGACTACTTGTCGCACGAGGTGCCGGACATCAGCATCCCGCAGCAGACGCTCACCGCGATGGAGCGGGCGGGCCCCCGCGCGGCCCAGACCGGGCTCGAGCTGGCCGGGGACCTGCTCGCCGAGGCGCGCCCGCTGGTGCAGGGGGTGGTCCTGACGTTCCCCGGCTGGGATCCTCCGGCGCTGGACCACCTGCTCGGCGCCCCGGCCTGACCGGACTGCCCGGAAGCCAGGCGAAGCCGTGCCGGCTGCGGAGAGGTTGTCCTGGCGGCACAACCGCGCGCCGGAGACGTTGTGCAGCCGGATGTTGCCCCGGTAGCGCCCCCGCTCTCATCCTGAGACCGAACGGTCTCGGAGGCGAACGCTCCTTCGGGGGCGAAGGGAGCGCCACGTGAGCGCGATCAGTACCGGCGACGGGCCGGCCGCCGCGGCCGGGACGGGTTCGCCCAAATCCCCCGCGATGCCGTGGCCGGTGTCTCCGCGCGCGCCCGCGCGCTCGATGTACCTGCTGCACCACCTGCTCGAGCCGAACGCCGGTTACCGGAGGCTGGCCGCATGGCTGGAGGCGAGACCGCGGCTGCGCCGCCTGTTCACCGCGGCGGAGAAAGGCGTGAAGCAGGAGATCTTCGGGTGCCAGATGTGCGCCCAGTGCACGCTGCCGTCCACCGGCTACGCCTGCCCGATGACCTGCCCGAAGCAGCTTCGGAACGGGCCCTGCGGAGGGGTGGGCGCCGACGGGAGCTGCGAGGTCTACGCCTCGATGCGGTGCGTGTGGCTGGTGGCCTTCGAGCGGGCCGACCGCCAGGGCCGCTCGGGCGACCTGTTGCTGCTGCAGCGGCCGATCGATCACCGGCTCTGGGGGCAGAGCTCGTGGATCCGCTACTGGCAGGGCCGCGACGACGACCTCTGGGCCGACGCCGGGGAACTTCGGTCAAAAGACGCTGTCCCCCCAGCAGCGTGTTCTGACCAAGTTCCGGCTGTGCCTACCGCGAGCCCATGACCCGCCCCAGCGAGTCTGGGGGTCAGGGGGTTACCCCCCGGGTCAACACCTCGTTCCGCGCGAGCCTGGAGAGCGGCGCCTTCACCGTTACCGCGGAGATCGGCCCGCCGCGCGGCGCCGACGCCGACGCGATCGGTCGGAAGGTGGCGCCGCTGCGGGACTGGGCGGCCGCGGTCAACATCACCGACAACCAGGGCGCCTGCGTGCGGCTGTCCAGCTGGGCCGGGAGCCTGCTGGCGATGGCCGCCGGCGTCGAGCCGATCATGCAGCTCACGTGCCGGGACCGCAACCGGATCGCGCTCCAGTCCGACCTGCTGGGCGCCTCGGCGATGGGGATACCGAACGTCCTGGTCATGACCGGTGACCATCCGAAGTTCGGTGATCACGCGAGTGCCAAGCCGGTCTTCGACCTGGACAGCGTTCAGCTGCTCTGGGCCGCGCGGACGATGCGCGACGAGGGGAGACTGCTGTCGGGCCGGGAGCTCAACCCCGCGCCGAGCTGGTTCCTCGGCGCGGTCGAGAACCCGTCCGCGCCGCCGGCGGGCTTCCGGGCGCCCCGCCTGGGCAAGAAGGTGGCCGCGGGCGCGCAGTTCGTCCAGACACAGTACGTCTTCGACGTCGGCGCGTTCCGGCAGTGGATGTCCGAGGTTCGCGACCTCGGGCTGCACGAGCGCTGCTACATCCTGGCCGGTGTCGGGCCGATCTCGTCGCTGCGCGCCCTGGCCCACCTCGAGCGGGGCGTGCCCGGCGTGCAGGTTCCCGATGCCGTGGCCCGCAGGCTGCGCGGGGTGCCCGCGGACCGGACCGCCGAGGAGGGGATCAGCATCTGCGCCGAGACGATCAGCGAGCTCCGACAGATCCCCGGCGTGGCCGGAGTGCACGTCATGGCCGTCGCCAACGAGCACCGCATCCCGCTGATCCTGCGGCGGGCTGGCCTCGTCCCGCTGCAGGATTCCCATCCAGTGGCGGACAGCAGCGGAGCTGAAATCCATGCGGGTTGACGTGCGCCCGGTGGGCAGGCTCCGTGGCTCGGACCCGGTCAACGTGACGACCGCGCTCGGGCCGGTCATCGACGCGCTCTGCGCGGGCACCGCGGACCTGTCCCGCCTCAGCGTGGTGTGCGACTGGATCCAGTACCGGTCCAGCTTCCGCGAGATCGCCGACTGCCGCCCGGTGCTCGCGGCCGGCCCTGTCCCGGACCAGGATTCCGGCCAGGATTCCGGCGACGGCCCGGAACGGGACCGGCGCCCGGCCGAGTCCGGCCTTGAGATCGCGATCGACCTGCGCCGCTGCGGCGGCGCCGACCTCCGGACCCTGGTCGGCGGCCTGCTGGACGAGCACGCCCACCCTCAGGTCTCCACGCGGGTGCCGCTGGAGCCCTGGGTGGCGGGCAGGCAGAGCTGCATCTGGCGGTTCAACGCGCTGTACTGGCAGGCCCTGTCGCTGTGGGAGCAGGCGACGGGCCGCGACTACGAGCAGGCCCTGCCCGGCGGCGAGAGCGATGCCCGCAACCGTGAGGCCGTCCGTGACCTGATCCTGGAGGTCTTCAAGACGTGGGACGACCTGGACGCCAGGAGCGCGCTGCCCGCCGAGCTCTACGTGGTGGAGCTCGGGGTGGGCAACGGCAGCCAGGCCCGGACCTGGCTCGACGAGTTCGTGGCGCTGTCGCGGTGCCGCAGCCGTGACTACTACCGGCGCCTGCACTACATCATGGGCGACTACTCGCCGCACGTGCTCGGCCGTGCGCGCAAGGCCGTCGCCCACCACGGCGACCATGTCAGCGCGCTGGTCGTCGACGCCACCCACCCGGCGGTCAGCCTCGGCTTCCTGCGCGGGAAGGCGTTCCTGGTCTACATCTCCAACGTCTACGACAACCTGCCCTGCGACGAGGTAGCCCGCATTGGCGGCCGCACCTACCAGGTCGAGGCCCGGGCCTACCTGCCGGGCGTCGACGCGCTCCGGATCGCGCAGCAGTTCTGCGCCCCGGCCGAGCGGGTCGCGTCGCTGGCCGACAAGCTGCTCCGGCTGGGCCCCGAGCTGCTGTGCGAGGCGCTGCCCCAGCACTTCCGCGACACCGCGCAGGCCGTGACGTTCTGGCGCGAGGTCTGGGGAGCGCTGCGGCTGCAGGAACGATACCGGCCGCTGGAAGGGCTCGACCTGTATCAGGTCACCCCGGACATGAACGGAGAGCTGCTGCGCTCGCAGCTCGAATCGCACGGCGACATCCGGGTGCACGTGAACAACGGGGCGCTCAGCAGCTTCGCGGAGACCCTGCCGCTGCTGCACCCGTTCGGCCGGCTCCAGTGTCACGACCTGTTCCTCGACGACGTCCGCCGTTACCAAAGCGGCTTCTTCGGCCCGGGCAAGTACGACGGCTCGGTCGTGAACTGGATCAACGGCCCGCTGCTGCGCCACATCGGCGGCCGTAGCGGTTTCGACGTCGCCGTCGCGCCGTTCGCGGCGCGGCCATCCTCGAACATCAAGACGCTGACCGCTGCAGTCAGGGAATGAGCGGGCGACACAGAGTGAGGAACGGGGACAGCTGATGAGCGCGACGGAGGTGGCGACGCCGAACGGTACCCGCCCGTCACCCGTTCTGCTGCCGACCACCGTGATCGGGTCGTACTCGGTGCCCGAGTGGCTCGGCCAGCTGAAGAACGACTTCTACCGGCACCGGATCAGCCGCAGGTACCTCGACGAGATCCACGAGATGGCGATCAAGGCGGCGGTCGTGGACCAGGCGCGGGCCGGCATTGACGTCATCTCCGACGGCGAGCTGCGCCGCGACAACGACGTCGACTACCTGCTGGCCAGGATCCCCGGCGTCGACATCGCCCGCCGGGACAAGGCCGACTACTTCGACTACTACGAGGCCAGGGTCGACCGCGCGCTGCCCGGGCCGGGCCCGTCGGGCCTGGGGCTGGCCGCGGACTTCCGCTTCGTCCGGCAGCTGAGCGACCTGCCCGTGAAGCTGTCCCTCACCGGGCCGTTCTCGCTGGCCCGCAGGATCCGCATCACGCATGGCGGTGCCTACCCGGACCCGGCCGATCTGGTGCGGGACCTGGCCCGCGTCCTCGGCGCGGAGGCGGCGGAACTGGCCCGGGCGGGCGCGCGGATGCTGCAGATCGACGAGCCGTTCCTGGCCGGCTACCCCGAGGACGTCGAGCTGGCCATCGAGGCGGTCAACATCGTGACCGACAGCGCCGACGTCAGCTGGACCCTGCACGTCTGCTACGGCAACCGGTACGCCCGGCCGCTATGGGAGGGCCACTACGACTTCCTTTTCCCGGCGGTCAAGGAGGCGAACGTGGACCAGCTGGCGCTGGAGTTCGCCCGGACCGGGGACGACGACCTGAGCCTGCTCGGCCAGCACCACTGGGACCGCGGCCTGGGGCTCGGCGTGATCGATGTGAAGTCCCACCAGGTGGAATCCCCGGAGCTGGTCGCGACCCGGATCCGCAGGGCACTCCGCTTCGTGCGCCCGGACATGCTCGTGATCAACCCGGACTGCGGGCTGCGTCACCTGCCCCCGGATATAGCCCGCGAGAAGCTCGCTGCCATGGTGGCCGGGGCCGCCCTCGTCCGCGCCGAGCTCGGCGTCCCGGACCCGGCTGGCACCACCGCTCCGGCCGCCAACGGCGCCGCTGCCAACGCGACCGGCGACGCTACCACCCGACCAGCCATCCCGAGCAAGGGGTTAACCACGTGAAGGCACGCGACCGGGACGGATACCAGTTCACTTCCGAATCGGTGACCGAGGGGCACCCGTTTATCCGATGGCGGCCTCGCGGGCGATCGGGCATGGTGAACGGGTGAGTACCCAGCCGGGAGTTGAAGACCTCAGAGGCCTGGCGCGCGCCATGCGCCAGCTCGTCGAGGCGGCGGCCAGGACGCTGGCCGATGACGCCGAGCCGAGTGAGCTGGTGCTGCGGGTGACCGGCCATCTCGGCTGCGACCTGTCCGAGGTGGTGCCGGTCACCGAGCGGTTCCCAATCTGGGATCACGTGAACGTGCAACGGGGTGTCAACGCCTATCTCGCGGCCCACGGCAGCACCGGCACCTGGTTCGGCGCCGGAGGCGGCGGCCACCGCCCGGACGAAGGGCTGCTGTCACTGATCACGATGTCCACCCACTTCCCGATGATCCGGTTCGGCGGGGCCAGCTTCGGGACCGCCCCCGTGGGGCCGGAGGAAAACACCGAGGTCGTGACACTCGGGCTGATCGCGACGACCGCACCCGATGCAGCGCCTGTCCTGATCGGCGTGCACGCGGTGCAGCAGTTCGGCCCGCCGCACTGCAGCCTCGAGGTGCTCGCAGCGGATCCCGCGGCGGGCGCTGCCACCCGCGACGAGATCGGGCGCCTGATACGCGCGCACAACGCTTTCCGCGGCCAGGTGCTCAGCTTCAGCACCAGCGAGCACCACGGCAACGAACTGGTCTCGTTCCTGCCCAGGCCGACCGTCGCAGCCGAGGAAGTCGTCCTGCCCGACGGCGTGCTGCAGACCGTCGAGCAGCACATCGCAGGCATAGGTGACTGGTCGCGAGAGCTGCTCGACGCGGGCCAGCATCTCAAGCGCGGCCTGCTGCTGCACGGGCCGCCGGGCACCGGCAAGACGCACACCGTGCGCTACCTGACCGGGCGGCTCTCCGCCACCACGGTCATCCTGCTCACCGGGACGTCCATCCGGTTCATCGACCAGGCCGCGGCCCTGGCCCGCGGGCTGCAGCCGTCGATGGTCGTGCTGGAGGACGTCGACCTCGTCGGCATGGACCGGGACTTCTCGCAAGACGGTAACCCGCTGCTGTTCTCCCTGCTCGAAGCCATGGACGGGGTGGGCGCGGACGCCGACGTGACCTTCGTGCTGACCACCAACCGGGCGGACATCCTCGAGATGGCGCTCGCCGACCGCCCCGGCCGGGTTGATCTCGCCGTCGAGATCCCGCGCCCCGACGCCGCCTGCCGCGAGCGGCTGCTCCGGCTGTATGCGCGCGGCCTCGCCATGGAAGCTGACGCCGCCGAGGTGGCGGCGGCCACCGACGGCATCACCGCCTCCTTCGTCAAGGAACTGACCAGGCGGGCCGTCCTGATGTCGCTGCGAGCCGGCGAGCGTCCGCCCGTGCTGCGCGGCGAGTACTTCACTGCGCTGCTGGCCGAGATGAACAGCGAGCACCATGCGCTGACCCGTTCCCTGCTCGGCTCCGATGAAGGTGACCGGGAGTCTCGTTCCGCTCACACCCGCAGCAGACACGGGCCTCACGGTGGTCCCGGGCCGGCCAGCCCGGTCTGATAGGCGAGGACAACGGCCTGCACGCGGTCCCTGAGCTGGAGCTTGGTCAGGATACGGCCCACGTGCGTCTTGATCGTGGCCTCGCTGAGGGTGAGCTGCCGGGCCAGTTCGGCGTTGCTCATTCCGCGTGCGAGCAGCCGCAGAACCTCCAGTTCCCGCGGCGTGAGCGCGGACAGGTCGGCGTGCACCGGCGGGCGGCAGGCGGCCTCGGGCGCGAACCGCTCCACGAGCCGGCGGGTTATCGACGGCGCGAGCAGCGCGTCACCGGAGCGCACCAGCCGGACGGCGGTCACCAGGTATTCCGGCGAGACGTGCTTGAGCAGAAACCCGCTGGCCCCGGCGGTCAGCGCGGCGTAGACGTACTGGTCGAGGTCGAACGTGGTCAGGATGATGATGCGGCACTGGCCGCCCGGGCCGGCGAGCTGCGCGGCGAGGATGCGCCGGGTAGCCTCCAGGCCGTCCATCTCCGGCATCCGTATGTCCATCAGCACCACGTCCGGGCGGTGCCGCAGCACCGCGCTGACGGCCTCGGCGCCGTCCGCGGCCTCGGCGACGACAGGGATGCCGGCCTCGTTAAGGATCATGCGGAATCCGGTGCGGACCAGGGCCTGATCGTCGGCGATCACCACCCGCGGCGCATCGGGCGCGTCCCCCGCGGCCGCCTGGCCCGCGCCGGTCACGGCCGTGCGGAGGCCGACGCCGGCGCACGTTCCGGCGCCGGTCCGCCGCCCGCGTCGTCAGGCCGCGGATCCAGCGGGAGCCGGGCCGTTACCCGCCAGCCGCCGGCCTGCCGCGGCCCGGCATCGAACGCGCCGCCGTACAGCGACACGCGCTCGCGCAGGCCGAGCAACCCGCGCCCGCCGGGCAGCTCCGGCCCGCCGGGCAAGACCGTCTCGCGACCGGGTGACGGGTCGCCGGCCGCCCGCCGGGCCTGCGCGCCAGTGAACGGGGAAGGGTAGGTGGGCGGGGGGCCGTCGTCGCTGACGTCGATGATCAGCTCGTCCGGGCGGTAGTCCAGCCTGACAGCCGTCCGGGGCTGGCCCGCGTGCTTCATCACGTTCGTGAGCGCCTCCTGCACCACCCGGTAGCACGCCAGGTCCACGCCGGGCGGCAGCGCTCGCGGCCGGCCGCTGACGCTCAGCTCGACCGGCAGGCCGGCGGCCGCCACGCGATCGATCAGCGGCTGGAGCCGGTCCAGGCCCGGCTGGGGACGCAGACGCCTCCACAGCCAGCAGCGCGGCCGTGGCCTTGTCAGGAGACGCGCCCAGCACCCGCCGGGCCGCCCCGGCCTGCACCACCATCACGCTGACGTTGTGCGTGACCACGTCGTGCAGCTCCCCGGCGATGCGCGTCCGCTCCGCCGCCAGCGCGCGCAGGGTCGCCGCCTCGTGCTCGGCCTGAGCGTGCCGCAGCCGGGCCTGGGAATCCCCGGCGCGGCGCCGCCACACCTGCACCGCGTTGCCCACCAGCGCCACGGGAACCAGCACGAACAGCGCGGCGAACCTGCCGGGCAGCGGCGGGGACGTGTTCGGGAACGTCGCCGTGATGATGAGGCCGGCTAGCGGCACGCTGATCAGCGCCGCGCCCCGGAACGGGCTGTGCACGACCGCGGAGTACGCGGCGAGCACAATCGCGACGATCGTGACGGTGTTGATGTAGTGGCTGGTGAGAACCGTGCCGAAGAACACCACCCAGAACGCGGTCAGCGGGCGGATCCGGCGCAGCGCCAGCGGTGCCGTGGTGGACACCACGGAGAACGCCGCCGCCACGGGTATCCCGCCGGAGCCCTCGCCGCCGCCCGAGACGATCAGCTGCCCGCTCGGGGACAGCCACTCGGAGACCTGGCCGCGGGTGCTGTAGATGACCGTGACCAGGGAGGCAACGGCGGCGGCGGTGGCCAGCCCCAGGTCCACGGCGACCGAGCGCCCAGACGCCGCGGGCCGCGGCTCGGCGGACCGCGCGAACGCGAGGGCCCGCTGCGCCCACGGCCTCATCTGCCCACCGAGCCCACCATTCACGCTCCCATTGTCGCCCGGCGGCGCGCATCGTCCATCGGTCCTGAGAGGTAACCGGCTGCGCACAAAGGATGACGAGCGGCCGGTGTCCGCCCAGCGCCGTACCCAGATTGCGCATCGCGGCCGACGCGCGCCGCGGCCCCGCGCGCCTACCGTGCCGGCATGGACGCATTGATACGGCTCGACGATGTGACGAAACGCTACGACAATGGCGGCCGCCCGGCGCTGGACAGCGTCCGGCTCGAGGTCGCTGCGGGCGAGGCGGTGGCGGTCATGGGGCCGTCGGGCAGCGGCAAATCAACGCTGCTCAATCTCGTCGCCGGCCTGGACCGGCCGACGCGCGGCGCGGTGACAGTGGCCGGGCAGCGGATCGACAGCCTGAGCGAGACCGGCGTAGCACGGTTCCGGCGCAACCAGATCGGCATGATCTTCCAGTTCTTCAACCTCCTCGACGACCTGACGGTGTCCGACAACGTGCTGCTGCCCGCCCAGCTGGCGGGGCTGCGCCGGGCGGAGGCTAGGGCCAGGGCGGACGAGCTGCTGGCCGCGCTGCGGATCGCCCAGCATGCCGACGCCTACCCGGCAAGGCTGTCCGGCGGGTCACTCACAACCCGGACCTGGCCGCTCGCTACGCGGCCCGTACCGTGCAGCTTGTCGACGGCAGGATCGCCAGCGACGTGATGAACGGGGCCCGGAGGTGAGGCGCTGGCGGCCTGGCGCGGTGGCCCGGGCGGCGCGCGGGGGGCTGGCCAGGCGCCGGGTGCAGACGTTCGTGATCGGACTGGTGGTGCTGATCTCCACCGGTGCCTGCGTGCTGGCCCTCGGCCTGGTGGTGGACTCTAGCTCGCCGTTCGACACCGCGTTCGCCGCCCAGCACGGCGCGCACCTGATCGCCACCGTCGAGTCCGGCAAGGCCACGACCGCTCAGCTGCAGGCCACCGGCAGGCTTCCCGGGGTGACGACGTCGTCGGGGCCATTCCCCGAGGTGACCATCACTCCGCTACTGCCAGGCCCGACGGGATCCGGCGGGCAGTTCAGCGGCCCGCCGCTCACCCTGGTCGGCCGCTCCACGCCCGGCGGGCCGCTGGATGACCTCATCCTGGAACAGGGCCGCTGGCCGCAGCGGCCGGGCGAGATCGTGCTGTCCAGCGACTACCCGATCGGCCTGCCGCTCGGCTCGCCGATCATGGTGAGCGGCAGGCCGGGATCCCGCAGCCTCACCCTGGTCGGCACGGCGAACTCGATCAACCAGTCGGCCCAGGGCTGGGTGCTGCCCAGCGAGGTCGCGGCGCTGCGCGCGCCGGGGACGTCCGCCACCGCGCAGATGCTGTACCGGTTCGGCTCCGCCGGCTCCGCGGCCGCCCTGAGCGCCGACACCGCGGCGCTGGCCCGCGTGCTCGCTCCCGGCGCGGTGATCGCGACGCAGTCGTACCTGGCCGTCAAGCTCCAGCAGGATTCTGGGATCGCGCCGATCGTGCCGTTCGTCGTCGCATTCGCCATCATCGGCCTGGTGCTGTCGGTGCTGATCGTGGTCAACGTGGTCGGCGGTGCGGTGGTGGCCGGTTTCCGGCGGATCGGCATCCTGAAGAGCATCGGCTTCACCCCGGCCCAGGTCGTGGCGACGTACGCGGGGCAGGTCATCCTGCCGGCCCTGGCCGGCTGCCTGGCCGGGGTGGTGCTCGGCAACGTCCTGGCGGTGCCGCTGCTGGCCAGGACGGCCAGCGTCTACCGGGTCGGCGCCCTGGTGGTGCCGGTCTGGGTGGACGCTGCCGTGGCGGCGGCCATGTGCTGCCTCGCCGGGCTGGCCGCGGTGGCGCCTGCGCTGCGGGCCGGCCGGCTCAGCGCGGTGCAGGCGATCGCCACCGGGCGCGCGCCCGTGCCGGGCCGCGGCTATGCCGCGCACCGGCTGCTCGGCCGGCTGCGGCTGCCCAGGCCGGTCACGGTTGGCCTGGCCGCGCCGTTCGCGCGACCCGCCCGCACCGCCGTGACCCTGGCCGCGATCCTGCTCGGCGCCGTCACCGCTACCTTCGCCGCCGTCCTGCCCTCGCCCGCGCCGGCGGCGCAGCAGCGGGCGATCGAGCGAGCGCTGCGTGCCCGGCCCGCCACGCTTCGTTACGTAGCCGAGGCCGACCTGGACCTCAGCGTGGCCGGCCTGCCGGGACAGGTCCCGGTGACCGCGTTCCGCGGCAACGCCAGCTGGACCGGCTACGACCTGATCAGCGGGCGCTGGTTCACCGGTCCCGGCCAGGCGGACGTGCCCACCAACCTCCTCACGATCACAGGCAAGGCGGTCGGCGACACGATCACGATCACCTTCGGCGGCAGGCAGATCCCGGTGCGGATCGTCGGCGAGGTCTTCGACACGAGCAACCGCGGGATCGACGTGCTCACCGACTGGCAGACGCTGGCCGCCGCCGACCACCGCCTGTTTCCCGGAGCCTACGACGTCGCGCTCAGGCCCGGCACCGACCCGGCGGCGTACGCCTCCGCGCTGAGCACCGCGCTCGGGCCCGACTACCCGGTGAGCGTCAACGGCAACGACCCGTTCTTCCTTACCCTGCTGGGCCTGATCGGCGTGCTGACCCTGCTGCTGGCCGTGGTGGCCGGGCTCGGCGTGCTCAACACCGTGGTGCTGCATACCCGGGAGCGCGTCCGCGACCTCGGCATCTTCAAGGCCGTCGGGATGACGCCGCGGCAGACCATCGCGATGGTGATCTGCTGGGTCGCGGGGACCGGGCTGGTGGCCGGGGTCGTCGCGGTCCCGGCCGGGATGGCGGTGCACCGGTACGTGCTGCCGGTCATGGCGCACGCCGCCGCCACCAACGTCCCGGCCAGCTACCTGAACGTCTATGGCGCGGCCGAGCTCGCGCTGCTGGCCCTGGCCGGCCTGGTGATCGCAGCCGCCGGTGCGATGCTGCCGGCGAGCTGGGCGGCCAGATCGCGCACCGCTTCGGCACTGCGCGCCGAGTGAAACGGCCCCGCCGGCCTCACCGGACCGGGCCGGGATGCGAGACTCAGAACCCGGCCGGCTGCCGGATGAGGACGATGTGGATGCGGCCGGGCAGCTCCTGGTGGATCTCCAGGATCTTCCCGACGGAGCTGTGCTGCCCGTAGGCGGCCTGCGCGCGGGCGTCCTCGAGCTTCAGGCTGTGCTGGTAGATCCGCTCGTGCGCCGCCTCCAGGGTGGGGACAAGCTTCTGCGCGCCGACCACCAGGATGACGCTGGCCGCGCCCCAGGCGTAGGAGGCGAGCTGGCTGCCGGAGGCCGACGCGATGACCAGGGTTCCGTCGCGGGTCACCGCGTGCACGCTGCCGAGGGCGTAATCGGGCTGGCCGCCGATCGCCTTCATCTCCTGCGCCTGCGTCGCGAAGTCGAGCGCGAACATCTTGTTGCGTGCCGAGTCGTACGGTCCGCCGTCGTTGATCGCGTCCGCGATCCCGGTCTCCTGCAGCGTCACCGAGGTATTGGTCATCACTGTGGAACCGTGCGGGATGCGGGCCAGGACCGCTGCCCGCGCGGCGTCAAGGCTGTTGACCACCTCGACGCTGAACCCGTGCTCTTCGAGCGCGACCACCGTCGCGGCGAGCGTCTCGTCGTCGGGCAGCGCGGTGAAGCGATCAGGTGCCTGGGTGGTGCTCACTGTGGTCCTCCTCGTGTACTTGCCATATCACTTGAACGCTCAAGCTTGAACATTCAAGTCGCGATCACTTGAACTGTCAAGTGATACCATCGGCCCATGGCCAGCACCCGCACGCGGACCGCGGCCGCGGCCGAGCCTCGCCGCTGGCTCGATGACGAGCAGCAGAAGTCCTGGCGTGCCGTCAACGGGGCGATGCACGAGCTGCGCTGGGTACTGGAGTGCCAGCTACAGCACGACGCAGGGCTCAGCTTCATCGAGTACCACGCGCTGGCCCGGCTGTCGGAAAGCCCGGGTCGCAGGCTGCGCATGAGCGAGCTCGCCCAGGTCACCAACGCCTCGCTGTCCCGGCTCTCGCACCTGATCACGCGCCTCGAGCGGCGCGGCCTGGTCCGGCGAGAGCCCGACCCGACGGACGGCCGGTACACCAACGCGATCCTGACGCCGGCCGGGCTGCGACTGCTCGTCGCCAGCGCGCCCGGCCATGTCGCGAAGGTCCGCGAGCTGGTGATCGACGCGCTCAGCCCGGCCGAGCTGCGTCACCTGCGTACCGCGTCCGAGCGGATCCTCGAGCGCATCGAAGCCGGCGCGCAGTAACGGGCGACGGCGGTCGGAAGACCTTGCCGCGCACGCCCCCGGCCAGCTCGACTGGCTGGACAGCGGCTGCGCCCGGGCCGAACGGCTGGGCATCCAGCCCCACCAGGTGATCAACACCCGCGCCGCGGACGACCTGCTCCGCGTGACAAGATGATCACCTGGAAGAAACCGACGGGGTTCATCGCCTGACGGCGGGCGCGGCCTCGTCGCAGCCGACGCGGCCGGGAAGGACGGCGTGGTGAGCACCTATGTGCTGATCCCAGGCGCGGGGGGTGCCGCCTGGTACTGGCACCGCGTGGTTCCGCTGCTGCAGCAGGCCGGGCACGAGGCGATCGCCGTGGACCTGCCCGGCGACGACGACACGGCCGGCCTGCCCGAGTACGCGCGCCTGGTCATCAGCGCGATCGGCGACCAGAACGATTTGGTCCTCGTCGCGCAATCGCTCGGCGGATTCACCGCGCCGCTCGTAGCCGCGGCCGTCCCGCTGCGCGCGCTCGTGCTCGTGAACGCGATGATCCCCGTGCCCGGCGAGACGCCGGGCGCATGGTGGGAGAACACCGGAGCGATCGAGGCGCGCCAGGCCGCGGCCGAGCAGGGCGGCTATGGCGCGGATTTCGATGAGGCCGTCTACTTCCTCCACGACGTCCCGCCGGCGGTCGTGGCCGACGGCGCGCGGCACCAGCGGCCCGAGGCCGACGCGGTCTTCGCGTCGGTCTGCGACTTCCGCGCGTGGCCGTCCGTCCCGATCCGGGTGGTGGCCGGGGCGGACGACCGGTTCTTCCCGGCCGAGTTCCAGCAGACGGTGGCGCGGGATCGGCTGGGCCTGGAGGCCGGCGTGCTGCCCGGCGGCCACCTGATCGCGCTCGCGCAGCCCGCCAGGCTCACGGCCGACCTGCTCGCCGTCTGAAGGGGCGGAGGAAGACGGCGCTGACGGCGCTGGTCCGGGACGCTGACGGCGTTAGAGCAGGCGGCCCCTGACCCCGCTCGCATGCGTGACCGACCTCCGGGTTCTGGCAGATGGACAGCAGCTGGTCTACGCCGCTCAGGCGCAGGTGCGGGCGCTGCGGCGGCGGCAGGTCGTCAAAGGCGCCCGCGCTGCCGATCCCTGAGGTCACCGCGATCGCCAGCGCGTGCCCCCGGTGCGCCATCGGCACCTCGAGCTCCGGGTCGTCGCCGACCACCGCGAGGTCGGCGGGCGGTATCCCCAGGCGGGCGGCCGCGCTGCGCAGCGCCTCGAGCGACGGCTTGCCCACGACGTGCACCCGGCAACCGGTCAGGCTCCTGATCATCGCCGAGATCGCGCGCGAGGTTCCGAGCGCCCGGCCCTGTGCGGTCGCGAAGAACATCGACTGCGAGCTGCTGTACACCGCCGCGCCGTCCCAGACCGCGTGGCAGGCCGCCTCGAGCGCGGGCATGGTGAATTCCGGGTACCAGCCCACGAGCACCGCGTCCGCCTGCAGCATTTCCGCGGACGGTGCTGTCACGGGGGGACGACCCCCGAAGACCCCCCCGGGCGGGCGGACGACGTCGAGGCCGGCGTCCAGCAGCGGGCCGGCGAGGCCCTCGCCGCCCAGGACGAGCACCCGGCGGTGCCGCCGCCGGGTGAGCGCGGCGACCGCGCTGCTCGCCGGGGTCATCACCGCGTCATCCGGCAGGTCGAACCCGATGCCGCGCAACGCCCGTGCCAGCTCCCCGGGCGTCTTGGTGGTGCCGTTGGTGAACACCACGAACGGCACCCGCTGCCGTGCCGCCCAGCGGGTGATCTCGAGCGCGCCGGGCAGCGGCGTGAGGCCGCGGCCGTTGCGG
>WNFI01041281.1_pt2 | contig 22328 bp, 22 predicted proteins | sample 5400471 | NCBI WGS metagenome assembly WNFI01 (sample SAMN13153348, study PRJNA577476) | soil metagenome | isolation source: 100 cm saprolite on Douglas fir-dominated hillslope | place: USA:California | collected 2013-09-17
TGAGCAACGTCGCTAAGGATTTCAATGCGCGATGATCATCGAGTGTTGTTTCACTCGATAATCATACCGCCGTAGCCGTGTAGTCGCGACCTGCGTGTTCATCGCCCATTCATAAGACAAAATCGCTGGAACCGTGGCTATCGCGGAACATCGCTCTTTTTGCTTCGTTGTCGCGCGGGCAAGTAAACAGGAGGAAGTGTTCATGACCCATCGCTTTTTGACGTCGGTTGCCGCGGTAGCGCTGATCGCCGGAACTGGTCTTGCCAACGCGCAAGGCACCGGAATGGGACGCGATACGCCGTCGGCGGGTTCCGCCACCCAGCAAAGCGCACCTTCATCGGACCGCGCTGCTCCTTCGGCGGCAACCCCAATGAATCGAAATGACGCCATGGATTCGAAGGGCTCCGAGTCCGGCGCGAAATCCACCCAGTCGGACGAGAAGATGCAGCCCGGTGGCAGCAAGAACCAGCGTGCGCAGGACACCAGGCCAGGTCAGAAGTCAGGCAACATGAACGCGGAGAAGAGTTCCGCCGACAAGAACATGAATGCGGATTCCAAGTCTGGGGCGGATAGCAAGTCTGCGGCCGACAGCAAGTCGTCGACCACGACGGGACAGGCCGGCGCGGGCGCAAAACTTTCCGACGAGCAGCGCAGCAAGATCACCACCGTGATCAAGCAGCAGAGCGTTCAGCCGGTGACCAACGTCAACTTCTCGATTTCGGTCGGCACCCGGGTGCCGCGCACGGTGGGCTTCCATCCGCTGCCGGCGGAAATCGTCAACATTTATCCGGACTGGCGCGGATATGAATTCTTCCTCGTCCGCGACCGGATCGTCGTGGTCAATCCGCGGACGCTTGAGATCGTGGCCGTCCTCGACGCCTAAGGTCTGGGTGGCTCTCACGCAATCCGGGGCGGCCCGAAAGCCCGCCCTCTTCTTTTGAGCATGGTCTGGGTTTCCAACCGGCCGGCGAAGCCGGCGATGGGCGCTGCCCGTCATCCTTGATGTTTGGTTAACGAGCCATTTCCACGTGTTCCGGGCGGCTTTTTACGAATTGGTTGAAGCATTTGGGCTGCGGCGGTCTTGAGGCTTCCCCTTGGGGCTGAGGTTACCTATAAACCCCGCTGGAGCGGCTCACCGCAGCTCAACGCGGCACCCTTGGCGTTCCCATCGCAGACATTGTCGGGATTTTGGATGGCTAAGACAATTTACGTGCTCAACGGCCCGAACCTCAATCTGCTCGGGACCCGCGAGCCCGAAATCTATGGTCATGCCACGCTGTCGGACGTCGAAAAATTGTGTGGCGAAACGGCGAAGCGTTACGGCCTGAGCGCCGATTGCCGGCAGTCCAACCGCGAGGGCGAGTTGATCGATTTCATCCACGAGGCGCACGCGAAAAAGGCAGTCGGCATCATCATCAACGCCGGCGGCTATTCCTTTACCTCGATTGCACTCCTCGATGCACTGGTAGCGGTGAAAATCCCCGCCATTGAACTGCATGTCAGCAATATCCATGCCCGCGAAAATTTCCGCCACCATTCCTTCACCGCCAAGGCAGCCTTCGCAACTCTGTGCGGCTTCGGTATCGACGGATACCGGCTCGCCATCAGCGGCCTTGCCGCCAAAATCGGCGCCAAGAAAACCGATATAAAGCCAGCCGCCTGACGCATCAGCATCAATCCCTTGAAAAATTCGGATCGAGAATATGGCCCGCCAGCCTGAAAAAAGCCCAACCGCGACGCCCAAGGCGAGCGACGACGGTGCCCTCATTCGCGAGCTCGCATTGCTGCTCGACGAAACCAATCTTACCGAGATCGAGATCGAACGCGCAGGCCTGCGGGTGCGGGTTGCTCGCAACGTCAGCATCGCGGCATCGGTCCCCGCCAGTTATCAGCCCGCTGCCGCAGCTGCGACGGTCGCGGCTTCCGTTCCCGTCGCCGATGTCGCCAAGCATCCGGGCGTGGTGCCCTCGCCCATGGTCGGCACCGTGTACTGGGCGTCTGAGCCTGGCGCGAAGCCGTTCGTCGAGGTCGGCAGCAAGGTGATCGCCGGGCAAACGCTTGTCATCATCGAGGCGATGAAGACGATGAACCAGATTCCGGCGCCGCGCGCCGGCACGGTGACGCAAATTCTCGTCGAGGACGGCTCGCCCGTCGAATACGGCGAGCCGCTGGTGATTATTGAGTGAGAGCGCGAGTGGCGGGTGGCGAATAGCGAATAGAAGGTTGGATCCAGTCTTGCCGCTCGTCCCTGTTCGCCACTCCCTGTTGCTATTCGCTACTTCCCTGGAGCGCCATGTTCGACAAGATCCTGATAGTCAACGTCCCCGCTTTGCTCGCTGCCTGCGAGATCACCGGCGCAGACGCGGTGCATCCGGGATATGGCTTTCTCTCGGAAAACGCCCGCTTTGCCGAAATTCTCGCCGATCATAATCTGCATTTCATCGGTCCCAAGGCTGAACACATCCGCCTGATGGGCGACAAGATCGAGGCCAAGAAGACCGCGAAAAAACTGGGCATCCCGGTTGTTCCGGGTTCCGACGGCGGCGTAGGCCCCGAGGACGACGCAATGGCCATCGCCAGGGAAATCGGTTTTCCCGTGCTGGTGAAGGCGGCATCCGGCGGCGGCGGCCGCGGCATGAAGGTGGCGCCGACCGAGGGCGATCTGATGCTGGCGCTGTCCACCGCGGGCAACGAAGCCAAGGCGGCGTTCGGCGACGCCTCGGTTTACCTGGAAAAATATCTGCAGAAACCGCGCCACATCGAAATCCAGGTGCTCGGCGATGGCCGCGGCGGCGCCATCCATCTCGGCGAACGCGACTGTTCGCTGCAGCGGCGCCACCAGAAAATCTGGGAAGAAGGCCCCTCGCCGGTTCTCGATGCCGCCGCGCGCGCCAGGATCGGCGGCACCGTCGCCAAGGCAATGCAGGAGATGCAGTATCTCGGCGTCGGGACGGTGGAATTCCTCTACGAGGACGGCGAGTTCTATTTCATCGAGATGAACACCCGCATCCAGGTCGAACATCCCGTCACCGAGATGATCACCGGCATCGATCTCGTCCTCGAGCAGATTCGCATCGCTGCGGGCGGCGACCTGCCGGTGACGCAGGAGGAAATCGTCATCAACGGCCACTCCATCGAATGCCGCATCAATGCGGAAAGTCCGGTGACCTTCCGCCCCTCACCCGGCAAGATTCTGCAATATCACCCGCCCGGCGGCCTCGGGGTCCGGATCGATTCCGCCGTCTATCAGGGCTACGTGATCCCGCCCTATTACGATTCACTGGTCGGCAAGCTGATCGTCCACGGCAAGACCCGCGCCGAATGCCTGATGCGGCTGCGCCGCGCGCTGGACGAGATGGTGGTGGATGGCATCGAAACCACGCTGCCGCTGTTCCGGGCGCTGGTCCGGGAACCTGACATCATCGATGGCGATTACCACATCCACTGGCTGGAGCAGTATCTCGCCGGTCAGGCGAGTGGCTGAATTCAGTTTTTCTGGTCCATGTCGCGGCTGGAACTTTCTGCCGACGCGGCCGTTCTGGTCTCGCCGGGGACTATCCCGCTGAACGCGATCAGCAGTAACGGAATCAGATCTTGCGTATGATCGCGTCAAAATTGTTCAAAGGGCGCATGATCTTGTGGCCAACCGCTCACGCTTGGGCGGATCATGCGCAGGGGGAAGTTTGAAGTCGATTTTGCCAGCCAGCCGAGAAGCTTGTGCGTGCTGATCTCGCGCGCAGGCGCGCGATTGGACAAATCCTGCTGCTTGCGGCGGGATTTTTGGTGCTGGTCGCAATCAGCGCATCGTCGGTGATCCTGGTCAATCGAGCCCGCCAGGATAACGGACTGGTGGTGCACTCCGTCGAGGTGGAAAACCAGATCTCGACCGTACTGCTGGAAATCCGCCGCGCTGAAAGTGCGGCGCGCGGCTACCTCCTGACCTCCACGCCGCAGTTTCTTGCCGAGCATGAGGCGGCAGTTGCCGGTATTCATTCCAACGTCGAAAAGCTGGCTGGCCTCACCGCCGACAATCCCGTTCAGACTGAAAACAGCAAAAAACTGCGACCGCTGGTCGAGGCGCGCCTCGCCGAATTCGCCGCGACGGTCGATTTCGCCAGGCGCAACGATATCGCAGGTGGCATCGCCATGCTGCGCGAAGGCGGCGCCGGCGATTCCGCCAGGCGCATCGGTGAAATCGGTGCTGCGATGCGGACGGAGGAAAACCGCCTGTTCTCGTTGCGCACCGCTTCCGCGGAGCGCAGCCAGCTCCTCGCCTCCTCCGTGACGATGGCCGGATCCGGCATGGTGATCGCGCTCGCCGGCATTTCGATCTTCCTGGTGCGGCGATCTGCGCGCGCGCGGGACGAGGCCGAAGCGCAGCTGCGCGACAGCAACCTCAATCTGGAATCCACCGTCGCCGAACGCACCGCCGATTTGCGCGAAGCCAATGAGGAAATTCAGCGCTTCGCCTATATCGTCAGCCATGACCTGCGCTCGCCGCTGGTCAACATCATGGGCTTCACCAGCGAACTCGAGGAACTGCGCAGCGACATCTTCCGGCGGATTGCGACGCTCGAAAATTCGACGCCGCCGGTGCCCGACGCCTATGGCGGATTGCCCGAGCCCGCGCTCACCGAACAGGACAAGCAGCTCTCCGCGGATTTCACCGAAGCGCTCGGCTTTATCAAATCGTCGATCGCGAAAATGGACCGCCTGATCAATGCGCAAATCCGTGTCGAGCCGCTGCCGGACATCGTCAGCGATCGCCTCGCATTGGAACAGATTTTCTCGAATTTGATCGACAATGCGCTAAAATATCTCAAACCCGGCGTACCCGGCGACCTCCTGATCCGTGGTCGGACCAAGCTCGGTTTTGCGATCTTTGAGGTGATCGACAATGGCCGCGGCATCGACCCAAAGGATCACCAGCGGATCTTTGACCTTTTTCGCCGCGCGGGTACACAGGACCGGCCCGGACAGGGGATTGGATTGGCGCATGTGCGGGCGCTGGTGCGGCGCCTCGGTGGAACCATGTCGGTTATATCGGAGCTTCACCGCGGCAGCAATTTCACGATAACACTGCCGATAAAATGGACAGGCATTAACCGGGATCAGCAAGCATGAGCAAGCCAGTCACCATCATCATGATCGAGGACGATGAGGGCCATGCCCGCCTGATCGAGCGCAACATCCGCCGCTCCGGCGTCAACAACGAGATCGTGCCGTTCAGCAACGGGACCGACGCTGTGAATTACCTGTTCGGGAGCGACGGCACCGGCCTCAACCACAAGGGCCAGGCGTTGCTGATCCTGCTTGACCTCAATCTGCCCGACATGACCGGGATCGAAATCCTGCAGCGGGTCAAGGAAGACAAATATCTCAAATGCGCGCCGGTCGTGGTGCTGACCACCACCGACGACGCCCACGAGATCAAGCGCTGCTACGATCTGGGATGCAACGTCTACATCACCAAGCCGGTGAATTACGAAAGCTTCGCCAACGCCATCCGACAGCTCGGACTGTTCTTCTCGGTCATTCAGGTCCCGCAAGCCGCCACATGAACGACAGGACACCCACGCTGCTGTATATCGACGATGACGCGGCGCTTGCCCGGCTGGTGGAGCGCGGCCTCAAGCGGCAGGGCTTTCACGTCGTGCACGCGCCCTCCGGCGAGATCGGCCTTTCGCGTCTCGAGCAGGGCGGCATCGACGTCGTGGCGCTCGATCAATACATGCCCGGTCTCGACGGACTAGAGACGCTGGAACGGATTCAGGCGATCCCGAACGCGCCTCCGGTGGTGTTCGTCACCGCGTCGCAGGACAGCAAGATCGCGGTGACCGCACTCAAGGCCGGCGCCGTTGACTATCTGGTCAAGGACACCCAGGGCGATTTTCTTCCCCTGCTCCATGTCGCCATCGATAGCGCCCTCAAGCAGGCGCTGATCCGCAAGGCCCGCGACGACGCCGAAGCCGAGGTCCACGCCTCGCGCGACCGCTACGCCGCGCTCGCCGCCGAGCGCGAGGTGCTGCTGCGGGAAGTCAATCATCGTGTCGGCAACAGTTTGCAGATCATCGCTTCGCTGCTGCATCTGCAGGCCAATTCGTCAAACCAGGACGACGTCAAGGCCGCCCTGACCAATGCGATGGGCAGGGTCGCCGCCGTAGCGCAGGTGCACCGCCGTCTCTACACCTCGCATGACCTGAACAGCGTACTTCTGAACCAGTATCTCGAGGCCCTGCTGGAGGATCTGCGGCGCTCGGCGGAAGGCAACCGGATGTCGCGGCTGACGCTGAAGGCCGAGCCGATCGAGATCGATCCCGACCGCGCGGTCGCGATCGGCATCATCGTCAACGAACTGGTGATGAACGCCGTGAAGTATGCTTATCCGAACGGGGCCGGCCCGATTCATGTTGTATTGAGTTCGCACGATGACGATCTCGAATTGGCGATTTCCGACGACGGCGTCGGCCTCAATGTCAAGCTCGATCCACGCTCCACCGGGATGGGGCAACGCATCGTCAATGCCATGGCCGCCAAGCTTGAGGCGGAGGTCGAGCGCGATGCATCGCACAGCGGAACGCGGATCGTGCTGCGGTTTCGCCGCCGCAAAGCGTCGGCCGCCACACCGGCGACGGCGGCGAGCTAGGGTATCTCCCGGTATCGACGCCACCGGCCATCGCTTGCGAATACTGGGCCACCGACTTGGGTGATTTCGCAATTGAAAGCCAGTCGCGGAGGCGCCTTGACCCTGCTAGGCTCGAGCATGATGTCTCGCGACTCCACATCTTCTGAAATAACGCCTGAAATGCTGTTGCGCGCTTATGCCTGCGGCATCTTTCCGATGGCGGAAAGCGTCGACGACCCCACGCTGTTCTGGGTCGAGCCGGAGCAGCGCGGCATCATTCCGCTGGAGGGCTTTCGGATTTCGTCGCGGCTCGCGCGCACGGTGCGCTCCGACGTTTTTACCGTGCGCGTCGACACCGCCTTCAAGGCGGTAATCGACGGCTGTGCGGCGCCGCAGCCCAACCGCGACAATACCTGGATCAATAAACGCATCCGCGACCTCTACACCGGCCTGCACGACATCGGTCACTGCCACAGCGTCGAGGTGTGGCGGGACGGCGACCTGGTCGGCGGGCTCTATGGCGTCAGCCTCGGGCGCGCCTTCTTCGGCGAGAGCATGTTTCATCGCGCCCGCGACGCCTCAAAGGTGGCGCTGGTGCATCTGGTGGCGCGGCTGATCGCCGGCGGTTTCGTGCTGCTTGACACCCAATTCGTCACCGAGCATCTGCGAACATTCGGCGCGATGGAAGTGTCGCGGCGGCGCTATCGCGCCCAACTCGACAACGCCTTAACCGGCATCGCTGATTTTGCCGGGTTGCCGGTCGATCGTCCCGTCAGCGGCGCTGAAGCGCTCGGTATCATCGCCGGCCGATGAAAAAGTATCAGCCCAGCGCCAGCACCGGCGACCTCTACAACGTAGAGGGCTACACCACGGCCCAGATCATGGCTTCGTGCTGCAAAACAGCAAAGACGATCCCAGCCGCGCGAACATTCTCAAGCAGGCGACCGCACTGGACGGCATCGCGTTGCCGATGCTGCTGCCGGGCATCAAGATCCATACCGAGCCGAGCAATGTGACGCCGATCCGCCAGTTGCAGATGGCGGCTCGACGGCAAATCGGATCTATCTTTCGTCATGCCCGGCCTTGGTGTTTGGGCCGGGCATCCACGTCTTTACAGCACTGCCGCAAGAAAGGCGTCATGGCCGGGACAAGTGTTCAGCCCAGGGACCTGGTCGAGCCCGGCCATGACGCAGAACAATTTTCGAGATTGCATCGCAGCGCTGATCAGTGCAGCGCCCACTACTACCTGAATGCCGGGAATGGCGCGGGCGCAACCGGCGCCGGACGCGGCGGCTGCCTCGGCGCCGCGCGCTTTTGTGGAGGCGGCGGCGCGGCGGGCTTTGGCGGATCGGGCTGCGCGCTCACGACGGCGACGTCCGGCGTTTTGCAGTCGGTCAGCCAGATGTCGTAGATCGGATGTTCGACGCCGTGCAGGCCGGGGCTCGCCGCGAACATCCAGCCGGAGAAAATCCGCTTCACCTCCCCTTGCAGCGTGATCTCATCGACCTCGACGAAGGCGTCGGTGTTGGCGGCTTCGGTCGCCGGACGGGTGTAGCAGGCGTCGGTCTTCACCCTGAGCGCGCCGAACTGCACGGTCTCGCCGATGTCGGCATCGAAATTGATGATGCGCCCGGTGATCTTGTCGAGACCCGAAAAGCTTGCCTTCTTGTTGACGATCTTCTGGGCGGGCGGCTCGCTGACCACCTCGTCGCCGGGCTGCAAGGTCGCCGGCGCCGGCGGCGCGGTGCCGGGGCGCGGCTGACGTTGTCCGGGCGGCAATCCCGGCAACGGATTGGCCGGCGGCGGAGCGGCGGCCACGCCGGGCGATGGCTGGGCGGGCGCCCCCGGCGGCACATTCTGCGGAATGACGGTGGTGGCCGCCGGCGGAGGCAGAGGCTGCGACTGGACCGGCCCGGGCGGCAGGACACCCTGCCCCGGTGGCAGCAGGCGGCTGGGCAGCGGCAACAGCCGACCCTGCTGCGGCAGATCCGGGACCTCTTCTTCGTCGTCCTGCGGCGCGCTGCCGCGCGGGACATTGCCCGGCGGCCGCGGCGCCGGATCGGAAAAGATATTGCCGATCTGGGCGCGCGCCGGCGGCAACAGCGATGTCGCCGCGGCGACGACGAATGCCGCTAACCCAGTCATGGCAATGGTTTTCAACATCTCGCGCGGCTTCATCAGACGAATCAGGCTCGCGACATTGTATATTCGATCGGCCGCTCGCTGGGGCCACCCGGTTAACACGCGGAATACGGCGGGGAAAGGGCGGTTGCCGAGGGGCGCAAACCGCTGCTGTCCACACATCAGCCACCCCCCGCGGCTGGCCACTGCCTGCGACAAATGAAATAGTCGTTGGGGAAAGCCGCTACGCATGGAATTGCGTGCATTCGGCCGTCGAAATCCGGAATAAACCGGAGTGGGGAAAAGGAAACGCCAAACATGGCCGATCGCATTCGTCTGGATGGCAGGGTCGCGCTGGTAACTGGTGCCGCCGGCCGGCGTGATCGGAACAGCGACCATTCAGCTCCTGGCCGAGCGCGGCGCGCGCATCGTCGCGGTCGATCGCAGCGAGAAGCCGCTTCAAGCCGCGATCAAGGATTTGCCGGCATCGGCGCAGGCCCTTGCCGTCATCGCCGACGTCACCCAGGAGGACGAGGTCGCGGATTACGTTCGCGCTGGCGTCGACAAATTCGGCACCATCGACGTTTTCTACAACAATGCCGGCATCGAGGGCGATGTCACGCCGATCGTCAAAACTTCGCTCGAGAGTTTTCGGCGCGTTCTCGACGTCAATGTGGTCGGCGTTTTCCTGGGACTGAAGCATGTGCTGCCGGTGATGCTGAAGCAGAACCGCGGCAGCATCGTCAACACCGCATCGATCGCCGGGCTGATCGGCTCCGCGGAGGTCGCGGCCTACAGCGCCAGCAAGCATGCCGTGATCGGATTGACCAAGAGCGCGGCGCAGGAGTGCACGGCGACCGGCGTGCGCGTCAATTGCGTGTGCCCCGGCCTGATCGACAGCCGGATGCTGAGCGCGATCATTACGGGACGCAATCCCGGCAATATGCCGGTCCCGCCCGACCGGATCGTCGACCGGATTCCGGCCCGACGCCTCGGCCATGCGTCGGAAGTCGCGTCCATCGTCGCCTTCCTCGCGTCGGACGAGGCAAGCTATGTCTCGGGTTCGGCCTATACCGTCGACGGCGGACGCACCGCGAGCTGACAATTCAGTCAACCCAGACAACCGACCCGGCGCGAGCCGAAGCCAAGCAACAGGTCCGATCATGCCAGTGACACTCGATCCCGACGCCGCCGCGGTGTTCAAGGCCTTCCAGGAGTCCGATCGGCCGCCTTATGAAAGCGTCTCACCGGCCGAGGCGCGCGAGCTTTATTTGAAGGCCCGCCTTGTCACCAATCCCGAACCGCCCGAACTCACATCGGTGCAAGCGCTCGCGATCCCCTCGCCGGCCGGCGCCATCCACTCCCGGGTCTACACGCCGAAGACGCTGCGGCAGACCGATGGACTTGCGCCGGGTCTGGTGTTTTTTCACGGCGGCGGCTGGGTGATCGGCAATCTCGACTCCCACGACGTGGTATGCCGCACGCTCGCGCATGAAGGCGAATTGATCGTGATCTCGGTCGATTATCGGCTCTCGCCCGAGCACAAGTTTCCCGCCGCGGTCGAGGACGCGATCGCAGCAACCGAATGGGTTGCGAAAAACGCCCGGCAAATCGGCATTGACGCCTCAAAGCTTGTGGTCGGCGGCGACAGCGCCGGCGGCAATCTTGCCGCCGTGGTCGCAATCCATTACCGCGACGCCGAACCCAGGATCGCCGGCCAGGTGCTGATCTACCCCGCGACCGATTTCAGAATGGCTCATCCTTCGCACAGCGAGCCGGAGACCAGCATCCTGCTGACGCATTCCGTGATCCGGTGGTTTCGCGATCACTATCTGAACAGCTCCGCCGACGTCGATGACTGGCGGGCGTCGCCGGCGCGCGTGGAAAATCTTGCCGGCCTGCCGCCGGCCTATGTCGTGACCGCCGGGGCGGATCCGTTGCGCGACGAAGGCGACGAATTCGCGAGGCGGCTCCAGCAGGCTGGTGTGCCCGTCAGCTACCGGACATTTCCGGGCCAATTCCATAGCTTCTTCACCATGGGCAAACTGCTGCCGCAGGCCAACGTCGCCGCACGCGAGATCGGCGACTGGCTGAAGGCGCTGAACTAGCGCAGGTGGCGCTCGCGATGAAAAAGCCAGAGGCGATCGCACCCGGTGCGCCGGTGAAGGGCCACTGCCTCTGCGGCGCCGTCGCCTTCGAAATCGACTTTCCAGCCCGCTGGGCCTGGCACGATCATTCACGCGCAACCCGACAGGCGCACGGCTCGGCCTACGCCACTTATGTCGGAAGCTGGCGCAAGCTTTTTCGTGTCACCAGGGGACAGACGCAGATCACGCGATTTGAAGACAAGGCGTCGAAAGCGACGCGAAGCTTCTGCGCCCGATGCGGTACGCCGCTGTTTTACGAGCGAGTCCGCTCGCCACACATGGTCAACATCCCCCGCGCCTTGTTCGAAAGTCGCACCGGCCGGCAGCCGCTCTATCATGTCGGGATTCAAGAGTTGCAGGAATGGACCTACACCGGCGAACCGCTGGTTCCGCTCAAGGGTTTCCCCGGCGTCGTCTGGGAGCGCTCGAAAAAGAAAAAGAAGCGCATCGATGGCGGCGAACCGTTCTAGCATTTGCGAGCCGTTCTAGCATTTGAAGGTGCGATGACCATGGCGCCTTGTTCGCGCCTAACCCGCCCGCGCCGCGCGCCGCAGCGATTGCGGCGGCTGGCCGAAGGCACGAATGAAGGCGCGGCGCATCCGTTCCGGATCGCGAAAGCCGGTGGATCGCGCCACCAACTCGATGGCTTCGCCCGACGACTGCACGCGCTGCCGCGCCACTTCGATCCGCAACCGCTCCACCGCCTTCGACGGCGTGGCGCCGGTCTCGGCAACAAACGCCCGCGCAAAATGCCGCGAACTCATCCCGGCCTGCTCCGCCAGGCGCGTTACCGTCAGCGGCTGATCGAGATGCTCGCGCGCCCAGCTCAAGATCGCCCCGAAGCGGCCGGTCGGCGCCTTCAATTCGAGCAGCGATGAAAATTGCGACTGGCCGCCAGCGCGGCGGTGATAGATCACGAGCTGGCGTGCGGTTGAGCGCGCGACCTCGTCGCCGAAATCCTCCGACGCCATCGCCAGCGCCAGATCGATCCCGGCGCTGATTCCGGCCGAACTCCAGATGTTGCCGTCACGGACGAAAATCCGGTCCGGCTCGAGCTTTACCTTGGGATAGCTCGCCAGAAAATGCCGCGTACGGCCCCAATGGGTGGTGGCGCGGCGGCCGTCGAGAACGCCGGCTTCGGCCAGCACATAGGCGCCGGAACATACGCTGGCGACCCGACAGCCGCGCCGTGCCGCCGCGCGCACGAACCTGAGCGTCCGCTTGCATGTCGCGGCGGTGCGAACCCCCTCGCCCCCGGCGACGATCAGGGTGCTGATGGCGCCGGCGGATCGCAAACCCCGCGCCAGCAATGCGACGCCCGACGAACTGCAAACTTCCCCCGGCGTCGCCGCCAGGACCTTGATCGACGCCGACGCGCCTTTGATGCGGCCCGCAATTTCAAATACCGAAATCGGCCCGGCGGCGTCCAGCAACTGAAAATCGGGAAACACCAAGACGCCGATCATGGATTTATCCGAATGTCTGAAAACGAGGGAAATATGCCATTTCAGACTCCAGGCCATCATGTCAGGATGATCCCGTCAAGCCAAATCCTTGAGGGTTTTCATCATGTCCGCACCGCCCGAAATCGGTCTCCTGCTGTTTCCAAAGCTGACCCAGCTCGATCTCACCGGGCCGCTGCAGGTGTTCGCGAGCCTGCCCGGCGCGAAGGTTCACCTGATCTGGAAACGGATCGAACCGGTGCCGAGCGATACCGTGCTGGTCCTGACGCCAACCGTGACTTTTGCGGATTGTCCGCAACTCGATGTGATCTGCGTACCTGGCGGAAGCGGCACCGATGACCTCGTGAATGACCAGGAGACGTTGGATTTTCTACGCGCCCAGGCCGCGGGCGCCAAATACATCACGTCGGTCTGCACGGGATCGCTGGTGCTGGGCGCGGCAGGACTGCTCAGGGGCTACCGCGCGGCCACGCACTGGTCGGCGATGGATTACCTGTCGTTGTTCGGCGCAATGCCGACCAGGACGCGCGTCTGCGTGGATCGCAACCGCATCACCGGCGGCGGGGTCACTGCCGGAATAGACTTCGCATTAACGCTGGCGTCGATCCTGACCGACCGGCAAACCGCGGAAGCGATCCAGCTCAGGCTCGAATACAACCCCGCGCCGCCGTTCAACGCAGGCTCGCCCGACACCGCGCCGCCGCAAATCCTGGCGCTTCTGCAAGAGAGAATAACCAGATCAAAAGAACGCCGCGAACAGGCCATCAACCGCGCCGCGGCGCGGCTGATGGCAGCCTGACGCATACCCGCTTCGCTTCAGCGGATTGCGGCCTGTTCCTGCAAGGTCGTGAATTGCGAGCGCGCCAGCCGGACGAAGATGATGCCATGGGTGATCAAATAGAACGGCACCAGCAATGTCGGAATGTTCGACCATGGCAGCGTCCATACCGCCGCGGACCCGACCGTACCGCCGAAAATCTGCAGCGGCGACCCCGGTGCCGATACTACTCCGAGTGAGACCGCCGCGATCAGGTCGAGCGTGCCGAACGCATTCCATGCCAGCAGCAGGCCACGGTTGGAGCCGGGATTGCGCGCCACCGCCGCCAGCAGCGGAATGGCGGTCAGGCCGACGATGATATCGCCCCACCCTGCCGATTCCGGAAACGGTCCGCTCAGCCGGTTCTGGGCCTCCAGCAGCAGGAAGAAAACGCCGATGGCTCGCATGATGTTGAGGCCCACCAGCAGCGGGACCGGCAGTGCCATCAGTGCATCGCGCACACCGGCAAACAGCAGCGCGGCGACACCGATTACGACTACCGGCAGCACCGCCATCACGCCTACGGCCGGGACCGGTGTTGCAGTGACCGCGTAAATCCCGGCGTTCGCCAGCGCTATCGCCAGTCCGATCCAGAGCCCGGCGATGGCGACGGTGGTCAGCTTCTGCGCCGAAGACAGCGGCATCATGGCGATGGTGGCATTCAGATTGACCGCGATCGCGGCGGGGAGAACGGCGGTTCCGATCAGATCGAGCATCGACTTCTCCTCTCTAGGTGTATCTACACCCACCAACGCACACAAATTGGCCGGCGGAAGTGCCGGCCAATCACGTCAAACTGCGTGAGCCCAGAACATTCAGCGCGGACTGGCCATCGGCGCCCAGCAACTTGCCGACCTGCTTCTGCGCCTGCGACCAATAGGGAAATCCGCGGCGCACCATGGCGCGTCCCTGCGCGGTAATGCTGACGATGCGCGAACGCGGATCGTCACCGGCCTTGATCGAAACCCATTTCCGGTTTTCCGTCAGCGTCAGGTTGCGGGTCAGCGTGGTGCGCTCCATGCCCAATATGCCGGCCAGTTTGCCGATCGGCATCGCGCCGCGCAGCATCAGTTGCGACAGAATCGTGAATTGCGTGACGCGTATCCCGGCCTTCTGCATGGTGGCGTCGTAGAGCCGCGTAATCCTTCGCGCGGCCTGCCGCGACGCCAGGCAAAAGCAGCCGGCACATGCCATGTAGTCCGCGGTGGTGGGCTGGTCCTCTCTCGTCATGACATAAGTGTAGCTGCACCTATAATCGCCTGCAAGAGGCCGGAGGCAAATTCGGACGACATCATTTGATGATCAGTTTCCCGGCCTCCACGGGCAAAATCCCGCCGAAGGCGAACAAAGCGATGCAAAACGTCGGCGGCCGGTAGAGGGCTTTGGGCTAATGCCCTGGAGATGCGATCCAGGGCAATCTTACCCGTTGCGAATCGTTACGCGGAAGCGCCCGGCGGCGGCTCCGGACCGATGGCGCCTTCAAACTATAAACGGAGATTGCCGCGCGACGGCTGATATTACTTTCCCGGCGTCCACGGCTGATAATCGCCGGTCGCCTTGGGACGGCGGCCGCTTGCCAGCGTCGAGCCCGACGGCCGGTAGGCTGCCGGCGTCCCCGTCATGTTCGGGATATGCGGCTTCTCCCATTCGCGCGGCGTGTAGCGTTCTTCGGTCGGCGCGATATCCACGGTGTGATGCAGCCAGCCGTGCCATGACGGCGGCACTTTGGTCGCCTCGGCGTAACCATTATAGACCACCCAGCGCCGCTCGAAGCCAAGCGACGGATCGATCTTGCCGCCGCGGGTGCGGAAATAGCGGTTGCCCTGCTCGTCTTCGCCGACCAGTTCGCCGAACCGCCAGGTCCACAATTGCGTGCCGAAGGTCTGGCCGCTCCACCATGTAAAAAACTTGAGCAGAAACAGTTTCATCGCGCGCGCCAATTCGAGAAAAGCCGAAGCTCCAAAGCCAGAACTCCAAAGCCAAACCTTTAAAGCCAAGGCTCCAAAGCCAAGACTCTGATGCCATCGGGCGGACCGATTGTCCAGTAAAGACCGTCTTTTGAGGCGGCCCTGCGCTGGTGAGCCGGAGGTTTCAAACCTCCTGTGCCGGCCGGCGCCCGATGATTGCCTTCTGGGCTACGACGGCTTGCGTCATCCCCTGCCCGGTAACGGCGGATGGCAGATATGCAAAAAGGACCGCGCGGCAACGCCGTCCTTGTTGGTTTCGACCAGTTGCTGCAGGGGAGGCCGCGAAGACGCCTGGACATCAAGCGTTGACGTGTAGTTGCCATCGCCTGAACACGCCTCCGTGAGTTGACGTGTCGCCCGGTGTGGTGGTTCAGAACTTCCGTTCGGTTCGCCACACCTGAAACATAAACTTGCCAGGGTCCCTTGATTCCGAAGTTCGCATTGGAGGGCGCCGCAAATCTGTGCGAACGTCGCAATCGGACACGAGGACGGAGACCCGTCGAGGGGTCCGATGCGCCGGGTGCGGATTAGTTCAGTGAATGATTCAGACAAGCCGGCTGCCGCCAGGTTGCATCCCAACGAGGCGGAGCGGTTGCAGGCGCTGCGCTCCTATGGAATCCTCGATACTGCCGTCGAACCCGCGTTCGACGACATCACGCGGATCGCCAGCTACGTTTGCCAGACTCCGATTTCGCTCGTCAGCCTGGTCGACGAGGGCCGGCAATGGTTCAAATCCGAAATCGGTCTCGGCATTCGCGAGACGCCGCTCGAGCAATCGCTCTGCGCCCACGCGCTGCTTGAGCACAGCTTTCTCGAAGTACCCGACACCACCAGGGATACGCGGTTCGACTGTAATCCGCTGGTAACCGGCAAACCGCATGTCCGGTTTTACGCCGGCGCGCTGCTGCGCACGCCCGACGGTTTGCCGCTCGGCACCGTCTGCGTGCTTGACGACAAACCGAGGCAGCTCACGTCCGAACAGCGCGACATTCTCGCTGCTCTGGCGCGTCAGGTCATGTCGCAGATAGAGTTTCGCCGCGCGTTGCTGCTGTCCGACCGGCTGCAGCGCAATATCAGCCGATTGATGGCTGTGGCCGGCCACGATCTTAAGCAGCCGCTGCAGGTGATGGTGATCGCCATCGATCGTATCCGCAACAAGCTCACGGATCCAAAGGATCGGGAGCGGCTTGGTCTGGCGATCAACGCCGGAATGCGCATGGCCGAGGAACTCGACCGACTGGCGGAAACGTCGGTGCTGCAGACCGGGCTCGGCGCGCCGAAGCTCAAGAGCTTTCCGGTGTTGGATATTTTCGAATCGATCGTTCACAACTGGCACCTGCACGCCGAAGCCAAAGGCCTGCGGCTGGTCGTGCTGCCGTGTAACGCGCAGATCGTCAGCGATCCCAGCATGCTGCGCGCCATCATCGGCAATCTGGTGGGCAACGCCATCAAATATACCAGGCGCGGCCGGGTGCTGGTCGGGTGCCGCAAGCGGGGCAATTTCCTCTCGATCGAGATCCTGGATTCCGGTTCCGGTATTGCCGCCGAACAGCTCGGCGCGATCTTCGATGCGTTTCATCAGATCAATCCGGCGAGCGAGGGCCTCGGCCTCGGGCTGTCGATCGTCCGCCGGACCGCGGAGGCCCTCGGCCATGAGATCGGATTGAAATCGGATCTGGCGCGCGGCTCGCATTTCACCGTGCTGGTGCCGCTGGCGGCGGCTACCCCAAAAAGCTGACAGCTAAAAGCGCGAGTAACCCGTAGGATAGGTTTCGCTGCGCTCAACCTATCCTTGCTACGGCTACGGGCTGTGAGAGTCCTCATCCTGTGAGGAGCCCGCCCTCCGGGCAGCGCACTTGCGCTGTCCGGTCGCGCGTCTCGAAGGATGCGGCTATGGGCGCACCTCATGGTTCGAGGCGGCGCTGAAGACGCGCCTCCTTACCATGAGGACTGGGCTGCTTTACGAGGTGCGGTTTAATGGGACTACGGACTACGCCTTACGACCGCGTCGCCAGCACTACGCCCGCCAGCGTGAACAGCAATGCCGCGATCTGGCCGATGCCGAGCGGCTCGTGCAGGACGAGGGCCGAGGCAATGACGCCGATCACCGGCACCGCCATCGTCCCGATCGCCGCGACCGATGCCGGCAGGCGCTCGAGTGCGGCGAACCAGCAGACATAGGCGACGCAGAACTGGATCAGCGTCATATACGCCAGCATGGCCCAGCCCGCGCTCGACAGCGCATCCAGTCGCGGATGCTCGAACACGAGCCCGGCCAGGGCGACGGGCACCGAGCCGATGCCGATCTGCAGGGCCGACGAGGCGATGATCGGCAGCGATATCGGCAACCGCTTCGCCGCAATGCTGCCGAGCGCAAAAGCGAATGCGCCGACCAGCAACATGACGATGCCCGGCAGCTTTTCCATGCTGGCGGCGAAACCATTACCGCCCATCAGGGCCGTGATGCCCGCGAATGCCATCAGCAGCGCCAGGGCGCGCGTCAGCGACATCCGCTCGCCGAGAATCAGCCACGCCAGCAGCGACGCCCAGACCGGCATGGTATAGGCGATGACCGCGGCCTCGCCGGCGGGAATCCAGAGCAGCGCCAGCCCCATCAGCGTCATCCAGGCGGTCACGTTCAGCGACGCCAACGCCAGCAGCCGCGGCCATTGATCGGAAGGCACCCGGAGGCTTTGCCCGCGCGCGAGCGCGAGCATAGCCAGCAGTCCGCCGCCAACCACGCCGGTCCAGCCCCGCGCCGACAGCGGTGGCCATTCGCTCAAGAGATGCTTCATGATCGGCCAATTGAGACCCCAGGCGATCGAGGTGATGGCGAGGAACACGAGGCCCGCGGGCGCGATTCGAGCTTTCGCGCCCGGCTGGACAGACAATTTCATGGGAAAACCAGGCTGAGAATCGGCCGGACCATGCCGGTTATTTCGCCGGCAGGCTATCGCGAGCCGGACATGCCAGCCCCACCCCCGTAGCGATACTTGAGTCCCGCGAGCGCAATCCCCCGGCGACAAAATATTGCTGCCCTGTGAACAGCGGGTGCAGGTGGAAATCCGGGCTCCCGAAAACAATTTTTTGGCTTCCGAATCCGTGAGGACTCACTGATAGTTGGCAGCGATCAAGAGGAGGCCGGCCCCCTTGGTTATCCCCCGTTTCCACCATATTTAGTATTTGATTCAGAAACTCGCACTAATCCTTGACGGGCGAGACGGAGTCGGCCTAGTTTTCGTCCGTTCGGCGCGGGTGGTTTTTGGTCCTGCCGGGCACTCCCAGATGGGTTCCGGAAGGGTCGCTCTGTCCGCCGTCGAGGCAACGGAGAATGGACCTGTCTGCTTTCCGGATCCGCGGCCTCTGGGCGTGAAAAACGAGCCGAAAAAGGGCTCCCATTGCGAAGGTAGGCGTTAGAGCATGGGGCCGGGAAACCGGCGGACCGGTATCCTGGTCACGACATGCTCCACAGAGAAACAGGCCGGAAACCACCGGCTCAACTGCGAGCGAAACGTTCGCGAATGTAAATCCCCGGCGCCGTCTTGACGCGGTACCGGACACTAGAACGGGGCACGACCATGCGAATCGAACGGCGCTACACCACCGACGGCCAATCACCTTATGCCGGGATTGATTTCAGATTGACGACATCGGAGATTCGCAATCCCGATGGCTCGGTGGTGTTTCGCCTCGAAAACGTCGAGGTGCCGGAATTCTGGTCGCAGGTAGCCTCCGACGTCCTTGCCCAGAAGTATTTCCGCAAGGCCGGCGTCGCCGCCCGCCTGAAGAAGGTCGAGGAAGAAACCGTGCCGTCGTGGCTGTGGCGCTCGGTGCCGGACACCGAGGCATTGGCCGCCCTGCCCGAGGCCGAGCGCTATGTCAGCGAGCTCTCCTCCAAGCAGGTGTTCGATCGCCTCGCCGGCTGCTGGACCTATTGGGGCTGGAAGGGCGGCTATTTCACATCGGAGGAAGACGCCCGCGCCTTCAATGACGAGCTGCGCCACATGCTGGCCAGGCAGATGGTGGCGCCGAACTCACCGCAATGGTTCAACACCGGCCTGCACTGGGCTTACGGCGTCGATGGCCCCGGCCAGGGCCACTTCTATGTGGACTGGAAGACCGGCAAGCTCACCAAGTCGAAATCCTCCTACGAGCACCCGCAGCCGCACGCCTGCTTCATCCAGGGCGTCAATGACGACCTCGTCAACGAGGGCGGCATCATGGATCTGTGGGTGCGCGAGGCGCGCCTGTTCAAATACGGCTCCGGCACCGGCTCGAACTTCTCGCGGTTGCGCGGCGAAGGCGAAAAGCTTTCCGGCGGCGGCCGCTCCTCTGGCCTGATGAGCTTCCTCAAGATCGGCGACCGTGCCGCCGGCGCGATCAAGTCGGGCGGCACCACGCGCCGCGCCGCCAAGATGGTGGTGGTCGATGCCGACCATCCGGACATCGAGACCTATATCGACTGGAAGGTGAAGGAAGAGCAGAAAGTCGCCGCGATGGTGACCGGCTCCAAGATCAACCAGAAGCACCTCAAGGCCATCATGAAGGCCTGCGTCAACTGCGAAGGCTCCGGCGACGACTGCTTCGATCCCGAGAAGAACCCGGCGCTGCGCCGCGAGGTCAAGCAGGCCCGCCGCGCCATGGTCGCGGACAGCATGATCAAGCGCATCATCCAGTTCGCCAAGCAGGGCTACACCGACATCGCCTTCGACGTCTACGACACCGACTGGGATTCGGAGGCCTACCTCACCGTCTCCGGCCAGAACTCCAACAACTCGGTGTCGCTGAAGGACGATTTCCTGCGCGCGGTGGAAACCGACGGCACCTGGGACCTGATCGGCCGCACCAACGGCAAGGTGACCAAGACCCTGAAGGCCCGCGACCTCTGGGAAAAGATCGGCTATGCCGCGTGGGCATCGGCCGACCCCGGCCTGCACTTCAACACCACCATGAACGACTGGCACACCTGCAAGGCGTCCGGCGACATCCGCGCATCCAATCCGTGCTCGGAATACATGTTCCTCGACGACACAGCCTGCAACCTGGCCTCCGCCAATCTGCTGACGTTCTACGACACCACCACCAACCGCTTCGACGTCGATGCCTATGAGCATCTGTGCCGGCTGTGGACCGTGGTGCTCGAAGTCTCGGTAATGATGGCGCAGTTTCCGTCCAGGGCGATCGCGGAACTGTCCTACGAATTCCGCACGCTCGGTCTCGGCTTCGCCAATATCGGCGGCCTGTTGATGACCATGGGTCTGTCTTACGACTCAAAGGAGGGCCGCGCGCTGTGCGGCGCCTTGACCGCGATCATGACCGGCATTTCCTACGCAACGTCGGCGGAAATGGCCAAGGAACTCGGCCCCTTCCCCGGCTACAAGAAGAACGCGGCGCACATGCTGCGGGTGATCCGCAACCATCGCCGCGCCGCGCACGGCGAATCCCGCGGCTATGAGGGCCTTGCGGTGTCGCCGGTGCCGCTCGATCACTCAAGCTGCCCGCAGGCCGACATCGTTGCGCATGCCAAGGACGCCTGGGACAAGGCGCTCGAGCTTGGCGAACTGCACGGCTACCGCAACGCCCAGACCACCGTGGTGGCGCCGACCGGCACCATCGGCCTCGTGATGGATTGCGACACCACCGGCATCGAGCCTGACTTCGCGCTGGTGAAATTCAAGAAACTCGCCGGCGGCGGCTACTGGAAGATCATCAACCGCGCGGTGCCGGCGGCATTGCGTGTGCTCGGCTATCGCGAGAGCGATATCGCGGAGATCGAGGCTTACGCCGTGGGTCACGGCTCGCTCAGCAATGCGCCGGCGATCAACGTCTCCACCCTGAAGGCCAAGGGCTTTACCGACGAAGCCTTGAAGAAAGTGGAAGCCGCGCTGCCGACCGCGTTCGACATCAAGTTCGCCTTCAACAAATGGACTTTTGGCGAGGATTTCATCCGCGATACGCTCGGCATCTCGGCCGAAGCCATCGCGGCGCCCTCCTTCGACCTGCTCACGGCGGTCGGATTCAGCAAGCGCGAGATCGAGGCCGCCAACGTCCACATCTGCGGCGCCATGACCATCGAAGGCGCGCCGCACCTGAAGGCCGAGCACTACAGCGTGTTCGACTGCGCCAATCCCTGCGGCAAGATCGGCAAGCGCTACCTCTCGGTGGAAAGCCACATCCGCATGATGGCGGCGTCGCAGCCGTTCATTTCGGGGGCGATCTCCAAGACCATCAACATGCCCAACGACGCCACGGTGGAGGATTGCAAATCCGCCTATCTCTTGTCGTGGAAGCTGGCACTGAAAGCCAACGCGCTGTACCGCGACGGCTCAAAGCTGTCGCAGCCGCTGAACTCGCAACTGATCAGCGACGACGACGAGGAAGAGGATGGTATCGACGCCTTCATGGACAAACCGATGGCGGCGCGCACCGCGCAGCTTTCGGAAAAGGTGGTGGAGCGCCTGGTCGAGCGCATCGTGGTGATGCGCGAGCGCGAGAAGATGCCGGATCGCCGCAAGGGCTACACCCAGAAGGCGGTGGTCGGCGGCCACAAGGTTTACTTGCGCACCGGCGAATATGACGATGGCCGGATCGGCGAGATCTTCATCGACATGCACAAGGAAGGCGCGGCGCTGCGCTCCTTCATCAACAACTTCGCCATCGCGGTCGCGAACTTGCGGTCAGCTACATGGGCCGCTTCGATCTCGCCCATGTCGATCCGACCGAGGCCAATTTCGACGCCATGGGCAAGGGTGTCGAGGAAGGCAAGGAGCCGGATGCGTCGCACAGCACCAGGTTCATATCGAAGGGCATTACCCGCTCGCGCACCGACAATCTGGTGGTGATGCGGAGCAGCACCGAGGCCGACGCGCGCGGTTCCGGCAACGTCACCGCGATCACGTCGTCAGGCGCCACCGCGCGCCATGGCGAAGCCGCTACCGCGCTGAAGGCCGAGCCGGAGCGCCAGCTCTCGCCGACCGAAAAACTGGAAGCGCAGAATTGGAGCAAGTCCGGCAGCGCCGCCGCCGCGCATCCCTCCAAAGCCGAACGCCGCGAAGAGGCCAAGGCCAAAGGCTATGAGGGCGAGATGTGCGGCGAATGCGGCAACTTCACCCTGGTGCGCAACGGCACCTGCATGAAGTGCGATACGTGTGGGAGCACGACTGGGTGCTCGTGATACCCTCAGCGGCT
>WNFI01242583.1_pt1 | contig 22322 bp, 22 predicted proteins | sample 5400471 | NCBI WGS metagenome assembly WNFI01 (sample SAMN13153348, study PRJNA577476) | soil metagenome | isolation source: 100 cm saprolite on Douglas fir-dominated hillslope | place: USA:California | collected 2013-09-17
TCGAGGACGTTCTTCGCCCCGGCGAGGCTCTTCGCGTTGGCCATGGCGAGCACCGTCTCGACGTAAGTCTGGCAGTCGACCTTGTCGGTGCGCCAGCGCGGCCAGGACTCGGGACCGCTGCCATCGCCGAGCGGCAGATCGCCGTAGGGCGTCCCGAGGAAGGCGACGCTCAGCCGCTCGACGCGCTCAGGGAAGGGCAGCGCGTGCACCTGGGCCAGGCGGGCGTCGAGCTCCTGGCCCGAGAGCTGCGAGACCGGGCTGGCGAAGAGGGTGGCGACGAGGACGGCGATCATGGGCATGGATGGATGGTAGGAGGGCCGGCATCGGCCCGCAAGAAGAGAACCGCCGGCAGTTTGACACTGTTCCGGGACCGGGTTAGCGAGGTTGCAGCTTGTTCCGGCCAATCGCACCGCTGCTTGCCGCTTCTGCCCTCGGGTGCGGACCCGTGCTGGCGACCGGCGTCGTCAATGACGCGGAGGTTGCGCTGGCCCGCGCGCACGCCTCCGAGGGCGAGAAGTACGCCCTCTACGAGACGACGCTCGCCGACCTGTATCTGGCGAAGGCGAAGGAGGAGCAGAGCCACGCGCACTACCGCATCGCGCAGCAGCTCGCCGCGGACTCGCTGCGCATCGCCCAGGTCGCCACCCGCAAGGCGGCCGAGCGCCGCGGCGGCGACAATGCGACACCGGCTTCGACCGCGACGGTGCAGCATCCGGCGGAGCCGACGAGGCCGGCGCCTTCGGTCCCCATTGTCACGCCGCGGTCGCCGACCACGCCCTCGGCCCCGTCGCCGACCACGCCCTCGACTACGACCACGACCACGACGCCGGCGAAGCCCAAGCCGCCGAACGACCCGGGGCACCTGCCTTGAGGCGCGCTTGGAAAATTTTGTACAAAAGTTCTTTCGGGGGCGCCGCGCTTGCGCTTGCCGGCTGCGTCACCGGAGCGGCCCTCCGACAGCGCGCTGAAAGCGTCTCCGCCGACGTGAAGGTGGCGCGCGAGCAGAACGCGGAGAACTGCGCCCCGCGCGATCTCGCCGTCGCCGAGGCCAACCTGCGCTTCGCGCAGATGGAGTTGGACCAGGGAGACGCCTTCCGGGCCGAGGATCATCTGCGCCTTGCCGAGCCTGCCGCGCACGCTGCCGTCGCGAACTCCAAGGACTGCGGCAAGGTGACGGTGCTGATCCGCGAAAAGGAAGCGCCGCCTCCGCCGGTTGTCGCGCCCAAGGTCGCCCTCATAGATACCGACGGCGACGGCGTTCCGGACATCGACGACCTCTGTCCCGATGTTCCCGGCCCGGCCTGGAACCATGGCTGCCCGGTCTTCACCGACAGGGACGGCGACGGCGTGCCCGACGACATCGACCGCTGTCCGGACGTGCCCGGCCCCAAGGAAAACTTCGGCTGCCCGTGGCCCGACCGCGACCACGACGGCGTCCCCGACAAGGACGACTGGTGCCCCGATGAGCCCGGCCCCGCCGACAACCACGGCTGCCCGCGCAAGCTCAAGCTGGTGGTGGTGAGGAAGGATCGCATCGAGGTCAAGCAGCAGGTCCACTTCCGGCCGGCGAAGAGCTTGATCCTGCCCGACAGCTTCGAATTGCTGCGGCAGGTGGCGCAGGTGATCAAGGACGCGCCGCACATCCACGTCCGCATCGAGGGCCATACCGACAACGTGGGCAGGCTCCAGACCAACATGAGGGTCTCGCAGGCGCGCGCCGAGGCGGTGAAGGCTTTCCTGGTGCGGCAGGGCGTCAACCCCAAGCAGCTCACCGCCGACGGCTTCGGCCCGACGAGGCCCATCGGCTCGAACGCCACCCGCGCCGGCAAAGCGATGAACCGGCGCGTCGAGTTCCGCATCGTCGAGCCCGGGCAGAAATGACGGTGCTGCGGGTCGGCACGGCCACGGCGCCCGAGGGGGCGGAGCTGCACTGGCGCGCCCAGGGCCAGGGCAAGGTGGCGCTGCTCGCCTCCAACGGCATCGGCGTCTCGACCTTCTTCTGGCGCCACCTCGGGCAGTACTTCGCCGGCACGCATACTTTCGTCACCTGGGATTATCGCGGGCACGGCAAGAGCCCGGTGCCGCAGAGCCCCGAGGACTTGACCGTCGCGCTCTGCGCCCGCGACCTCTTCACCGTGCTCGATCGCGTCGGGTTCCAGCAGGCGGTGCTGCTCGGGCACTCGATGGGCTCGCAGGTGATCCTCGAGGCCTACCGCCAGCACCCCAAGCGGGTGCAGGCGCTCATCCCGATGCTGGGCGCGGCAGGGAAGGTCTTCTCCAGCTTTCTCGGCGGCCCGCTGTTGGAGCCCGCTTTCCGGCTGCTCATCGAGCTGGGCGCTTCCAACGCGCAGCTGGCGGAGAAGGCGCTGCAGGCGGTGATCGCGCTGCCGGGCGTCTGGGAGGCGGTCAAGGCGCTGGGCGTCGTCCATCCCGACCTCTGCCCGAAGGAGGCCTTCGAGCCGTACTTCGAGCACCTGGCCGCGCTCGATCTGCGCGGCTATTTCGCGCTGGCCCGCGACCTGCTCTCGCACGACGCCTCCGACCTCCTGGAGCAGATCCGGGTGCCGGTGCTGGTGGTGGCGGGCGAGCGCGATCTGTTCACGCCGCTGCAGCGGTCGCGCGAGATGGCGTCGCGCATCCCCGGCGCGGAGCTTCTCGTCCTGCGCGAGGGCAGCCACGCCGCGATGGTGGAGCAGCCCGAGCTGGTCGCCTTGTCGGTGGAGAAATTCCTGCGGGCGCACGCGCTCGCCTGAAAGGTTTCGCACATGCTGCTGCTCGCGTTGTCGCTCCTCTGCGCGCCGGTGGACCACGAGGTCCTCCTGCAGCTCCTCTCCGTCGACACCAGCCACGGCCACGAGTTGCAAGCCCTGCAGCCGGTGCTCGAGCGCTTCAAGGCGGCGGGCATTCCGGCGCAGCTCCTCGAGTCGGCCCCGACGCGCGGCAACCTGATCGCGCGCATCAAGGGCACCGGCGCGCAGCGGCCGCTCCTCCTCCTCGCGCACATCGACGTGGTGCCGGTCGAGGGGCAGAAATGGAAGACGCCGCCCTTCACGCCGGTGGAGAAGGACGGCTACCTGACCGCCCGCGGCGTCACCGACGACAAGGCGATGGCGTCGGCCATCGTGGCGGTGGCGCTGGAGCTGGCCGCCTCCCCCAAGAAGCCGTCGCGCGATGTGATCGTGGCGCTCACCTCCGCCGAGGAGACCGGCGCTATCGAGGGCGTGCAGTGGCTGGTGAAGAACCACCGCGACCTGATCGACGCGGAGCTGGCGCTCAATGAGGGCGGCGACATCTTCGTCGCAACCGATCTCTCGCGCGTCGAGGTGGTGCAGATGTCGGTGGCGGAGAAGACGTACAAGAGCTTCCGGCTTTCGACGCGCGGGACCGGCGGGCACTCGTCGGTGCCGCCGATGGATCGCGATCCGGTGCTGCAGCTCGCGCGGGCGCTGGTCAAGGTCTCCGAGTACCGCTTTCCGGCGCACGTGATCCCGGAGGCGCGCGACCAGCTCGCGACCGCGGCGAAGGCGGAGAAGCCGCCGCTCTCGGAGGCGCTGGCCAATGCGGTCCGGACCGCGCCGCGCATCGACCCGCGCGACGAGGAGGCGATCACCCGCGAGCGCGTCTACAACGCGGCCATCCGCACCACCTGCGTCGCCACCCAGCTGCAGGGCGCGCCCGCCGACAACGTGCTGCCAACGGCGCCGTGGGCGGCGGTCAACTGCCGCATCCTGCCGGACGAGACCGTGGAGCAGACGGAAGAGCGGCTCAAGGCGGCGATCGGCGACCCCGGCGTCGCCATCGAGCGGATGGACGCGCTCGGCCCCGGCGGCAATTCGCCCCTCACCGGCCCGGTGCCGTCCGCGGTGCGGGCGGCGGCGAAGAAGCTGTGGGGCGACGTGCCGGTGATCAACGGGCTGCAGTTCGGCTCGACGGACTCGAAGTACCTGCGCGAGATCGGGATCGCGGCGTACGGCATCGACACGGCGCCGGCCTCGCTCGAAGACACGCGGCGCGGATTCGGCGCGCACGGCGCCAACGAGCGGGCGCCGCTCAAGTGGCTGCCGGCGGGGACGCAGTTTTTGCGGGAAGTCGTGCGCGAGCTGGTGAAGTAGGCTCAGGCGACGATGGCGTCGGCTTCGATCTCGATCAGCATCTGGGGATCGATGAGCGACTTCACTTCCACCATGCTGGTCGCCGGCGGGTGCGCGGCGAAGACTTCGCCGTGGGCGCGGCCGAACTCCTGCCAGCGCGAGATGTCGGTGACGAACATGCGCGTCCTGATCACGTCCTGAGGCCCCGCGCCCAGCTCCGCGAGAGCGCGCAGGAGGATCTCCAGGCATCGCTTGGCCTGCGCGTACGCATCGCCCGGCGCGAAGACGCCGCCGCCCTCGGCGACGGGCGCGGTTCCGGAAACGGAAACGTGCTGGCCCAGGCGCATGGCCCGGCAGTAGCCGACCTTCGGCTCCCACTGCGCCCCGGAAAACGCGCGCCGCACGCTGGGATGCTCTTTGCCGCCCGCCATCTACTTCTGCCGGTAGGTGATGCGGCCGCGCGTCAGGTCGTACGGGGACAGCTCGAGCTTGACGCGGTCGCCGGGCAGGATGCGGATGCGGAACTTGCGCATCTTGCCGCTCGCGTACGCCAGCACCGAGTGCTTGTTGTCCAGCTCGACGCGATAGTTCCCGCCCGCGAGCTCCTCGCGCACGGTCCCTTCCACCTCGATCCCGGCTTCCTTCTCCGACACTCAAAGCTCCCTTCAAAGGCGCGTCCTTTTACCCGACCTTGGGGCCGGACGCCACCACTTCGGGGGAAGCCTGGTCGGCGAACTGCTTGAAGTTCTCGCTGAAGAGCCGGGCGAGCGTGTGCGCCTTCTCGTCGTAGGCGGCCTTGTCGGGCCAGGTCTCGCGCGGGTTCAGCACCTGCGCGGGGACGCCCGGCGCGTCGGTCGGGACCTCGAAGCCGAAGATGGGGTCCTTGACGAACTTGACCTTGTCGAGCTTTCCGTCGAGCGCCGCGTTGAGCAGCGCGCGGGTGTGCTGGATCGACATGCGCTTGCCGACCCCGTACGGGCCGCCGGTGAAGCCGGTGTTCATCAGCCACGCCTGCGTGCCGTTCTCGGCGATGTTCTTCGCCAGGAGCTTGCCGTACACCGTCGGGTGCAGCGGCATGAAGGCCGCGCCGAAGCAGGCGGAGAAGGTGGCCTGCGGCTCCTTCACGCCGATCTCCGTGCCCGCCACCTTGGCGGTGTAGCCGGAGAGGAAATGGTACGCCGCCTGCGCGGGAGTGAGCCGCGAGATGGGCGGCAGCACGCCGAAGGCGTCGTAGGTGAGCATGATGACGTTTTTCGCTTGGCCGCCCATGCCGGTCTTGCTGGCGTTGGGGATGTAGCTGAGCGGGTAGCAGGCGCGGGTGTTCTCGGCGAGCCTGGCGTCGCCCAAGTCGATCTCGCGGGTCTGCGGATCCATCACCACGTTTTCCAGCACCGTCGCGAACATGTGCGTGGTGGCGTAGATCTCCGGCTCGGCGGCCGGGTCCAGGCGGATGCATTTGGCATAGCAGCCGCCTTCGAAGTTGAAGACGCCGCCCGAGCCCCAGCCGTGCTCGTCGTCGCCGATCAGCGTGCGGCGTGAGTCGGCCGAGAGCGTGGTCTTGCCGGTGCCGGACAATCCGAAGAACACCGCGGTGTCGCCCTTGGGCCCGATGTTGGCGCTGGCGTGCATGGGCATCGTGCCCTGCTGCGGCAGCACGAAGTTCATCACCGAGAAGGCGGACTTCTTCATCTCGCCGCCGTACTCGGTGCCGTTGATCAAGATCAGCTTCTTCTGGAAGTCGACCAGGATCGAGGTCGGGCCGTTGGTGCCGTCCTCGTCCTTCGAGGTGTGGAAGCCGGGCAGGTCGACGATGACGTACGGCTCGGTCTTGCCGGTGAACTCGCCGGGCTTCGCCGGCAGCAGCATGGTGCGCATGAAGAGGTTGTGCCAGGCGTACTGCGTGATCACGCGGATGGGGAGCCGGTGCTCCGGGTGCGTGCCGACGAAGGCGTCGAGGACGAACACTTCCTTGTCCTCGAGGAACTTTTGAGCTTTGACGAGCACGCCATCGAACTTGTCCTGCGGGAAGGGCTTGTTGACCTTGCCCCACCAGACGCGGTTCTCGGTAGCGGCATTGCGCACGAGAAACTTGTCATTGGCGGCGCGGCCGGTGTGCTTGCCGGTCGCCACCACCAGCGCGCCCCCCACCGCGATCTTGCCCTCCCCGCGGCGGACGGCCTCTTCGAAGAGGATGGGCGTGGACAGGTTCCAGTTCGCCTTCTTGACGCGGAAGGCGCCGACCTGATTGGACTGCTCGGACATGCGGTCGTCTCCTGACGAGGTGCCGGACGAGGCAGGGCGCGGCAAGTAGCACACCCTCTCTATGAGGGGCAAATCGAGGCAACTGCCTGCGTATAACGTTGGGCGGTTTCTATTGCAGGTTTCCAACACGCGGCGGGCCTTTGGGGATGGCGCGCAGCGAAAATCGGCTCAGCAGCTGGTGAGGATCGCACGCCTCCCCGGCATCGAGGCCCGAGAGGCGGGCGAGGGCTGCGACAACTCGCCGCGGGTCGATCCCGGATGCCCGCAGCGACGAGAGCGACAGCGCCTTGTCGCGTTTCGAAAGCCGCTCGCCGCCCTGGGAGAGCACCAGCGGCGCGTGCGCCCAGCGCGGCTCCTCTTGACCGAGGAGGCGGTGGAGCAGGATCTGCCGCGGCGTCGAGGACAGAAGATCCGCGCCGCGCAGGACCTGCGTGATGCCCATGGCGCCGTCGTCGACGGTGACCGCGAGCTGGTAGGCGAAGATGCCGTCGGCGCGGCGGAGGACGAAGTCGCCGATCATCGCCTGCACGTCGAACCGCTGCGGGCCGGCGATGGCATCGAGGAAGTCGATCGGCCCCGTCGGCACGCGCAGCCGCAGAGAAGGCGCGCGGGTCTTGCGCCTCTCTTCCCGCTGCGCGCGGGTGAGCTGGGCGCAGGTGCCGGGATAGCGCGGCCCCTCGTCGCCGTGCGGCGCGCTCGCGACCGCCGCGATCTCCGCGCGGGAGCAGAAACATTCGTACGTATGGTCGCCGAGCCGCTGCAGCGCCTCTTCGTAGAGGTGCGTGCGCGCAGACTGGAAGACGGGCCCCAGGTCCCAGTCGAGGCCCAGCCAGCGCAGTTCTTCCAGCTGCCGTTGCGCCAGCCCCGGCCGGACCCGCGGCAGATCGAGGTCCTCGACCCGCAGCGCTGCCTCGCCCCCCTCCGAGCGCGCCCACAGCCAGCAGAGGAGCGCCGTTCGCGCGTTGCCGAGATGTAACTCGCCCGTCGGGCTGGGTGCGAATCGTCCGCGCTGCTTCATCGTCTAACCGCTCATCATGGCGGAAGCCTTGTCGAGAAGCCCTGCACGTACCATGAACGCGGACGTCCTCTCGACCAGGCAGGTGGCGACGCTCCTCGGCGTGGGCGAGGCCACCGTCAAGCGCTGGGCCGACGCGGGGGAGATCGATTGCTTCCGCACTCCCGGCGGCCACCGCAAGTTCCGCCTGCGCGACGTGACCGCGTTCGTGCAGAAGCGGCAGTACGAGACGCCGGGCGTCCTTCCGGACGGAGTGCCGCCGGGCGCCGACGTGCCGGGCGAAGCGGCCATCGAGCACTTCAAGGCCTCGGCGCTGCGTGGCGAGACCGGGTCGCTGGTGGCGCAGCTTTCGGCGGTGCGGCTGCGCGGCTACGACCTCGCCACGCTCTTCGACGAGGTGGTGACGCCGGCGCTGCACCGCATCGGCGTCGAGTGGGAGAAGGGCACGCTCTCCGTCGCCGAGGAGCACGTCGGCTCGCAGACGATCCTGGACGCCATCGCGCGCGCTCAGCCGCTGGCGGAGCCGCCGGGAGAGCCGGTGCGGCCCGACCGAGGGACGGCCATCGTCGCGGCGGTGGCGGGAGAGCAGCACGACATCGCGGCGCGGATGGCGGCGTGCCTCCTGCGCGCGCGCGGTTTCGAGGTGCTGGCGCCTCTCGCGCAAACGCCGGCGCGCGACCTGGCAGACCTGGTGCTCCGCTCGCGGGCGACCCTGGTGGTGCTGAGCAGCACGATGTCGAACGGCATCGAGGAGCAGGTGCGAATGGCAGTCGGGGCCGCCGGGCAGACGGGCGGCCGTGTGGTGGTCGGCGGCCCGGCCATGCTCAAGGCGACGCTGCCGCCCGAAGCGCGCCTCCTCTCTTCGCTCCGCGAGCTGGACGAAGAGGCGCAATCCGCAGGCAAACGGCGAGCGCGGTAGTAATTCCTTCTAGCTTCAAGCCTGAGGCCTGAGGCCCGCTTTATGGTATGACGCGCCGCCCGCGCGAAGCGGAGACGCCAAGCAGGACTTCATGAGCGACAAGCCAGAGACCCAGGACGAAGCGAAGGTGGTGCGCAATCGGGCGCCATCCTTCGACGAGATCATGCAGGGCTTGACCGAGGAGCCGAAGTCCTCGCCGCCGAAGCCCGCAGCGAAGCCGCAGCCCGAGAAGAAGAGCGCCCAGCCGACTTTCGAGGAGATCCTCGCGAGGGCCCAGCCCTCGGCGCAGCCGGCGGAGGCGCGGCAGCCGGAGCGCAAGCCGAGGCCGCCGCGGAAGGAAGAGCGGAAGATGCCCGTCGTGGTGCGCAAGCCCGCGCTGGGCGCTCCGTCCGAGCCGCCTCCTTCGGGCGCCGCCGCGGCTTCGGAAGCTGCAGAAAGCGCCAAGCCGGAAGCCCGAAGCCCGAAGCCCGAAGCCGCCCTCGCCGAATCGGTCTACGCGCAGCCCACTTCCGAGGAGAACGCCGACTTCGCCTCGCTCCTCGCCGAGTCGGGACAGCGCAAGCCCGGCAGGCTGAAGGCGGGACAAAAGATTTCGGCCCGCATCGCGTTCCTCGGCGGCGAGGTGGCCTTCCTCGACCTCGGCGGCAAGGGCGAGGGCATCATCGACCTGCGCGAGCTGCGCAACGACAAGGGCGATCTGCTGGTCCACGCCGGCGAGTCGATCGACGGCTATGTGCTCTCGGTGGCAGAGGGCAACGTGGTCATCACCCGCTCGGTCCCCAAAGGCGCCGGCCGCGAGGTGGTGCAGAGCGCGCTCGACTCGAAGATTCCCGTCGAGGGCCTGGTCACCGGCGTCAACAAGGGCGGGCTCGAGGTGGACCTGGGCGGGATGCGCGCCTTCGTGCCCACCTCGCAGATCGACGTGCGCTTCGTCGAGGATCCGGCTCAGTTCGTGAACCAGCGGCTCCAGTTCCGGGTCACCGAGCTGCGCGGCGGGAACGCCATCCTCTCGCGGCGCGCGCTCATCGAGGAAGAGCGGGCGGCCAAGGCGACCGAGCTGCGCAAGCACCTCGAGGTCGGCGCGCAGGTCGAGGGGACCATCACCTCGGTGCGCGACTTCGGCGCCTTCGTCGATCTGGGCGGGCTCGAGGGCCTGGTGCACGTCAGCGAGCTGTCGCACGCCCGCGTGGCGCATGCGCAGGATGCGGTCAAGGCCGGACAAAAAGTGCGCGTGCAGGTGCTGCGCATGGAGAAGGACGAAAAGGGCCAGGAGCGCATCGCGCTCTCCTTGCGCGCGCTCGAGCAGGATCCGTGGGATGCGGCGCGGCCCCAGCTCAAAGAGGGCGCGAAGCTGCAGGGCAAGGTGGCGCGGCTGCAGCCGTTCGGAGCCTTCGTCGAGCTGTTTCCCGGCGTCGACGGCCTCGTGCACGTGAGCGCGCTGGCCGACCGCCACATCCAGCACCCGCGCGAGGTGGTGAAGGAAGGCGAGACCATCTGGGTGCAGGTGGAGTCGGTGGACGACGCGTCGAAGCGCGTGGCGCTGCGCAAGATCAGCGAAGAGGAGGCGCAGTCTCCGGAACCGGTGGCGCGCCCCGAGCGTCAGGAGCGCGGCGAGCGGCACGAGCGCAGCGAGAAACCTGCCGCGGCGGGCAAGCGCTTCAAGGTGGGCGACATGGTCGAGGCCACCGTCGACAAGTGCGAGGCCTTCGGCGTCTTCGTGCACTGGGAGGGCGGCAAGGGCCTCATCCCCAACGCCGAGCTGGGCACCGAGCGCGGCAGCGACAACAAGCGGACCACGCCCGTGGGCACGCAGTTCAAGGCGCAGATCATCGAGATCGACGACCGCGGCCGGTATCGCCTGTCGAGGACTTCGGCCGGCCGGGCCGCCGACCGGGCCGACTACCAGGAGTACCAGCGCAAGCAGTCGAAGATGGCGCCCGGGAAGGGTTTCGGCACCCTCGGAGATCTGCTCCGCGCCAAGCTCGAGCAGTCTTCCTCCGACGAGGAGTAGTCGAGGTCGCTGTCGAGGACTCCCAAACGCTTTCCCCACAAACTCTTTCCCCACAAACTCAAACACAAACACAAACGCAGTTGAGACTTTGAGTTCGTGGTCGTAGGGACACGCGCTCTACAGAGGCGTTTGAGTTTGTGTTTGTGGAGCAGAGGCGTTTGTGTTTGTGGGGCAGAAGCGTTTGTGTTTGTGGAGCAGAAGCCGCGCCAGCCTGCGGCTGTCACGGCGCCCTCGCGCGTTCGCAGTTCGTCAATCTGGCCGACAGCCCCGACTGCACCGCCGGCCACTCCGTGTCGAGGATCGTGTAGTACGCCGTGTTGCGCGGGCGGCCGTCCACCGCGGGCTGGAAAGCGCGCAGCACGCCGTCGAAGTGCGCGCCCAGCCGCTCGATGGCGCGGCGCGACCGCTCGTTGCGCTCGTCGGTCTTGAGGGTGACGCGCCGGCAGCGCCACTGCACGAACGCGTGGCGCAGCATGAGCAGCTTGGTCTCGGTGTTGATTGGCGTCCGCTGCGCGCTCTGCGCGAGCCACGTGTAGCCGATCTCGCAACCGTCGAGCACGTCTTCGCCCGCACGCGGATCGCCGCCCGGCCAGTCCCAGCGCTGCAGATCGAAGAAGCGCGTGCAGCCCACCATCTCGCCCGCGGACGTGCAGGTCGCAAACGCCACCGCCTCGCGCCGCTCGATCAGCGAGAGCGCCTCCGCGAGATACGCTTCCGCCGTCTCGGGAGTGGGCACGACGGTCCACGTGAATGTCTCTCGAGGACCGGCGGCGAGCTTTCGCAGCGGCTCGAGGTGGGCGCGCGACAGGGGCTGCAGCCAGACGTGCCGGCCGCGCAGCTCGACGGGGGCGATCATGGTAGCGGCAGGATATCTCGGTGCGGGCGCCATCGGATTCTCACGGCCCGGCTGGTCGCCGCGGCGGCGGCTCCAGCTTCCACCCGACGCGGAGTAGCCATGTCCGCGGCGCGGCGACCGGCGCATCCGCCTTCGGTGCAGCCGACGAAAGAGGATCTCTCCACCGCGAAGGCAGGTGCTCGCGCGTGTGGTGACGGTAGTTCTCGAGCACGTACCGGATCGCGTGCGCGACCTCGCGCCGCGTGGAGAGCGCGCGTGCGTGATAGCGGTCCACAAAAACCGCGCCCTTGCGGGCGGCGAGGGCGTTGAGCCGCTTCGCAATGCGGATGGCGAGCCCCTGCATCGCGGCCGAGAGCGCCGCCTTGCTTTCCACCTCGACGATCAGGTGCAGGTGATTGCCCTGGATCGAGTAGTGGACGACGCGCATCCTGTTGCTCAGGCCCCGCAGCGCGTCCTCGATGATCTTCGCCCGTGACTGGCTGCGCAGGTACCCCACGCCCGGCTGAACCCGCAAAGTGACGTGGATCGGATGATGCCGCGACAACTCAGCCCGCCGCAGGTGCGGAACGCCGGGCTTGAAAAGCCCCGGATGCTCCCGCGTGCGCGGCCGGCCTGCGCCGTCGCGGCGTCCGCCCCACTTCGGCAACGCCAGATTGAGCTGCCCCGACATGCTTACTTGAATAGCAGATATCGAAGGCATGTCAAGCCCGGCTGAGCCTTCGTCGAAGGTGGTCAGAACCAGGCCCGCTCGCGGTCGCGAAGCGCCTCCAAGACATCCACGTGCACGGACACGTTCACGTTCACGTCCACGTGCACGCTGCGTGCACGCTGTCGTGGCACGTGCACGTGTCACGTGCCACGTGCCACGGATCCGTGCTGCACGTGTCCGTGGCGGTGGACGTGTCCGTGCCCGAGGACGCGGTCGAGGTCGCGCTCGAGGTCGGGGTAGAGGTTATGACCGCGACCACGAACTCGACCGCGAGTTCGACCGCGACCTCGACCGCGGCTAGAACGCCGCCGCCACCTGCAGCCGCAGCGTGCGACCGTACTGGGGAATGGCGTGGTTCGGAAACGACACCTCCGGCCCCGCCGGCAGCGACGGCTTCTGGTCGAGCAGATTGTAGACGAAGGCGCCATAGCGCAGCCCGTAGCGGGGGTACTCTCCGGAGAGTCCCAGGTTCCAGTTGAGCGCCTCGCCCATGAGCGCGTAGCTGCCGTCGACGTTGGCGATGGAGCGGCGCGGCCCGCCGTATACCAGCTCACTCGAGACCGACAGCGTCTGCGACACCAGCGGATGGAGGATCCGCAGCGCGCCGGTGCTGGCGGGCGAATTCGCGAGCGGCGCCCCCCGGAACCAGCCCGTCTTCACCAGCACGCCGTTGACCATGGCGCTGTCGTCGCGCACCACGCTGTACGCGTACCAGCCGGAGAAGAGCAACCCCGGCCCGGCCTGCCAGCGCACCTCGATCTCGCCGCCCGCCGCGTGCACCGGGAAGGGACGGTTCTGGTACTGGCTCAGGTCCTGGAAGTTCGCATACTGCGCGGGGGAGGGAGTGCCGACGCGGATCAACTTCTGCATCTCGCTCAAGTAGCCCGCGACGGTCACCGCCACCTCGTCGCTGAGCTGGTGCAGGTGCTCGACCTCGCCGGTGTAGACCACCTCCGGCTGCAGATTGACCGCCGCCACCTGCGAGTAGCCGCCGTCGTTGGTGTAGCGCTCGTAGAAGCCCGGATAGCGGTAGGCGCGCCCGAAGAGCAGTTTGGTGTGGCCGGAGTCGTACGGCTGGAGGAGAAGCGCGACGCGCGGGTTCACCGCCGGCGCCGGCTGCGCGCCCGGCGCTTTCGCCGGGTAGCTGTCGACGAATTTGTCCACCCGCACCGCCGCGTCGAGTTGCACGCGCGGCGAGATGCGCCAGTCGTCGCCGGCGTAGCCGCTCATCACCAGCTCCGCGTTGGGCACCGGGTCGGGCGCGCCGATGCCGTCGGCGAAGTTGGACCAGTGCGTGTAGCCCTTGCCGTCCAGGCCCGCGGGAACGATGGAGTTCAGGTCCACCTTCCAGCGGTCCTGGATCTCGCCGCCGATGAAGATGCGGTTGCCCGACAGCTCGGGCAGCCGCAGCCGCGCCTCGGCGGTGCCCCAGTCCTCGGCGGAGAGGTCGCTGCCGAAGTTGCCGCGCGCGGTGCCGTTGTACTGCCACTGGCCGTTGTAGCGCTCGCCGTCGTAGGAGGCGCGCAGATCGAGGCCCAGCCCCGAGGGGAAGGTGTGGTTGAACTGCGCCTCGACGAAGCCGCGGCGGTCGTGCGTGTACGTCCCGGGCGCGCCGAAGATGGTGTCGAAGGCGCCGGTCGGCAGGTCCTTGCGGCGGTCGTTGTACGAGGCGGCGATGGTGAATTCGCCGGCGCGGGCCCGCAGGTCGAGGTGCCCGGCGCGCTCCTGGTCGAGGTTCTCCGCGACCGCGCCGGTGCCGGGGTTCACGAAGAAGGGGTCGCCCGCCATGTTGAGGCCGCTCACCCGGCCCCAGCCGTACGCGCTCTCGGAGGCGACGGAGAAGCTGGCGTGTCCGGAGTTTTCCCCGAGAGTGCCGGCGAGCCCGCCCAGCTCGCCGTGGGCGCCGCGCGCGGGAGTCTTGTGGACGACGTTGACGACGGCGAAGAAGGCGGCGCTGCCGTAGAACACCGAGCCGGGGCCGCGCACCACCTCGATGCGCTCCACGTCGGAGAGGTCGGCGTCGAAGTCGTGGCCGATGTAGCCTTGCCCGAGCGACGACTCGTTGGTGATGTGCCCATCGGAGAGCACCAGCACGCGGCTGTTGTAGACGCCGGGCGAGCTGAACCCGCGCACGCCCAGCGTCGCATAGTCGCGATCGTAGGTGGTGTAGAGGCCGCGCACCGCCTGCAGCGCCTCGGCCAGCGTGGTGTAGCCGAAGCCGCGGATCTCCTCGACGGAGATGACGGTGACGCTGGCGGGCGCATCCTGCGCCTGGGTCAATTCCTTCTCGGCGGCGACCACGCGGGGAAGCGCATAGCGCAGCCTGGCGTCGATGAAGCTGCGCTCGTTCTTCTTGATCTCGATCTGCTCGACCACCGGCTCGCGGCCCTCGGCGAGGATCTCGATCTCATGCCGGCCGACGGCGACGTTGTCGATCACGCCGGGCGTGAAGCCTGCCTCCTTGCCGTCGACGCGCACCAGCGCGCCTTCGAGGTTGGCGCGCACCACCAGGGCGCCCGCGGGCGGCGGCAGCGGCAGGAGCTTGAACTTCACCGGCGCGATCCCGTCGGGCGGCACCTCGATCGCGATCCGGTCGGGCGCGTGGCCGGGCGCGGAGATGGTGAGGACATGCGCGCCGGGGACCACGCGGGCGCGGCCTTGCGACAGCTCGAGCGGCGCCGCCTCTCCTTCGAGGCGCAGCTCTGAGCCTTTGGGGTCGCCGTCGACGAGGAGCGCGCCGTAGATGCGATCGAGCTCCGGCTGCACCACCGCCGTGCGCCCCTGCGCCAGTGTCACCACCTGCTGGTGAGGACGGTAGCCGTCGAGCTCGACCATCACCGTCACCTTGGCGGGCGGCAGCGCCAGCGTCACCGGCGTCGTGCCGCGCGCGCCCAGGTCCTTGCGGTCGACGTAGACGGTGGCGCCGGGCGGTTGGGACTCGACCCTGAGCAAGGCCAGCGAAGGCCGCAGCCGCTTCAAGGCGTCCAGCAGGTCCTTGCGATCGCCCTCCGGCATCTCGTCGCCGAGGATCTCGGTGTACCAGCGGTATGCCTCGTTGTAGCGCCCGAGCTGCTCGAAGCTGCGCGCGATGTTGAAGAGGACGTTGCGGTTGCGGACCAGGCGGTTGGAGGCGAGGAACTCGGAGAGGGCCTCCTCGACCTTGCCCTGCCGGTAGGGGGTGGCTGCGCGGTGGAAGCGGAAGTCCGCCTCGTCGGCGCTGGAGTCGGCGCGCGCAAGCGGCGCGCAGAGGACAAGCGCGAGCGCTCCGCAGAGGATGCGCACGAGGCCTATCGCTCCGCTTTGATGCCGAGGTCGGGGGCGGTGTTCTTGCGCGCGGTCTCGACCTTGCGCAGCTTGAAGTTGAACTCCTCGCCGTCCTTCTCGACCGCCACCTTGCCCTTCTCCTCGTGGTAGCCCTCGTGCGAGAGCGTCAGCTCGTGCTCGCCCTCGGTGGCGTCGGTCCACACCTTGGGCGACTTGCCGATCAGCCGCGCGCCCTCGTAGATCGCGGCGCCCATCGGCTCGGAGGAGATGGTGACGATATGCGTGCGCGGAGTTGCCTTCTCCGGTACTGGTGGCTGCGGCGCGGAGAGCAGCGTCGAGCTGACGACTGCCGGCGGCGGCGCGGGCGGCTTCTTGCCCGGCACCAGCACGATGAGCGCGGCGGCGACGATGGCCAGCGCCACCGCGGCGACGCTGAAGCGCATCTTGTTGTTGTTGCTGAACGGCCCGGCATCGCTCCAGGTGCGGGCCGTCGACGGATCGACGGTCGCCGCCGCGTCGGTGGCCGGCTTGCGCTGCTTGACGGTGGCGTCGGCCGCATCCGCCTTGCCCTGCCTCTCGAAGGTGGGCTGCGAGCTGTCGGCGGTCGGCGAGCTGCGGGACGGCGTCGCGCCCGGGGCAGGCCCGGTGAAGCCGGGGTCGCCCATCAGCGGTCCCAAGCGGTTCTCCTTGTCGAGCCGCTCGGCGTAGATGGTCTTGAGGAACTCGGCGAGGTGCGCCGACGACGCGCTCATCCGCCCCTGGATCAGCCAGTCCTCGAGCGCCAGGCGGAACTCCTGCGCGGTCGAGAAGCGCGCCGCCGGATCCTTCGCCAGCGCCTTGAGGACGATGTGATCGACGCCCGGGGGCAGCTGCGGGTTGAGCCGCGAGGGCGGCGGCACGTTGCACTCGCGCACGCGGGCGAGCGTCTGCAAGTCGGAGTCGGCCTTGAAGAGGCGCCGGCCGGTGAGCAGCTCGTGCAGGACGATGCCCAGCGCAAAGATGTCGCTGCGCCCGTCGACCTCGAAACCCGACACTTGCTCGGGACTCATGTAGCTGTACTTGCCCTTGAGCGCGCCGGTGCGCGTGTGCTGCGCGCGGCCGGCCGCCTTGGCGACGCCGAAGTCGATCACCTTCACCCCGCCCTCGAAGGTGACGAGGATGTTCTGCGGGGAGATGTCGCGGTGGACGATGCGGTACGGCTGGCCCTTGTTGTCGCGGAGCGAATGCGCGAAGTCGAGGCCGGCGGCGGCGTCGGCGACGACGCGGCAGATGAGCGGAACCCGCAGCGGCGTGCCGCGCTGCTCGCACGCCTTCCACAACCTGCGCAGGTCCTCGCCGCGCAGGTACTCCATCGCCATGTAGAAGACCCCGCCCACCTGCTCGAACTCGAAGACCTGGCAGATGTTGGGGTGGATGAGCTGCGCGGTGACCCGCGCCTCGTCCTTGAACATGGTGATGAACTCCTCGTCCTCGCAGAGGTGCGGGAGGAGGGTCTTGATCACCAGGAGCTTCTGGAAGCCGTCGAGGCCCCTTTGCCGGGCGAGGTAGACTTCCCCCATGCCGCCGCCGGCCAGGCGCTTCAGGAGCTCATAGCGTCCAAAGGTGGGGTGCATGGCTGCTCGACGGGCACGCTAGCACACGGTATCGGCTTGCAAGAACGAGGTTCCATGTAAAGGAGTGCCAATGTCCATGCCCGAAGGAAAGCAGGCCGCCCCAGCCCACCAGGCCACCTCGATCGGCGAAGCCGCGCACAGGCGGCACTGGGTCGATCACGCCGCGCGCACCACCGCCGTCCTGGCGGTCTTGGCGGCGGTGTCCTCCGGCCAGTATGCGAACCAGTTCTCGCACACCATCCTGGCGCAGGCCGAAGCCAGCGATCAGTGGAGCTACTACCAGGCGAAGTCGATCAAGCGGCACCTGGTGGCCGGGCAGGTCGAGCTGCTCCGGGCGATGGCCATCACCGCCCCGCAGGCGGCCGCCGCGCTCGACAAGCTGCAAGCGGAGGACGCCGCGGCGGTGAAGAAGTACGAGCAGGAGCTTGCGGAAGCCAAGGCGAAGGCGGAGAAGATCGAGGCGGACAAGCGCCTGCACGAACGCCAGGGCAGCTGGTTCCAGGGCGCGTTCATCATCCTGCAGGCGGGGGTGGTCCTCTGCACCGTGGCCGCGAGCGCCAAGCGCAAGGAGCTGTGGGCGTTCGCAATCGCGCTCGGTGTGGCAGGCCTCGCCGTGGTCGGCTATGGCTTCCTCATCGGGCTGCGGCCGCCCGCCTGATATGCGGCAGAAAGCCGCTGGGACGGGGCCGGAAAAAGAGGTAGATCTCGCCGGCTGCAGGAGGAGAGACCGTGGGATCCGTCGAAGGTTGGTTGAGCTGGGGAGTGGCGCTGCGGTTCGCGGCCATCGGCACCTATGCCGCCGCTTTCGTGAGCTACGCGGCCCGCCTCGCGGTGCAGAGGCTGAAGCTCGATCGCGCCGCGACCGCGCTCGCCTCGCTGGGCGTGATCGCGCACACCGCGTACCTGGTCACGCGCTGGGTCGCCGCCGGGCAGATCGAAGTGCTCTCGCGCCTGCAGACCGGCGACACGCTGACCGCGTACGACCGCTTCTGGTTCCTCATCTCGCACCCGCCCTACACCAACCTCTTCGACGCGCTCAACTTCGTCGCCTGGGCGATGATGGTCTGCTACCTGATCATCGAGCGCAAATGGGGCCTGCGCGTGGTCGGCGTCCTGGCGGTGGCGCTGGCGCTGGTGGCGATGGGCGAGGCGTCCCTGGTCACCGACAAGCAGATCGAGCCCCTGGTGCCGGCGCTGCAGAGCTACTGGATCCTCATCCACGTGGGAATGCTCTTCGTCAGCTACTCGCTCTTCACGCTGGGCGCGGTATGCGCGCTGCTCTACCTGGTCCGGACCGGGACCAAATCGGCGGTGATGGGCTTCGTGCAGGCCACCGTCGCCGCGCTCTTGCTCCTGCTCACTTCCGGCGCGGCGCTGTTCAAGGGTGTCTTCGAGATGGCGCCCGGCTGGCAGCATCAGATCCAGAGCCGGCTCAATCCCGGGCGGCTGCTCGATGTAACGACCGCCGTGCACTTCGTCCCGCCGGGCAGCGACAAGGCGGTGAAGTACCTGACGCCGGTGGCGGGCGTCGGGCCCTTCCTGCTCGGCGCGGTGCTGCTCTTCGTGGTGGGGGCCGTCGTCTACTGGCGCGAGCGCACGCTCGAGGAGCAGGGCGTCCGCGCGCGCGGGTACAAGCTGGTCGCCGCCGGATTCGGATTGCTCACGCTCGGCCTCGGTCTGCTCATCTATCGAATCGTCACTTCGCCGGAGATCATCCTGCCCGAAGGCTTGCGCCTCGCGCCCGGCGAGCACGGACCGTTCCGTCTCTCGCTCGCCTCCAACTACGCGCTCGGCCTCATCGCGCTGGTGTGGGGCACGACGCTCGGCTTCTTGCTCACCACGCCCTTGCGCGACCGCATCTCGGCGGGCCTGCCCGACCCGCGCAAGCTCGAGGACATCACCTACCGCGTGATCATCGCTGGCTGGCCGCTGCTCACCATCGGCATCGTCATGGGCGGCATGTGGGCCAACGAAGCGTGGGGCCGCTTCTGGGGCTGGGATCCAAAAGAGACCTGGGCGCTCATCACCTGGGTGGTCTACGCCGGCTACCTGCACACGCGCATCACGCTGGGCTGGGCCGGCAAGCGGCCCGCGGCCATCGCCGTCTTCGCCTTCGCCGTCGTGGTCTTCACCTTCATGGGCGTGAACCTCGGCCTCACCGGCGAGGGGTTGCACACGTACGGCGCAGGTTGATGCCTATCAGTTTGCGCCGATCGTCCGTGCTCGTGCTGGTCCTCGTGCTCGGTCTCTCAAGCGAGCACGAGGACGTTCACGAGCACGAGCACGGCTTATCTGACAGCAGCATTGCGACTACAGCTGCTTGTACAGCTGCTCCGCGAGCGAGCTCAGCTCGGGCGCGGCCTTGAGCTTGCCCGACCACCGCTCGGGCACCTGCGACTTGCCGAACTTCGCGCCCAGCAGCGCTCCCGCGACGCAGCCGTTGGTATCGGTGTCGCCGCCTCGTGAAATGACGGTGACGAGCCCTTCCTCGAAGGACGCCGCGTTGGCGAGCGCGCTGAAGGCCAATTCCAGCGTGTGCAGGACGAAGCCGCGGTCGTCGCCGTCGACGCGGAGGTCCGCGGGCTTGCGCGAAGCGCCGCGCTCGATGGCCGCCAGCGCGTCGTCGCAGTGCGCGCCTGCCGCGGTGGCCGCGCGCGAGATGGCCTCGCCGGCGTCGGACCCGCCGCGCACCAGGAGCGCGATCGCGGTCGTTACGCCGACGCAGGCGCCGACGCAGCGCGGATCGTAGTGTGTGATCCGCGAGGCGATCACCGCGTCGTCGGCGAGACCGTCGAGGTTCTTGACGTGCAAAAGGCCGATCGGCGCGCAGCACATCACGCTGCCGTTGCCCGCAGCTTTGCGCCCGCTGTCCTCCCAGGCGAGGGCGCCCGACTGCGAAGGCGGCTCGCCGGCGCGCAGGTTCTCCAGCGCCGTGCGGGTGAGGTTGCCGATGTCCTTCGGCTTGCCCGCGAACCATTTGAGCAGCCCGTGCGCGACGTCGTCCGCATCGAGCCGCCGCCGCGCCAGAATCGAGCGCAGCAGGATCAGCGTGAGGTCGATGTCGTCGGTGGGCTCGCCCGCCGCCCAGATGCCGCCGGAGGTGATCTCGCGTGGCGTCCCGATCTTGTCCGCCGTCTTGCCCTCGTGCGGCGCGCCCAGCGACTCGCCCGCCGCCGCGCCGATCAGCGTGCCGATGAACCGGCCTTTCTCATCGATCTGCGCCTGGGAGATGGCGTTGGGGTGCTTCTTGAGAAGGTTCGCATCCGGCCGGAGCGTGCTCATGGGGGTCCCCTCCGGACGCGAGACTAGCACTTGAAGATCGCTACGGCGCCCGCGGCTGGCGGCGAAGCTCTGACTCGACGAAGTGCAGGCGGCCGCTGCCCCAGAAGCTGCGCTCGCCGACGAAGATGGTGGGCACGCCGAAGACACCGCGGTCGAGGGCGAGGCTGGTGTTGCGGCGCAGAGCGTCCTTGATCTCGTCCTCTTCGGTGGCGGCGGTCAGCGCCTTGCCGTCGAAGCCGCCTTGAGCCAGCGCGCTCTCGATGACGGCCGGGTCGGAGAGGTCGTTGCCTTCGACCCAGTAGGTGTGGAAGAGCGCGCCCATCGCCTCGCGCTGCTTGTCGATGCGCTCGGCGGCGAGCGCCGCGCGCAGCGCCTTGATGCTGTTGGCGGGGAAGACCTTGGGGATGCGCATCTGGACGCCGTACTGCTTCGCCCAGCGCGCGGTGTCCTCCGACATGTACTTGAGCTGCATCGGCGGCGGCAGCTGGTGGCCGGTCGTCTTGCGCAGGCCGCCCAGCGTGATGGGCAAGAGGCGCGCCTTGGCGCCGGTGCGCCCTTCGATGCCCTCGAGCTGCGTCGAGGCGAGGTAGCTGTAAGGGCTGCCGAAGTCGTAGAAGAAGTCGAAAGTGGCCATGGCGCTGGCGTTATAACAAAGGCGTGCTGAAGATCTGCCCCGGATACTACGGCGCGCGCACCGGGATGCTCATCGCCTTCTGGGGGATCCTGCTCGGCCTCGTCCTCGCGCTCTTCCTCTGGCGCAAGGCGCTGCTCGCCCCGGGCGCAAACCAGGCCGCGCTGCTCGCCGCCGCGGTCGCCTGCGCGGTGCTGCCCTTCCTCATCTCGATCGTCGCCGCCGACCGGATCGTCCGCCGCTTCAGCCGCGGCTGCATCGGCCGCGCGCCGGGGCCTTCGGACATCCGCGTCGCCAGGCCCGGCGACGCCCGCAAGGATCTGCTCGGCTTCGGGCAGCGAGGATAGGACAATCCCGCCAGGCCTCGCCGTCCCGCGCGCCGACTCCTCGCCGCGTCGCCGCTTCGTTCCAAAAAAAGAAATTTTTTCCCGGGGCGGGACAGTGCTCCCGGGTTGTGTACACGGTGTACACGCAGGCCCGAGGGAGTGAGCCGCCCGCCGGCGGCTCGTCGAGAGTCGGGCGCAGGGCGCGAACCTTTACCGGAGCGCGGCGTCGAGCTCGTCTGTCAGCGCCGCCAGGATCTCCTGCGAGGCGGCCACCTTCTCAGGCCCGTTCGCCAGCACCCGCCGGACGGCCTGCTCGACCGTGCCGGTCCGCAGCGTGTCGAGCTTCTTTCCCTTGGGCGTGAGGCCGAAGAGCGCGCGCCGGGCGTCGCGCGGGTCGCTCTTGCGCTGCAGGATCCCGCGGCTCTCGAGGCGCTTCAAGATGCCGGTCAGCGTCGAAGGATGGACGTGGAGGATCTCCGCCACCCGACCGGCGGCGATGCCCGGGAAGCGCCCGACGATGCGCACCACCAGCCGCTGCGGCCCGGTGATGCCGTAGGTCGCCTCCATCCGCTTCGACGACGACTGAAGCGCGTGGTCCACCGCCCAGAGCAGCCGCATGAAGTCGAGCACTGCTCCGAGGGCCGGCCCCTTCTCGTCGGCGATCTCTTCGGCGGATTCGCTGGCCATGGTTTGCGTCCAAACGATTCGCATGGAGCGCGGCGGCGCGCAACCTCCTCACTTGATGAGCGGCGCCAGCTCCTTGAACTCGGGCGTGCCGGCGGCGCCGAGCAGGTCGAAGAGCACCGCCTCGGTGCTGGTCAGCGTCGCTCCGCTCTTCTCGCAGAGGCTCAAGCCCACCTCGCGGTTCGCCTCGGTGCGCGAGAGCACTGCGTCCTGCGCGACGAAGACGGCGAACTCGCCGACCAACAGATCCCGGACCGTCTGGAAGACGCAGACGTGCGCCTCCATGCCGGCCACGATCACCTGCCGGCGCCCCGAGCTGACGATGCGGCGGGCGATCTCCTTCGAGGCGCCGCAGGAGAACTCCACCTTCTCCATCGGATCCTCGCCGAGCAGCGCGCGCAGCGCCGGCACGGTGTGCCCGAGCCCCTTCGGATACTGCTCGGTCGCGACCACCGGCAGCCCGAGCCTGCGCGCGGCGCGGATCAGCACCGCCGCGTTTTTCTCCACCGCGGCGAGCGCGGCCGGATTCATCGCCGCTGCCAGGCGTTCCTGCACGTCGACGACGAGCAGCAGCGCATCCTCGCGGTCGAGCGCGATCATGCTCGGGTTCGGCTCAGATGGCATAGCCCTGTGCTCCGCTGGCCGCCGTCGCGTCCGGG